>Ga0081539_10004004_pt1 | contig 16970 bp, 17 predicted proteins | sample TabmetS4T2R2_FD_71023 | JGI IMG/M metagenome (GOLD analysis project Ga0081539, IMG submission 71023) | Tabebuia heterophylla rhizosphere microbial communities from the University of Puerto Rico - S4T2R2 | ecosystem: Host-associated > Plants > Roots > Rhizosphere ...
CCCGCGGCCCGGGGGGCCCCGCCGCGGCGGGGCCAGCCGGCGGGGGCGCGGCGGGTGGGGGCCCCGCGCGCCCGGCCGATGGCGCCCGATGGCTGCTCGAGCGCCCGTGGAAGCGCCTGACGCGGAGCGCGCGCTCGGCGGAGCGGAACGACACCGACGAGGCGCTCCATCGGACGCGGATCCTCGCCAAGCAGGTGCGGTACGGCGCCGAGGCCTTCGCCCGGATCGCCGGGAAGCCCGCGCGCAGGCTCGCACGCGGGGCGGAGGACCTCCAGGACGTCCTCGGCGAGCATCAGGACGCCGTGACCGCGATCGCCTGGCTGGCCGACTACGCGCGGCGGTCTCCGTCAGGCGAGGCGGCGTTCGCCGCGGGGCGACTCGCGGAGATCGAGCAGGTGGCCCGCGGTCGCGCCCGCGACGCCTGGCCCGACGCATGGCGATCCCTCCGCCGCCGGAAGCGCTTCTGGGCGTGAGCGGTCCGATCGAGGCGGCCGGGGGCGTCGTGGTTCGGCGCGTCTCGGGGCGACCGGAGGTGGCGCTCGTCCACCGGCCGAAGTACGACGACTGGTCGCTGCCGAAGGGCAAGCTGGATCCCCACGAATCGCATCGCGTCGCCGCGCTCCGCGAGGTGCGGGAGGAGACCGGCTTGGCCTGCCGGGTGGGGGTGGAGCTGCCGTCGATCTCCTATCGGATCTCGGACGGAGCCACCAAGGTGGTCCGCTTCTGGTGGATGGAGCCGCTCGACGGGACCGAGCTGCGCCCGACCGGCGAGGTCGACGCGGCGATCTGGGTGCCGATCGCCGAGGCGCCGGACCGGCTGAGCCACGACCCGGATCGCGGGGTGCTCGAGGCGGTGAACGGCCTGGACGCGCCGGCGTACCTGGTCCGGCACGCGAAGGCCGGCAGCCGGTCGGCCTGGACCGGCGACGATCGGCTCCGGCCCCTGTCGAAGACGGGCCGCCGGCAGGCCAAAGCGCTGGTGCGCGGCTTCGCCGGGCACCCGGTGGCCCGGATCCTCAGCAGCCCGGCGGTGCGCTGCGTCCAGACCGTCGAGCCGCTCGCGGCCGAACGCGGGCGAGCGATCGAGTCGAGCGAGGCGCTCGCCGAGGGCGCCCCCCTCGAGGGCCTGCTCGCGCTGCTCGACGGGCTCGCCGGATCCCCGGCGGTGCTCTGCGCCCATGGCGATCTGATCCCCGCGGCCGTGGAGCACCTGATCGACGCCGGCGCCGAGCTGGCATCGGACGCCGCGTGGAAGAAGGGGTCGACGTGGATCCTCGAGCGGGAGGCCGGCGCGGTCGTCCGGGCGCGGTACGTCGCTCCGCCGCCGGTGGAGGGCATCGGGCCGCGTCGGCGGTGACGCCGGAGAGGTCGGGTACGCTCCGGGCCGTGCAAGCGCACGTGGTCCGGAACGGGGACGTGGATCCCGATCCGATCCCGCTCGAGCGGATCGCCGATGCGTTCGGTGGGCTGGAAACGGCGTCCTGGCTCTGGGTGGACAGCGTCGATCCCGGCGAGGACGAGCTGGATGCGCTCCAGGAGGCGCTCGATCTCCACGACCTCGCCGTCGAGGACGTGCGGCATCGCGATCAGCGGCCGAAGGTCGAGCTCTATCCGGAGCACGCGTTCGCGGTGTTCCGCCCGCTGATGCTGACCGGCGGCCGGGTCCGGGAGTGCGAGCTGTTCCTCTTCGTGGGCCAGCGGTACCTCGTGACCCTGCGGCTCGAGGAGCCGTTCGACCTCGGACCGGCGATCAAGCGATGGCCCGTCCTCGCCCCACGCGGCGCGGGCCCTGCGGGCGCCCTCTACGCGATCGTCGACGAGATCGTCGACGACTACCTCGAGGTCGTGGAGGAGCTCGAGGACCGGGCGGACGACCTCGAGTCGCGCGTCTTCCGCGACGAGCCGTCGCGTGACGATCGGGCGGCGATCCAGATGGAGATCCTCCGCCTCCGCCGCGACTCCGTCCGGCTCCGCCGGCACGCCGTCCCCACGCGTCAGGCGGTGGATCGGCTGGCCGATGACGCCGAGCTGATCACCGAGCAGCTCGTCCCCTACATCCGGGACGTCTCGGATCACCTGATCAGGACGATCGAGCTGACCGACGGGGTGCGGGAGGTCCTGACCACGGTCGTCGACATCCGGATGGCGCAGGCCGCGAACCAGCTGAACGAGGTGATGAAGAAGCTCACGGCCTGGGCCGGGATCATCCTGGTGCCGACGCTGATCGCGGGGATCTACGGGATGAACTTCCGGCACATGCCGGAGCTCCGATGGACGCTGGGCTACCCGATCGCGCTGGGGTTGATGGTCGTGTCCGCCGCGGCCCTCTACGTCGTCTTCCGGAAACGGGATTGGCTGTAGCGATGTGCCGGGCCGTCGCGGTCCTCTGCGTCGCTCCCGACGCGACGTCGCTCGCGGAGCTGCGCCGCGCCACCGTGTCGGCGGAGTGGGAGCTCACCACCGGGGCGACCGACGAGACCGACGCGCTGGGCCTGGTGGACGCGGAGCGCCCCCACGTCCTGGTGGCGTTCGGCGACTTCCCTCGACTGGTCGCGCTCGTCCGCGACCGGTTCCCGGCGATGCGGATCGTGACGGATCGGGCCGCACCGGGCGCGAGCGCCGTCGTCTCCTCGGCGGCCGAGGTCCGGGAGGCGCTGCGGGCGCTCGCCCGTCCCGGGGGACCTGTCCGATCGAGGACGGAGGGCTAGGGGACTACAGGGACCACGGCCACCACCCGATGCGGCGGACCATCCGCATCGTCACGAGGATGTTGGCGCGGGCGTTGAACGGCGAGGCGTCCGGGAAGCCGTACCGCGTGGCTCGCTCCGGCCAGTACCGGACCAGGTGCTGGTAGATCCCGGCGGCGGGGCCGCCCGCGTTGTACGCCCTCGGATCGAACCGCGACTCCCGCCACGCCACGTAGAGCGCTCGATCCCGAGAGACGCCGAAATAGTCCGCGGCGCAATAGATCAGACGCTTCACGTGCCAGGCGCTCCTCCGCCAATGGATCGGACAGATCTCCGCGGGAACGCTGGAGCGCTCCGCGGAGCGCACCAGGGACGTGACGGTCGGCGCGGCCAGATGGCCGATCGACGCGTTGGACGTCGCCCTCGGCAGCGCCACGGCGGTGGCCGCCGCGATCACGCTCGAGGCCGCCACGACGACGACGACGTCGCGGATCGCCGTGGCCACGGGCCACGGCGTGCGATCCGCCATGTGGCGTCCTCGCGTCATCCGATGCCGGCCCGGGGGTCGCCTCCCGGGCCGCCGCACGTCCGCCAGCGTTCCCGTCACCTCCTCGTGTCGTGCGCTCCGCGCGACGGTGCCGTTCCGGCACGGTCGCGCGGGCATGCCTACGGCACACCATGGGAAGGTCGGAAGCGCGCCGGCGCAGCGGGACCGGGCCACTCGGTCCGAGGCCGACGCCCCACCCTAGCCGGGGCGTCCGACCCGCGGCAACCCCTGCGCCGCCGGCCGGGTTCCGCCGGTCAAACCCGGGCCGCGCCCGGAGGGTCGGTACGATGGGTTCCATGGGAAGCGTCCTGCTCGCCGCTCCACGGGGGTACTGCGCCGGCGTGGAGCGGGCCGTCGACACCGTCGAGCGGGCGCTCGAGCGCCACGGACCACCCGTCTACGTGCGCAAACAGATCGTGCACAACCTCCACGTGGTGCGCGACCTGGAGCGGAAGGGGGCCGTGTTCGTCGAGGAGCTCGAGGAGGTCCCCCGCGGGGCCGTCGCGGTCCTCTCGGCCCACGGCTCGGCTCCCACGGTCCACGCCGCGGGGGCCACGCGCGCCCTCGACGTGATCGATGCGACGTGTCCGCTGGTCACGAAGGTCCACCTCGAGGCACGTCGGTTCGCCGACGACGAGCTCACGATCCTGTTGGTCGGTCACGCGGGCCACGAGGAGGTCGAGGGCACGAGCGGACAGGCACCGGAGCGGACGATCCTGGTGCAGTCGGTGGAGGAGGCCAGGACCGTCCAGGTCCCCGACCCGGAGCGGGTGGGGTACCTCACCCAGACGACGCTCTCGGTCGACGAGACGGACGAGGTGGTCGCGGTCCTGCGGGAGCGGTTCCCGGCGATCGTCGGTCCGCCCCGCGAGGACATCTGCTACGCGACCCAGAACCGCCAGGAAGCGGTGAAGGAGATCGTCCGCCGTGCCGACGTGCTCGTGGTGATCGGCTCCCGCAACTCGTCCAACTCCAATCGGTTGGCCGAGGTCGGCCGGGAGCGCGGGACGCCCGCCTACCTCGTCGACGACGACTCGGAGGTCGACCCCGCCTGGTTCCGAGGGGCGGAGATCGTGGGGCTGACCTCGGGAGCCTCGGCGCCGGAGTGGCTCGTCGAACGGATGCTCGACCGGCTGGCGTCGTGGGGATTCGATCGGGTCGAGCAGGTCACCGTGACGGAGGAGAGCGTGCGGTTCGCGTTGCCTGCGTCCGTCCGCGCTACGACCACGCGCTGAACTGGTCGCGATCCTCCTCGGCCTCTTCGAAGTCCACGGAGACCAGCGTGCTCGTCGACCGGACGCCCGGCAGCGGCTGGATCCGGTCGAGCACGATCCCGGAGGCCACCTCCCACGGTTCCACGAGGCAGGCCATCACGTCCCATGGACCCGCGAGAACCGCGGCGCCGGCCACGCCCACCTCCGACAACCGCTCGTAGAGCCCCGCCGCGGTCCCGGCCTCGGCCGCGATGTGCACGTAGCTCGCCCCGCCGACGAGCGGAGGCGTCGGCGGCCCTCCGAAGCCGACGAGCCCCAGCCGGTCCGCGGGGACGACCGGCGCCGTCACGGTCCGGACGACGCCGTCGATCGACTGAACGCCGCCCAGGACGGTGCCGGCGATCGTCGAGAGATCCGGCCCGTCCACCAAGCAGAGCACGTCCCAGTCGCCGATCACGACGACCGAGTGGCGCGCCACCGACGACGAGGCGAGCTGAGCCCGGACCGAGGTGATCGCCCCGGGACGGACGCGCAGGTAGACGAATGCCTCCATGGACCGAGGCTAGGTCAGCCCCACCACGCGAACAAGGACCCGGCTATCCGTGCGCCGCGACCGGGGTCCGGCAGAGGGCGGCGAGCGCCTCGTCGCCGTCCTCGGGTCCCACCGAGATCAAGCGATCCCCCGATCGCAGAGCGAACGGGCCGCGCGGGCGGTAGATCCATCGCGCGCCCCGCTGCACGGCCAGGACGAACATGCCCGTCTCGGTCTCGATCCGCAGCTCTGCCAGCGACCGGCCCTCGGCCGATGAGCCGCCCTCGACGATCGTCTCGGCGCTGATCTCGTCCGTCTCCTCCAGCGCCAGCTGCACCACCGGGTGCAGCGGCTCGCCCCGCTCCACGTACCACGTCAGGTCACGAGCCGCGTCGCAGATCCGCTCGGAGGCGGCCGCCAGGCGGATCAACCCGCGGAGGGCGTCGGGGTCGCGGGCCTCGGGCGCGGCCCGAAGCACCCACGACTCGAGCTCGTCATGGAGCATGTCGGAGCGGGCCTCGAGCGTCCCGACCTCCGCCGCCAGGGCGCGGTTGTTGAAGAGCACGGCGGAGTACGCGATGCCGACGGCGGCCTCGGCCTGGTCCTTGAGCTCGATCAGGATGTCGACGGCGCGGTCCAGCTCGGAGAGCGGCGGCACGTCGTCGTCGGAGGCCTGGGGCAGCGGGGGAGCGCCGGCCAGCTCACGCACGAGGTCGACGCCCTCCTCCGGTCCGCGGACGAGCAGGACGTCGCCCGCCGAGACCACGTCGTCGGCGACGGGGTCGAACCGCCAGTCGAGGCCGCTCCGGATCGCCATCACCCACATCCCGGTCTCCGTGGGGAGCGACAGGTCGCGGAGGGTCCGGCCGGCCGCCGGCGCGTCGTCGCGGAGCCGCACCCGGGCCGTCATCTCGTCCGCGTGGCGCAGGTCGCGTCGGAGCACGTCGGGGATCCCGAGGCGCGCCGCGACGACGCGCGCGATGTCGGAGGCGGCGTCGCCGACCCCTTCGATCGCATCGGCGATCCAGAGCACCCCCGCCATGCCCTCGGCGTCCTCGGGGCTCCGGGCGGCGAGCATCGCGATGATCCGGAGCCGCTGCAGATGGTCGCTCATCCGCTGCTCGAGGCGCTCGACCTCCTGCGCGAGCTTCTCCTCGTTGAAGAAGACCCCCGCGTAGGCCAGGTCCACCATCAGCTCGGAGGCGTCCTTCAGCTCGACGAGGAGCTCCTTGACGGTGCGCGGCTGCTCGTCCATCACGGAAGCACGCCCGATGTTCTCATGACGAACAGGATCGCCGCCACGCCGGCCAGGTCCATCACCGAGGTGATGATCGGGACGCCGTGGTTGTCGGGATCGAGTCCGAACCGTGCCGTCACCACGGCCGCGTAGTAGCCGACGATCAGCGTGATCGGCAGGACCAGCAGGCCGGCGATGAAGGCCCCGCCCACCATCGCCGGCCCCGCCGGGTGGGGTCGGCCGGTGACGACCGACAGCCCCCACGCGCACGCCCCGATCACCGTGAAGATCCCGAGCCCCAGGATCACGACGATCGATCCGTCGATCAGCGCCGGGACCTCCGGCCGGCCCCGGGCGGTGATCACGCCGATCCGGAGCTTCGACCCGAGACGGGCGGAGAGGATGCCGCCGAGCGCTCCGGCCTGCGAGACGAAGGGCGGGATCAGGATCAACAGCCCGGCCACGGTCTCCAGCCGCGACGCATGGAGCTCCAGGAGCGCTCCGGCCAGGATGTCCAGGAGCGGTGCCAGCGCGAGGACGCCGGCCATCTCCAGCAGGATCCGCCGGACCGACGACGGGCTCCAGCCGATCGCGCGCGCGAGCGCCGCCGCGCCCAGGGAGAGACACACGGCCGCCGTCGCGACGTTCGCCGCCTCGTGCCTGGCGACGAGGGTGGCCACGAAGAGCGCGGGGAGCGTCACCATGTCGCCGAGCGCCGTGATGATCGGCGTCGACACGGCGTCCAGGTCCCAGCCGCGACGGAACGACAGCACCGCGAGCACGACGGTCACCGCCAGGATCACCAGCGACGCGAGCGTTCCGCCCAGCACGGAGATCGTCACCAGATCCCAGAACGAGACCGTGTGCTCGCCGAACGCGGATGCGACCGGTTTGGCCACCACCGCGAGGTAGATCGACGTCAGGACGGCCGAGAGCAGCCCCACCTCGACGTTGTCCGCGAGCACCCCGCCGCGTCGGAGCGCGGGCTCGAACAGACCCAGGGCCACGCCGGTCCCCAGCCGCGCTCCGATCGCGCCCATGATGTTGCCGCGCATGCCGACGGCGGCGGGGATCAGCACCAACAGGCCCGGGAGCGCCGCCAGGGTCCCCCCGATCGAGCCCAGGACGATCCCGGCGACGAAGCCGGCGAACGTGCTGAGCGCCAGCGCGGCGACGGCCTGCCGCAGGGTGCGGCGCTCCGAGCGCCAGTACCCGAGCAGCCGCGAGGCGCGGCGTGCGAGCCGAGCCGGTCCGACGCGGCGCTCAGCCACGGCGCGCCCCGACGCGTCGCGCGGCTACCCGCGCGAGCGTGCGCGCGACCGACCCCCGGATCGGGGGAACGAGGAGCTCGTGCCCAGCGCGGCTCCGCGGCGGCATAACGGCACCGGCATCGTCGATCGCAGATCGCTCGGGGGAGGCCCGGTGGGCCCCGCGAAGTATAGGCCCCGTCCTTCGCGGGTCAGTCGAGCGAGCGCTCGTCCCAATCCCGGGTGACGTACAGCCAGAACGCGAGCCCAGCGAACGCGCCGTAGCGGCGGAAGCGTCGTTCGATCGCACGGTCCGGCACCGGCGTACGGCGCCCGGCGATCCGCGTGTACGTCGGCCTGGTCCACGAGTCGAGGATCAACCTCGAGTGCCGTCCGAGCGTCATCATGATGTGCGCCGCCGCGTACGGTCCCACGCCCGGCAGGGCGAGGAGCGCCACCTCCAGGTCCTCGTCCGGAAGCTCCTCGGGCGAGGCGCGGCCCCACGCCTCCAGGTCGAGGATCCCGTCCGCGACGGCGCGGGCCAGCCCGATCAGGTACCCGCCCCGGTAGCCGGCGCGCACCACGTCGCGATAGAAGCGCTCGGGCTTCGCGGACATCGCCTGTGGCGTAGGGAACGCGTTGGCGAGCGGTCCCTCGCCGCCGAGCGCCGGGTCCCCCAGGTGCGTCACGAGCGCGTTCACCATCCGGACGGTGGCGCTCCATGCGCAGTTCGTCGTGCAGATCGTCTTCACGACGTCCTCGAAGACCGTTGGTGACCGCAGCATCCGGCCCGCGCCGAGGGCGGCCCAACGGAGATCGGGGTCGTCGACCACCTGCCGGTAGAAGGCGGAGAGATCCTGGTCGAGGCGGAGGACGTGTGCGACGCCGTCCAGGACGCCGGCGAGGACCGCGGGACCGGGTCGAGGTCCGAGGACTTCGACCCGGGCCCGCGCCACCCCGGCCTCGGCGATCCGGACCCGCCGCGGGCGTCCCCGCGGCACCCGGATCGTGAGTGAGAGCGTCCGGCCCTCCTCGTCGAGGAGGGCCGGCGCGAGCCCGGCGAAGCCGTGCGAGATCAGCGTTCGCCACAGGTCGACCGGTTCCCCGCCCGGCGTGACGAGGTCCAGCTCGATCGTCGTGCTCATGCGGTCGCCTGCCGATCGCGGAACGCGCGGACCTTGGCCCGGTTCCCGCAGACGTTCATCGAGCACCATCGGCCCGATCGGTTCTTGGAACGGTCGTAGAAGACGGCCGCGCAGGTGGGGTCGGCGCAGAAGCGGAAGCGGTCGAGACGTCCGTCCAGCTCCGCGAGGAACGCCGCCCCCAGCAGCTCGCCGACCACCCCGCGGACCCCGGTCGCCTCGACGTGGAGCGCCCGTCCCTCCTCGCATCCGTAGCAGAGGCGGACTCCCGTGGAGCGGGCGGCGCGGTTCAGCACCGAGATCGCCCGGTCGTCGCGCGGCTCGCCCATCGTCTCGGCGACCTTCGCCCGGAGCGCGTCGCGGACGGAGAGGGCCCAGCGGAGGTCCTCCGCCCGGGGCCGCGCTCCCGTCGCGACCAGCCGGTTCCGTTCCAGCCACCAACGGAGCGTGTCGGTGTCCGGCGGCAAGCTGTCGCGACGACCGGGATCGGCGTGCTGGTGGAGGGAGAGGAACGAACGCAAGAGCTCCAGGTCCACGGGGGCCGGTGCGGTGTCGCTGTCCACGTGGCCCAGCACGGGACGTGGCGAGCGACCGGGTCGTGCGCGTTCCGCCACTTCGTCACCTCCGATCGGCGTTGACAGGTTACATCGAAACCGGCTACCGTGTCATCGAAGGTTACAGCGGCTGTCGGAGGTGATCGACATGTTCCACCAGACCGTGGCGAACGAGTTCGCGAAGGCCGTGACCGACGACCGGATCGGGCGCGCCGGACGACGCGTCCCCGCCGGGGAGGTCGCCCGCGTGGAATCGAAGCGTGCGGCCGAGCGGTCGATCCGGAGCTTCGACGCGTCGCTCTCGGCGATCGGCGCCGTGATGCTGCTCACGTTGGTCGTGACCGGTGTGGTGGGCGCCGTGGTCGTGGCGGCCGCGGCGATCGTGGCCGTCCGATGGCGGCCCGGGTCGCGGCTCGAAGGCGCGCCCCCGGCAGGCGAGCCGCTCGACCGGTGGTGGCGCTGGCGGACGACCGAGCCCGACACCGGCTCTCTCCGTCGGGGGGCCGCGTAGACTCCGCCGGATGACCCTGGCGTTCACGGACTGGGCGATCGAGATCCTGTCCCGGGCCGACGCCGCGGCGCGACGGTTCAACCCCGATGCCCGCGTGCGGGTGGTTCGCGGCGACGACGGGGGCGTCCGGTTCGAGCTCACGGACGAGCCGGCCGCGAGCGACGAGACGATCGAGCATCCATCGGGCTTCACGCTCCTCGCCGAGTCCGGCCTGGAGGGCACGGTGGACGTCGTCGAGCCGCACGACCGACTGATCCTCCGATCCACCAACGATCCCGAGCGGAGCGTCCGACCGCACGCGTGATCGTCGGGGCCCCACGGCGTGGGGGCTACACTCGACGGCATGGCTGAAAGCGGCGGGTTGCGCGCCGTGGGCGGTGCCGGCTCGGTCCTGCTGATCGGCGGGGCGGAGGACAAGTTCCGCGACAAGGTGATCCTGTCCACGTTCGCCGAGCTCGCGGGCGGCGGCGACGGACACGTCGCGGTCGTCTCGACCGCGTCCTCGCTCGGCGACGTGGCGATCGCCACCTATCGGGACCTCTTCCGCAGCCTCGGGATCGCCGAGGTGAGCGGCCTCCGGCCCGAGGAGCGGGCCGAGGCGGACGAGCCCGAGGCGATCGACCTGCTGTCGCGCGCCACCGGGATCTTCCTCACGGGCGGCAACCAGTCGCGGCTGACGCAGGTCGTCGGGGGCACGCGATTGGCCGACGCGATCGCCAACGCGCACGACCGAGGGGTCGTGGTGGCCGGCACCAGCGCCGGAGCCTCTGCGCTCGGCGCGCACATGGTGGCCTTCGGTCGGCCCGGCCCCACCCCCAAGAACCGGATGGTGCAGCTCGCCGCCGGCCTCGGGATCGTCCCCGGCGTGATCGTGGATCAGCATTTCGAGCAGCGTGGTCGTATCGGTCGGCTGCTCGCCCTCGTCGCCCAGTCGCCGTCCCTCCTGGGGATCGGGATCGACGAGGACACCTGCGCCGTCGTCACATCCGACCGGACGCTGTCGGTGCTCGGCCGAGGGGCCGTCACGATCGTCGACGGCTCGGCGGTCGCGACGGATGCCTATCTGGGCAAGGGCTATCGTCCGGTGATGGTCAGCGGCGCGGTGCTGCACTCCCTGCCCTCGGGGTATCGGTTCGACATGCGCGCTCGCGCCTTGCTCACCGGACCGGACGCCCTCGAGGACGGGGAGGCCTCCACGTGAGCGAGGCGCCGCCGGAGGATCGGACCACACGACGAGCGCCCACGACGCGTCGGGACCGCGAGCGCCTGAAGCGAACGCCGGCGGGAGCGTCCCCCGAGCCGCAGGCGGATCTCACGATCGTGCAGACCCAGGTCTTCCGCGGCCCCAACTACTGGTCGTACGAATCCTGCATCCGCATGCTCGTGGATCTCGGCTCGCTCGAGGAGTGGCCGTCCAACCGGCTCCCCGGATTCAACGAGGGCCTCCTCGCGATGCTCCCGGGGGTGGCGGAGCACTCGTGCTCCGTCGGTCGACCCGGTGGGTTCGGGGACCGACTCGCGGACGGGACGTGGCTGGGACACGTCGCCGAGCACGTCGCGCTGGAGCTCCAGCGGGAGACCGGCGCGCACATCTCGCGAGGCAAGACCCGCGGCACCGGCGAGCCCGGTCGGTACAACGTGATCTTCGGCTACACCGAGGAGAGCGTGGGCCGGGAGGCCGGCACCCTCGCGGTGCGTCTCGTCAACCACCTCGTGAAGCCCGAGGAGGGCTTCGATTTCCTCGCGGAGCTCGAACGGCTGATCCGGCTGGCCGAACGCCGCGCCTTCGGACCGTCCACGCAAGCGATCGTCGACGAGGCCGCCTCCCGCGACATCCCGTGGATGCGCCTGAACGAGGCGTCGCTCCTGCAGCTCGGTCAGGGCAGGTACCAGCAGCGGATCCGCGCCACGATGACCTCGCTCACATCGGCGCTGGCCGTGGACATCGCCTCCGACAAGAAGATGACCAACCAGCTGCTGGCGGCGGCGGGCCTGCCGGTGCCGCGGAGCGAGGTGGTGCGGACGGTGGACGAGGCCGCCGCCGCCGCGGGGCGGATCGGCTACCCGGTCGTCACGAAGCCGCTCGACGGGAACCACGGGCGCGGCGTCGGTCTGGACCTCGCCGACGAGGCCGCCGTCCGGGGCGGCTTCGATCGGGCGCTCGGCGAGTCCCGGAGCGATCGGGTCGTGGTCGAGAGCTTCGTCCGCGGCAACGACTACCGGGTCCTGGTGATCGGCGGTCGCATGGTCGCGGTCGCGGAGCGGGTTCCGGCGCACGTCACCGGCGACGGCGAGCACACCGTGCGCGAGCTCGTCGAGGCCGCGAACCGCGACCCCCGTCGAGGCATCGGCCACGAGAAGGTGCTGACGCGGATCGCGATCGACGCCAAGGCCGAGGACCTGGTGCGGACGCAGGGCTACGGGCTCGACGACGTGCCGGCCGAGGCCGAGCGGGTGCTCCTGGCCCTCACCGGCAACATGTCGACCGGCGGCATCTCGATCGATCGAACCTGGGAGGCCCACGAGGACAACATCGAGATCGCCGAGGAGGCGGCGCGCGTCGTGGGGCTGGACGTCGCCGGGATCGACTTCCTCGCGCCCGACATCTCGCTGCCCGTCCGGGAGACCGGCGGGGCGATCGTCGAGGTGAACGCCGCGCCGGGGTTCCGGATGCACACGCATCCGACGGAAGGGGAGCCGCAGTACGTCGCGAAGCCGGTGATCGACGCACTCTTCCCCGCGGGGACGCCGTCCCGGATCCCGATCGTCGCCGTGACGGGATCCAACGGCAAGACGACCACCACGCGGATGATCGCGCACATCTTCCGAGGTCTCGGGCGGAAGGTCGGGATGACGTCGACCGACGGCGTCTACATCGACGAGCGGCTCGTGAAGCGCGTCGATGCCTCCGGGCCGAAGTCGGCGCAGATGGTCTTGCAGAACCCACGGGTCGACATGGCGGTGTTCGAGGTCGCGCGCGGCGGGATCCTGCGGGAGGGCCTGGGCTACGGTCGCAACGACGTCGGCGTCGTGCTGAACATCACCGGCGATCACCTGGGCCTCCGCGAGATCGAGACGATGGAGCAGCTGGCGGCGGTGAAGCAGGTCGTGATCGAAGCGGTGCCCAAGAGCGGCTGGGGCGTGTTGAACGCCGACGATCCGCTGGTGCTGGAGATGCGCCGGCACTGCAGCGGACAGGTGATCCTCTTCTCGATGGAGCACGGGAACGCCTTCGTCGACCGATGGATCCGCCGGGGGCGGAAGGCCGTGGTCCTCGAGAAAGGGCCGCTCGGCGAGCTGATGGTCCTGAAGGAGGGCCGTCGCTCTTCGCCGATCGCTTACGTGCACATGCTGCCGGCCACGTTCGACGGCCGGGCCCGGATGATGGTGCAGAACGCGATGGCGGCCGCCGCGGCGGCGCACGCGGCGGGGGCGCACCTGCACGACATCCGGCACGGCCTTCGCTCGTTCACGACGTCGATCTATCAGGCGCCGGGCCGGCTGAACGTGTTCGAGCTCGACGGCATGAAGGTGATCCTCGACTACGCCCACAACGCCGCGGGACTGGAACAGCTCGGAGCGTTCGTCGATCAGCTCGCGTCGGACTCGGCCGTCGCCGAGCGACCGGGGGAGGCGTCGCGTGCGGCGAACCTGGTGGTCGGCGTGGTCGCGACGGCCGGTGACCGGCGCGACGAGGACATGCGCCAGCTCGGCCGCGTCGCCGCCCAGCACTTCGACGTCGTGATCGTGCGAGAGGATCGGAACCCGCGCGGGAGGCGCCGGGGCGAGACCGCCGAGCTGATCGTCGAGGGGCTGCGCGAGGCGATGCGGGACGGCGGCGCGCGCGCCGGGACCGTCGAGGCCGTCCTGGACGAGATGGATGCCGTCCGCCGGGCGCTGGATCGCGGCCGCCCGGGCGACGTCGTGGTCCTCTGCGTCGATTACGCGACGGAGGTCTACAAGGAGCTGGAGAAGCGTCGGGGGAGCGCGACGCCGGCCGCGCTCCGGGCCTCCGAGATCGGGTCGATCGAGGCCGTCGGCGGCGACGTGGATCTGATCGACCTCACGTCGGGGCAGCGCTGATCGCGATGGATGTCGAGCGGATCGCGTCCGAGCTGCGCGCGCGCCGCGACGAGCTGGGCACCGAGCTGGGTGTGGTCACGACCGTCGAGCGTGACCCCGAGGCCGCCGTGTCGTTCGGCAAGCGCGTTGGCGACGGGACCACGGAGGCGGTGGAGCGCCTGAACCGCGTCGGCACGGCGCGGGAGCTCTCCGCGATGCTCGCCGACGTCGAGCGCGCGCTCGTGAAGCTCGAGGACGGGACCTACGGGATCTGCGACCGCTGCGGCAGGCTGATCCCCGAGGCGAGGCTCGAGGCCAGGCCGTGGTCCGTGCTCTGTGTCGACTGCGCGGCGCTCCGCTCTCGCTCCGCGTAGCGACCATGGACGTCGGCGAGGTCGTCGAGCGGATCGCTCGACGACCGGCGGCAGCTGGACTCTTCCTGGATCTCGACGGGACGCTCGCGCCGATCGTCGCGCGGCCCGAGCTGGCGCGGGTCCTGCCCGAGGTGCCCAGTGTGCTGACCCGGCTCGTCGGGAAGCTCGGGGCCGTCGCCGTGGTCACCGGGCGGCGATCGGAAGACGTGCCGAACCTCGTCGACGTCGAGGGCGTCCTGGCGGTCGGGACCCATGGCCTGGAGAGCGAGCCCCCGATGCCACCGCAGGCGATGCGGGAGATCGAGCGCGTCGCGGCCGACGTGGGCGCATGGGTCGAGCCGAAGGGCGCCGCGGTCGCCGTCCATTTCCGCGGCGTGGACGACCCGCTGACCGCCGCCCTGGCGGCCGAGCCCGCGCTCGCCGCGGTCGCCGAGGTCAACGGCCTGGAGCTCCTGGGCGGCAAGCGGATCCTGGAGCTGTTGCCGGGCGACCGTCCGCGGAAGGGTGGTGCCGTCGAGCGGATCGCCCGCGAGCGAGCCCTGGGGTCGGTCGTGTATTGCGGTGACGATGTCGGCGACCTCGACGCCTTCGCCGCGCTCGTCCGTCTCCGCGCGTCGGGCGTGTGGACGTGCGGCGTCGTCTCGCAGGGTGCGGAGACGCCGTCGGCGGTCGTCGACGCCGCCGATCTGGCCGTCCCCGGTCCGCCGGGCGTCGTCTCCCTGCTCACGTCCGTGGCGGACGCGATCGACGCGAGCGCGCCGGATCGCCCTCGCTGAGGTCGCTTCAGGGCCGGGGAGGCCGCGCCTCGTCGATCGCTCGGAGCTGCGAGGCGAGCCACGTGGCCGGCGTGTGGGCGAGCGCGGATCGTTGGAGCCCGCGGGCCCGTCGGATCCGTTCCTCCTCCGGCATCTCGAGGGACCCGCGGATCGCCTCCGCCGTCTCGGAGAGGTCGAACGGGTTGATCGCGACCGCGTGGCGACCCAACCGTCCGAACGCCCCGGCGTTCCGCGAGAGGATCAATGCGCCGCCGCGAGTGTTCGCGATCGGCCCCTCCATCGCGACGAGGTTCATCCCGTCGTGGACCGGGTTCACCAGCATCGCGTCGTACTCGGCGTAGGCCGCCACCGCGTAGGGGTAGTCCTCCTGCACCTTGACGACGATCGGCGTCCAGCCGTCCTTACCGAACGCGGCGTTGATCCGGTCGGCGGTCGAGCGACAGTCCTCGCTGTAGTCGCGGTACGCGGGGACCTCCTCTCGCGACGGGCTCAGTAGCGCGAGGAAGATCACCTTCCCCCGCCAGTCCGGATGCTTCTGCAGGAAGAGCTCGAAGGCGAGGAAGCCGCGCAGGATGTTCTTCGACGGCTCGAGCCGGTCCACGCGCAGCAGGAGGCGCCGGTCGCCACGGATCTTCTGGACGCTCGAGCGGAGCCTCCGCGTCCGATCGCTCAGGGCGGTCTGCCGGATCTCGTGAGCTCCGACGGCGACCGGGAACGAACGCACGTGGACCTCGCGCCCGTCGACCTCGGCGCGGTGCGCGCGGATGTCGACGTGCACGTCCTCGAGCTCCCGCGCCGAGAGCAGGAAGTTCTCGACCCACTGCCGTCCCTGGAAGCCGAGGACGTCGGCTCCCAACATCCCGCGGAGGATCGACCGCCGCATGTCGTCGGGGAGCGTCCGCAGGTAGGTGCGACCGGCGAACGGCGTGTGCGAGAAGTGCAGGATCCTCGCCTCGGGCACGAGCTCGCGCAGCATCCGCGGGACCAGCGTGAGGTGGTAGTCCTGGATCAGGAAGACCGGGTCCTGCTTCGCCTCCGGGGCGAGCGCGCGGGCGAACGCTCGGTTCGCCTCCACGTAGTCGGTCCAGTCGTGCTCGGTCGCCTCGCCGAAGCTCGGCGTGCGCGGGACGTCCCACAGGTAATGGTGGGCGAACCACAGGATCCCGTTGGCGATCCCGTTGTAGTAGCCGTCGTACCGCTCCGCCGGGACGTCCACGTAGCGGACGCGCTGCGCGGCCCCTTCGAGCCTCCGGCCGCGCGGCGCCACCTCGCGGTCTCCCTCGGTGACGGCCGAGGCGACCCAGGTGGCGTCGTCGCGCTCGAGGACGCCGGCCAGCACCGTGACCAGCCCGCCGGAGCCGCGGCGCGAGACGAGTTTGCCCTGCTCGTCCCGCTCGAAGCTGACCGGGCCGCGGTTCGAGGCCACGACCAGCGCGGACTCCATCGCGGAGTGGTCCGGCGAGACCATCGCACCCGATACTCCCAGCCTCGGAGCGTGTTCAACCCGTCGACGCGCGGGCGCGACGCACCAACCGCCGGACGTCGGCGGGACCGAGCATGCGGGCGTCGTGGCGTCGGAGCCACCGGAACGCCTGGACCCGCTGGGCCAGGGCGGTGACCGCGACCACGTCGCCCGGGGCCGAGTCGCGGAGCATCGCGCGGAGGGCGCGCATCTCGTCGGGATACACGGGGACGTCCCGCTTGCCGGCGCGCGCCGCTCCCCGGCGGAGGTGCTCGACGATGTCCTCCCGGGAGCGACCGCGGAGGTACCGGACCAGTTCCGCGATCGCGAGGTGGTCGGCGCCCAGCGCGGCCCGGAGCGCGAAGCCCTCCAGGATCTGGTCGGTCCGGTCGCCCGCCGTCCCGACCGCCAGCCAGATGTCCCGCTCCGGCGGACGGAGCCCCTGCAGGATCTCGACGAGTCCGTCCATCCCGGCCTCGTTGTGGGCGTAATCGAGCACCACGATCCGGCGGTCGAGGCGGAACAGGTTGGAGCGCCCGGGGTTCCGCTCGGGGTCGGGCACGAACGAGCGGAGGCCGCGGGGCACGGCGGTCGGCCGGAGGCCGGCAGGGGCGCCCCCGGGCGC
>Ga0081539_10004005_pt1 | contig 16961 bp, 17 predicted proteins | sample TabmetS4T2R2_FD_71023 | JGI IMG/M metagenome (GOLD analysis project Ga0081539, IMG submission 71023) | Tabebuia heterophylla rhizosphere microbial communities from the University of Puerto Rico - S4T2R2 | ecosystem: Host-associated > Plants > Roots > Rhizosphere ...
CGCCCTCGACGATCGGCGCGTTGCAGATCACGATCCTGTCCGAGCGCGGCTCGCCGATCATCTCGATCGCCATCTCGCTGTTGGTCTCGGCCCCGCCGAGATCAACCAGGATCGCCACTCCCGCTTCCGACCACGCCTGGTCGATCGCTTCCATGATCGCTTCCACGCTGGTGCCCAGCCCGCCCTCGGGATTGCCGCCGCACCAGGCGAGCGGCACCTCGTCGCCGACCATCTGGCGCACCATGTCGGCCGTGCCCTCGGCGACCTTGGGCGAATGCGAGACGATGACGATGCCGACATTGCTCATGCAGCACCTCCCAGCGCGTCCGCCACGGCGCGGACGAGCAGCGCGCTGGAGCGCGCACCGGCGTCGATATGGCCGATCGAGCGGTCGCCAAGGAAGGCGGCGCGGCCGCGGATCGCCTTCATGGGCCTTGTCGCCTCGACCGCCTGGTCTGCGACCGCAACGATCTCGTTGGCCGATTTGCCGGCCGAAAGTGCGGCCGACACGGGATAGAGCACGTCGAGCATGGTCTTCTGCCCCGCCTGCGACTTGCCGCGGGCCGCGACGTCGTCCACGGCCTTGGCGAAGGCAGCCGCGAAGCCAGCGCGGTCGGGCGCCGCGGAAATCTCCTTGCCGAGCGTCATGAACAGCGTGCCGTAAAGCGGACCCGAGGCGCCGCCGACCCGCATGACGAGCTTGGTGCCAACCGCCCTCAGCGCGTCCGGCAACGGCTTGCCGGCGATCGCGGATGCCTCCTCGCGCACTGCCTCGAAGCCGCGCGTCAAGTTGATGCCATGGTCGCCGTCGCCGATCGCCTGGTCGAGCGCGGTCAATTCGTCGGCATGCGCCGCGATCGTGTCGGCCAGGGCCGTGATCAGTCCGTTCAGGTCGAGCGCGGTCATCGTCACACTCATGCCGTCATCAGCTTTCCGGCCGGCGCTGCCTTGCGCCAGCCATTCCTGATATGGGCGTAGCCGTCGCGGTAGACGGCCTCCGGGCTTTCGGCGAAATCGCGCCAGACCTTCGTCGCCGCGGCCAGATCCTTCAGGCCGCGGCCGAAGGCCTCGATGGTGAGCCAGCCATTGTAGCCGCTCTTCCTGATCGCGAAGAAAGTCTCGGCCCAGGGAATGTTGCCGCGCCCCGGCACGCCGCGGTCGTTCTCCGATATGTGGATATGGGCGATGCTCTTCACGTGCCTGGCATAGGCGCCAATCGGATCCGCCTCCTCGATATTGGCATGGAAGGTGTCGTACATGGCCCTGATGTGCGGACGGTCAACCGCGTCGATATGCTCGCAGAGGTCGGCCATGGTGTTGAACAGGTAGCATTCGAAGCGGTTGAGCGCTTCGAGGCCGATCGTCACGTCTTTTTTGCCGGCATGGTCGCCGATGGCGCGCTGCGAGGAAACCGAGCGCTTCTTCTCGGCGGCCGTTGGCCCGACGCCGGAGAAGGCGCCGAGCGTCGAATGCAGCGGGCCGGACAGGTTCTTCGCGCCCAAGGCCTGCGAGCAGTCGATCGCCCATTTCATGTAGTCGATGCCCTTCCGCCGTGTGGCGGCATCGGGCGAGATCAGGTTCATCGACGGGTCGCCCATGGCCGAGACCGCGGTGCGCTCCAGACCGATCCGGTCGAGCATGTCGCCAAGCCGCCTGTAATCGTCCGGCGTGCCTTCGAAGACCGGGATCTCGACGCCGTCATAGCCGGTCGCCTTGATGTCCTTCAGAAGCGGTTCGTGCTTCTTCGTGACATTGGTGGTCCACAGGAACATGCAGAAGCCAATTTTCATTCATCTCCCCCTAGATACGGTTGCCCGCCGAATCGAAGAACAGCGGGTTCCGCAGCTTTATCGTTACCCGATCGCCTCTCTGAAGGGGCGTATCAGGGTCGGTCAGCGTGATCAGCTTTTTATCCTTCACCGTGAGGTGAAGGTGGTTCTGGTCGCCGAGATGCTCGATCCAGTCAACACTGCCGTCGGCATGGCCGTTCGGCGACTTCTCGATCGTCAGATGCTCCGTGCGCGCGCCGATCGTTTTCGTGCCGGCAGGCGCGTCGGCGTCCGCCAGGAGCCCGACCGGCAACAGGTTGATCGCCGGCTGGCCAAGCCGCGCCGCGACATGCAGGTTGGCCGGCTCGGTGTAGATCGTCTTCGGCGTGCCGACCTGCACCAGCACGCCCTCGGAGAGGATGCCGATGCGGTCGGCCATGGTCATGGCCTCGATCTGGTCGTGCGTGACGTAGAGCACGGTGGCGCCGAGCTCGCTCTGGATGCGTTTCAGCTCGAGGCGCAATTCGCCGCGCAGCTTGGCGTCCAGCGAGGAGAGCGGCTCGTCCATCAGGAAGATAGCCGGCTTGCGAACTAGCGCACGGCCGATCGCGACGCGCTGCATCTCGCCGCCGGAGAGCCTCGTCGAGCGGTTCTCCAGCTTGTGGTCGATGCGCACCAGCTTCGCCACTTCGGCAACGCGGCGGCGAATGTCCTCCTGCGTCATCTTGCGGGCCGGTGAACGCAGCGGGAAGGCGAGGTTCTCGTAGACCGAAAGATGCGGGTAGAGCGAATATTGCTGGAACACGAAGGCAACGTCGCGGGCGGCAGGTTCGAGCCGGGTGGCGTCGCGGCCGGCGATCTGGATCGCGCCGCTCTCCGGTTTCTCCAGCCCCGCGACAAGGCGTAGCGTCGTGGTTTTGCCGGCCCCGGTCGGGCCGAGCAACACGACGAACTCGCCGTCGGAAATGTGCAGGTTGAGGTCGCGCACCGCCTCGGCCTGGCCGAAGGATTTCGTGACGCCGTGGATCAGCACATCAGCCATGGCGGGCCCCGTCGTGGATGCTGGTGCGGATCGCGCGGCCGGATGCCCGCTCGAACAAGGACAGCCGCGCCGCGTTGAGCGCCAGCCCCACCGTCTCGCCGGTGCGCACCGGCAGCTCGGCCGGCACCCGCGCCTTGATCATGCCGTCCGCGGTTTCGACCGAGACGATCTGCGTGGTGCCGAGATATTCCGCGCCATAGACGGAGCCGCGCAGCTTCGAATTGTCGTCGAAGCGGATGTGCTCGGGCCTCACGCCGAGCGCCATGTCGCGCGCTTCCAGGTCTTCCCGCACCTCCGGCACCACGACCGGTGTGCCTTGCACGACGATCTCGCGCGCGCCCTTCTCCAGCCCGGCATGGAACTTCAGGAAATTCATCGGCGGCGAGCCGATGAAATCGGCCACGAACATGGAGGCTGGCCGGTCGTAAATCTCCTGCGGCGTGCCGAATTGCTCGATCACGCCATGGTTCATGACGGCGATCTTGTCGGCCATCGCCATCGCTTCCATCTGGTCGTGCGTGACATAGACCGTGGTGGCGTGGATGCGGTTGTGCAGCTCGCGCAGTTCGTGAACCATCAAGTCGCGGAATTCGGTGTCAAGCGTGCCGAGCGGCTCGTCCATGAGGAAGCATTTCGGCCGCCGCACGATCGCCCGACCAAGCGCGACGCGCTGGCGGTCGCCGCCGGCCAGTCCCGAGACCGATCTGCCGAGAAGATGGTCGATGCGCAGCAGCTTGGCCGTCTCCTCGACGCGCTGCCTGATCTCGGCCGTCGGCATGCCTTGTGCAAGCAGCGGGAAGCCAATGTTCTTCCTCACATTCATGTGCGGGTAGAGCGCGAAGAGCTGGAAGACGAAAGCGATGTCGCGCTCCCGCGCCCGCAGCATGGTGACGTCGTCGCCGCCCAGCAGGATCTTGCCGCCTGTCGGCAGCTCCAGCCCGGCGATCATGCGCAAGGTTGTCGTCTTGCCGCAGCCGGAGGGTCCAAGCATGACGAAGAATTCGCCATCATTGACGACGAAATTCGAATTCTCGACCGCCACGAACGACCCGAATTCCTTGCGCAGGTTTTCGACCCTGATTTCCGCCATGATCAGAACCGTCCCTCCGGATAGACCTTGAGGTCCTCGAGGTGGGCGAGCCATGGATGCCGCCGCTTGTCCCAGACCGCCACCGTGGGCACGAACATTTCGCCATCGGCGAAGTTGCCGAGAGCAAGCCCGATCTTCCCGACCAGGAATTCCGCCCGCCACCATAGGGTCGAGCCGCAGGTCGGGCAGAAGTGAAACTCGAGCGCCCGCCCCACTGCCGATCTGCGGGTCCAGGCCACGTTTTCGCCTTCCACCGCGACCTTGGCCTCATCCCAGTAGCCCGAGTAGCCAAAGGCAGAGCCGGTGCGGCGCTGGCATTCCTCGCAGCTGCAAATGGCGACCGTGACCGGCTCGCCATAGACCTTGGCCGAGAGCGCGCCGCAGGAGCAGGAAGCTGTCCGGGGTTCCGACATCGGCTACTCCGGGAACTTCAAGACGATGATGAACATGACCGTGCCGGCAAGCATGGTGACGAACGACCAGGTGTAGAGCGGCAGCGCGAAGGGCTGGAACAGCATCAGGAAGCCGACGCCGATGATGGCGGTGGCGACGTTTTCCAAGAGCCCGCGGCGGAGATAACGAGGCCAACGTTTGGCCAGGGGGGTAGGATTGTTCATCGCAGTCCCTCCTCAGGGCTTGAACATCCCCACCGCGTCATCCTCGGGCTTGTCCCGAGGATCTGCAGGACTACGGGTACTGGGCACTGCCTTCTTCGGATGGACGACAAACCAGCCGGTTGTACTGCACCGTCGGCAGATCCTCGGGACAAGCCCGAGGATGACGACCTTGAAAGGCCTGAGGCTGCGGCTGATGGCACCGTAAAGCGAATAGCCGTCATTTCCGCACCGCCCCGAATGTGATGCCGCGCAGGAGCTGCTTCCTGAGCAGGATGGTGAAGACCAGGATCGGCACCAGGAAGATCGTCGTGCCGGCCGCGACGGCCGGCCAGTCCATTCCGCCTTCGCCGATGATGGTCGGGATGAAGGGCGGCGCGGTCTGCGCTTCGCCGGAGGTGAGCAGCACCGCGAAGGCATATTCGTTCCAGGCGAAGATCAGGCAGAAGATCGCGGTCGCAGCGATGCCAGTGGTGGCCTGCGGCAGCACCACCTTGCGGAAGGCCTGCAGCCGCGTGTAGCCGTCGATCATCGCGGCTTCTTCATATTCGCGCGGGATCTCGTCGATGAAGCCTTTCAGAAGCCAGACCGCCAGAGACACGTTGACCGCCGTGTAGAGCAGGATCATGCCGAGCGCGGTGTCGGAGAGGCCGAGCTCGCGATACATTAGGTAGATCGGGATCGCGACGGCAATCGGCGGCATCATGCGCGTCGACAGGATGAAGAACAAAAGGTCGTCGGCGAGCGGCACCTTGAAGCGCGAGAAGCCATAGGCCGCGAGCGTGCCGAGGAACACCGCCAGGAAGGTCGAGCCGAAAGCGATGATCATCGAGTTCTGGAAGCGCGGCCAGTAGTTGGACGGCCCGGCGATCACCATGTTGCGCGTGCGGGTGATCTCGTCGCAGATCGAGTTCGGCTCGCCCAGCGACTGGATATATTCCGGCGTCTGGCGCGTGCGTGTCGTGAACAGGTTGCAGTAGCCTTCGAGCGTCGGCGTGAAGACGATCTTCGGCGGATAGGAGATCGAATCCGGCGGCGACTTGAACGAGGTGATCACGATCCAGAACAGCGGAATCATCGAGATCAGCGCGTAGAGTATGACGATGGCGCCGGCGACGCGCTTCGACGCCGTGCTCGGCTCGACGACGGAGTGGGCGGCGCTGCTCATCGGCTCTTCACCCTGTTCAGCGCCTTCACATAGATGTTCGCCAGCCCGAACACGGCGACGAAGAGGATGATGGCGAAGGCCGAGGAGAAGCCGGTGCGCCACTTCTCGAAGGCCTCGCGCTTCAGCGTGATCGAGGCCACCTCGGTGGTCGAGCCCGGCCCGCCGCCGGTAAGCAGGTTCACCATGTCGAACATCTTGAAGTTCTCGATGCCCCGAAACAACACCGCCAGCATGATGAAGGGCAGCGCCATCGGCAGCGTGATCGACCAGAACTGCCGCCAGTTCGAGGCGCGGTCGACTTCCGCGGCCTCATAGATGTAGTCGGGGATGGAGCGCAGCCCGGCGAGGCAGATCAGCATCACGTAAGGCGTCCACATCCAGGTGTCGACGATGATGATCGACCAGGGGGCGAGGTGCACGGTGCCCAGCATCTCGAAGGAGGAGGGCGGCACGCCGGTGAAGAAGGAGACGATGTAGTTGAAGAGGCCGATCTGCGGCTGGTAGAGGAAGCGCCAGAAATTGCCCACCACCGCCGGCGACAGCATCATCGGGATCAGGATCACCGTGGTCCAGAAGGCGTGGCCCCGGAACTTGCGGTCGATCAGCCAGGCCAGCGTGAAGCCGATCAGCGTTTGCAGCAGGATCGTCCAGAAGACGAAATGCGCCGTCGTCTGCATGGCGATCCAGATATCGCTGTCGGTCAGGATGCGCGTGTAATTGTCGAAGCCGACATTGGCGATTTCGGCATTGGGCCGGTTGGCGCGGTAATTCGTGAAGGAAAGCCTGATCGCCCAGATCAGCGGGAAGATGTTGATCGCAAGCAGCAGGACGATGGTCGGGGCGATGAAAATCCAGGCGACGCCCCGGTCGGACAGGCCGCGCACCGATTGTGCAAGCGGTTCTGGCGTGGCGCGGACAGCGGCGTCGGCCGCACGGTCCAGGATGGAGGCGTTGGTATCGGTCACGAGAGGATTTCCGCCGCGTCGGTCGTTCATTTTGGGAGTCTCCGTCCCGCGTCATTGTTACACGACGCGGGACGGTTGCGGGAGGACGCCCTCCACCCAATTACCCCGCGCATGGTCTTGTCCCGAAAAGTCTGCAGCTTTTGCCGTCGCCGACCTTCGGTCCGGAACCACGCGTTACATCTTGCCGTCGTCCTGGAAGACTTCGGTCCAGTCGTCGATCAGCTTGTCGAGCGCTTCCTGCGCCGTGCCCTGGTCGGCCACGACATAGTCATGCAGGCGCTTCTGCATGGATTGCAGGAGCTGCGCGTAGGAAGGCTCCTGCCAGAAGTCCTTGACCTGGTTCATGGCGACCAGGAAGTCGGCCGCGAAGGGCTGCGAGTCCTTGAAGGACGGGTCGTTCAGCACGGCGTTGTGGCAGGAATAGCCGCCGAGCGACCACCACTTCTTCTGCACGTCGGGCTGCGCGAACCATTTGATGTAGGCCAGCGCGCCGTCCATGTTGTCGGTGTTGGCGACCACCGAGATGCCCTGGCCGCCGAGCGTGGAGGCCTCCGTCGTGCCCTTCGGGTTGACGAAGAAGCCGATATGCTCGCCGCCGACATTCTCGTCCTTGTAGAGGCCTGGGAAGAAGGCGAACCAGTTCATGGCCATCGCAGCCTGGCCGGATTTGAAGGCATCAAGCGTCTCGCCCATATAGGCGTCGGTGTAGCCGGGCGGCGTGCAGCACTTGTAGAGCTCCTTGTACATTTCGAGCCCCTTCACGGCGTCGGCCGAGTTGACCGCGCCTTTCATGTCGTACTTGCCGGGCGTGTTCTCATATTTGAAGCCGTACGAATAGAGCGCCTGCGTAGCGCCCATGGTGATGCCTTCCGATGCACGCTCGGTGAAGATCGCCGCGCCATAGACCTTCTTGCCGTCGATCTCCTTGCCCTGGAAGAACTTCGCCGTCTCGATCAGTTCGTCCCAGGTCTTGGGCGGGGCGAGGTCGCGGCCGGTCTTCTCCTTGAATTCGGCCTGGATCTCGGGCTTGGAGAACCAGTCCTTGCGGTAGAACCAGGCATTGGCGTCGCCCATGGCCGGCAGCGCCCAGTAGTTCGGCGTGCCCTTCGGCCAGGTCGAATAGGCATAGACCGTCGCGTCGGCAAAGTCGGACATCTTGATGCCCTGCTTGTCGAAGAAATCGTTGAGCTTCACGTAGTAGCCGTTCTCGGCCGAGCCGCCGAGCCACTGCGAGTCGCCGATCAGCAGGTCGCAGAGCTTGCCGCCCGAATTCAGCTCGTTGAGGATGCGGTCGGCGAAGTTCGGCCACGGCACGAACTCGTATTTCATCTCGATGCCCGACTGCGCGGTGAACTCCTTGGAGAGCTCGACCAGGGCGTTCGCCGGGTCCCACGCCGCCCAGCACAGCGTCAGTTCACTCGCCTTGGCGACATTCGCGACAGCCGCCGACGCAACCAGCGCCGACGCCAGCCCGTATGCCAGTCTGGTAAGAGATTTCATGCCTACCTCCCATTTTCAGAAACAGTCGAAATGACGGTTTCAAGAAGCCCTCTGAAGCCCCTCCTGCGGGGTCCAACATCTTGTCGCGGCAGGCGCCGCCGATGTTTAGTAATTTGTTGAGTGATGCAGATTTCACTAAACACCGCAAGCGGAATCGATGCTGCGCTGCGGCGGAGGTCCTGATCTGGTACGACCAGATTCGGGTCAATAATGTTGGCCATTCTGGCCGATTTCGAAGAGATATGAGGCGGTTGCAGCGATCAAGCGCTCATGCTGCGCCGCAGCATGACGCCAAGGATTTACTCAACATTCGACGCACGAAGCGCACGCCGTTTCCCAGTGTCGAGAGCCGAGATGGCAGCGATAAGTGTTATCTCCCGCAAGAGGAGGGAGGACTTGCCCTACTTGCTGATATTCAGCACCGGGCTGGTCTCCTTGTCCGAGGTCATGACGATCAGCAGGCTGTTGACCAGCTCCGCCTTCTTGTCGTCCGACATCGAGATCGCTTTCTCCGCATCGAAATGCTTGATCACGTCGTCGATGATGGCGAGCGCATTCTCCACCATGTAGCGGCGCGCCTGGAAGATCGCCACCGCCTGCTGGCGTTTCAGCATGGCCACCGCAATCTCTGCCGCATAGGCGAGGTGGCTGAGCCGCGTCTCCTCGATGACGATGCCGGCGATCGCGAGCTTGGCCTGCAGCGCCTGCTGCAGCTTCTCGGCGATTTCGTCGATGTTGCCCCTGAGCGACGTCTCGCTCTCGGAATCGTAGGGGTAGTGCGCGGCCAGCGTGCGGATCGCGATGTCGCTCTGGTTCTCCACGAAGGTGCGATAGTCGTCGACATTGAAGGTCGCCTGCGCGGCGTCGGACACGCGCCACACAACGACCGCTCCGATCTCGATCGGATTGCCGTTGCGGTCGTTCACCTTGAGCTGGTCGGTGACGAAGTTGATCAGCTTCAGCGGCACCCTCTTCTTCAGGCTGAACGGGATCGTGTAGAGAAAGCCGCTCTGGCGCAGCGTGCCCTTGTAGCTGCCGAAGAAGGTGATGACGCGCGCCTCGTTGGGCTGGATGATGGTGAAGCCGGTCGCGAGCAGCACGCCGATCACCGCCACCGGCACCACCAGCGGCAGGAAGACCACCGCCGCGATGATGAGCAGCACCAGCCAGCCCAGCAGGAACGGGAAGCCGCCGATTGACCAGGCGTCCCTGTCATTGATCGTCTGCATGATTGTCACCTCGCCCTGACCATGAGGCCGACGCGCCAGCCGCGTCGGCAAACCCGACGGCACTCTACCGCATCTTTCGGGGCACAACCATGACGTGCCACAGCTTGTTTTCGCTCAGGGCGCGCCGGGTTCGCCCTCGGCGCGCTGCTCCCGGCTCTCTTCGGCCGCGTGGCGGGTGATGCTCTCGATGATGTAGATAGGCCGGCCCTTCATCTCGACGAACATGCGGCTCAGATACTCGCCGATGATGCCGAGCGTGACGAGCTGGATGCCGCCAAGGAAGAGGACCACCGTCATCAGCGAGGGATAACCAGGCATGTCGCGCCCCAGCGCCAGCGTCTTGGCGATGATCCAGACCGCATAGATGCCGGCTCCGCCGGCAATCACGGCGCCGACATAGCTCCAGATGCGCAGCGGCGCGGACGAGAAGGAGAACACGCCGTCGAGCGCCAGCCGCCAGAGCCGCCGCGCGTTGAACTTGGAGCTTCCCGCGCTGCGCACCGGCCGCACATAGGGCACGGGCGCGGCGTTGAAGCCGACCCAGGCGAACAGGCCCTTCGTGAAGCGCACCCGCTCCGGCAGAAGGTTCAGCGCATCCACCACCCGCCTGTCCATCAGCCGGAAATCGCCGGTGTTCACCGGGATCGGCGTATCGGTCGCCTGGTTGAAGATCGCGTAGAACCAGGCCGCGGTCTTGCGCTTGGCCAGCTCGTCGGAGCTGCGGTCCTCGCGCAGGCCATAGGCGACGTCGTAGCCGTCGCGCCATTTCTCAATGAAGCGGTGGATCAGTTCCGGCGGGTCCTGCAGGTCGACGTCGATCGGCACCACGGCATCGCCGCTCGCAACCTGCAGCCCGGCCGTGAGCGCGGCTTCCTTGCCGAAGTTGCGGGAGAGGTTGACGACGACAAGCCGCTCGTCGCGCGCCGCCTTCTCCTGCAACGCGGCGAGCGTGCCGTCAGCGCTGCCGTCATTGACGAAGACGATCTCCAAACGAAGGCCGGCCAGCGCCTTGCGGGTCTCGGCCAGGAACACGGGGATGGCCTCGGCCTCGTTGAAGACCGGCACGACCAGCGAGATCAGCGGGTTCTCGGGGCGTTCCGAATGCGGCTTGGTCATGGCTCTCCTGCCCTGGATCGGGGCAACCGCATATGGCCTCCCCTAGCCCTCCCTACAAGAACGGGGAGACGTGGGGCAGCGCAAAGTGAGCTGATAGAGCCGCGGCGCCGGCGCCATGCGACAGTCTCGCGGCCGATGAATGAAACGAGCGATTTCTGCCGCCCCATTCCGCGATTGGGAACGGGCAAGAAACGCATGAGACGCAGTGGCGCGATTGTCGGTCTCAAGTCCCTTCCGCGCCGACAGTGTTTACTGCAGACCGCCTGTTTACTGTAACGTACCTTCCCCCCATCGTCGGACGCGATATTAGAGATTGTTCCGTCGGCAAACGCCGTCGACGCAAACGTCTACAGGATCGCGACTTGCGCTATTCAAAAAGTCTTATCGATGCTCTGCAATTTGTTTGGGGCGAGGGCTTCATGTCCCCGGGGGGACCGGAGGAGGTGGCAGAGATATTGTCCGGCTGCGGGCTCGGCGGCTGGCGTGTTCTCGACATCGGTTCCGGATTGGGAGGGGTGGATCTGATCCTGGCGGAGCGTCATGGCGCCGCCGAGGTGATTGGCATCGATGTCGAGGATCAACTGGTGGAAGCAGCCACCCGCCTGGCCTCCACGAAGCGTTTGTCGGAGCGTGTGAAATTCGAGTTGGTCCAGCCCGGCCCGCTGCCATTCGACGATTCAAGCTTTGACCTGGTATTCTCCAAAGATGCGATGGTCCTGATCCACGACAACCGTCCGCTTTTCCGCGAGATCATGCGTGTCTTGAAACCCGGCGGCCTGTTCAGAGCTGCCGATTGGCTTTGGGCGAAGGGAGCTGAGACCAGTCCTGTCGTGCAGGCGTGGCTCTCGGAAGGCCAATCGGATTACGTGTTCACCACCCCGGCGGACACCCGGAAAGCGATGCAAGCTGCCGCCTTTACGGAGATTTCGGTGGTTGAGCGACGTCACGCCCTTCGTGAGGCGAATCGCAAGGAGATCGAGATACTGGAGGGGGCGTCACGACGCCGCCTGGCTGAGCTGATTGGCGAGGACCGGGCGGCCCGACGCTTATTGAGCGCGAGACGAAGACAGGCGGCTCTTGAATCCGGCGACCTCATCCCGAGTCATCTCAGAGGAAAAAAGCCGTCCTATCCTTGGTGAGGACCGAGAAGCGCGCCTGAGCCGCGCGCCATTGCCGGTCGCGGCTTTCGGCGGCACGCAATGCCGTCCCGGTATGCGCGGCCTGTATCCACCCGCTGCGCACATGCGGCACGGCGAGTTTTTCCTCGCGGATGAGGTCGAAGACCTTGTCCGCCGTCGAAGCCGCGAAGGCGATCAGCGCCTCGCCGCGCTCCTGGCCAAAAAGCTCCAGCAGCTTTTCCGGGTCGTATTTCAGCCCCGGGGATGACCTGTCCGCCATTGAGGCCCGACGCGCCCTCACCCAGCCTCCTTGCCTCGACGACGCGGACCGCGAGCCCGTTCCGCGCGAGATGCAGCGCGGTCGAAAGACCCATAATCCCGCCGCCCACCACGGCGACGTCGACCTGCTCGCCATCGTCAAGCGGCGCATGGAGCGATGGCGCGTTGATGGGGCGTTGCCAGACAGGCTCGGAAAATGATGAGGGGGCCAAAGGAATTCGCTCGCCAAGCCGATATTGGTGAGAGCGGTAATCCAGCTTTCACCGATTTGGAAGGCGGCCGCCCTTACAGCAGCCGCCATCTTTCAGTGCCTAACCAGTGGGACGCCGGCCTCAGACGCCAAAGGCGATGCTGGTTGTGGTCGCGGTTCTGATGCCGGCCAAGCAGTCGGCGGGCCCGATGCCCTCGCCCGAACATTCGGTCGTGGTGTTGATCAGGATGCGGCTGATCTTGCCGCAGTCAGCGCCTGCGAGGTCGAAACGGCTGACCTTGGTCTTGCCGGCCCGCATGTCTCGGAATTTGAGCACGGTCAGCCGGTCGACGAGACCTTCGGCATTGAAGAGCGCCAGTTCGAAGCCGGCACCTGCAAGGTCGGCGCCAAGATCGTTGGTGACGACGAAGGTGAGCCGGCAGCCCTTCTCCGAGGGCTGCGCGGCGTTGAGCTCGAGGAACAACGAGCGGGCCGGCGCCGCGTCCCCGGCGGATGCCGGCCCGCTCGAAGGCGGCCCGGCCAGGGTGGAGGCCAGACAAAGGCCGATTGCCGCCTTCCTCATCATGAGCCGAAACGCTGGGTCAGCGCCACCTTGAAGGAGACGCCGGGCTCGTAAACCGGCTCGGTCGTCGAGACATTGAGGGGGTTCACGTATTCGACGTTGAAGATGTTGTCGACGCGCATGTCGAGCTTGAGGTTTTCGTTGAACGTGTAGTTCGCGAAGACGTTGACCAGCGTGTAGTCCTCCGCCGTCTCGTTGCCCTTTGGCGCGCCGTTGAACTGGACCTCGCCGCCGACCAGCAGCTTGTCCTCCAGGAAGCGGAAGCCGACCTGCCCGGTCACCTGCGAGGACGGGATCGTCAGGAGATCCTCCTCGACGCCTTCGTAGGAGATGGTGTGGCCGTCGATGATCGAAGCGGAGAAGCCTAGGAAGCCCCAATAGGCCTCGTAGACGCCCTCCAGTTCAAAGCCGCGGATCTTCGCCTTGGCGAAGTTCTGGTACTGGAAGCAGGTCGGCACGTAGGGACCGCCCTCCCAGATCGGCACGAGGTCGGTGATGTAGGGACAGTTGTCCACGCCGCCGGCATCGATCTCGGCGCCGCCGATGTAGTTGTCGACACTGTTGTGGAAGAAGGCCGCCTTGACGCGCAGCGCGTCTTCCCCGGTGAAGATGCTGTCCTCGGCATAGTTGACTCCGAATTCCCAGGTCTTGCCCGTCTCCGGCTGAAGGTCAGGATTTGGCAGGAACGGGAAGGTCACGCCGGCCGGGTGAAGGCCGCTGATCAGCGTCTCGGTGATCGACGGCGAGCGGTAGCCTTCGGCATAGGTGCCGTAGAATTTCAGGCCCGAGAGCGTATCCTGGAAGGGCGAGACGCCAACGGTGATGCGCGGCGAGACGCGATCCCCGGAATTGTCCTCGGTGTCGGTATCACTTTCGAGCTTGTAGCTGTCGTAGCGCAGCGCGCCGATCACCTCGAGCCATTCCCAGGTGAGCTTCTCCTGGACATAGGCGCCGCTCACCCGGCGCTTGCCTGACGGCGTGTAGACATCCGAGCCGCCGCCGGCGTTGGCGGTGACCACATCGTCCTGCACCCAGTCGCCGCCATAGGTCAGTTCATGGGCAAGCGCTCCTGTCTCGAAGCGCGAGGTGTTCCAGATGTCGATGCCGGTGGTGTCGAGGTCGTAGGTGGTCTTGGCGCCGGAAGGAACCGTGATCGGCAGGCCGGTCTCAGAATCGAACTGCTCGACACTCATCAGATAGGTCTGTTCGAGATCGGCCTTGTTGTAGGAAAGGTTGACGTGCAGATCGAGCCAGCTCTTGTCGTCGTCGGTGATGTTGTAGCGGCCGGTAAACGTGTTCTGGTCGATGTCGAGGCCGTAGATGTTCGGGCCTTCCGTCCAGCTATCGTTGGCGCCCACCCAGCCGAGCTTCAGCTCGCTGTTCTCGGTCGGACGGATCGTCGCCTTGGCAAGCCCGGAGAGCACCTCGAAGCCGCTCCCCGGCACCTCGTTGCCGTTGCCGTCCTGGTAGTCGCCATAGTCGCGCCAGACGATGTTGCCCAGCACGTCGATGCTTTCGTTGAAGCGGTAGGCGCCGATGGCGCTCGCCGTCCAGCCTTCGCCGTTGCTCTCGTAGCGCTCGGTCGCGGACACGGCCCAGGTTTCTCCGGGCTTCAGGAAATCGGTCGCGTCCTTGGTTTCGAAGAAGACCACGCCGCCGATCGCGCCTGAACCATACGTGTTGGCGACCGGTCCGCGAATCACGTCGACCTGCTGTACCAGCTCGGGATCGATCCAGAAGATCGACTGCGTGCCGTGGTCGGAGCGCTGGAAGTCCTGGCGCGCGCCGTCGACGATCACCGCGACGCGGCCGAAATCCTGAAGGCCGCGGATGTTGACGCTGGTGTTGACGCGCCGGTCGTCGGCCTGCGCCGTTATGCCGGGAACACCGAAGAAGATATCGCCGGGCGTGACCGCCATGCGGCGCTCGATCTGCTCCTGGTCGACATGGCTCACCGAGGCGAGCGTCCCGATCGCCGTTTCCTCGGTGCGGCTCACCACGGTGATCTGGTCAAGCTGTGTCGTGCCGGTCGCCGGCGTCTGCTCGGTTTGCGTACCGCTCTGCTCAGCCGTGGCCGCCTGTTCGGCGGTCGCGTCCTGCGCGCGTGCTGTACCAAGGGTGAGCGCCAGCGCCGCCACGCCAGTCAACAGGAAAGTCGCGTGCCTCGCTGTCGCTCCGGTCGGCCGCCAGCACGAGCCGGCCCCTTCCATGTCCCCGATGCCCCCGCCAATGAGCCCCATATGCAAACTCCTGCTGTCCTGATCTGAAGCTGGCTTGCATCGACGCTTGCTCGCGGATTTTCGTTGCCCCGGACGCGTCTAAAAACTTGACTCTTTTTGTCCGGTATTGCACTTCGTATTAAACATGAATTTTGGAGTCAACAATTCAGTTCGAATTTGACGGGCCTGTCGGCCGCAGTCAGGCGCGAGGCGCGACAAGAGGAAGGATGAACGCCGTGAACGGTCCCAATCAGCCCAATTTCCAGCACCGCAGCCAGCGGCCGCTCCTCACCATGCCGGTCCGCCACGACGCCCCGCGTCATGCGACCCGCACCATCTCCAGCGACCACCTGTTCGCCGGCGATCATGAGATCGGCATCGAGCATCGCGGCTCGCTCTACCGGCTCAAGATCACCCGTCAGGGCAAGCTCATCCTCAACAAGTAGGGCTTGCGATGACGACGACAGCAAGGCTCGCGCCGGCCGATATCCGCCGCGCGAAGGCAGAGAACGCGTCGCTGCGCGAACGCGATCTCGCCAGGCAGCTTGGCATCTCGGAGGCCGAATATGTCGCCTCCTGGTGCGGCGAAGGCACGACACGGATCGAACCGCGCGTCAACGATGTGCTGACCGGCCTCGAAGCGGTCGGCGAGGTGATGGCGCTGACCCGCAACGAGAGCGCCGTGCACGAGAAGATCGGCATCTACGACAAGGTCGTGACCGGCGAGCACAATGCGCTGGTGCTCAGCGAGCAGATAGACCTGCGCATCTTTCCGAAGGTCTGGGCGCATGGCTTTGCCGTGGAAAAGCGCGACGGCGACGAGGTGCGCCGCAGCCTGCAATTCTTCGACGCGGCGGGCGAGGCCGTGCACAAGGTGCATCTGCGCTCCGCCTCCAACCTCTATGCCTACCAGAAGCTGGTCGATTCGCTCGCAATGAACGACCAAAGCCAGACGGTCGAGGTCTCATCGATCCCCGACGACGACCCCGAATCACCGCCCGCATCCGACGCCGCACGCGATTTGCGCGAGCGCTGGGCGAACATGACCGATGTGCATCAGTTCTTCGGCATTCTGAAGGCGCTGAAGATGACCCGGCACCAGGCGCTGAGCAGCATTGGCGAGGACTATGCCTGGCAGCTCGATCGCGACGCGCTCGTCGCGATGATGCGGCACGCGGCAAGCGATGCGATCCCGATCATGTGCTTCGTCGGCAGCCGCGGATGCATCCAGATACACTCCGGGCCGATCCGGACCATCCAGCCGATGGGGCCGTGGATCAATATCCTCGACCCGACCTTCAACCTGCATCTGCGCTTCGATCATGTCGCCGAGGTGTGGGCGGTGCGGCGGCCAACCAGGGACGGCCATGTCACCTCGCTGGAAGCCTACAGCGCCGACCGCAAGCTGATCACCCAGTTCTTCGGCCAGCGTCATGAAGGCGAGACCGAACGCGCCGACTGGCGCCTGCTCGCCGAAAACCTGCCACGCATCGGCCGGCTCACGGCGGCGTAGTTCTCAAAATAGCACTTCGATGTCGCGCCCTACGTTGCCCCCCCTCTGTCCTGCCGGACATCTCCCCCGCAAGGGGGGAGATTGCGCTCTCATTGATGATTTCGCCAATCTTCGATGCTGGCGAGTGGCGAAACCAAAGCGGTCGGCCAATCTCCCTCCTTGCGGGGGAGATGTCCGGCAGGACAGAGGGGGGCGCGACAGAGCGCCGACGTTCAAAGTACCCGTAACGGCAAAGTAGGATTGGATCAGGCTTCCCATGCGCATACCCGTGCTGCCGTTTGTGCTGCTCTCGCTGACGTCTCCGCTGGCCACCGCCTCAGCCGACGAGGTTGCCGGCCCTCTGCCGGACCCGTCTCGAATCGTCGCGATCGGCGGCTCGGTCACGGAGCTCTTCTATGCGCTCGGCGAGGAGGGACGGCTGATCGCCCGCGACTCGACCAGCGTCTATCCCGAGGCCGCGTTCAAGCTGCCCGACATCGGCTATATGCGCCAGCTCTCGCCGGAGGGCGTGCTGTCGGTCAACCCGTCGGCAATCATCGCACTCGAAGGCAGCGGGCCGAAGGAGG
>Ga0081539_10004006_pt1 | contig 16952 bp, 12 predicted proteins | sample TabmetS4T2R2_FD_71023 | JGI IMG/M metagenome (GOLD analysis project Ga0081539, IMG submission 71023) | Tabebuia heterophylla rhizosphere microbial communities from the University of Puerto Rico - S4T2R2 | ecosystem: Host-associated > Plants > Roots > Rhizosphere ...
CGACCACGACGACCGGGTTGCCGGCGTCCAGGAGCCGCTGGAGCACCTCCAGCAGGCGCTGGATGTCCGCGAAGTGCAGGCCGGTGGTCGGCTCGTCGAGGATGTAGAGCGTCCGCCCTGTCGCGACCTTGCACAGCTCGGCCGCGAGCTTCACGCGCTGGGCCTCGCCGCCGGACAGCGTCGTCGCCGGCTGGCCGAGCCGCATGTAGTCGAGCCCGACGTCGTGGAGCGTCTGGAGCCGCCGCCGGATCTTCGGGATGTGCGCGAAGAACTCCAGCGCCTCCTCGATCGGCATCTCCAGCACGTCCGCGATCGTCTTGCCCTTGAAGCGGATGTCGAGCGTCTCGCGGTTGTAGCGCTTGCCGTGGCACTGCTCGCACGGCACGTAGACGTCCGGCAGGAAGTGCATCTCGATCTTGATCTGCCCGTCGCCGCGGCAGACCTCGCAGCGGCCGCCCTTGACGTTGAACGAGAACCGGCCCGGCTTGTACCCGCGCGCGCGGGCCTCCTGGGTCTTGGAGAAGAGGTCGCGGATCTGGTCGAAGAGCCCGATGTACGTGGCCGGGTTCGAACGCGGCGTGCGGCCGATCGGCGACTGGTCGACCGAGATGATCTTGTCGAGCTGCTCGAGCCCGGTGACGCGCTTGTGCGCGCCCGGCCGCATCCGCGAGCGGTGCAGCCGGTTGGACACCGCCTTGTAGAGGATCTCGTTGACCAGCGTCGACTTGCCCGAGCCCGACACGCCGGTCACGGCCGTGAACACGCCGAGCGGGATCTGCACGTCGACGTTCTTGAGGTTGTGCTGGCGCGCGCCCTCGATCTTCACGTAGCCCGACGGCGTGCGCCGCTCGGGCGGCGGCTCGATCCGCCGCGTGCCGGCCAGGAACTGGCCGGTGAGCGACTCCGGCACCTCCATGACGTCCCGGGCCGTGCCCTGCGCGACGACATGGCCGCCGTGCTCTCCTGCGCCCGGGCCCATGTCGACCAGGTGGTCGGCCGCATGCATCGTGCCCTCGTCGTGCTCGACCACGAGCACGGTGTTGCCGAGATCGCGGAGGCGCTCGAGCGTCGCGATCAGCCGCGCGTTGTCGCGCTGGTGCAAGCCGATCGACGGCTCGTCGAGGATGTAGAGCACCCCGACCAGCGACGAGCCGATCTGCGTCGCCAGGCGGATCCGCTGCGCCTCGCCGCCGGACAGCGTCGCCGAGGCGCGCTCCATCGACAGGTAGCCGACGCCGACGTTGTCCAGGAAGCGCAGCCGCTCGTCGATCTCGCGCAGGATCAGCCGGGCGATCGCGCGGTCCTGGTCGGACAGCTCGAGCTTGCCGAGCCACTCGAGCGCCCGATGCGCGCTCATGAAGCTGAACTCGTGGATCGCGAGGCCGCCGACCTTCACGGCCCGCGACTCCGGCCGCAGCCGCGCGCCCTTGCACTCCGGGCACGGCCGCACCGACATGTACTCCTCGATCTTCTCGCGCGACCAGTCCGAGTCGGTCTCCCGATAGCGGCGCTCGAGGTTCGGGACGATGCCCTCGAACGTCGTCATGTACGACCGCTTGCGCCCCATCCGGTTGCGATAGGAGACGTACAGGCGGTCGCCGTTCGTGCCGTACAGGAAGAGGTTCTGCTGGTCCTCGTCGAGCTCGTCCCACGGCGCGTCGAGGTCGATCTCGTAGCGGTCGGCGATCGCCGAGGTCATCTGCTCGTAGTAGCTCGTGGCGCCGCTCGACCACGGCAGGATCGCGCCCTCGTTGAGCGAGAGCGACGGGTCCGGCACCACGAGCTCGGGGTCGATCTCCATCTGCGAGCCCAGGCCGGTGCACCGCGGGCACGCGCCGTGCGGCGAGTTGAACGAGAACGACCGCGGCTCGAGCTCGGGCATCGAGATCCCGCAGAACAGGCAGGCGAACTTCTCCGAGTACGTGGTGATCGCCGGCGCGGCTTCGCCGCGCGGGACGGTCTCGATCTCCACCATGCCGTCGGCGAGCGCGACCGCGGTCTCGACCGAGTCGGCCAGCCGCTTGCGCAGCTCGCGCCGCATGATCAACCGGTCGACCACCACGGAGATGTCGTGCTTGTACTTCTTGTCGAGCACGATCTCTTCCTCGAGCATGCGCAGCTCGCCGTCGACCTTCACGCGCGTGAAGCCCTCGTTGCGCAGCTCGGCGAGCTGCTTGCCGTACTCGCCCTTGCGCCCGCGCACGATCGGCGCCAGGACCATGAACCGCTCGCCGTCCTCCATCGCCATGATCTGGTCGATGATCTGCTCGGCGGACTGGGCGGCGATCGGACGGCCGCAGTTGAAGCAGTGCGGCTTGCCGATGCGTGCCCACAGCAGCCGCAGGTAGTCGTAGATCTCCGTGACCGTGCCGACCGTCGATCGCGGGTTGCGCGACGTCGTCTTCTGGTCGATCGAGATGGCCGGCGACAGCCCCTCGATCGAGTCGACGTCGGGCTTGTCCATCTGGCCGAGGAACTGCCGCGCGTAGGCGGACAGCGACTCGACGTACCGCCGCTGCCCCTCGGCGTAGATCGTGTCGAAGGCCAGCGACGACTTGCCCGAGCCGGACAGGCCGGTGATGACGACCAGCGAGTCGCGCGGCAGCTCGACCGTGACGTCCTTGAGATTGTGCTCGCGCGCGCCTGTGACGACGATGGATCCGGAGCGGGACATAAGACCGCTTCGATTCTAGGGGGGAGAACGGACGTTCGCCCTAGGTGGCGGTGGCGAGCACGCCGGCGTCGGCGAGCTTTTCCCGCAGGTAGCGCAGGAACGGGTCCACGCGCAGCTCCTCGCCGGTGATCCGCCGCAGCAGCTCGCGCGGCGGGAACTTGCGGCCGTGGCGATGGACGTGCTCGCGGAGCCACTCGCGCAGCGGCGCGAACTCGCCCCGCTCGATCTGCGCGTCGACGTCCGCCAGGTCGTCGCGCAGGCGATCCCACAGCTGCGCACCGATCAGGTTCCCGAGCGTGTAGGTCGGGAAGTAGCCCATCAGCCCGGCGCTCCAGTGCACGTCCTGGAGCACGCCCTCGACGGGCCCCGGGACCTGGACGCCGAGCAGCCGGTCCATCCCCTCGTCCCACGCGGCCGGCAGGTCGTCGACGCCGAGCGAGCCGTCCATCAGCGCGAGCTCGAGCTCGAAGCGCAGGATGATGTGCAGGTTGTAGGTGGTCTCGTCGGCCTCGGTGCGGACGAGCGACGGCTGGACCGTGTTGACGGCGTGGTAGAGCCCGGCCGTGTCGAGCCCGGCGACCGCGCCCGGCACCGTTGCGTTCAGGCGCGGCAGCAGCCAGGCGCAGAAGGCGCGCGAGCGGCCGACCATGTTCTCCCACAAGCGGCTCTGGGACTCGTGGACGCCGAGCGAGACGGGGTCGTCGAGCGTGGTGCGCCACAGCGCCCGGTCCGAGCCCGCCTCGTAGAGCCCGTGCCCGAACTCGTGCAGCGCCGAGTACAGCGCGACGGCGAAGTCGTGCTCGTCGTAGCGGGTCGTGAGCCGGACGTCGTCGGGCGCGATGCCGGACGCGAAGGGGTGCAGCGTGGGGTCGAGCCGCCAGCGGTCGGGGTCGTAGCCCAGCGCCCCGAGCACGTCGAGGACCGCGAGCTTCTGCGTGACGACGTCGAACTCGCCCTTGAAGGCGCCGGCGTTGCGCTCCTGCTCGACGTCGCCCGCGGCGCTCACGAGCGGCACCAGCGCATCGCGCAGCTCGGCGAACAGCGGCCGCAGCTCGGCGGTGGTGAGGCCGGGCTCGAAGTCGTCGAGCAGCGCATCGTAGGGGTGCTCGAAGCCGTCGAAGCAGGCGATGTAGCGGTGGCGCAGGTCGACCTGACGGGCCAGCGCGTCGCGGAAGAGCGAGAAGTCCGCGGCGGCGCGGGCCTCGATCCAGGCCTGCTGCCCGAGCGCCTTGGCGCGGGTGAGCTCGGCCGCCAGGTCCTCGGGGACGCGGACGGCCTTCTCGTAGTCGCGGCGCGCCCACCACACCAGGCGGGCGTCGTCGGAGTCGGGGTCCTGCTCCGCGGCCCACGGCTCGAGCGCGTCGAGGAGGGCGCCGAGGTCGGGCGAGGTCTCGCGGGCGTGGAACACGCGCGCGAGCGTGGCGGCCGCCTCGGCGCGCGCGGGCGCCCCGCCCGGCGGCATCATCGTCTGCTGGTCCCAGAACAGCAGCGCACCGAGGGAGCCGAGGTCGCTGATCTCCGCCATGCGGCGGCGCAGGTCCGCGAGCTGCTCGCTCACCGGCCTGCCCGGTTGTAGACGTCGTCGAGCAGCCCTTCGGGGTCGGCGAGCGTGAAGTTGTCGGCCAGGTAGCGCGCGGTCTCCTCGCGCGAGGTGCCGCTCAGGGCCATGTTGAGCGCGATGAGACGCGCGCCCGCCTCGTCGCCGTCAGCGGCCGCCGCCGGCTCCGGTTCGGGTTCGGGTTCGGGTTCGGCGACGAGCTCGAGTCTGGCCTCGGGTGCCGGCGGGGGCGCAGGCTCGAGCGCGCGCTCCGGCTCGGGCTCCGCGGGCTCGCCGGCCATGTCGCCGACCTGCTCGTGCAGGCGCGCGAGGCCGTCGTTGAGGCGCTCGCCGCTCCGGCGCAGGGCGTCGAGCAGCGTGTTGAGCTCGCCCTCGAGCTGGTCGAGCCGCGCGAGCATGCCGCTCGCGGCCTCCTGCACGCGCTTGACGTGCGCGCCGGCCTCGCGGCCGGCCTCGGCGCGCAGGTCGGCGGCACCGGCCTCGGCCGCTTCGAGGATGGCGCGAACCTGCTCGGAGGTGCCGGCCGAGAGCGCCGGCGCGGTCTTCCGCGCGCCCGCTCGGAGCGAGTCGATCTCGTCCGCGACGCGGCGCAGGTGCTCGTCGACGGCGGCCTGGTCGTATCCGCGGCGTCCTACCGGGAAGTCGCGGCGCTCGATCGCCTCTCGATCCATCGCCGGGTCAGGATAGTCACGCGGCGCGCGGGAGCCGCGCGGATCCGTCCGTGGCGCGGGCGATGAGCCCGTCGCGCTCGAGGCCGGCGAGGATCCGCTCGGGCACCTCGGGAGCCGGCCGGCCGGCGACCAGGGCCGCGACGACGCGGCCCCGGTGGTAGCGGTCGCTCTCCTCGAAGCGCACGGCGCCGCGGCGCGGCCGGCTCACCGGGCCGCCGGCGCAGCCGCGCCGGACGGGGCACGCGTCGCAGCGCGGCGCGCGCGGGCGGCAGACCGTGGCGCCGAGCTCCATCATCGCCTGGTTGAAGGCCGCGGCGTTGCCGGGCGGCACGAGCGCCGCGACCCGCCCGGCGAGCGCCTTCGGCCCGCGCGGCGCCCCGTCGAAGCGCTCGACCACGCGCCGCACGTTCGTGTCGACCGCAGCCTCCTGGCGATCCCACGCGAACGAGCCCACCGCCGCCGCCGTGTACGGCCCGACCCCCGGCAGCTCGGTCAGGTCCTCCGGCCAGCCCCGCTCGGCCACGACGCGCGCCGCCGCCTGGAGCGCCAGCGCGCGGCGGTTGTACCCGAGACCGCTCCAGGCTCGGAGCACCTCGCCGGGCGCCGCGCGCGCGAGCGCCTCCGCATCCGGGAACCGCGCCAGGAACGCCTCGTAGTACGGGACCACCCGCGCCGCCTGCGTCTGCTGGAGCATGACCTCGCTCACGAGCAGCGCGTACGGGTCTTTCGTGGTGCGCCAGGGGAACGGGCGCTTGACCCGTTCGTACCAGTCCACGAGCGCGTTTGCATCGAACGGCACGGCGGGACCCTAACTGCGGCATTGAGGGGAGCGGGGAGGGGGGTGGTTGACGTTTGTCCCCCAGGAGAGGAAAAACGTACGCCACCCCCCTCTCGTGCCTCCCTCAATGCCGCCGTTGGTCTGAGCTACGAGGCGGCCCAGAGGTGCACGACGGCATGGGCCCGAAAGGGTCGCCACCCCTCGGCAACCTCGACCCCCGCGCCGAGCCGGGCGAGGCCGTGGCGGACGCCCAGGTCGGTCGGCAGCCAGGCGTCCGCGTCGCCGAGCGCGCGCATCGCCACGTACTCGGCCGTCCACGGGCCGATGCCGGGCAGCGCGAGCAGCTCCGCGCGGGCATCGACGCCCGGCTCGAGCCGCAGCGCGTCCGCGAGCGCGCGCGCGAGCGCCGCGACCGCGCGCTGCCGGGCCCGCGGCATGGCCAGCGACGGCGCGTACTCGACGACGGCGCCCGGCGCCGGCCACGCGTGCGTAAGCGTCCCGACGGGCTCGGGCAGCGGCTCCCCCACCGCGGCGACCATCCGCGCCGCCAGCGTGCGCGCCGCGGCGACGGAGACCTGCTGGCCGAGCACCGCACGGATCGCCAGCTCTCCCCCGTCCACCGTGCCCGGCACGCGCAGGCCCGGCCGCGCCGCCACGAGCGGGCCGAGCCACCGGTCGCGCGCGAGATGCGCGTCCGCCGCCGCGGCGGCCTCGCGCGATCCGGCGAGCCGCCGCCCGGCCGCCTCGGCCGCGCGACGATCGCGCGGGTCGCCGGCGACGACGCCGTGGGCGTCCTCGCACAGCTCGATGACGCCGGGACCGTGGGGCAGGCCGAGGACGCGGCGGTAGAGACCGCCGCCGGCCTCCTCGAGGCCCGGGACGGCGCGTGCCGCCAGGAACGGGACTACCCCAGACGCAGGTGCACCTCGTCGACGCCGTCGCCCTTGGCGTTCCGGACGCGGCGGGTGACCTCGAACCCGCACTTCTCGAGTACGCGCAGTGAGGCGGGGTTGTGCACCGCCACGGTGGCGATCAGGGGCCGGCGCGGCTCCTCGGCGAGGAAGGCCGCGAGGGCGGCGGACGCGATGCCGCGACCCCATAGCGAGCTCGCGATCCAGTAGCCGACCTCGCGCTCGCCCTTCCCGTCGCGCACGAAGCTCACGACGTGCCCGGCGACCGCGCCGTCGGCCACGATCGTGCGCACGTTCACGAGCGGATCGGCCAGCACGGCGTGCCAGTGCAGGAAGTGGTCGTCGCGCTCACGCGCGGGCACCGCGGCCATCGCCACGGACGCGGGGTCGGCCTGCTGCTCGTAGAACGCCTCGAGGTCGGACGGCTCGACCGCCCGCAGCGAGACGGTCACTCGGCCGCGGTGGTCGCCTCGTCGAGCTCGCGGCGCAGGTCGCGGATCTCGTCGCGCAGCTTCGCCGCGTACTCGAACCGCAGCTCCTCGGCCGCGGCGAGCATCTCCTCCTCGAGCTCGACGATCGTCTGCTCGATCTCGTGCGGCTCCATGTCGACGCGCTTCTCGCGCCGCCGGCGCGACGACCGCGGCACCTTGCCCTCGCCCATGAGGAACTCCGTGATGTCGGAGATCCCCTTGACGATCGTCTCCGGCGTGATGCCGTGCTCGCGGTTGTATGCGACCTGGATCGCGCGCCGGCGGTCGGTCTCCTCGATCGCCTTGCGCATCGCCTCGGTCTCCTTGTCGGCGTACATGAGCACCTTGCCGCCCACGTTGCGCGCCGCGCGCCCGATCGTCTGGATGAGCGACGTCTCGCCGCGGAGGAAGCCCTCCTTGTCGGCGTCGAGGATCCCGACGAGCGAGACCTCCGGCAGGTCGAGCCCCTCGCGCAGCAGGTTGACGCCGACCAGCACGTCGTACTCCCCGAGCCGCAGCTCGCGGATGATCTGGATGCGCTCCAGCGTGTCGACCTCCGAGTGCAGGTAGCGCACCTTGAAGCCCATCTCGAGCAGGTAGTCCGTGAGGTCCTCGCTCATCTTCTTGGTGAGCGTGGTGACGAGCACGCGCTCGTTGCGGTCGGCCCGTTCGCGGATCTCGCGCATCAGGTCGTCGATCTGGTTGCGCGTCTCGCGCACCTCGACCTCGGGGTCCACGATCCCGGTCGGCCGCACGATCTGCTCGACGATCGACGCCGAGTGCTCGCGCTCGTACGGCCCGGGCGTCGCCGACACGTAGACGAGCTGCCGCGTGATCGACATGAACTCGTCGAACGTCTGCGGGCGGTTGTCGAGCGCGCTCGGCAGGCGGAAGCCGTAGTCCACCAGCGTCGTCTTGCGCGACCGGTCGCCCTCGTACATGGCGCCGAGCTGCGGCACGGTCTGGTGCGACTCGTCGATGAAGCAGACGAAGTCCTCGGGGAAGTAGTCGATCAGGCAGTACGGCCGCGCGCCCGGCGGCCGGCCGTCGAGGATGCGGGAGTAGTTCTCGATCCCGGAGCAGAACCCGACCTCGCGCAGCATCTCCATGTCGTACTGCGTGCGCTGGCGGAGCCGGTGCGACTCGAGCAGCTTGCCCTCGGCCTCCAGCTCGGCGCAGCGGTGGTTGAGCTCGCGGCCGATCTCCTCGACCGCGCGCTCCATCGTGCCCTCCTTGACGTTGTAGTGCGTGGCCGGCCAGATCGCGACGTGCTCGAGGTCGTCGACGATCAGCTCGCCCGTCAGGGGGTCGAAGTGCTGGAGCCGCTCGACCTCGTCGCCGAACAGCAGCGCCCGGAAGGCGGTCTCGGCATAGGCCGGGAAGACCTCCAGCGTGTCGCCGCGGACGCGGAACGTGCCGCGCCCCAGCGCCGTGTCGTTGCGGTTGTACTGGAGGTAGACGAGCTTGCGCAGCAGCTCGTCGCGGTCGACGTCCCCGCCCTTGAGGAGGATCTGGCAGTTGTCGTTGTACGTCTCCGGCGAGCCGAGGCCGAAGATCGCCGACACCGAGGCGACAATCACGACGTCACGCCGCGCGAACAACGCCGCCGTGGCGGCGTGCCGCAGCCGGTCGATCTCCTGGTTGATCGCCGAGTCCTTCTCGATGTAGAGGTCCTTGGACGGGACGTACGCCTCGGGCTGGTAGTAGTCGTAGTAGGAGACGAAGTACTCGACGGCGTTCTGCGGGAAGTACGTCCGGAACTCGTTGCAGAGCTGCGCCGCCAGCGTCTTGTTGTGCGCGAGCACGAGCGCCGGCCGCTGGAGCCGCTCGATCGTCGCGGCCATGGTCATCGTCTTGCCGGTGCCGGTCGCGCCCAGCAGCGTCATCCCGCGCGCGCCGGACTCCACGCCCTCCACGAGCCCGTCGATGGCCGCGGGCTGGTCGGCGGTGGGCGAGTAGACGGCGTCGAGCTTGAAGGGCGGCATGGACCCAAGAACGATAGAGATGCCGCCGGACGGAACCCAAGCCCGGGTTTGCGCACGCGCGCGCGTGGACATGACGCTGGTCATGGCGGTTGCAGAACGCGGGGGGCTGTTCGCCACGAAGCCGGCGCACGTGCTGGTGGAAGAGGCGAGCGAGCAGGGACACCAGCTGCGCCGGGTGGTCGGGCTGCTCGACCTCACGGCTCTAGGGCTCGGCGCCATCATCGGCACCGGGATCTTCGTGATCATCGGGGAGGCGATCACGGACAGCGGTCCGTCGATCCTGCTCTCGTTCGTGCTGGCGGGGGTGACGTGCGCGTTCTCCGCGCTCTCGTACGCCGAGCTCGCGTCGACGATCCCGGTCGCGGGCAGCGCCTACACGTACTCGTACGCCACGCTCGGCGAGCTCATCGCCTGGATCATCGGCTGGGACCTGATCCTCGAGTACGGCGTGTCCGTCGCGGCCGTGGCCGTCGGGTGGGGCCAGTACCTCAGCGAGCTGCTCGACTCCGCCTTCGGCCTCACGCTCCCGGACGCGATCTCCAGCCCACCGGGCGAGGGCGGCACGGTCAACCTGCCGGCCGTCTTCCTCGTGCTCGCGGTCGCCGTGCTCCTGATCTCCGGCGTGCGCAAGAGCGCGCGCGCGAACACGGTCATGGTGCTGATCAAGTCGTCGATCCTCGTGCTGTTCATCGCGCTGGCGTTCACGGCGTTCGACTCGCACAACCTGACGCCGTTCTTCCGCGGCGGGTTCGACGGCGTCGTCAGCGCCGCATCGCTGATCTTCTTCGCCTACATCGGCTTCGACGCGATCTCGACCTCGGGCGAGGAGACCCGCAAGCCGCAGCGCGACCTGCCGATCGCCATCCTCGCCTCGCTCGCGATCGCGACGCTGCTGTACTGCCTCGTCGCGATCGCCGCGACCGGTGCGCTGCCCTTCGGCCAGCTCTCCGGCGCGGAGGCGCCGCTCGCGACGGTGCTCGACAAGGGCGCCAACCTGTCCTGGGGCGCGACCGTGATCTCCGTCGGCGCTCTCATCGCGATCACCTCCGTGGTGCTGACGATCCTCTACGGCCAGACGCGGATCATGTTCGCGATGTCGCGCGACGGGCTCGTCCCGCGCGGGCTCTCGCGGGTGTCCGAGCGCACCGGCACCCCGGTCGGCCTCACGATCGGCTTCGCGCTGTTCATCTCCGTCATCGCCGCCGTCGTGCCGCTCACGACGATCGCCGAGCTGGTCAACATCGGCACGCTGTTCGCGTTCGTGCTCGTGAACGCGGGCGTGATCATCCTGCGCCGGACCCGCCCGGACCTCGAGCGCGGCTTCCACGTCCCGTTCGTGCCGGTGTTCCCGATCATCGGGATCCTGCTGTGCGCCTATCTGATGATCGACCTGCCGCTCGCGACCTGGGGCCGCTTCGTCGTCTGGATGGCGATCGGGCTTGTCATCTACTTCGCCTACGGCCGGCGCCACTCGCGGCTGCGGCGCGGCGACACGGGATCCTCGCGCTTCGAACGCACTAGTGATACGGAAGCCGAGCGGACGCGACCTGCGTCCGGATCCGGTACACCGACGTAGACGCCGTCAGGAACACCGTCCGCCAGTCCCGGCCGCCCCACGCGAGGTTGGCGACGATCTCAGGCACCTCGACGACGCCCACGCGCTCGCCGTCCGGATCGAGCACCCAGACGCCGTCCGGGCCGGTGACCCAGACGTAGCCCCGCTCGTCGCACTTCATCCCGTCCACCACGCCCGCGTCCGGGCTGCCCGTGCCGATGCCGTCGCGGAACACGCGGCCGCCCGAGAGCGACCCGTCGGCGGCGACGTCGTAGACGCGGATCAGTGCGTTCGGCGTGTCGTCGACGTAGAGCCGCGTCTCGTCCGGCGAGAAGCACAGGCCGTTCGGCATCGCGAACTCGTCCTCGGGCACGGCCAGCTCGAGCTCGCCGCCGGGCGGGATGCGGTAGACGCCCTGGAAGCCGAGCTCGCGCTCGCGCGCGACGCCGTGCGGCTCCCTGCGCCCGTACCAGGGGTCGCTGAAGTAGATCGTCCCGTCCGACCGCGTGACGACGTCGTTGGGGCTGTTGAGCTCGCGGCCGCGGAAGTGGGTGGCGAGCGCCTCGCGCGTGCCGTCCGGGCGCTCGCGCACGAGCGTCGACGTCGAGTGCTCGCATACGAGCAGGTTGCCGTCGCCGTCGTAGACCATCCCGTTGCACTTGTTCGCCGGCCGCATGACCTCGGTGACCCCGTCGGCCTCGCTCCAGCGCCGGCGCACGTCGCCCGACAGGTCGCTGAAGAGCAGGAACTCCTCCGCGGCGTTCCAGACCGGCCCCTCCGTGAAGCCGAACCCGGTCGCCAGCCGCTCGAGCACGGCTAGCCCGTGCCGCAGAAGCCCCGGAGGTCGGGCGTGATCGCCACGATGCCGACGAGCCGGCCCGCCTCGTCGACGACCGGCACCCGCCGCGCCGGCGTGCTCAGCGCGAGCTCCTCGCCGCGGCGGGCGGGATCGCCGGGCGCGACCGTCGGGCCGCTGCGTGCGAGCTCGCGCACGGGGCGCACGGGATCGGCGTCGGCGCCGATGTCCTCGGCGACGAGGCAACCGACGTAGCGCCCGTCGTCGGCCAGCAGCGCAAGGCGGTGGCTCTCCTTGACCGCGAACCACTCCCGCAGCTCCGCGACCGTCGCGTCACCGGAGAACACGGTGATGCGGGGGTGCGTCACGTCGGCGACGGTGAGCCCGTCGGCCTGGTCGAGCGTCGTACGTGCCATGTGCGGACGTTAGCGAGGCGGCGCGGTGGACGCGCGGACCACGAGCTCCGCGGCCGGCGCGCGATACGGCGGCGGCGGGTCGTGCGCGATGGCGGCCAGGAGCGCAGCGGTCGCGCGCTCCCCGAAGCCCGCATAGTCGACCCGCACGCTCGTCAGCGGCGGCGAGGCGAGCGCGGCCAGCGGCGAGTCGTCGAAGCCCGTGACCGACAGGTCCTCCGGCACCGACAGGCCCCGCCCGCGGGCCGCGGCGAGGCAGGCGGCCGCGAGGCCGTCGCTGGTATGGACGACGGCGGTCGGGCCGTGGTCGAGCACCGCGGCCGTCTCGGCGGGCGTGTGCGCGACCGGGCCCGGCCGCACGCCGGCCGCCGCGAGCGCGCCCTGCCATGCCTGAAGGCGCGCCTGCACGTGCTCGAGATGGGCGGCGCCGCCGACGAACGCGATGTGGCGGTGTCCGAGCTCGAGCAGGTGCTCGGTGACCATCCGCATCCCGTCGGCGTGCTCGGTCTCCAGCGCCGGGAACGGGCACGGCGACACCGGCCGCCCGGCGACGACAGCCGGGATGCCGGCGTCGGCCAGCACGCCGAAGCGCGGGTCGTCGACCTCGACGTCGCACAGCAGGAAGCCGTCGACGCGGCCGGTGCCGGCGAGCCGCCCGTAGTCGGCGGGGTCGACGGCCTCGGCCACGCGCAGCACGAGGTCGTGGTCGCTGCGCGCCAGCGTCCGCTCGACACCCGCGAGGAAGCGCACGAAGAACGGGTCGACCTCGAGCTGGTCGACGGAGCGCGCGAGCAGCAGCCCGACGGCCCTGGAGCGCGCCTCGGTCAGCGCGCGCGCGGACGCGCTCGGCCGCCAGCTCAGCTCCTCGGCGGCGGCGAGGATCCGCAGCCGCGTCTCCTCCGCGACGCCCGGTCGCCCGTTCATGGCGAACGACACGGCGGCCGCCGAAACGCCCGCGCGAGCGGCGACGTCATCAATCGTCGGTCGCGTCCGTCCGGGGCGTTTCCTGTACGGCATCGGCGGGAACTCCTACCACGGCACTAAAGCGCTTAAGCGGAGCGGGAGGAGATCTCAGTGCGGATAATGCGGGTGATCGCCGCCGGAATCGTCCTGGCGGTTGCAGGAGGGACGGGCGTCGCCGTGGCCGCGCCCGAGCTGTCCACCAGCGACCAGCTCAAGATCCGGCGCTACGTGAGCGCCGGCGACCGCGCCTACGTGATGGGCTTCGAGGACGGGGGCTTCTACGCGCAGGGCTGGCACATCAAGGGCGAGATGGGCGGCGTCTGGACGCAGCCGCTCAAGCTCGTGGACGGCGTCTGGTTCGCCGTCGACGGCCAGTGGCTCCAGCCGGCCACCAAGTTCACGAGCGGCTGGGGCTACACCCGGCTGACGTTCCCGAACACGGCGGGCCTGAGGGTCAGCCGCACCGACTTCGCGCCGGACGGCCGGCGCGGCGCGCTGTTGGGCCTGCGCCTTCAGAGCACCGGCGGCAAGAAGACCGTGGACGTAGCCGTCGACGCGCACTCCGAGGTCATGTCGCATTACCCATGGGGCTGGACGACCCCCAACGCCGGCGACTTCAACGCCCAGGACACCGGCGCCTATACCGGCCGCCACCTGGAGTTCACCGATGCCGGCACCCCGACGTCCGGCCCGCACGACTGGGTCGCCGCGGTCGGCTCGAAGACCAAGCCCACCGGCGGCGAGACCGGTCCCGGGCACTGGGGCCCGACGGCGGCACCGACCATCTGTAGCCCCGATGACCACGAGTTCTTCTGCGACGACGGGCCCTACGGCAAGGGCACCGGCGGACAGCTGCGCTACCGGATCAAGGTTCCCGCCCACGGCGCGAGGACCCTGTGGATCGCGGTGGCCGGATCAGACGAGGGTGCCGCAGGCGCGCGCACGGAGCTCAGCAGGACGCTCGAGTCTCCGGCGCGCGCCCTGGCGGCGAAGGTCCGGTCGCGAGAGCGGCTCGCGCAGCGGACCCGCGTCTCCCTGCCGGACGATCCGCAGCTCCAGCGCGGCATCGCCTGGGGCAAGCAGAACCTGGCCGACCTCACGCAGCGCGCGGACAACCTGAAGATCCGCGACGTCGACGAGGGCAGGGCGTACCCGCCGCCGCTCGGCACGGTGGCGCACGTGCACTGGGTGGGCGCCGGCTATCCGGACTACCCCTGGATCTTCGCCACGGACGCGGAGTACACCGCGTTCGCGTCCGTCACCGCCGGCCAGTTCGAGGCGATCAAGGACCACGCTCGCGCACTGCGGGACGTGTCCGTGATCCTGAACCGCGACTGCCTGGGCAAGGTGGCCCACGAGATCGTCGCCGACGGCTCCGTCTACTTCGGCGCCTGCCACCACGCGGGCAACACCGACGAGACGGCGAAGTTCCCGAGCCTCGTCGCGCTGATCTGGCGCTGGACCGGGGACAACGGGTTCCGTGACGACCTCTATCCGTTCACGGTGCGCAACATGCACTACATCGTCGAGCAGCTCGACTCGGACCACGACGGCTGGCCGGAGGGCCTCGGGAACGTCGAGCGGCCGGGCATGGGTCCGGAGAAGCTCGACAACACCGTCTACCTGATCCGCGGGCTCTACGACCTCGCGGACATGGCCAGGGCCAAGGGCGACGGCGCCACGGCGGCATGGGCGCTCCAGCACGCGAACGACCTGCGCAGCCGCTTCGAGAACGCGTGGTGGTACATGCCGGCCATGCAGTACGCCGACTCGCTGAACGACCCGGGTGACGTCCAGAATTTCCAGAAGCACTGGATCGGCGTCACGCCGATGGAGGCCGAGCTGACGATCCGCGGCCGCGCGCATCCGGGCCTCGCCTCGCACGAGCACGGCACGACCGCGCTCGCCGGCCGCGAGAGCGACTGCTACTCGGGTTCGCGCCCGTACAACCTCGGGCTGTTCCACACCGGCTGCGGAGGCGGCCCCGAGGGCAAGGGCGAGCGGACGATCTTCGGCCAGAACACCGCGATCCAGGCGGTGGGCGAGGGCAACTACGGCCGCATGGCCGGGCAGAAGCGCTACACCGACGCCGAGGTCGAGCCGATGTTCGGCGAGCCCTACACCGGCGGCGACGAGTACCACCACACGCCCGGCACCCCGGACGAGCAGCCCGGCGCCTCGCCGGAGATCTTCCCGTCGCCGGACTTCGACGGCGGCGTGCGTGACGCCAACGTCGAGCGGTGCACCCGCTGCCGCTCGATGGTCATGCAGGCGTGGAACCAGTACGGGACGCTGTGGCCGGTCGTGCACCAGCAGCTCGGCGTGCGGCCGGACCTCGGTCGCGGGCGGCTGACGGTGGTGCCGCAGCTGCCGTCGGCGGCGCCGATCGCCGGTCGCGACATCCGGCTCGGCTCCGGCAGGCTGGACCTCGTGAGGGCCTGGAGGGACGGCGCTCGCTACCACACGGCGATCGACGCCCGCCACGTGCCGGCCCGGCGGGTCCGGCTCGGCCACACGCTGCCGGCCGGCTCGACGGTCGCGTCGGTGCGGCTCGACGGCCGCCCGGTCCGCTGGGCCGAGCGCGAGACCAACCGCGGGCTCGAGGTGACCGTCCGGACGAACGCCGGGCGGCACGAGGTGACCATCACCGCTGCGTGAGGGCGGTCGGGACGGCCGCCGCTAGCCGCGGCGGCCGTCCCACACGTTCGCCAGCGCCCAGCGCGCGCCGATCGTCCACGCCTGCACGCGGTTCGCGAGCGCGACGCCCTCGACCGTCCCGTCGGGCAGCACCGCGTACAGCTCCGGGGCGCGGCCGAGCCGCTCGAGCGCGGCGAGGACGCCGGTGCGCACGCGCTCGGCCTCGGCGGCCCGCCCGGCCGCGCGCAGGCCGCCCCAGCCCAGCCAGGAGTCGAACGGCCAGATCGAGCCGCGGTGGTAGGCGTGCGGCTCGAAGACCGGCGAGTCGGACGACAGCGTGCGCAGCCCGTGGTCCGTGAGGACGTCCGGCGCGCACAGCCGCTCGGCGGCGGCGTCGCGCGCAGCGGGCTCGAGCGCGTCGGCCCACAGCAGCCAGCCGAGCTGCGAGCCGGCCCCGGTCACGGCTGCGCCGCTCGGCTCGATCGCCATCACCTCGGGCGTGAAGTCGGCCGTGAGCCTGGCGCGCTGGGCGCGCGCCCGCTCGTCCCAGTCGCCCGCGGGGTCGAGCGCGGCCAGCGCCGCCAGCGCCGCGTGGGCGGCCGCCTGCGTGTCGGCGTCGGCCAGCGGGCGCTCGGGGATCGTGCCGTCGGGCCGCAGGATGCCGCCGCCGTAGGCCGCCGTCGGGTCGACCGTGTCGCGCCAGCCCTGCTGGGTGAGCGCCGGCCACTCGCCGACGCCGTGGCGCACGAGGCCGCCGCCACGCTCGAGCGCGCGCACGAGCCAGTCGCCCGCCGCGCGCCATGCCGGCTCGAGCTCGGCGGCGAGCTCGGGCGCCACCCGCGCCGCCAGCACGAGGAACCACGAGGTGGCATCCGCGGTCCCGTAGTAAGCGAACGGCCCGTCGGCCGGCCAGCCGACGTCGACGAAGCTCTGCGGCGCCGCGTCGCGGAACTCGTGGCCGATCTTGCCGGGCTCCTCGAGCGTCCCCGCGTGCGTCGCGCGGCCCTGGCGCCGCGCCAGCGCCCGCAGCGTGGCCGCCGCGACGTCGGGCCGGTGCGGGAGCAGCTGGAGCGCCGTGATCAGCGAGTCGCGCCCGAACAGCGCGTGGAAGCGCCCGGGGTCGCCCTCCTCGACCGGCGGCGTCGACGCGTACGGGAACCCCTCGTCCGAGAGCAGCGGATCGATCTCATCCATCGACGACCACGCCGCTCCACGGCTCCAGCGCGACCGCGCCGGCGACGGCCTCGCCGTCGCGCGCGCGGTCGGTGGCGATGAGGATGCGGCCGGACGGACCGTCCACGGCGACCGGCTCGCCGCACAGGTTGAGGGCGACCGTCGTGCCGTCGCCGCGCCGGTAGGCCCAGGCGCCGCGCGGGGCCGGCAGCGATGCGTAGGCGCCCGTGCGCAGGTCCGCGCGCTCGCGCCGCAGCGCGATCGCGTCGCGCACGAGGTGGAGCACCGAGCCCGGGTCCTCGCGCTGGTCGGCCACGTTCCGGGCGGCCGGGTCGCCCGCCGGGAGCCACGGGTCGCCGCCGTCGGTG
>Ga0081539_10004007_pt1 | contig 16951 bp, 17 predicted proteins | sample TabmetS4T2R2_FD_71023 | JGI IMG/M metagenome (GOLD analysis project Ga0081539, IMG submission 71023) | Tabebuia heterophylla rhizosphere microbial communities from the University of Puerto Rico - S4T2R2 | ecosystem: Host-associated > Plants > Roots > Rhizosphere ...
GGGTTTGTCGTGTCTTTGATTGTCCTCACTACAAGCATCTCTCCGTCACACAAGATGTCGCCTGAGCGTGCACTAGGAGGGGAGCGCGAGGAGCTAAACTCGAGGCGGCATAGGGGACTCTACCCTACACCGAGAGCAATAAGAGGGTCGGAGTTGCCGAGGTGCTCTGACCCTCCCCTTGGTTCCCTAGCATTCTCAGCAACTGCTTTATTTACCGGAGTGCGTGGAAGGGTTCTTCTCTGAAGTCCATATCCAGGATCTTGCATAAATCTGCTCCGCTTGTGGACAACAGGGGTTGCGTTTACCTTCTCTAGTGCTAGTGGCTCCACAATATGTTGGAGTAATGAATAAAGATGCGGAGTACAGCAGGTTCGCGATGGCGTGTCCGAAATCATCGGGCCAAATCAAAGACCCGCTTTTCAGGAGGCTCCTCGCGTTGCTGCACAAAGGCCCCGGACAGGCTCCGAGGCCTTCTACATGTTTCGTGTTTTTCCTGCAAATGAGCGATTTTCGAGAGTGGGCCTGCCTGGACTCGAACCAGGGACCTCTTCCTTATCAGAGAAGCGCTCTAACCGGCTGAGCTACAGGCCCGCGAAGAAATCGCCGGGATAATTTACAACACCCCACCCTTCCTGACAACCTGATTGAAGAGCGACGGGACGGGAAGTACAATCGCCTCGTGTCAGACACACTCTACACATCCCCGCGGTACGAGAGGAGCGCATAGTCAGTGAGTGCCGACGGTTTCACCCGGATGTCCATTTACGGTATCAACCTGGACCTCTTTTCTTCGAGCCCCATCGTCATCCTCAAGGTCGAAGATGATAACCGGTACCTGCCGATTTGGATCGGCCAGGGCGAGGCCCGCTCTATCTTGATGCGGCTTCAGAACCAGCAGTTCTCGCGCCCGCTCACCCACGACCTGGCCGTGAACCTGGTGACCGAGCTCGGCGGCAACATGGAGCGCATCACCGTCACCCGCCTTCAGGACTCCACCTTCTTCGCCACCATCAGCGTCCAGATAGACGGACGCACCGTGGAGATAGACTCGCGTCCCTCCGACGCCATAGCCCTCGCTGTGCGCGCCGGGGCGGAGATCTTCGCCGCAGACGAGGTCATAGAAGAGGCCGCCGTCGTCTTCGACGAGGCGATGGAGGACACCCCTGAGGAAGAGGTCGTGGACAAGTTCAAGGACTGGATGAACCAGGTATCCCCAGAGGACTTCAAGTAGGGGACGAGATTCCCATCGTCTCCGACCGTGAGGCTGACTAACGGGTTCCCTCTGCATCTATCCGGTCGAGGAAGGAGATCACCCGCCGCCACATCTCATCTGACGACTCCTGATCATACCCAGGAAAGTCAGGGTCTGCGAAAAGGTGTCCTGAACCGGGATAGGTGTACTCCTCAAAAGCAGCACCGGCTTGGCGAACTTCGCCAGCGAGACCCTCAACCTCCTCAGCTTCCACCCACGAATCTTCGGCGGCGTAATGCACCTGTACCGGCACCCCCGCTGGCCAGCGCTCGACGCCGAACTCTTCGGCCGGGATGGCGCTGTGCATGAGCACCGCCCCCAGTGCGCCTGGCCTCGAAGCTGCCAGAAGCTCGGCTGGCATTGCCCCGAGCGAGAACCCCGCGAACACCAGCTCAGCCGGCAACCCGGCGACTGATTCCCGCGCCCTTCTAAAGATTTCGGAATAGCCGATCTCGTCGCGTTTACTCAAGCCCTCGTCCAGGTTGTCGAACACATCCCCATCGTAATAGTCGGGCGTGTAGACCGTGTGCCCGGCCGCGCTCAGCCGGTCTGCAGCGGCCTTCACCCCCAGCCGCAGCCCCAGGGCGGAATGGAACAGAACCACCTCGGCCATCCAGACTCCTCCCCACAAGACGACATACAGCGCCACCCCGGATCCATTCCAGAAGCGGGCCCCACAAGTCTACGGGTCCCGCCTTTCCCTCCCAAGGAGGAAGTGGGGCGCCGTTAGAACAGTGTCCCGGCCGCGCATCCACGCCGGGAACCGAACGCGTCTGATTCGTCGGGATCGAATTCAACCGGCAAAGGAAACCATGATCGTAGGTCCGGGGAAAGGAGAGCTCATGGATCTGCGCCCTACTGCTCTTCTGTCTGCTGCTCGTCTCTCTTCACCCGCTCGGCGAGGCGTCCGAGACGGATGGTCACGAAAACGACAATGACGGTAACGACAACGGCGTAGAAGAACTTCGCAACCAGGTTCCCCGCTTCGCCGAAGACGGCGATGAACAACGCCTGAATCGCCGCGTTCCACGCGAGGGCCGCGACCAGCCCGAATGCTGCCGTCATTAGCTCGATGATCTTCTCTAGCACCTCGCTACTCATTTCATCCTCTCCAGATAGCCAACACAAGCCCGAAGCATCTCAGAAGCGATCTGAAAGACGCAAGGTCGGACAGCAGATACTCAGGGCGCATTTTCCGCGAACGGGCCGTGTACACGATGCACGGAGCAGGATCAGCTGGCGGGCTTTCAGATAATCGGGCCATGATCTTACTGGTCGGCTATGTCACCTTCGAGGTGACCATCTCTGAGCATACCTCGCTGGCGATATTCCGGGTGCTCCCGCAGGAATTCTTGTACGGAGTCCGTGCCCCATCCCACGATGACCTCCATGGTCTCTTCCGCGAAGCGGGCCCGGATCTGGCCCTCCCGCCGGACGCTGCGGCGGGCGTACTCCCAGGGTGTCTCGCCCACGCGCCGTCCCATCCGCTCTGTATAAACGAAGCGGCCTGTGCTTCGCTCGCGCACCATCAGCAGATCCACGGCTAACCCCTCGGGTCGTCCAGCCTCATCACGCGCTCCAGCAACCCCGCCTCTTCCCAGGGCCAGAGTCCACCGTCCTCCGGCGCCCCGAAAGGCGGCGCGCTACGGGACATGTTACCCGTCCCGTAGGCCACATTGCCACCGGCGTACATCACCTGTTCGACCCCGGCCACCACGAGCGCGTTGCGATGGACCGCCAGCCCACCGCTGTCTTCGATCCCACCGATCCGCCAAGCCGCCGGTATAGTCAGCCTTCCAGCAATTCCGGAGAGCGCCCGGCGCAGGGCATACACCAAGAGCGTGGCCCGCCCATCAGCGAAGTTCGCCGCCGAGCGGAGCGCCGCCAGCAGATCGAGGGCCTCTTCCGTCTCGAGCGGCGCGGCCGGTACGCCTTCCCGCCCGAAATCCCGCCCCGCGATGCGCTCCCGATGCGCGGCGACCGCGAGCCGGCCGAGGTCCCCCGCGCCAACGTCCAAGACGAAGGCTAGCGTTCCGGGCCGCAGTCCGAGCTCTTCCGCGGCTTCGGCGTCGAACATCTCACCCACGGCCTTCGCGTTCAGTTCTCCTGGTCTTATTTCCCAATCCCGCGTCCCGGCGGAGATGGCGCGACGTCCCAGGGCGTCGGGATCGCCGGACTCAGGACCTAAGCGGTCGAGGTCTTCTTCCTCGATCAGGGCGTCCTCGGCGGCAGCCATCGCGCCTTCCTCACACAAGCGCCGGACACCAGCTCCGTCCAGGCGCGGCAGGCTCACCTCGGAGAGACGACGTAGCAGGAAGGGCAGCATCCCGCCCGGTGGCACGTCGAGGTCTCCAATATTCGCATCCGCGGCGAGCAAGATGCCGCACCGGGGGACGGATGTGAGATCCGGAGCAGCGTGGGTGGAAGAAGCCGCTACCCACCCGAAGCCTTCCGATGAAATTGCGGCGTACACGGAACCCTCGGCGCCGGGTAGCCGGGCGGCGGGGAGGGTTCGCTCGATACCGGGATCGACCATGCTCTCGTCGGGGACGAAGAGGAAGATCTCCGCTTCCTCACCCTCACCATGCCACTCGTAGTCACCCGCGTGTTCGGCCATCACTGAGCGTCGGGAACCCTTCGGGCCTACTCGACGACCACCAGGGGCTCACCGGAGCGGACAGTCTTGCCGGCTTCGACAAGGACTTCGGAGACCGTGCCGGCCTTCTGCGTCCGGATTTCGGTCTCCATCTTCATCGCCTCCAGAACGCACACGGCCTCGTCCGCCTCGACCTCCTGTCCCTGCTCCACGAGCACCCGGACGATGGTCCCCTGCATCGGGGCCGCAACCGCGCCCTCGCCGCCACCGGCCTGACGCGAAGTCCCTCCCTTGCGCCTGGGCGGCCCACCGCGCCCAGAAGCCTCCTCATCCGAGTACACCCGCACCCGGAACAACCTCCCGTTCACCTCGACCTCGACATTCCTGCTGCTCTTCCCGGAAGTCTCCGCGGCCTCTCCAGGCAGCGATGCCTCTATCTTCATCCCTCCGAGCCGCTCGGCCACGAACCCTGTCGTGTATAAGCCAGATGCGAATTGCTCGTCGTCGAGCAGCGCGCGGGAGAAAGGCAAGGTGGTGGCGATGCCCTCTACCCGGAACTCGGTGAGAGCCCGCCTCAGCCGCCGCAGGGCGTCGTCGCGATCGGCGCCGCGCACGATCAACTTGGCGAACAGGGGGTCATAGGACTCGGGCACGACACCTGGACCACGCAGCGACGAATCCACCCGCACCCCGGGACCACCAGGCTCCTCGTAGACGGTGACGGTTCCCGGGCTCGGGGCGAAGTCGTTGGCGGCGTCCTCTGCGTTGAGGCGCACTTCGATGGCGTGGCCGCGCCAGATCACGTCCTCCTGCAAGAACGGGAGCCGTTCACCAGCGGCGATGCGGATGCCGGTCTGCACGATGTCCACACCCGTGATCTCTTCCGTCACGGGATGCTCGACCTGCACGCGGGTGTTCATCTCCAGGAAGTAGAATTGCTCATCCTCGACCAGGAACTCGCACGTGCCGACCGAGTCGTAGCCCACGGCGTCGGCGGCGTTAACGGCGGCCCGGCCCATCGCCCCCCGCATCCCGGGCGTCATCCCGGGCGAAGGGCATTCCTCGACCAGCTTCTGGTGGCGGCGCTGGATGGAGCAATCCCGCTCCCCGAGGTGAACGGCGTTGCCGTGCTTGTCGCGCATCACCTGTATCTCGATGTGGCGTGGGGCGGAGAGGTACTTCTCCAGGTACACGGCCCCGTCCCCGAAATACGCCTCGCCCTCGCGGCTCGCCCGGGAATAGGCAGCCTCGGCCTCCGTCTTGTCGTGGGCAACGGCGAAACCCTTGCCGCCGCCTCCCGCGGACGCCTTGACGGCGACCGGGTAGCCGTGTTCTCCCGCGAACTCCAGCACGGCATCGGACGATTCAACCGGCTTCTCGGTACCGGGTGTGATCGGGACTCCAGCCTTCGCCATGATGCGCCGGCTCTCGACCTTGCTTCCCATGGCTTCGATAGCTTCGGGATGCGGCCCGATCCAGATCATCCCCGCCTCGGTCACGGCCCTGGCGAATGCCGCGCTCTCTGCCAGAAACCCGTATCCCGGATGCACCGCCTCCGCGCCGCTCCTCTTCCCTACCTCGACCAGCTTCTCGATGTTCAGGTAGCTCTCGGGCGCCGGCGTAGGCCCGATATGGTACGCCTCGTCCGCCAGCCTGGCGTGCAGGGACTCCCTGTCCACGTCCGAGTACACGGCAACGCTCGTTATGCCCATCTCCCGCAAGGCGCGTACGATGCGGACGGCTATCTCTCCACGGTTGGCGACCAGGACCTTACCGAACACCTAGCTCTTCCCCTCCCATTCCGCGTACGTCCAAGGCGAGCCCTCCAGCTTCCTACCCGGCGGCAGCATCCTTCCCAGCCGCCCGGATAGCTCCCAGCGGCTCGGTCCCATCTCCCGCCTGTCCGGTTTCTCGCGCAAAGTTTCGAGCGCAGCCAGGATCGCGGCCGCCTCTTCAGATGAGGGGGGAGGTTCAATCCTCAAAGCGGGATGTTTCCGTGCTTGCGCGGCGGGCGATCTGGGCGCTTGGTGCGGACCATCTGGAGGGCTTTGATCAGGTACGGCCGAGTCTCTCGTGGATCTATGACATCGTCTATGAACCCCATCTCGGCGGCGGTCAGGGGATTGTTGAACTTCTCCTCGTAATCCGCGATAAGGGCTTCACGCTCGGCCTCTGGGTCGTCCGCCTCGGCTATTCTCCTGCGGTGTATGATGCCGACGGCCGCTGACGCGCCCATCACGGCGACCTCGCCCGTCGGCCACGACACGTTAACGTCGGCCCCGATGTGCTTGGAGTTCATAACGTCGTAGGCCCCGCCGTATGCCTTCCGGGTGATGACCGTCATTTTGGGAACCGTAGCCTCGGAGAAAGCGTACAGCAGCTTGGCCCCGTGCCGGATGATGCCTCCCCATTCCTGATCCGTGCCCGGCATGAACCCAGGCACGTCCACGAACGTTAGCAACGGTATGTTGAACGCGTCGCAGAAACGCACGAACCGCGCCCCCTTCACGCTCGCGTCTATGTCCAGCGTCCCTGCGAGCACCATCGGCTGGTTGCCGACGACGCCTATCGCGTGCCCATCCAGCCGCGCGAACCCGACGACGAGGTTCTGGGCCCAGCCCTCCTGTACCTCGAAGAACTCGCCCTCGTCCACGATCATCTCAACCGCCGTTCTTATGTCGTACGGACGGTTCGCCGAGTCCGGGATGAGCGAGGCCAGCTCGCCCTCCATCCGTTCCGCATCGTCGGACGGCGGGAAGTGCGGGGCCGTCTCCAGGTTGTTCTCGGGCAGGAACGAGAGCAGGTAGCGCACATCCTCCATGCACGATTCCTCGTCGGGAGACGAGAAGTGGGCGACCCCGCTCTTGGTGTTGTGGGTGGCGGCGCCGCCGAGGTCCTCGAACGAAACCTCCTCGCCGGTGACGTTCTTTATTACGTCAGGACCGGTGATGAACATGTGGCTCGTCTCCTCGACCATGAACACGAAGTCAGTTATGGCCGGGGAGTAGACCGCTCCCCCGGCGCACGGGCCCACGATCACGGAGATCTGGGGCACCACCCCTGAGGCGAGCACGTTCCTGTGGAAGATGTCCGCGTACCCGGCGAGCGAGACTACGCCTTCCTGGATTCGCGCGCCGCCCGAGTCGTTGATGCCGACGATGGGGCATCCCGTGGAGATGGCGAGATCCATGACCTTGCAGATCTTCTCCGCGTACACCTCCCCGAGCGACCCGCCGAACACGGTGAAATCCTGGCTGAACACACAGACCTTCCGGCCCATCACCTCGCCGTATCCGGTCACCACCCCGTCCCCGAGCGGCTTGTTGTTCTCGAGCCCGAAGTTGTTGGAGCGATGCACCCGGTAGCGGTCCAACTCGACGAAGGTGCCCTCATCCAGCAGGAGGTCTATGCGTTCGCGGGCCGTGAGCTTGCCCCGCTCCCTCTGGCGCTGCACGGCCTGTTCGGAGGAAGGATGGGACGCCGCTTCGCGCAGGCGTTGGAGACCCTCGATCTTTCCGGCAGTAGTGTTCTCCCCCAACCTTTCTCGCTGCATAGACCGGCATTCTAGCATGCGCCAGATAGCCAATTCCCGGCGGTATGCGGCTGGTGAGGTAGTAGAATGAGGAACCGGAACGAAGTTCCGGTTGGGGAAAGGAGAGCCGAATATGCGAGTCTTCGAGAAGCTGGCGGAGTACCGCTACGAGCAGCTCGTGTTCTGCCACGACAAGGCCACGGGACTGAAGGCGATCATTGCGATCCACGACACCACCCTCGGTCCTGCTCTGGGTGGGTGCAGGATGTGGCCTTACGCCACGGAGGAAGAAGCCATCGTTGACGTACTACGCCTGGCACGAGGAATGACCTACAAGGCCGCCGCGAGCGGCCTTAATCTTGGGGGCGGGAAGTCCGTGATCTTCGGCGATCCCGACCGCGACAAGTCCGAGGCGTTGTTCCGCTCCTTCGGCCGCTACATCGAAACACTGGGCGGACGCTACATCGTCGCCGAGGACGTCGGCACCTCAACGGAGGATGCGAACTTCATCCGGGTCGAGACCTCGCACGTAGTCGGCGTGGACGTGACCCGCGGTGGCTCCGGCGACCCTTCGCCCTTCACCGCCCTGGGCGTTTTGCAGGGGATGAAAGCCTGCGCCGGGGAGGTCTTCGGCACGGCCTCGCTGGAGGGCCGGGCGGTGGCCGTGCAAGGACTCGGCCACGTCGGATACCACCTGTGCCGGCTGCTCGACGAGGAAGGTGCGCGCCTCATCGTCACCGACCTGCACGAGGAGGTGGTGGAACGGGCCGCGCGGGAGTTCGGGGCGAAGTCTGGGGAGCCGGATGAGATCCTTTCCATGCCCTGCGACATCCTCGCCCCCTGTGCTATGGGCGCCATCGTCAACGACCGAACGCTGCCGAACCTCCGGTGCAGCATCATAGCCGGCAGCGCCAACAACATCCTCTACGAAGCCCATCATGGCGAGAAGCTAGCCGAGCGCGGCATCCTGTACGCCCCCGACTACGTGATAAACGCGGGCGGCCTCATCAACGTGGCCGACGAGCTGGAGGGCTACAACGAGCGCCGCGCCACCAAGCGCGTCATGCGCATCTACGATTCCGTCAAGAGCATCATCGCGATCTCCAAACGAGACGGTGTCCCCACCAACGTCGCCGCCGACACTTTAGCCTTGGAACGCATAGCCGCCATAAGCTCCATGGAGCGCCTGCACACCGGCCACCCGTACGGCCAGTTGAGCCGCCGCCGGGAGACATTATAGCTTGTCAGCTTGTCAGTAGGCGCAGTGTTGCTTCCAAGGCTGGCTACCTGTCAGGCAGAAATTTCAACGTATGCCGACGAGGTGCCTGGCTCGGGTACGGGATAGCCTTCTTCGCGCAGTCCCTCTAGATGCAGTTCGATGGCCTCCTGCATGTTGCGCTCGACCTCTTCGCGGGTCGCCCCGGTCGAGACGCAGCCAGGAAGGTCCGGCGAGTAAGCCGAGAAACCCGTGCCGGTCGGCTCTATTACGACGAGATACTTCATATCCTACTCCTTCAACCCAGCTTGCGTGAGGATGCTGTTGAGTGTACCAGGAGCTAACTCGTCGCCCGGTTTGCCAGGCACGGTCACGAGGCCAGGTTTATCGGGATGCTTGAACTGCCGATGACTGCCTCTGGTTCTCGCCAATTGCCAGCCGTCCTGCTCGATCAATCTCGTGACCTTGCGGACCTTCACGTGGCCGGATCAGGTTCCGAATGATCCAGCGGCTTATACGCATCCAACAAATCGGCAACTTCCTTTATCTGATCAACTACAGCCGATACTACTTCTTGCTTCTCGACTCCGGTTGGCAGGTTGATCGGGATCAGAACATCCCTTCCTGCGGGAAGAAGCCGGGAGGGTTCATCTCTTTCCAAGCTTGCGAGAGCTTCTCTGATCCAAGGCTTAGACTGCACATGATCCACTCTCAGCCATATCGGAGTCGCTCGTAGTTTTCCCCACAATTCTCCGCTGAATTGAAGTAAACACTGATTCCTTCCAACAAGCCCGAAGTACCACCCGTAGAGCGCCGCCCCTCGCGTAAAGCTGAAACCATCTGTCGAAGCAATACCAGCGTCTTTGGACTTGCGAATCGCCTCATCAACAATCTCACAGTACTGTACGATTCGAGTACCTGTGTCCGAGGTTAGTTCCTCGGAACGGAGCGGTAGGAAGGCGTCGTTGTCCATGCGCTCGCACAAACCTTGAAGTTGCTGCACATCCGAAGCCGTATGATGCTCTCCCTCGGTTTCGAGCGCACGCAGCACATAGTCCAATGCTGCCCGCCAGCTCGTCAGCGCAAGCGTGTGATGCGCTCCAGTCTTTATGGCCTTGAGTTCCTCCGCGATGTTGTTCTGGGACTGTTCGACCACGAAGCCTTCGTTCCGACAGCGCCGTAGCAACTCGGCCCACAACGTATCGAAACGCCTGGCGGGAGCGATGAAAAGCAGCAGCCCCTCAACCTCGGGCCGTAAACGCTTCAGGTACGTGACCGGCTGATTGCCCGTGAGTCCAGCCCAGAACTTGGCTTCGACGAGGAGAACCTGTCTCGATACTGCATCCGTACCTACCAGATCCGGAATGGCGTTGTCTTCTCCAACTGCCTGAGTTCGGAAGAACAAAGTATCAGGCAATTCCACATTGGTCTGCTCCACATACCTCAAGAAAGCGCTTTTCACAACCATGGAGTTGCCGAGCACGTAGTTGAGTGCCTCGGTTGCAGTGTTTTCTGGCTGTCCGCCCCTGCTTGCGATGTACCCGAACAAGCTGTCCTGTCGCACAGATACCTCCCGAAACCTATCGAAATAGCGAGATCGTCACTACGCTGAGATCAACTGAGTTCACTATCTGATCCGTAGTCCTCTAGCCGTCGCTTGACGGCGTTGAGGAAGCGGAGGGCCGCACCACCATCTAATATCCGGTGGTCAAAGGAGACCTCGAGGTTCATCATGCTGCGGATGGCGATAGCGTCATTCACCACGACGGGGCGTTTGACGATGGCTTCGGCGGAGAGGATGGCGGCCTGCGGGTGGTTGATTATGGGCGTGGAGACCACGCTGCCCAATGCTCCGGGGTTGTTGACGGTGAAGGTGCCGCCGGATACGTCGTCGGGTGAGAGCTGACGATTTCTTGCTTTTCTGACGGCCTCGTCTATGCGGCGGGCAAGGCCGGTGATGTTCAGTTCGTCGGCGTCGGGGATGACGGGCACTATGAGGGCGTCATCCAGGTCTACGGCGATGCCGATGTTGATCCGCTTGCGGAGCACGATGCGGTCCCTGTCCCACACGGAGTTGAGGACCGGAGTCTCTTTCAGGCCCTCGACGACAGCCCGCGCGATGAACGGCAGGTATGTGAACCTGACGCCCTCGCGCTCGGTGAAAGCTGCTTTCTCCTGTTCGCGCAGCGCGACGAGCCCGCTCACGTCCGCCTCGACCATGGTCCAAGCGTGGGGCGACTCGCGTTTGCTCAGGGACATGCGGTTGGCGATGGCGCGCCTTATGGGCGTGAGGGCCACCACCCGGTCACCTTCGTGGACCGGCGCGCGTTCCGGGGGGGCTTCCGGCTCTTCCGGAGGCCCGAAGGCCTCGCGTTCTTCACGGAGACCGGCCGGGGCGGGCTCTCTCTCCTCGATGAAGCCTTCGATGTCCTTCTTGGTCACCCGGCCACCGGTGCCGGTGCCGGGGATCTCCCGTATATCCACGTCATGCTCGGCGGCGATCCTGCGCACCACGGGCGATGAGCGGGTCAGGCGTAACGTCTCCGCGCTCTCGACGGCGCGGCCGTTGCTGCTCCCGTTGCCGCCGCTCCGGGACTCGGCCACGACGCGCTGCGTCTCATCGTCTTCGGCAGGCTGGGCCTCGGTGCCGGCGGCGGGGAACTCTTCCGTCGGGGATTCGTCTGCGACGTTCTCCCGCGCCGGGGCTTCTGCCGCGGCAGATTCGTCTCCGTCGGCCGCAACCAGCGCGATCTCGGTCCCCACATCCACGATAGTCCCTTCGGAGACGAGGAGCTTCTCGATCTTTCCAGCCAATGGTGAAGGTAGTTCTGCGTTGACCTTGTCGGTGTCTACCTCGGCGAGGGGTTCGTCCAGCTCGACCTCGTCGCCTTCGGCCTTGAGCCAGCGGGTGATGGTTCCCTCGGTGACGCTCTCGCCGAGTTGGGGCATCTTTACGGGTGTCGCCACGCTCTCCCCTCTCTAGTAGCGGGCCAGTTCGAGCATGGCCGCCTCTATCTTCTCCGCCGAAGGCACGAAGGCATCCATCGCGGGCCGGCCGAACGGGGCGGCCGGCGTATCTGGAGCTCCGAGACGCATCACTGGCGCGTCCAGCCACTCGAACGCCTCGGCCGAGACGACGGCCGCTATCTCGCCTGAGACGGAGCCCGTGATGTTTGCCTCGGAAATTATTAGGACCTTGCCGGTCTTCTTGACGGAGTTCAGGATCGTCTGTTTATCCAGCAGATAGAGCGTCCGCGGCTCCACTACCTCCGTCTCGATACCGTGCTCATCCGAGAGCTTTCTGGAGACTTCGAGCGCCGTGTACAGCATCAGCCCGTAGGAAATGACCGTGATGTCCTCTCCCTCACGGTGAACGCGGGCTTTATTCAACGGAACTTCGTGGTCGTCGTCCGGTACGTCTTCCTTGATGAGCCGGTAGGTGCGTTTGTGTTCGAGGAAGAGGACGGGGTTCGGGTCGCGGATGGCGCTCTTGAGCATGGCCTTCGCGTCGGCCGGGAAGGTCGGGGCAACGACTTTGAGGCCCGGCGTGTTGCAGAACCAGGCTTCGATGCTCTGGGAGTGGTAGAGCGCGCCGCCGGGGACAGCGCCGTATGGGGCGCGGATGGTAAGGGGGACGTTCCATGCGCCGTTGGATCGGTAGTAGAACTTGGCGGCCTCGTTGACGATCTGGTCGAAGGCCGGGGTGATGAAGTCGGCGAACTGTATCTCGGCGACGGGGCGCATCCCATTCACCGAGAGCCCGATGGCGGAACCCACGATCAGGCTTTCCGCAAGCGGCGTGTCCATCACCCGCGCGGTCCCGAATTCCTCCTGCAAACCCTGCGTCACCCGGAACACGCCACCCGCCCGGCCCACGTCCTCGCCCATCACCATCACCGTATCGTCGGCGCGCATCTCCTCAGCCAGCCCATCGTGGATGGCCTGCAGCAGGTTCTTCTCTGCCATCCCCTAAACCTCCGCGTACACGCCCGTCAGGGCCTCTTCGGGCTTGGCGAAAGGCGCGTTCTCCGCGTACTCACTCGCCTCGGCCACCTCGGCCTTGATCTCCCGGTCCAGCGCTTCTCGCTCCTCGCCGCTGAGCAGACCGTACTCCGCGAGGTACTTCTCAAAGCGGATGATGGGGTCTTTGAGCCTCCACTCCTCAATCTCCTCGCGCTCGCGGTAGCGGCGGTCGTCGTCGTCGGAGGAGTGGGCGGTGATGCGGTAGGTCTTGGCTTCGATCAGGGTCGGACCATCGCCCCGCCGCGCCCGATCTACAGCCTCTTTCGCCGCCTCATAGACCGCGAGCACGTCGTTGCCGTCAACCTCCACACCGGAGAAACCGTAGCCTTCGGCTCGTTTGGCGATGGAGCCGGCCACCTGGAGCGCCGAGGGGACGGAGATGGCGTAGACGTTGTTTTCGATCAGGAAGATGACGGGCAGGTTGTGGATACCGGCAAAGTTCATAGCTTCGTGCCAGTCGCCGCCGCTGGTTGACGCCTCGCCGCCGCACGCCACCGCGACGCCATCCTCGCCGCGCATCTTGAATGCCAGCGCCGTCCCGGCGGCCTGCGGATACTGGACCCCGACCGGGGCTGATGCGGTGACGATGTTCAGTTCGCGGCTGGAGAAATGGCCCGGCATCTGGCGTCCGCCGCTATTAGGGTCTTCCTTCTTTCCCATGATGCTGAGAAACTGGTCACGGGGGGTCTGGCCGAGGAGCAGGGTCATGCCGGAGTCACGGTAGTAGGGGTAGAGGTAATCGTATCCGGGACGCAGGTTGTATGCGGTTCCGACCTGGGCCGCCTCCTGCCCCTGGCAGGAGATGACGAAGGCAGCTTTGCCCTGGCGGTTCAGGATCCAGGACCGCTCGTCCACCCGGCGGGCGAGAAGCATGGCCCGGTAGATCTTCTTTAGATCAGCCTCGTCCAGCCCCAGAGCCTCGTGACGGGCTCCGGTCTTCTCCATGGTCATTCGCTACCTCCCGAAGTTCCGCTTTCCCACGCGGAGGAGTCGAGATCACTCCCCGGAACCTTATCCTACCAGACCCCTATGACCGGAGGCTCCAAACTCCTGGCTAGATCGCATCTGGCTTCGTCTGTCCCAACTCTTCTCTTCCCGCCATGAGATCCTCCTCGAAATGCCAGCGCACGTCCTGGATCTTTTGGGATGCGGACAATACGGAGTCAATCGCCAGGGCGGCCTCGGGGCTTATCCCTCTCCTTCGAGCGCCCAGCAAGGAAGCCACGAAACCGGCGCTCCGCTCCAGCCACCCCAGCCATCCACCTTCGTCCCGTGAGCCGACGATGAAGTCGTGGAGCACCCCGCCGCTGCGAAAGGTGAAGTACCAGCCGTGATCCTCCTGACCAAGATTATTACCGACCTCCACGCCCCGGCTTCGCAGCTACCGCATCAGCCAGTACGCCAGATCTTCCCCGAAGTTGTCCGGGTTGATGAAGTAATCTTTCGGTGCGGTCGTATTGAACGCCGCGCTCCGGAAGGTGACGTGCGTCTGCAGCGGATGGCTCACGAGCCCACCAGACTCTTCCGAACAATGTACTGCTCAGACATCGAAGAATTATCCCGTCGCCTGCACCAGAATTCGACGGTATCTTTGTAAGAAGAATCAGCTTTGGCCCGGCTGACCCGGTAGCACGTTGCTGTACAATTCAAGTAACCGAAGCTACGATCAGGGGTTGTTTGAGATGGTTGACCTGATGAGCCTAGCTGAGCAGGTAGACAAAGACTTCTCCACCGCCCGGCGCAGGGCCTGGCTCCGCCGCCTCGGGGCCATATTTTCCGGCCGGTCCGAGAGCGGGGTTCTCCTCGACTTCCACGAGGCGCGCAGGAGGATTGACGCATCAGGCGGTTTCGGCGGGACAGGCGTACGGTGGAGGCATCGAACATCGTCGGCAGCGCAGGGAAGCGCGAACAGTTCGATGAAGCATTTATGCCACTGCGCCGCGCGTCGCCCGAGAGGTGGAAGCGGATCGACCGCGCGTTTAGAACCGGCATCGAGCTGCCGCCCGTCAGCCTCTATCTGCTGGGCGGAGGCTACTTCGTGCAGGACGGCCACCACCGGGTGAGCGTGGCCCGCTTCCACGGGGTGGAGTGGATAGACGCCGAGGTTACGGAGTTCCGGTCGCGGCGTATCCTGGACACCACACCAGCCTCCAGCCGTCCAAGCAGCGCCGTATCCACCTGATGGAATGGAGTTCGGCTCGATAGGTACTATTTCAGTAAAGCAGCGTTTCCCTAGATCGCTGGCGTCTCGCGGTAGTCGCCGAAGACCTCCTGCATGGCCGCGCTGATCTCCCCCACCGTCGCGTAAGCCCGCACGGCCTCGATGATCGGGTACATCGTGTTCTCCTCGCCCCGGCACGCTTCTTTGAGCTCTTCGAGGCCTCTTTGGACTTCATCGTTATTGCGTCGTTGTTTCAACTCTTTGAGACGCTCTAACTGACGTTCGGCGACCTCGGGCGGGATGCGGTGGGTCTCCACGTCTTGCTCGTCCTGGGGCTCGTAGATGTTGACGTTGACTATGTGACGTTTTTGTTCTTCGAGTTCGCGCTGGTAGCGGGCCGAGGCGTCGGCGATCTCGCGCATCGGGAAACCGTCTTCTATGGCCCGGATCATGCCTCCCAACTCGTCGATCCGGCGGAAATAATCATAAGCCTGCCGCTCCAGTTCGTCCGTCAAAGCTTCCACGAAGTACGAACCCCCGAGGGGATCTATGGTGTTCGTTACCCCCGTCTCCAGGGCCGCTATCTGCTGCGTCCGGACCGCGACGCGTACGGCCTCCTCCGTCGGGAGCGCGAGCGCTTCATCGAGGGAGTTGGTGTGCAGGCTCTGGGTGCCCCCAAGGATGGCGGCGAGCGCTTCGAAGGAGGTGCGGGCGACGTTGTTGTAAGGCTCCTGGGCCGTGAGCGAGACGCCAGCGGTCTGGGTATGGAAGCGCATGCGCAAGGATCGCTCGTCCTTCGCGCCGTACTTCTCCTTCAGGACGGTAGCCCAGATGCGGCGGGCGGCGCGGAACTTGCAGATCTCCTCGAAGAAATCTATGTGCGAGTTGAAGAAGAACGAGAGGCGCGGCGCGAAGTCGTCCACGTCCAGCCCCGCCTCGATGCCGGCCTCCACGTAGGCGAACCCATCGGCCAGCGTAAAGGCGAGCTCCTGGGCGGCCGTCGAGCCCGCCTCGCGGATGTGGTAGCCGCTGATTGAGACGGTGTTCCAGCGCGGCATGTGCTCTGTGGCGTACACGAGCATGTCCTTGAAGACCCGCATGGATGGCTCAGGCGGGAAGAGCCACTCCTTCTGGGCTATGTATTCCTTGAGGATGTCGTTCTGGTTGGTCCCGGCGAGCTGTCCGGGACCGACACCCTGCTTCTCGGCGGCGACGACGTACATGGCGAGCAGCACCATCGCCGGGGCGTTGATGGTCATGGAGGTGGAGACCTCGTCCATCGGGATGCCGTCGAAGAGAAGCTCCATATCTTCGAGCGAATCGACGGCGACGCCCTCGGTGCCGACCTCGCCGAGCGAAAGTAGTGAATCTGAGTCCAAACCCATCAGGGTCGGCATGTCGAAGGCGACGGAGAGGCCGTTCTGGCCGTGGTCCAGGAGGTACTTGAAGCGCTTGTTGGTCTCCTCCGGGTCGCCGTATCCGGCGAACTGCCGCACGGTCCACAGCCGCCCTCGGTACATGGTCGGGTAGACGCCGCGGGTGTACGGGTACTCGCCGGGATAGCCCAGCTTCTCATCGTAGTCGCCCTGGACATCTTCGGGGGTATAGAGCGGTTTGATCGGCACGCCGGACATGGTCGAGAACTCGGCGTCGCGCTCGGCAGCTTTGCCGTAAGCTTCATCCCAGCTTTCCTTCGCGCTCTTCCTGGTATCCACGCGCACCTCCCAAGATCCGGATCCCTCGCCTGGACTGTAGCATAAGGTTCGCGAATACCGCCTGCGGCCGTGAGTCTTCTGGGTAGTTCTCGATGTCAGTGCCTCAATTCGAAAACAGTTTGTGTAGCAGATTGCGTGTTGAACACACCGGCGAGGGAAGGGACGACTCATGTACTGTCGTCCCGTGTTCACCGCCAAGCCTGAGGAGTGGCACGAAGGTTCTCGACCGGCAGGGCTCCGGTAAAGCGGTGGATCATGACCATCAACCGCCACAGCTTCACCGTAAACCTCTCCAACGTATGCGTGTACGAATGCGTCCTAGTGCATCCTCAAAGAGGGTTGTGTGTGATGGTCTATAGTTGCTTCCATGAAGCCTCCAATTTTCGTTCGGGAACTGTCGGAAAAGGAGCGCCAACGGCTCGAAGCCGGGCTGCGCTCCAACAAGGACGCCTTCGT
>Ga0081539_10004008_pt1 | contig 16948 bp, 16 predicted proteins | sample TabmetS4T2R2_FD_71023 | JGI IMG/M metagenome (GOLD analysis project Ga0081539, IMG submission 71023) | Tabebuia heterophylla rhizosphere microbial communities from the University of Puerto Rico - S4T2R2 | ecosystem: Host-associated > Plants > Roots > Rhizosphere ...
CTACAGCTGAAAGGCTAGATGCGGCGCATCGAGCGGCGGCTGAGGCTGGCGACCGGCCTCATCGTCGCCTGCTTCATCGTCGGGCATTTCCTCAACCACGCGCTCGGCGTCGTCTCGATCGACGCCATGGATCGCATGCGCGCCGTGCTCGCCGCGTGGTGGCGCAGCGCCCCCGGCACCGTCGTCCTGTACGGCGCCCTCCTCACGCATTTTGCGCTCGCGTTGGTATCGCTGTACCGGCGCACAACGCTGCGCATGCCGCTCTGGGAGGCGGCACAGCTCCTTCTGGGGCTGCTCGTGCCGCCGCTCCTCATCGGCCACGTCGTCGGCTCGCGCTTTGCGTGGTATCTCCTCGGCCACAACATCGACTACGAGCGGGTGATCGGCGTGCTGTGGTCGGATCCCACCACGGCGATCCGCCAGTCGCTGCTGCTCCTCATCGTGTGGGCCCATTTCTGCCTCGGCATCCATTACTGGCTGCGCATGCAGCGCTGGTACCCGGCCGCGCAGCCGCTCGTCTTCGCCGCGGCGCTCCTCGTCCCGGCGCTCGCGCTGGCCGGCTTCGCCGCCGCCGGCAACGAGCTGTGGCCGGCGATCGAGCGCGTCGGCGGCATGCAGAAATACAACGTCGACCTCGCCAACCAGACGCCCGACGAGCGTGCGCGCCTCGGCTCGCTGCGCTCGGGGCTCGAGCTCGCCTTCTGGTCGCTGCTCGGAGCGACGCTCCTCGCCCGCTGGCTGCGCACGCGGCTCGGCGGCACCTACCAGCTGCGGCACTCGTCCGGGCGCGTGATCACGGCGCCGATCGGGCGCAGCATCCTCGAGGCGCTGCGCGACGAAGGCGTGCCGCACGCCTCGGTCTGCGGCGGACGCGCGCGCTGCACGACCTGCCGGGTGCGCATCGGCGAGGGCCTGTCCGCCCTGCCGCCGCCGGAACGCCACGAGGCGCTTGCGCTCTCGCGCATCGACGCGCCGCCCAACGTGCGGCTCGCCTGCCAGACGCGCCCGCGCAACGATGTGACGATCGTGCCGCTCCTGCCCGCGTCGGCCACCGACGCGCCAAGCGCCCGCCGGCCCGGCGCCGCGCGCGAGAGGGAGCGTCCGGTGGTGGCGATGTTCGTCGACCTGCGTGGCTCGACGCGGCTTGCCGAATCGCGCCTGCCCTACGACGTCGTCTTCATCATGAACCAGTTCTTCGCCGAGATGTTCGCGGCGCTGCGCGCGACCAACGGCTACTACGCGCAATTTCGCGGCGACGGGCTGCTCGCGCTCTATGGCCTGGAGAGCGATCTGCCGCAGGCGTGCCGCGACGCGATGCGCGGCGCAGCCGAGATGCAGCGGCGGCTCGAGGTGCTATCGCGCAGCCTCGCCAGCGAGCTCGCCGAGCCGCTGCGGATCGGCATCGGCGCGCACGCCGGCGTCGCCATCGTCGGCACCATGGGACCGCCCGATGCGCCGATCTATTCGGCGATCGGCGACAACATCAACATCGCCGCGCGCTTCGAGGGCATGACCAAGGCGTATAGCTGCGTGCTGGTCGTCTCGGCCGACACGGTGGCACACGCCGGCCTCGATCCGAAGGGCTCGCCGGTGCACCGGGTGAAGATACGCGGCCGCAGCGAGCGCCTGACCGTCTACGCGATCAGCGATCCGCGCACGCTCTTCCAGTAATCGCTATTTGTCTTCGCCGCCGTCGCGGGTGCGCGACAGCTGGCTCGTGGTGCTGGCAAGGCGCGCGGCGAGGATGCGGATGAGCTCGATCGCCGCATCGGGATTCTCGTGGATGATCTTCACGAAGAGCTCCTTCGAGATCTTCAGCGTCTCGAGCTTGGTGAGCGCCTTGGCGGTCGCGGTGCGCGGCACTTCGCCGACGATGGCGATCTCGCCCAAGAGGTCGTTCTTGCCCATGTTGTTGATGACGATCGGGCCCGAGGGTGTCGGCACCGAGATCTCGACGGTGCCGTCGATGATGATGTAGGCCGAGTCGCCGACGTCGCCCGCGTTGAAGATCACCTGCCCGGCGTCGAACTTGAGCCGATCGGCCGAGAAGCAGAGGAGCTTCTGCATCGCCGGCTGGATCTTGCTGAAGATCGGGAACTGGCGGATGAGTTCGACTTCCTGCTCGAGGCTCATGACGATCCTCCTGGACGGCGCGCACGGCGAGAATAATTAGTGGCCTGACCCCGAATTGGATTCATGCGGCGAGCAGCTTGTGCAGCGGGCCGCCGTTCGATTTCAGCTCGCCGAAGGCGCCGTGCTCGGCAAGCCTGCCACGCTCCATGACCAGCACCACGTCGAAGCGCTCGGCGATATCAGGGCGCTGCACCACCCAGACGAGGCCGCGGCCCTCGCGGGCGGCGAGGATGCCCTCGAGCACGCGCTCCTGCGAGGCGTGATCGAGCGCCGCCACCGCCTGGTCGACGACCAGCAGCGCGGGCTGCTTGATGAGCGCGCGCACGAGCGCGATCTTCTGCCGGTCGGCCGCGGCGAGGCGAGCGCCGCCCACGCCCACCTGGTAGTCAAGGCCGATGGTCACCACCAGCGGGCGCAGCCCGAGCTCGTCGAGGAGCTCGCGCACGAGCACGGTGATGCGCGTCGTTGCCTCAGCCTGGCCGGTGACGATCTTGCCGAAGAGGATGTTGTCCTGCAGTGACGCGGCGCTGTTGTAGCGCGACGCATCGAAGAATTCGATCGCGCCTTGCAGCTCGTCGGGCAGATTTTCGGCGAAGTAGCGCCGCGCCTCGACCACCCGCGCCTCGAACGATTCGTCGATCAGGCCGAGGCGGTGGCGCGCGGCGATCAGCTTGAAGGGGAGCGCGATGAGCGCCAGGCGATCGGGCTCGGCGAGCTTGAGAAGGCCCGCTTCGCCCGCGCGCTGCAGGATCGCCTCGTACTGCGGCAGATCCTCCTGCCGGATGAAGCTGTACTGGCCGAAGAACTCGTGTCCCGGCGGCAGGTCGCTGAAGAGCTCGACCATCGTCTCGGCGACCTTCTGGCCGGTGCGCAAGACGATTTCGTACAGCCCGGTGTCATGCAGCACGCGGCGCACATAGGGATTGCCCGCCAGGTTCTCGACGTCGAATGTCCTGCCGACCGGCGTGCCGAAGAGCAGGTTCTCGGCGAGGGTCGCGTTGCGGTTGTACTTGTCCGGGTCGAAGCGCTCGACCCAATCCTCGATGGCAAGTGACGCAAGCCGCTCGCGCATGTGGGCGCGCGCATGCAGCACCGGCTCGGCGAGGATGCTCTTCCTGCGCACATCCGGAGCACTGCGCAGGCCGAGCTCGAACATGGTGTCCTCGAGGTCGACGACCGAGAGGAGCTCGACAATGCGCTCGTCGAGCTGCTCGGGACCCGCGGCACCGGCCGCCGCGTAGTCGATCCAGTCCGCGTTGATGTCGAGCGCGGAGTTGCCGGTGCGCGCCGCCTCGCGCAGCTCGAATTCCCGCGTGCGGCGCGTGTCATCGTCATAGGCGGGCTCGCGCAGGGGCCGGTGCTTCAGGCTATAGACGATGTTGTCGCGTACCGAAGCCGGAAAGAGATAGGCCGGCACGCCGACGTAGGCGAGCGCGCGCCCGGTCACCGCCTCCGGCGCGCGCGTCATGTCCACGCCGCCGATCTCGATCGTGCCGGAGCTCGGCGGCACGAGCCGCGCCAGCATCTGCGCGAGCTGCGAGGCGCCGCTCGGCGGCCGGCCGACGATGGCGATGTGGTCCTTGAGCGAGCACTCGAACGACACGCCGTCGACGACGCGCGTGCCGCCGTCCTCGAGGAGCGAGAGCGAGGCGACGCGCAGCCGCCCGTCGCGCGGCAACGCCGGCGCCTCGAGCGGCGCCTGCAGCTCGGCCGGCGCCACCTCCTCGTCGGTGAACTGCTCGATCACCTGGTTGTACTTGATCTCGACGTCCATCCTCTGCTGGTCCCAGTCGATCAGCTCCTTCACCGGGCCGGGCAGGTCCTTGTAGGCGGCGATCACCGCCACCAGCGCGCCGATGTCGAGCTGGCCGACGATCACGAGATAGCCGCCCACGGTGTAGAAGAGAAACGGCGTCACCTGCGCGAGGAAGTTGTTCAGGAACTTCACCATGAACTTGCGCTGGTAGAGCTCGAACCTGATGCGGAAGATCTTTCCCAGACGCGAGGAGATCTCGGCGCGCTCGTAATTGGATGTGTCGTGGGCGTGGATCTCGGCGGCGCCGTCGACGCATTCGGCGATGCGCCCGGCGAGCGCGCGCGCGGTGAGCTGGCGCTCGCGGCCGAGCTCGAGCTGCCGCCGGCGCAGCCGCGGGATGATGAACGCCTGGATCGCCACCACGCCGAGCGCGATCAGGCCGAGCCAGATCTGCTGGTAGAGGATGAAGAACATGGCGGTGAGCGCCTGGCCGCCAAGAAAGAGCGGCGTGATCAGCGCCTCGCCGATGAAGCCGCCGAGCGGCTCCACCTCGTCCTTGATCATGGTTGCCATCTCGGCCGATTTCACGCGCCGGAAGCGCGCCAGCGGAAAGCGCAGGATGTAGTCGAAGAGCGCGTAGCGCAGGCGCCGGAGCATGCGCTCGCCCATCCAGCCCTTCATCGTGTTGATCTGGAACTTGATCCAGCCGTTGGCGACGATCAGCGCGAGAAACACGGCCGAAAGGGCGAAGAGGTAGGGAATGCGCTCGAAATCGAAGCCTAGGACGTGCTTCACCGAGTCGGCCGAGGGGAAGCTCACGCCCTGGATCGCCTGGTTGATGATGGTCTTCGGCAGGTCGAGCGACAGGTAGTAGACCACCATCGAGGCGACGACCAGCGGCACGATGAGCAGCTGGTCGCGCTTGCTAAACCGGATGATGAAGCCGAAGAGGCTGCGTTCCATCCCCTGCTACCATTATATGGAATGAGGGAGAAGTCCCCTTTCACCGTGCGCTTCTGGGGCGTGCGCGGTTCCATCGCCTGCCCTGGCCCGCGCACCGCGCGCTACGGCGGCAATACCTCGTCGCTGGAGGTGCGCTGCGGCGACGAGCTGCTGCTGTTCGACGCGGGCACCGGCATCCGCTATCTCGGCCGCGCGCTCGAGGGCACGCGTGTCGATGCCGACCTCTATTTCACCCATACCCATTTCGATCACGTCTGCGGCCTGCCGTTCTTCCGGCCGCTGTTCGAGCCGCAAAACCGCTTTCGCCTGTGGGCGGGCCACCTGCGTGGCGCGATGACGCTGAAGCGCGTGCTCGCGGAGTTCATGGTGTCGCCGCTCTTCCCGGTGCCCCCGGAAGTGTTTCGCTCGAACCTCGAGTATCGCGACTTCACCGCCGGCGAGACGCTTGCCACGCCCAAGGGCGTGCACGTGCGCACTTCCGTGCTCAACCATCCCGACGGCGCCACCGGCTATCGCGTCGACTATGACGGCCGCTCGCTCTGCGTCATCTACGACACCGAACACGTGCCGGGGAGCCTCGACCGCAATGTCCTCGCGCTCATCAACGGTGCCGATCTCGTGATCTACGACGCGATGTACACCGACGACGAATACCGCCGCTATGTCGGCTGGGGCCACTCCACCTGGCAGGAAGGCATTCGCCTGTGCCGTGAAGCGGGCGCGAAGCGCATGGTGGTGTTCCACCACGATCCCGACCACGACGACGAGATGCTCGACGGCATCGCGCGCGAGCTGGAGCGCGCGCTGCCCGGCTCCGTGGTGGCGCGCGAGGGACTTGTCCTCGAGCCCTGAGTTGTCTGCCACGATTGTCCTCGGCTGGATCGAGGACCTCGCTCAGCACCTGGACGCAATCGGCGCCGATTCGCCGCCGGCGCCGCGCTGGAACCAGGACTGGTTTCCGCACCTCGACGCCGCCGCGGCTTATGCGATCGTGCGCATGACGCGCCCGCGACGCATCGTCGAAGTGGGCTGCGGCCATTCCACCCGCTTTCTCGCGCGCGCGGTCGCCGACGGCGCGCTCGCAACGCAAATCACCTGCATCGACCCCGCGCCGCGCGCGAGCATCGCGCGGCTGCCGATCGCGCATCTCGCCCTGCCGGTGCAGGAAGCGCCCAGCGCGCTTTTCCAGGCGCTTGAGCCCGGCGACATTCTGTTCATCGACTCGAGCCACCAGGTGAAGCCCGGTAGCGACGTCGACTTCCTCATCCGCCGCGTGTTCCCCGTTCTGAGTGACGGCGTACGCGTGCATTTCCACGACATCTTCCTGCCCGACGACTATCCGGCCGAATGGGCGGGGCGGCGCTATAACGAGCAGGCGGCGGTCAAAAACCTGATGACGCGCGGCTATGCGCTCGAATTCTCGAGCCACCAGGCGCGGCGCCAAAAACTGAACGGCGTGCTCGCACGGCTGCCGCTCGCCGCCGACGCGCACGAGTCGAGCTTTTGGCTGCGCAAGCGATAAACGTCCAGGCAATACTCGACTGGTTCGACGTCGGCGCGACCGATGTCCGCACGTCCGAAGCGATGCTCGCCGCCATCAGCCAGCGCATGGTGGCCGCGGGCATCCCGCTCAGCCGCGTCGCCGTCTTCGTGCGCACGCTGCACCCGAACTTCGCCGGGCGCGCGTTCTTCTGGCACGCCGAGAAACCGGACGCGGTCGAGGTCGACAGCGCCGAGCACTCCTGGATCGGAACGAAGGAACATCTCGCCAGCCCGATCCACGCCATCGCCGTCACGGGGCGCACGATTCGCCGGCGCCTCGCCGACGCGGCGAGCCCGATGGACTTCCCGATCCTCGCGGAGCTGCGCGCCGAGGGCATGACCGATTACTACGCCGCGCCGCTGCCCTCGATCACGGGCGAGCGGCTGCTTGCCAGCTTCACCACGCGCCAACCCGGCGGCTTCAGCGACGCGGAACTCGCGGCGCTCAACCGCTTGCTTGCGCCGATGGGCCGGGTCGCGGAGATCTTCGGCCTGCGGCGCAAGGCCCAGAACATCTTGGAGGCCTACCTCGGCGCCCAGACCGGGGCCAAGGTGCTCGAGGGCCACATCCGCCGCGGCGACGGCGAGGACATCCATGCCGTTATCTGGTTCTGCGACCTGCGCGACTCGACCCCGCTCGCCGAGTCGATGAGCCGCGCCGATTTCTTGAAGCTGCTTAATGAGTTCTTCGAGTCGGTGCTCGGGCCGGTGCTCGAGCGGCGCGGCGAAGTGCTGCGCTTCATCGGCGACGCGGCGCTCGCCATCTTTCCAGTCGGCGATGATGCGGGCGCGGCATGCCGTCAGGCGGTCGATGCCGCGCGCGAAGCGATCGCACGCATGCAGGCAGCGAACGTCGGGCGCGCGCGGGCGCTCGAGTTCGGCATCGGCCTACACCTCGGCGACGTGCTCTACGGCAACATCGGCACGCCGAGCCGCATCGAGTTCACCGTGATCGGCGCCGCGGCCAACGAGGCGGCGAGGATCGAGGCGCTCTGCAAGTCCCTGCGGGCGCCGCTCCTCCTCTCGCGCCCCGTGGCGGAGCACGTTCCGGGATGCCGCTCGCTCGGCGCGCACCAACTGCGCGGCGTCGGCGCGCCCGTCGAGCTCTTCACGCTATAACTGCAAAACGTCGGCCGGTAGAAATTTCAGCATGAGCGACGCGCCGACGTCGCCCACCGGCGCCATTTCGGTGTACATTGCAGTGCACAGTGAGCAGCGTGGCGATGCCCAGTGCCGCAGAAGACGGTCCTGCCGATCCGCAGGTACGCCAGGAAAGCTCGCTCCTCGAGCTGGTCGCGGACTGGACCTGGGAGCAGGACGCCGAATTTCGCTTCACCGTAGTTTCCAGCCGGCGCGGAGAAAAAGGCGAAGCGGACCCGTTCCCGTTCGTCGGCCGCAAGCCTTGGGATCAGCCGGCGCTGAACCTCACGGAAGCCGACTGGGAGCGCCACCGGGCGCTCCTCGCCTGGCATCAGCCGTACCGCGATTTCGAAGTGCAGCACGCGCGCGAAGACGGACGCGTCATCTGGCTCGCGCTCTCCGGCCAGCCGATGTTCGACGACGCCGGCGTTTTCACGGGCTATCGCGGCATTGGCCGCGACATCACGGCGCAGAAGCGCGCCAAGGACCTGCACCAGCTCGAGCAGGCGATCGCGCGGACGCTCGCCGAAGCCGCAAACACCTCCGAGGGCGTGCGCGGGGCATTACGCCTCATCTGCGAAGCCGAAGGCTGGGACGCCGGCCGCTGCCTGCGCGTCGACCCCTCTAGCGGCGAAGCGAAGTACAGCGAAGGCTGGTTCGCGCGTGAGGCGGACATCGAGCAGCTTCTGCGCGGCTCGCGCGTGCTGTGGGAGTCGGGCAAGCCCGTGTGGTCCACCGACCTGCCGCGCACCGGGCCGGCCGCGCTGCGCGCGGCCGCGACGAGCGGCGGGCGCTTCGCCACATTCGCGCTGCCGGTGCCCTCGCCGAAAGGCACGATCGCACTGCTTGCGTTCTCCGGCCACACCACGCGCGAGCCCGACCCGAGCTTCCTCGAGGCGGTGCCGGCGATCGGCCGGCTCTTCGCGCAGTTCCTGCAAAGGAAGAGCGCGGAAGAATCGCTGCGCGAGAGCGAAGCGCGCTTTCGCAGCCTGACGCAGCTCTCGAGCGATTTCTTCTGGGAGAGCGATACCGAGCACCGGCTCACCAGCATCGTGCACGGACCGAGCTATACCGCGCCGATCGGCTACGGCCTGCTCGGCAAGACGCCGTGGGAGCTCGCTTCGGCGCGGCCCGACGAAGCCGGCTGGCAGGCGCACCGCGCGACGCTCGAGAGCCGGCTACCGTTCCGCGACTTCGAGGTGGCGCGCGCGCTGCCCGATGGCACCACGCGCTTCTTCGCAGTCAGCGGCCAGCCGCGCAATGACGCGCAGGGCATGTTCCTCGGCTATCGCGGCGTCGGCCGTGACGTCACCGAGATCGCACTGGCGCGCGAGCGCATCGCCTCGCTCGCGTACAGCGACTCGCTCACCGGCCTTGCCAACCGCGTGAGTCTCGCGCCGGCGCTCGAGCAGGCGATCGAGCGCGCGCGCCGGCATGGCGCGAAGCTCGCCGGCGTATTCATCGACCTCGACGGCTTCAAGCAGATCAACGACCGCCACGGCCACGCCGCGGGCGACGCCTTCCTCGTGGAAGTGGCGCAGCGCCTGCGCCGCAACGTGCGCGCGAGCGATCTCGTGGCGCGCATCGGCGGCGACGAGTTCTTCGTCATGCTGGAAGGCGTGCAGGACATGGTCGGCGTCGAGCGCGTGGTGGTGAAGATCATCGACGCGCTGCGCCGGCCGTATCCCGGCATCGGCGAGGCGCAGCGACGTGTCTCGGCAACGCTCGGCGTCAGCGTCTTCCCCGACGACGCACCCGACGCGACCACCCTCATCGAGCACGCCGACGAAGCGATGTACACCGCGAAGCAGGCCGGCAAGAACGCCTACTGCCTGTACTCCACCGACACCAAACCGCCGGCGCAGCAGCCGGCGGTCGAGCACGCGGCGCCGCAGCCTTAAGCACTATGCCGTCGTCCCCGCGAAGGCGGGGAGCCCGTCAACAACGCGCTGTACTTAGATGTCTATTGCGTGGCGCCCTTGCGTTGTCGTTCGGCATCGCGGCAAAGTGGGCGTCACGGGTAAATTTTCTCTTTCCGTGAGAGCATCTCGGCGAACTGCTTGATCCGTTTGGCGCGAGTCTCAGCCTTCTTGGCGGTCTGAATCCTGAATAGCATCGCGTACCTGTTCCGACTGTCAAGGGTAGCGAAGAAGGCCTTCGCTCTCGGAGTTTTGTCGAGTACGGCCTGAAAGTCCGCCGGTATCTTGGCGCCGCTCGGGGAGTCGTACGCGCCATCCCAACGACCATCGCGTTTGGCTCGCTCGACTTCGCGGAGCCCGGCCGCATTCATTTGCCCGAGCTCGATGAGCCGGATTGCCTTTGCGCAATTGATCTTTGACCAAATGCTCTTCTCGGACCTCGGCGTGAAGCGTTGCAACCAGTAACTCTCGTCGTGGCCCTTCTTTTGGCCATCGATCCATCCGAAGCAAAGGGCGGCATCTACGGCTTGTGGGTACGAAACCGATCTCACGTTGACGCCCTTCTTGGCGATCCGGAGCCAAACGCCAGAGGACGTGGCGTGGTTCCTACGTAGCCAAGAGAGCCACCTCTCTTGATCTTCGAACAATAGCGGTGGCCCGGCGTGAGGGTCGGCCGTTGCGCTGGACTTGCCCGAAGTAGCTGGCTTTTTCATTGGTGCTAGAGGAGAACCATCGCCTGGCGAAACATGACGTCCAACGCCCACAGCCACCGGCGCGCGTCTGGCGGTGTGACTAAACGGCAGCGCTCGCGCGCGCCGGGGTGCGCTGTGAGGCAAATTGCAATTTGGCGCGCTACAAAAGTTCGGTTCAGCCGTGACGCTGTAACCGGACCATTACCAACGCCACGGCGAAGATCAAAGCCACGGGTAGCGTAAGCATGGCGCCTGTTATGGGTGCCGCGATGATCGCCAGCGCACCGTCACCGCGCAGAAGGTAGCTGAAGGCATTAACAACGCCAAAGCTCATAAGCATACCCACAGGAACAGCGGCGATGAATAGCAGGCAGGAAGCGAGTACCGACATGGCCTTTCGACGAACCGCGAGCAGCGTCAGCAAGCCAACGAGCCCCGAAAGGGCGGGAACCAACGCCATGCTCGAATAGACCATGACGTCGTCGGGTGCCATCGCGATTTAACGTCTGCGTTTTGCCGCGCCGAACGAAGCGCGCAGCGCAAGAAAGGCGTCGGTCAACAACGCGCTGTTAGGCATCACGTTGCAGACTAGGTGTAATCCCATAGCTTCTCTTCCGGAGCATCTCGCTTCTCACCGTTCGATAACGCGATGAAGCCGACCGCATAAACTCGATGCATGATCCCGAACCAATGCTCGCGAACCGCTTGCGCCACGATGAGCATTTGATCAGGCAATTCGGACGCTCGATACGTCGTAACCTGCACACGTTTCCCAAGAAGTTGGATCTCGCGCGTCTCCGATTCCGGCAGGGAAGACAATTCGTTAAACGACAAGGCCCGTAACTCCGACAGCCGCTTCTGCGCGCACGATTGCATCTCGCCGCTAATCGACTTCTCGCTCGCAGTCTTCACGTGACGCCTAACGTTCGCGTTTTGCCGCGCCGTGCCGAGCGCGCAGCGGTGAGGTAAAGGCGTCGGTCAACAACGCGTTGTTAGGCCTCATTGCCTGCTACTTAGGTTCTCCAATGCGCGCATCTTGCGCCCAAACCACCTCAACCAAGGCGAATGCTTCTTTGGCGAGCGGCGTTCCCACCACCTCCGCCCGCTTCATGGCGCGGCCAACCAATTCCGGTTTGTTTGCGCGGCTATCGTCGGCGTCGACGACCATGAAACCACCATCAGCGCCCGCGCGATAGAGCATAGACACGAGGATCCGGTGCTCCGGGCTCGCACCCTCGCCCCAGGACCCGATGATGAGGTCGACGGTCGGCAGGTGCTCGGGCGCATCCTTCGTCCAGGAGACATAGTAGATGGCCAACGCCCCCTCGCTGTTTGATAAATCGCCCCAGACCGTCCGCGAGGTTCGCCCGCAACAGTCGCAGACGCCACCACTCTCGTTCCACGGCGTCGCGATCACTTCCATGCAATGAGGCCTAACGTTCGCGTTTTGCCGCGCCGCACGAAGCGCACAGCGCAAGGAAGGCGTCGGTCAACGACGCGTTGTTAGGCCGCAGCTTGTTGCAGGGTAACCAAGTTCCCATCGGGATCCAGTATCGAAAACTCCCAAACGCCCCACGGCTTTCGCGCCAGCTTTCCATTCGGGTGAATAACGCGTTCGGCGGAAAATGCTTCAAATAACTGCTCGATACCATCAACAGTAATCCGACAAGCCGTCTCCTTCGGAATGCGGGAGTCGGCGCACAACCAAAAATGAATCTGGACGCCGTCACGCTCGACAATGCCGTAGTCAGGATAAGAGCCCTTACGCCTAAACCCAAGACGCTCGAAGAACACTAGGCTGCGCTCGATGTCGAGTGAGGCGAGCTTCGGAATGGCGGCGACCAGGCGCGGGCTCATCCGCTGCGGCCTAACGTTCGCAGCCAGCCGCGCGCGCTGGCTGACGGTAGCAAGGCACGGCGCTCGTACGCGCGTCGGCCTGCGCTGCGCTGTTATGCGGCTTTCGCGGCATGAAGAAGCGACCGTCTCACCGTTTGCGGAGGCTCGATCTCCACGAAGCGCTCGGCTGCATAAAGATAGTCCTCGCCGCTTTCATCTACGATGCGGATATCGCCGTCGGCAGCGGCTTCTTCGTCCGGGACGACGCGGTAGATCTTGTGCAGTTCCAAAGATGCCGGATAGCCCCGGTTATTGATGCAGACGGCGAAGGTAGTCCGTGTCTTACGTCGTTTCATGGCTTTTCGTCCAAGTATCTCTTTCGCTTGAATTCCCGTTTGCCGATTCCGTGCGCTTCGTACCAATGAATCTCGGCGATGCGGACATCCCCGTTTCGAAGCCGAATACGTGCCGATCCTTTCATCTTTCGCCAACGGCCTTTGCCATAGTTGCGTTGCAAGCGTCTGAGATCCCGAATGCCTCGGCCTGACGCAATTGTCTCGAGAACCGTGATTTCGCCGAGGATTTCGAAATCCATCGCGCGATTCTGCCAGCCGTCGACCGCCGCCCGTGTCTAAGCCGCATAACGTTCGCGTTTTGCCGCTAGGCGCGCCTTGATGCAAGCCCATCTTTCAGCCACCAAAGAAATGCAACACCCACAACAAGAACGATGCCGGCCTGAATAAGGGCTGCTCTGTTCCTCTCTTCAAGATGGCGCTGCATCTGCTCCGGGGACCGAATCTGTTCGATGAAATAGCCGCCTTTTACCAAGGGCCAGTTGTCCCAGACAAAGGAGACGACCGCCTGTAATCCAAAAAGCGCCAGTACGCCTGCCGCAAGAAAAAGCCAAGGCGATGAGACGTGTCGCCACCAAACTAAGCGAGCGATCATGACCCATATGATGGGCAGAAACGGCGCCAAAACGGACGGGAGCATGTTCACCATGTCGCGCGCCTAACGTCCGCGCTCACCGGCGCGCGCCCGGCAAGGTTGGTAAGGCACGGCGCTCATGCGCGCGTCCGGTGCGGCGTGCTGTTAGGCAGCAACGGAGAAACCGTCATAAGCCCCCCGGATCCATACCGGCGGCCTTGATGGCTGCAGCGGCGTCGGGCGAGGTCAGGAATTTGAACAGCGTCATGGCCGCGTCCCGCTGGGGCGCGGTCTTGAGGATACCCGCGTAAATCACGTTCGTGGTCTGCAGCTCGGCCGGGAAGGGCCCGAGCAGCTCGGTGCCGGGGAATTCCACGATCTCGCTGATGTACTGGATGCCGAGCTCGGCTTCGCCGCGCGCGACGAATTCGGCGCTGGGCTTGGTTGCGGCCTGACCGTTCTTGATCGACTTGGCCTTGACCTCTTTGGCGATGCCCAGGCGATCGAGCACGTTTTCGAAATGGACGCCGCTCCCTCCGCCAGACGCCGGATCGGTGTAGACGATCGAGTTCGCGGCGAGCAGGGCGCGCTTGAATGCTTCGACGGAGCCGATGTCCGGCTTTGCTGCGCCGGCGCGGACCGCCACGCCGACGCCGACGCGTGCGAGCACCACCTTGTCGCCCGGCGCGATCATGCCCTCCTTCACCAGGTCGGCGATCAAGGGGCCGCCCGACATGATGACGTCCGCGCTCTCGCCGCTCGCGAGGCGCCTGCGGATCTCGTTGGGCACGGCGAGGCTCCGGGTGATCTTGTGCTCGCTCGTGCGCTGGAACGCATCGGCGAGCCCGTCCAGCACGTGATTCATCGTGCGGCTGCAAAGGATCTTGATTTCGGCGCCAGCAGATGGAGTCGGTGCAGCCAGTGCGATAGCGAACCAGATTGTCAGCACCGTTCGTGAGAGGTAAAGCAGTCGGTAGTGACGAAATTTCATGGCGCATTTCTCCCGGTTGATAAACACCTCTAACGTCCGGCTTCAGGCGCGCGCCTGCCCATCAAACAGGAAGGTGCGCTTGATCGGATCCGCAGCGGTCGCAGGATCAGTGCCGAGGCCATGAAGGGCGTCTTTGAGCTTGTAAAAATACTGACTCACAGCTGCCTCCTTTCGCGGCAATTGCCGCCTAACGTCCGCGGTTTGCTGTGCCGATCGAAGCGCACGCTGAGACCAAGGCGTCGGACAACAACGCGCTGTTAGGCTGCATGTGTCACTCGATGACTTGATTTGCTCGCAGGAGCACCGACGGCGGAATTGCAAGGCCGAGTGCCTTCGCGGTCTTGAGATTGATGACCAGTTCGAAGTCACCGGGTTGCTGAACCGGCAGTTCGCCAGGCTTCGCGCCCTTCAGGATCTTGTCGATGTGCGTCGCGACGCGCCGGAACTCGTCGGGGAGGCTGGGCGCGTAGCCGATCAGGCCGCCCATCTTCGGAAACTCCGTGAAATTGCACACTGCGGGCAGCCGCGCGGCCGCAATCAGCTCTGCCATTCGCCGCAGGTGAATGAAAAACACCGGGTCGGCGATGAAGAGAACGCCGTCGGCACGCTCGCGCGCCATCGCGGCAAAGACCCCATCAAGATCGGCGGCCTCACGCACCTCGAGCGCTTGTACCCGAATGGCGAGCGAGTGGGCGACGGCAGTTGCGGTCTCGAGCGCCGGTACGTGCGACGAGTTGAGCGGATTCCATAGAATTGCCAGCCGCGAAAGCCCGGGAACCGCCTGCTTCAAGAATTCCACATGTTTGCCACTCATCTCGGAGATCATGCGAGTCGTCCCCGTGACATTCCCCCCCGGTCGCGCGAGGGTGGCAATCACTCCGCTCGCGACAGGATCGCCCATGGCGACGAAGACGATGGGGATGGTCTGGGTAGCGTTCTTAGCCGCGATCGTGGCCTGTGGCGCCAGGGTAATGATTAGATCGACCTTTAGCTGAACCAGTTCGGCCGCCAAATCCGGAAGCTGGCCGAGCTTGTCCTGAGCCCATCGGTACTCGAATGCGATATTGCGGCCCTCGACGTACCCGAGCTCGGTCAGCCCCTGTCGTATGAAATCAAATGTGGCGGGCGGATTGGGCCACAGGACACCGATCTTGGGCACTCTCTTGGGCTGCGCTGTCGACGAAAACGGCGTGAGCGCGAGGAGCACCAGGAGGATGGCAACCCACGCACGTCCGACGTTCGTCGCTCTAGTTCTCACCATCCCGTGATTTCCCAACCGGTGGCACCGTTCTGATGCGGCCTAACGTGGAGCTTCGCGGCGCGCCGCAGCGCGCCGCTTAAAGAAGCACAGCGCCTCGCGGTGCGTCCGCACCAACGCCATGTTAGGGAGCTCTCCTCGGTGGTAGCTCTGGGAATTGCGGCAGCTCATCGGTGATGTCATACCACGGTGCCTTGGAAGCCACGAATACATGAAATCCTGGCTTTATACCCGGATCGTCGTCTAGGGCTCCAAGGGGTAGCCCATAAGACTTCGGGTCGTTATCGAAGCGGCTGAGAAGGGGCGACCCACACATGCGGCAAAACCCCCGATGGTTTCCGGGTGACGACTCATAGTAAGTGACCAGTTCCGCGCCTTGCGTCCAACGGAAATCGTCGGCTTTGACGCGTGCACGGCTACGAAATGCAGCGCCGTGCGCTTTGCGGCACATGGAGCAATGACAGTTGAGCGGGTAGGAGAGCGGGCCGCTGATTTCGTACCGGACACCCCCGCAGAGGCAGCTGCCTCGAAGCATCAAAGCTCGCTAACGTAGAGGTGAACGCCGGGCCGCAGCGATGGTCTTTGCGTTGGCACGCTGGTTCGCGGCCCGTCCGTTCCACCTGGAGTTAGAGCGCAAAGGTTCACTGCGCCTCCTTGGCGAGGCGGTCATCACGCTCGCGCAGCAGCCAGTAGACCACGCCGAGCACAAGGGTTGCTCCAGCCAGCGCCGCAATCGTGCTTGCGGCGGTGGCGCCGGAATCGAGAATGACGAACTTGCGGCTCAACGCAATTAGCGCGATGAGCATCACCGTCTTGACCTGGATGATGCTCGAGCGCCGAAGAGCGACGCGAATAATCGAATGCTTGAATTCCATGGCGATGAGCAGCGTCATGATCATGCCAAAGAGCGCCTGAAAGACATCATGCTCCAGTGGATCTATCGCGCCGCTGAGCAACAGCGGCACGATGCGGATGACCAGCTGCACGAGCGCTAGGGCGATGACCACTGAGATCACGAAACTCAGAACGATCGCGACAATTTGCTCGAAGCGCTCGTAAACGGACATGATCGGCCAATGCTCACGTGTTTCCGCAAAGAACTTCCGCGGCGCGTGGCGTTTGTTTTCCATTTGTCGCTCCGTTCTTGCTTGCGCTCTAACGTCCCGGTTTTGGCGCGCTGAAGCAAACGCGGAGCGTTGCGAAAGCGTCGCGCAACAAACGGCTGTTAGAAGGCATCAGATACCTTCGCCCAGCCATGGAAGGCAAACCAAGATAGCCAGGCCACAAGAGCCCAATGGAACGCGATATTCCGGCCGAACGATGGAGCGCTCACCGCGCCTACTAGCAGCCTCCACAAAACTAGTATCGCCAATATGTTCAAAAAAGTGACACCGATAAGATGTCGGTAGCCTTGCCATCGAACACCGTAGTTCCATGAAATCACGAAATAGACCACGGTGAGCGCGACCAGCACCCAAAAAAGGAAGCGAGATCGTTTTGGAACGCCGGCTGCGCCCCTGAAGAGGTGTATTCCCAAGAGCCAGAACAAGACGCTCGGGATTACCCAGGCCAAGAAGCTCAGGTTCGGGGGAGCACTTAGAAGAAGGAAAGGTAGCGCTGTGACGAGTGGCAACGGGTAAATGAACGGCCCATACCACGCACTTCCGATCGCCCTGAGCGTCATAAACCCGCCAACTGGAAACACAATAAGGAGAGCGCCCGCTGCGGCGGTCGTTTCCCATGGCTTCGCATGCGCCAGCGTCACCCTATGCCTTCTAACGTCCGCAGCCA
>Ga0081539_10004009_pt1 | contig 16944 bp, 16 predicted proteins | sample TabmetS4T2R2_FD_71023 | JGI IMG/M metagenome (GOLD analysis project Ga0081539, IMG submission 71023) | Tabebuia heterophylla rhizosphere microbial communities from the University of Puerto Rico - S4T2R2 | ecosystem: Host-associated > Plants > Roots > Rhizosphere ...
AGTAAGCCAAAGTTCCATAACAACGGCCAAAATCTTCCCTATAGTTTTCGCTAGCGATAAACAGCACGGGGCGCGCTGACTTGATGAAGTCAGCGCGCCCCGTGCTGTTTATGTCGTGAGACTATTTCTTCAAGTGCGTCTTTGTGAACTTCAACATCTTCCCCAACATGGGAACTTCAAGATTGTAGTTCTATGAGATGAGTAAGAAGCCACTCCGTAAACTCGTTTCTGTCTAGCTCGCCCGCGGCCAACCTCAAAAACAGTTCTTCCTGCTCGTCCACATGAGCGTCTAGCTCATAGCCGTTTAGCACTAGAAACGTTTCGAGTGCGGCGTGGCCGATACGCTTATTGCCGTCGTTGAAGGGATGATTCTTGACGAGAGAGAAGCCGAGCGCGGATGCTTTCTCTACGACTGTCGGATAAAGCTCTTCCCCACTGAATGTCATTAGCGGCTGCGCGACGGCGGACTCCAACAGTCCGAGGTCGCGCACGCCTGACAAGCCGCCCGTCTGTTCGAGCAGAAGGCGGTGCAGTTCGAGCACTTCCTTCAGGCTGAGCTAGCGCATCAGGCGAGACGGCGGTATAGCTCGGCGTTCTTTTCGAGCACGCGCCGCGCGGCCTCTTCAAACTTCTCGTCGGGGCGAGCCAGTAGTTCCTCGACGCTCGTCCGCACGAGGTCTTCGGGCGACACGCCGAGACGCGCCGCAATCTCTTGAAGCCTCCGCATACGCTCTTCCGAAAGATTTATAGTGATCGCGCTCATCTCATTCTCAGCAGCCGACGAGTTTTTTGACGGTGCTTAGCTTATCACTTTTCGAGATACATCTTCGCGGCCATCTTTGCGAGTTTCCACACGCGGCCCCAGTTGATTTTGCCTTCCTCCCGCCCGGTGAGCTTGTCGAGAAGGAGGCGTCGGAACTGACGCCCTTCCCGCCGCAGCATGAACTCTTTGGCGTAGGGCTTCGCGGTGTCGAAGAAGCTGAAGCCGGGGTCTGTCACGATGCCGATGCCTTCCAGAGTCATCAGCGCGCGGATGATGTAGGTGAAGTTCGCGGGCAAGCGGAACGGGTAGTCGTACATCACTTCGGCCAAGTCGTAGGTCAACTCTTTGAAATTTATCTCGCCGAGTTTGAGATTGATGTAGTGGCGGAACAATCCCTCGACGACGGGGCGGATGCGCTCCGGGTCAACGCCGGGCTTGAGGAAGTTGAGATTTATCAAGTCCTGCGCGAGTCCCTCAACGTCGCGCCCGACGACGTGGAAGAAGGCGTCAATCATCTGCGACTGCAAGCGCGGCGTGATGCGCCCCGTCATGCCGAAATCGAAGAAGGCCAGATGGCCCGTGTCCATCACGAGGAGGTTGCCGGGGTGCGGGTCTGCGTGGAAGAAGCCGTCTTCGAGAAGCTGCTTGAGATAGGCGCGCACCAAGAGGCGGTTGACCTTGACGGGCGAGATGCGTCGCGCGCGAAGGGCTTCAACGTCCGTGACCTTCGTGCCGCGTATGAACTCCATCGTGATGACGCGCTCGGTCGTGTGCGTCCAGTGTATGCGTGGGACGCGCACGGCTCGCCAGTCGCGGAAGTTTCGACGGAAGCGGTCGGCGTTGCGCCCCTCGCGCGCGTAGTCCATCTCCTCCGCGATGGTTAGACGAAACTCTCGGAGCATCCCCTCCCAATCGGCGTTCTCGCTCACGGAAGGAAAGCGCGCGACGAAGCGCACGATGCGCGAGAGCACTGCGATGTCGAAGCCAACGGTTTCGCGCAAAGCGGGACGCTGGACTTTGACGGCGACCTCCTCGCCCGTGTGGAGTCGGGCGCGATAGACCTGTCCGAGCGAGGCCGACGCAATCGGCTCGGCGTCAATTTCAGCGAAGGCTTCCGTCAGTTTACGTCCCAACTCCGACTCGATGCGCGCGTAGGCTTCCGAGGTCTGAAAGGGCGGCACTTGGTCTTGCAGCTTCGTGAGTTCCTTGACGTAGGCGAGCGGCAAAAGGTCTGCGCGCGTGCCGAGCGCCTGACCGATTTTGATAAAGGTCGGGCCGAGCGCGATCAAGTTTTCCTTGAGCCATAAACCCTGACGCTCAAGTTGTCGCTCCTTCACACGGGAGCCTTCTGCGCCGCGATAGACAAGGAAGCGAACGAGCCGAATTAGTTTGTCTAACGCGCGGCGCAAGAAGAGGTCGCGCGCGCGCGCCTTGAAGTATGCCGTGCGACCGAGCGCGCGCGCCTCTTCGAGTTTGCGTTCGGCTGCGCGCCGGTTGAAGGCGGCGCGTATGTCGTAGTCGTTCAGGAAAAGGTAGAGCGACATCGTGCCGAGCACGCGCGCCACCTGCGCCGTGCGCCACAAAGCCGCGAAGCCGCTCGCCTCCGTCCAGAAGGCCGCGCCTTCAGTCTCTTCCGGCTGAGCCGACGCCTGCACGCGCGCCTGCGCGGAAGGCAACGCGCGCGTCTGCGCGGGAGACAAAACGCGCGCGTGTCCGTTTCCCGCAACCGATTTGCGCGCGCCGGATTTCACCAACGCGAGTTGGGTTTTCTTCCCGATGTCGTCGGCGACGACGGGCGTGTAGCTGTTTGTAAGCTCTTTAGGTTCTGCTGCCATGAATAGGAAGACCGTAGTTAAAATTTATTGCGACCGTGTCGCCTTTAGCTCAAAGTTCAAGCGAGTCGCACAATAATTACAGTACCGCGAGCGGTAGCGAGCGGGTCAGTCTATCAAAACAGAATCTACGTTCTGTAACAACAACCCGCTCGCTACCGCTCGCGGTACTGTAGCTAACACAAGCCCGTTTTTAGATGACCGAGAGCGAGCGTTGAACGCCCGCGCGCTCAAAATATTTTCGCGCGCGCGCGGTGTCCGCGCCTATCTGCCGCTTCAACTCTTCCACAGATGCGAAACGGCGTTCGTCGCGCAGGCGTTGCAAAAATCGCGTGCGAACCACGTCGCCGTAGAGGTCGCCGTCCCAATCCATTACGAAAGTCTCGATTGAAGGTTCGGTCTCATTCTCGAAGGTCGGACGCGTGCCGACGTTCGTCACGCTCCGACGCCAAGCGCCCTCGATGAGAGTGGCCGTGACGTAAACCCCGACGCGCGGGATGACGCGGTTGGCCGGACGCAGGTTCGCGGTCGGGAAACCGAGGAGGCGTCCGCGCTCCGCCCCGTGGACGACGCGCCCCTCCACTCCGTAAGGGCGACCGAGCATGCGCCGCGCGAAGTTTACGCGGCCCTCCGAGAGCAACTCGCGTATGCGACTCGAACTGATTCGCTGACCGCGCAGGCGAACTTCCGCTACTTCGCCGGCGACGAAGCCGAGTTCGCGGCTGACGCGGCGGAGCAACTCTATGTCGCCCTCGCGCCCGCGCCCGAACGCGAAGCCGCGCCCTAGATAGACCTCCTTAGCTTGAAGTCGTTCGTGTACGACATCGCGCAGGAACTCCGCCGCGCTCACCTGCGCGAAGTCGCGCGTGAAGCGTATGACTATCGTCTGCTCGACGCCGAGCACGCCGAAGGCTTCTATCTTCTGGTCGAAGGTCTGCAAGAGCGGCGGCGCCGACTCCGGGTGCAGAACCGCGCGCGGGTGCGGGTCGAAGGTGATGACCGTGGGGACTGCGCCCGTCGCGCGCGCTCGCTCGACGACGGTGCTGATGATGAGTTGGTGGCCGAGGTGCAGCCCGTCGAACACGCCGAGGGTCAAAACCGTCGGGCGCGCTATCTCGGCGTTTTCGTATCCGTGAAAAAGACGCATAAGAATCGAATGATGAATGCGGAATGCGGAGTGATGAATGATGACAAGGTTACTGTTCTTAATTCATCATTCATCACTCATCATTCATCACTTATCACAAGTCCGTCGTAGCCCCACTCGACGCCCGCGGGAAGGAGCGCGGAGTCGCGCGCGTGTTTGATGTCGTGCGCGATGTGCGTGAAGAAGGCGCGGCGCGGTTTGAGTTCAGCGACGTAAGCGAGCGCGGGTTCGAGCGAGAGGTGCGTCGGGTGGGGGCGCAGGCGCAGGCAGTCGAGGACGAGAACGTCGAGGCCGCGAAGGAGTTCGAGCGAGCGCGGCGGAATCTCGCTCAGGTCTGTCGCGTACGCGAAGTCGTTGAAGCGATAGGCCATGACGGGGAGTCGCCCGTGTATGACCTCGATGGGCGTGACGCGCATTTCGCGCCCGACGCAGAACTCCGCGCCGTGCTCGACCGTGTGCGCTAAGACTTGCGGGAGGCCGCCGCCGAAGTGCGAAGGCTCGAAGACGTACTGGAAGATGCGGCGTATGTCGCGCCAAGCGCGCTCGTTGGCATAGACGCCGAGCGCGCCGTGGCGAAAATTAAGGGGGCGTATGTCGTCGAGTCCGAAGATGTGGTCGGCGTGGCAGTGTGTGATGAGGACGGCGTCGAGTCGTTTGAGTCCGAGGCGAAGGGCTTGCTGGCGGAAGTCGGACGAAGTGTCTATAAGAACTTTCTGGCCGCCGTGTTCGACCAAGACGGAGACGCGCAGGCGCTTGTCGCGCGGGTCGGCGGAGATGCACGTCTCGCACGCGCAGCCGATTGAAGGGACGCCCGTCGAAGTGCCTGTGCCTAGAAGTGTGAACTTCATAGTCTGGAGTCTGGAGTCTGGAGTCTGGAGTCAAGACAAGACGGCGCTCAACTTCTATCTTGACTTCAGACTCCAGACTCCAGACTCCAGACTTCTATCTCCCGCCCGTGATGTCGCCGCCCGTGAAGCCGCGTCCGCCTTGCGGCGGGCGTGGCGCGCTCGTGAGTGAGACGTATTGCATACGCAGTTGTGAGAGGATCATGTCGAGGAACTGCTGCTCCTCCGCGTTGAGGTTGCCGCGCGTCTTCTCTTTCAGAGCGCTGAGCATGTCTATGCACTGTTGCGCGAGTTGGAGGTTGACGCCGCCGCCGCCGCCCGGATGATTCACCATGCCGAGCGCGTCCGCCGCGAACGAGGCGAGAAACTCGACGAGCATGAAGAACGACTGCGAGCCTTCCTCCGCGGCTTCGTCAGACGCGCGCTCGCGCTCGCGCTCCGAAGCCGACGGCGACGCGCTCGCGCCCGTCTCCGCGCCCTCGACCGAAGGTGTCGCGCGCGCTGCTTCGTCCCGTTCGCTCTCGGTTTGCGCGGGCGCGGCTTCGTTCGGCGCGGGCGCGGGCGGCGTCGCGCTGGTCTCTTCTTCTTCGCGCGCGGTTTCACGCGGCGTGCCGTCGGGGTTGAAAAGGCGTCGGTCTGTGACTTTGAAAGTTGGCTTCTCTTCGCTCATCTCTGCTGGCCCACGCGCGCGCCGAACGCTTCCGAGGCGCGCGCCAATACTGAAGAATTTTCGCTTAATTGCTTGAAGATGATGGTAGCACTCACACGCGCGCCGTCGCAAGAAAGCGCCCCGCGCGGCGCGACGGCGATTTTGAACACGGACTCTCTCAACGGACTTTGAACACGGACGCTCTCAACATTCGTCGGCGCGGAAGCGCGCGCGCAACTCTTCCGCCCCGACGCCCGACGCGCGCAGACTCCTCAGCGACAGCGCGTCGTGACGCTTAGCGAGACGACGCCCGCGCTCGTCCGTGACGAGCGGGCAGTGGAAGTATTCGGGCGCCGGGTACGAGAGAGCGCGCTGCAAGAGAATCTGTCGCGCGGTTGACTTCAGAAGGTCTGCGCCGCGAACGACTTCTGTTATCTTCATCAGCGCGTCGTCAACGACCACGGCGAGTTGATACGCCGTAACGTCTTCACGACTCCACACGACGAAGTCGCCGAAGTCGCGCCCGGCGACGAACGTCTGCCGCCCCTGTTTCAAATCTTCAAAAACCACTTCTTCGCCGTCGTTCACACGGAAACGCCAGTTCGCGCCGCGCGGGCCGGATGCGCTTGAGACGTACGCGCGCGTCCGGCACGTGCCGGGATAGACCGGTTCGTCGTCGCCGCCGTGTTGCTCGTCGTGCGGCGCTTGCCCGGCGAGCGCGATGTCGCGTCGCGTACACGCGCACGGATAGACGAGGCCGAGCGCGCGCAGGCGCTCCCAAGCCTCCGCGTAGAACGTGCGCCTGCGGCTCTGCGCGTAAGGCCCGAACGCGCCGCCCACGTCCGGCCCTTCCCGCCACTCGATTCCGAGCCAGCGCAAATCCTCAATCGCGGCTGAAGCAAACTCCGCGCGCGAACGTCGCGGGTCTGAGTCTTCCATGCGAAGGACGAGCGTGCCGCCCCGTGCGCGCGCGCGTTCGTACGCAGTCCAGAACGTGCGCGCGTGGCCGAGGTGCAGGTAGCCCGTCGGCGAAGGCGCGATGCGCCCGCGATATTCGACACGCGCCGACGACGAAGTTAGTTTCTCCTTCAACTCTTCCAACTCTTCTACACCACCGCGCGGCTAACGGCGACCGTCCGTTTCTGACATAATAGCCGAAACTTTGAGACTCGAAATTCTAAACCAAAATGCCCGCGAACTTTGAAGACTTGGTCAAACTCATGTCGCGCCTGCGCTCGCCCACGGGCTGCCCTTGGGATCGCGAACAGACTTACGCGACGCTCGCGCCGATGCTCCTCGAAGAAGCCTACGAGGCATTCGAGGCCGTGGAAGACGCGCGCGAGGGCCGCCCTGAACACTTGCGTGAGGAGTTGGGCGACCTGCTCTTCCAGATAGTCTTCTACGCGCAGGTCGCCTCGGAGCGCGGCGAGTTCACGATTGACGACGTGACCGAACAGATTCACGCGAAGATGATTCGACGCCACCCGCACGTCTTCGGCGACGTGACCGTGCGCGACAACGAAGAGCTTCTGCGAAACTGGGAGGCGTTGAAGGCCGAAGAGAAGCGCGCCGCCGGGAAAGAGAACCGCTCGGACGGCTCGTCGCTCCTCGACGGCGTCTCCGCGAAAGCCCCCGCGCTCATGGAGGCGCACCAACTCGGCACGAAGGCCGCCCGCGTCGGCTTCGACTGGCGCGGCGTCGAAGAAATCTTCGACAAGCTCCACGAAGAGATTGACGAACTCCGCGCAGCCATCCGCGACGAGCGCGCCGCCGGAGCGAACGAAGAGACGCGAGCAGCCGTTGAGACATCATCATCAGTTGATAACGAGACGCCGTCGTCAGTCGCCAGCGAACCGTCGTCGTCAGTCGCCAGCGAACCGTCGTCGTCAGTCGCCGACGAGTCGCCGTCGTCGCGCGTCCGCGAAGAGTTGGGCGACCTTCTGTTCGCCGTCACGAACATCGCGCGCCACCTCTCGGTCGAACCCGAAGCCGCCTTGAAACTCACCAACCGAAAGTTTCGCCGGCGCTTCCGACACATCGAACAAGGTCTCAAAGCGCGCGGACGCGAGCCGGGCGAGGCGACGATTGAAGAGATGGAGGAGCTTTGGCAGGAGGCCAAGTCGAAGAAGAGTTGAGCGTCTCCGAGCGGACGCGATGACGAAGGCCGCCGGCAAAGACGCCTACGGCCTTGCGCGGGCCTGTTGGTCTATCGCGTTCTGCAAGTTTTTCTGGACGGTGCTGTTACTTGGATTCAGGCGCAGAGACTCTCTGTAAGCAGCCTCGGCCTCCGCGTACTTGCGCTGACTGAACAAAGCATTGCCGAGGTCGCTGAAGAAGTACGAATTATCCGACCTGAATCGTATAGCCTGCCGGAACATGGCTTCGGCGTCGGCGTACTTGGCCTGTTCATATAACAACACGCCGAGTGAGTTTTGATGATACCCGAACTCCGGCTCAAGCCGGATGGCCTCTCTATATTCCGCCTCGGCCTCGGCATACTTTTTCTCCTTGCCCAATACCCTAGCGAAGCTTGAATGCAGATATGCCGTGTCGGAATTAAGTTTGAGGGCCTGACGGTAAGACTCTTCGGCTTCGACGTAGTTGCCCAAGTCGCTCAAAACGCTTCCCAAGCTGCTGTAATGCCAAGGGCTGTTCGGGTCAAGGCGCACCGCGGCGCGGAACGCTTCCACGGCCTCCGCCTTCTTTGACTCGGCCAAGAACACGTAACCGAGAGACGAGCGCCAACTCGCGTTTGTCGGCTCGAGTCTGATCGCTTCGTTGGCCGCGGACTCCGCCTCCGCGTATCTCTTCACGTTATAATCGGAGTAAAGGCTTGCGAGCATAGCGTAGCTGTTCGGCTTGGTCGGGTTGGCCCTTATGGCTTCGTTGTACTGGGCCTCAGACTCGGCGTATTTCTTGTTCATCCTCAGCCTGAACGCCAACGCAAGCCGCCAATCAATATTCGACGGCTCCAGCCGCACGGCCTCGCGGTATTCCGCCTCCGCGTCGTCGTTCTTGTTTGTCGAGGCGAATACGGAGGCTAACTGCGCGTGCGCCTTCGCGTTGTTGGGGTCGAGCCTGACGGCCTCCTTCGCCGTCAACAAAGCTTCGCGGAACTCGACCTCGGCCTCCGCGTCCATCCTCTTCGTGTACTTCAAGAACGACGCGAGTCCGAGATGATATTTCGATTCGTTGGGCTTGAGACGGATGGCCTCCCTATATTCCGCCTCCATCTCGGCGCGTCTATTCCCCTTCCACATCATCCCGGCCAGTTTGTAATGGGCCTCGGCGTTGGAAGGGTCAACGCGCACCGCCAGCCTGTACTCGACCTCCGCGTCGTCGGGCTTGTTCTGCTTAACGAGGCGATCTCCGTTTTCGATGTAAGTCGTCGCGGCGGAAGTGTTCGGCGAAGGACGCGATGGTGCTCCGGCATTCGTCGGTGACGCGCCGCCCGCCTTCGGTGCGCCGTTCAGCGCCGCGAGTTTGCGTCGCGCGATTCCGGCGTACAGCCCTTCGGGATACTTCGCAAGATAGTCTTTGAAGTCTTCAGGGTCGTTGCTGTTCTTGATCGAATCCCAGAAGGTAAGTTCCTGCATGGCGGGGTCAACGCGCGCGCTCGCGTCCTCGATGTAGCTGTCGCGAATCGCTTCGATAACTTCGGCGGTCGCGCCCGCCTCGCGCAACTCGGCCTCGACGCCGCCCGTCAGCTTGAACGCCACGCCGCGCAGACGGATGAGCTGCGAAAGCTCCGCGCCCGTCAACCCCTTGAGGCGCAGAGCCTTTAGGAGTCCTTCGAGACTGATCGGCCTCTTGGGCTGTTGCGCGTCCTGCGGCGAGGCCGGGTCGGCTTTCAGCGGCGGCGCGGCGGCGCGCAACGTTCGTACGAGCGTCAACGTCGAGACGCAGAGAACGAGCGCAGAGATAAAGAGTTTTCGTCCGTACAGTTTTGCCTTCATAAAGCCTTCACAAACTTTCATAGGGACGTTCGGCGCGAGACGCGTCGGGTTGAATGCGACGGCGTGAAGTTAAACCCGCGCGTTTCGGAAAGTCAATGCCGAAAACTTAAAGAGCGGTGACGAGTGACAAGAGAAATGCTAACTGCTATCTTTTCACTCGTGAGAAACAGAGCGGCGAGATTTAGGATTCTTCCGTCTCGTCGCTCGTCACTGCTTTGGAGGTTTCGGCAATGGGGATGATTCAGTTCGTCAATAACTACGACGACCTTTCGACGGACAAGGGCTTTCAGTTTAAGTTCTACTGCGACAAGTGCGGCAACGGTTACATGTCGCGCTTCCAGCCTTCGGTGACGGGAACTGCCGGATCACTTCTTCGCGCGGCGGGCGACATCTTCGGCGGATGGCTGAGCAGCGCCGGGAACTCCGCCTACGAGATTCAGCGCGCCGTCGGCGGCAAGGCGCACGACGAGGCTTTGCAAAAAGCGGTCGAGGAAGGAAAGTCTCACTTCCACCAGTGCTCGCGCTGCGGGCGCTGGGTCTGTCCGGAAGTCTGTTGGAACGCAGCCGCCGGACAGTGCGAGGCTTGCGCCCCCGACTTCAAAGAGGAACTCGCCTCTTCGCACGCGCACGCTAAGGCCGAGGCCGCGCGCACGCAACTCTACGAGAAGGCGCAACAGACCGACTACGTCTCAGGCATTGACATGAGCGCCGACGCAGCCGTCCAAGCGCCGACACCGGCGCAGCAGCAACAGCAGGCCGCCGCCGCCGCGCCTAAGTGTTCCGCGTGCGGCGTCGAGGTCGGGAAGGCGAAGTTCTGTCCCGAATGCGGCGCGCCGACCGCTCCGCCCCGGCCCACCTGCACCGCTTGCGGCCACCAGCCCGAAGGCTCTCCGAAGTTCTGCCCCGAATGCGGCTCGAAGATGTCCGTGACGAGTTGAAGTTAACCGAAAGATCGTAAGGCTTCAACGAGAATCGCAAGGCGGCGCGTTCGAGTTTATCGAAACTCGAACGCGCCGCCTCTGTTTTCGCGCGCCGGGCGACGTTAAAGGTTCTTCATTCCAGTTCCGCGATGTCTCGTTCGAGCGCGAGGAGCGTGCGTTTGAGCATGGCGCGGTGCGCGGGGGTCGTGGCGCGTTCGAGTTGTTCGAGCGTGCGCGCGCGTGAGAGACGGAGCGAGTCGAGGCGCGCGCGGCGTTCGCGCTCTTCGGGCGTGAGCGCTCGCGCGTCTTGCTGCTCGGCCCTTCGCGCCTCGCGCTCCTCGACCTGCGACTCGACCGACTTGCTCTCCCAACCTCTCGCCAAAGCGCGTTTGCTCCTTAGTCGGTACAGTACCGCGAGCGGTAGCGAGCGGGTTCTCAAAAAGTCAGAAGTCAGAAGTCAGAACGATGAACGATGAACGATGAACGATGAACGATGAACTTTAAGACGAGATGTCTTTAAGTTCTGCGTTCCTCGTTCTGACTTCTGACTTCTCTCAAGTTGACCCGCTCGCTACCGCTCGCGGTACTGTTAATTACGACGGGCGACCCGTTTCTAAGAACAGGCCGCCCGCCGTGGTCAATGCTCGCGCGGAAGACTTCCCGTGCGTCTTCAGTAGCGCGAGTTGAGTTGCAGCGAGTTAAGTATGTCGGAGAACGTTCGCTGGTACGTGCCGTATTCGTCCTGCGGCGAGACGGCGGCCATGTAGAAGACCTGACCGTTGCCGAGCGAAGTGATGACTACGGTGACGCGCTCGTTGCGGCCCGTTATCGGCGAGCGTCCCGTGAGCGACGTGGCGTAGGCGTTGCGCCCGTCAACGGACGTTCGCTGGAAGCCCGACGCTTGCCGCAGGTAGCCGTTGCCTTGAAGCAGGCCGCTCACGACCTCCTGCGACGCGCTCTGCAAGTCGGTGCTACGCGTCTGCGCGACGCTGAACATGACGCCGTGCGTGATTCCCTGCGAGCCGTATGCGCCCGACGGCGCGTAGGAGACCGAACTCTGGTCGCTCGAAACGGCGCTCCAGTTCGACGGGATGGAGACGCGGAACAGGTTGGTGCTCTGCGTTCGGTAGCTCGTCGAAGGATAAGCGACGCGCTCGCCGCGCGCGTAGTCGTCGTTGCCGTTCGGGTAGCGGTTGTCGTTCGGATAGCGGTTGTCGTTCGGATACTGCCCGCCCTGATTCGGGTAGCGCTGGCCCGAACGCGCTATCTCTTCCATCGTGCGCGCGCGCGGGTAGCCGCGAAGCCGCGCCTGCACTTGCTGAAACTCGCGCGTGTCGTAACGCACGGCATCCGGGTTCACGCGTAGCATCGCCGCTTCCTGATTGATGTACTGGTAGCGGTTGCCGGGGTTCGGGTGGGAGGAGAGCCATTCGGGGCCGCCGCCGCCGCCCTGCTGCTCGATCTTTCGGAACATCTCGGCGAGGTCGCGCGGGTCGTATCCGGCGCGCGCCATTATCTGCGCGCCGAGTATGTCGGCCTGCTTCTCATAACTGCGGCTGTACTTGAGCGCGCCCGCGCCGAAGCCAATCTGCGAACCCGCGCCGATCACTTGGCCGACGCCGCCGCCGATGACCGCGCCCGCAATCTGTCCGAGCACGGAGCCTATCTGATACTTCTGCGTCTCGGTGGCCTGAGCCGTCGCGTGGCGAAGCGCGACGTGTACCATCTCGTGCGCCATCACGCCCGCCATCATGCCCTCGCGGTCTGAAGCCTCGATCATGCCGCGATTGATGAACATCGGCCCGCCCGGAAGCGCGAAGGCGTTGATGTCGCGCGCGTCAACAACGTCGAACGTGTAACGAAACTCCGGGTGCTGAAACTCAGCCGGGATGGCCGCGACCAGACGCTGCCCGACGCGCTCGACGTAGTTGTCAACCGTAGAGTCGCGCAGGATGGGCATCTGTTGATAGACCTCCTGCGCGGCCTGCTGGCCGAGTTGCACGTCGTCGCTCACCTTGTACTTGTTCTTCGGCGCGACGATGCGCGTCTGCGCGAGCGCCGAGAGCGGCATCAGCAAGAAGGCGACGACAAGGGCGATGGCCGAAAGCCGCCGCGCGTTTCTGTTTCTGATAGTCATCTTGAATTCTCCTCCGCCAATTGTCGCGCGCGTGTGGGCGCGCGGCAAACGAATCATTACGCAAAACTGAAAGAGCGACGCTCCTCAACGGTCGCAGAGGCAGCGTCGCTCTTTTGGTCGAAGCTTCCCTTCCTCTGCGACACTTCAAAGTCAAAGCCTTCAAAGGCGCGCCGGAGTGTGTGGGAGAGTTCGCGTCAACTATTTCGTCGGCGTCTGGCCGCAAATCGTCAGGCGGCCAAACGTTCCGACTAACTTTAGATGAAACGCGGTACGGGCGCGTTTACCTTTTTCAGACTAACCTCGACGCCTGCGCCTGCGCGCGGGGCGCGGGCGAGGCTTAACGTTTGTGTTGCGATCTTGTTGCGGCACCGGCGCGACGACGCGCTCGTCCGCGAATCGCACGCTCGCGCCCGTCGGCGGACGCGGTATTGAAACGGCTACGAACGGCGAAGTTACGGCCTGCGTTGTAAGACTTTCGGACGCCGGACGCCGCTCGTTGACACTAACTGCAAGCACAATGCCAACGCGCTTGATTCCCGTTATCTCGACGCTGTATCCGCCCGTCGGCTTGCGGCCCTGCGCGACGAAGATGACGGCCTGCGTGCTGAAGTTGACGCCGGGCCGCGACTTCTCTTCAAGTCCGAGCCTGCGCCAAGCGGCGAGCCACTCCTCCTCGTTCGTCACCAACTCAATCGCGCGCCCGCCCGCCCAGCCGCTGTAAGTCCCCGTTGCGAGGACGGAGAACTCAACGTCTTTAACTTCCTCCGCCGGCGCTTGAACGCCGCCGCTCGCGCCCGCGTTCGACGCGCCGTCGCCGAGCATCGCCATGCGCAGAATCTTCACGGGCGGCATCCCGTAACTGAGCAAGCGGTCGTGGAAATCGCCTATGCGGTAGGAGTCGCCCATGCGCCGCTTCCACTCGTCGCGCAGCCAGAGGATGTGCATCTTGCCGAGCGTATAGACGAGGTACGTCGGGTCGAGCGTTCCGCGTCGCGCCTCTCGCCCGGCGTTCGTGCGCGCCTGATAGCCCTCGCGCATGAAGAACTCGACCGCCTCGTCGTAAGTCATCCCGGCGGTGTGCATACGAATCGCTACGACGTAGCGGCACAGCCGGAGAAGCGCGGCGTCTAGCTGCGCGAGACGCAGCTTCGGGTTGTTGCCGCCGAAGCCTTCGTCGAGCATCATCTGCTCGCAGTAGTGCGCCCAGCCTTCGACGAAGCTCGAAGCGGCGAGCGCCGCGCGCACGCGCGACGTTGACTGACGCGCCTTCAAAAGTTGGTAGTAGTGGCCGGGGTAGGCTTCGTGAATCGCTGTGACGGCGAGCGTGTAGCGGTTGTAGTGTTCGAGGTGTTCGGCGCGCTGCTGCTCAGACCACGCCGGGTCGGGTGGCGTGACGTAGTAGAAACTCTCGTTCGCCGTTCGCTCGAAAGCGCCGGGCGCGTCGAGCGACGCGAATGAGAGAGCGCGCGCGTATTCGGGCGTTTCGGCGACCGAGAGATTCTCGCGCGCGGGCGCTGTAAGAATCTCTTCGGAGCGCACGAAGGCGCGTATGCGGTCGAGTTCGGCGCGCGCCTCGCCGACCAATCCGTCGGCGGTCGGGCGTTCGAGCGCGAGCAGTTGAAGCGCGGCGCGCACGCCGCGACCGGGCGCAATCTGTTCGGCGACGGCGCGCATCTCGTCCTGCGTCTCGCGCACGCGCCGCTCGCCCTCGCGCAACAACATGGGCGCGGGCGTGTCAACCATCTCTTCGTAGAGGAGTTTTTTGCGGAAGTTTTCCGGGCCGAGCCGGAAGTCGCCGTTCGAGCGCGGCAGTAGGTCGCGCTCCAACCAGTCGCGGAAACTGCGGAGCGCGGCGATTGCCGAGTCGTTCGCCGCGTGAAACTCGGCGCGACGCGCGGCGTTCAACCCGCTTCCGCCCGCGCGCTCGAACATCTGCGGCACGACGCGCTCGAAGAACGAGACGCTGCCCGCGACTTGCGCCAAAGCGGTCTCCGTGTAAACGCGCGGCGGGTTGTCGAGATTGGCGCGCGCCTCTTCGAGCAGGCGCGCAATCTGACGTTCGCGCGCGAGAACGGCGGGCAGGCGCTGTTCGATTGGCGCGTAGTTGCGCTTCAGAATGTTGTCAACGCCCGACGCGGCGAGTTGGTTATAGACGTTCGGGTTGCGACGCCACATCCGCACGTCTTCGAGTTCGAGGAGTTGCGCGCGCGCGTGCGACTGAAGGACGAGGAAGTCGTAGCGCGCTTCCGCCGAAAGACGCCATTCGGGGACGCGCGCGAGTTCCGAGAGCGCGGCGCGAAGCCGTCGCACCTCGCGCGCGACCGCTTCGGGCGTCCGCTCTTCGAGTTGCGAGTCGAACTCGTGGAGGCCGGCGGCGGTCGCCTCCGAAGGGTTGAAGGCGTAGTAGCCGCGCAGGTACGCGTCGCCGATTTGCGCGACGCGCGCGTCCGTTGCGCGATTGAGAGAGGCCGCGGGCGCGTTAGTACGCGCGGGCGCGCGACGACGACGCTGCCGCGCCGACGCGTCCGCGCCGGAGGAGAACAGCGACGAGCAGACGACGAGCGCGAGCACATACGCTGAGAGCTTCGTTCTCATCAAGCAGAACATTCCACCGTTGGCTTGGACTGAAAAGCTTTATCGCCCGAAAGAAGGGAGACCGCAAGACCGCACGCGAGATTAGCACAAAGCAGTAGCCAGTAGACAGTAGTCAGTAGCCAGTAGGCTTCGCGCAACGTACGCCTGAGTTTTCACACTGACTGCCCGGCTGAGAATAGTCTTTCTACTGGCTACTGACTACTGTCTGCTGGCTACTGCTTCTCACTTCATCGGCGGGATGCGTTCGTTCAACTGGCGCGTGGCCTCGTCGAGCGGGGCGACGTGGTGCGGCTTGCCCTGCCAGACGCGCACAATCGAGACGATGAGGAAGATGAACGCGGCCAGTTTGAACAGAGTGCCGCCGAGGCTGCTGTCGGTGATGGCTTCGACGATCTTAAAGAGCAGCGTGCCGACGAGGATTGTGATGTGGAGCGCGAGTCCTTGCGCGGCGTGGAAGCGCGTGCGCGTCTCGTTGCGCGGCACGAGGAAGAGTTCGATGGCCGCCGCCACAAGTCCGAAGTAGAAGGGTATGTAGGGTAGAACGGTCGCGATGTTTTCGGGGATGCCGAGACGCGTGACGAGCCGCGCCGACGCGCGCGCGTTCGGCTGGTAGGGCGACGAAGGCCCTTGCGCGATGGGCTGCACTTGCGCGGGCGGCTGTTGCGCGCCGAAGCTCGTGAACGGCTGCTGCGGCTGCGGCGCGCGCGGCGGTTGGTACGCGGGCGGGACGAAGATGGAAGGGTAGGAGTCGGCCATCTCGTCGCCGAAGCGACGCGTCTGTTCTTCCGAAGCGGGGTCGCGTCGAAGCGGCACGGAGTCGTCCGACGCCTCCTTCGTGCGTCCCATCAACTCTTCGGTGCGGCGCACGAATTCGGGGTCGAGCGGGTCTGTGTCGTACTTACTTCTCTTCTCCGGCATACCCTCTTTTTACGTCGCGCGACGCGCGCGGGTTCACGCGCGTCCGCCTCACTCGAAAGTCTCGACGCGCGCACGCTCCCAACGCCCCTCGCGCTCAGAGATTCTGAAGGCGCGAAGGACGCAGCGGCCCGCGTGGTCGAAGCCGATTATGAAATAAATCGCCGACGGGTAAAAAGCAAGCCGCACGTCCGTCGGCGACGGCGCGGGGTCTTCCGAGCGCGGGTGTGAGTGATAGATTCCGACCAGACTCTCTCCGCACAGGCGCATACGCCGTTGCGCGTCGAACAGTTCTTCGGGCGCGGCCTCGTAAGCGACCGACGGCGCGCGCGCGACGTTTCGGAGTCTGTAAATTGACTGCGCCTCGTTTTCACGACCGCCAATCAGCCCGCAGCACTCTTCGGGCGCGGACGCGCGCGCGTGCGCGAACATCTCCTCGACAAGCGTGCGCGGCAGTCTGATGAACTACTCCTCCGGGGAAGCGTCTTACGAAGTTTCAGCCTTCGCCCGCGGCTTCGAGCGCGCGCCGGAGCGCGACGAGCGTGCCCGTGTGGTATGCGTTGTGGTCTGCGACGAGCAGCGCCTCTCTCAAGACGGTTTGGCCGTCGCCGTGCGGGATGCGCGCGTAGAGGTCTGTCGAAGCGTCGGCGATTAACTCTTCGACGGCGCGCAAGTCTTTCCGAAACGCTTCTATACTCGCGCGCCAAGTAGCCTCGCCGGCCTCCGCCGATTTGTCGGGCCAGTAGCCTTCGGGCCAAGGGGGTGAGACGTGCGACGCCGTCCGGCTGAACTCAAGTATGTCCCACTGCGCGATTCGCATGTGCTCCACGACGTGCCAAGCGGTGTAAGGCACGCCGTTCACTCTCTTGTTGATGAGAGCGACGGGGAAATCCTTCACCGCGTCGTCGAATGTAATGTGCGCGCCGCCGCCGCGCAGAAGATAGAGAAGATGCTCACGCAAGAGACGGTCTTTGTCGTCTGTCATCGTTTCTCACGCCAAGTAAATATGTAGGGGCAGGGCTTGTCCCTGCCCGCCCTTTCAAAACGAAACTAATTTCTTATGAGCGGCGGGGGGGGGGAAAGAATCCCCCCCCCCCTTTTATTTTTCTTCTTCTCTTCTTTGTGATTTGTTTTTTGGTTGTTGTTGTGTGGTGGGGGGGGGGGGCGCCGCGCGGCGGCCAAAAA
>Ga0081539_10004010_pt1 | contig 16938 bp, 17 predicted proteins | sample TabmetS4T2R2_FD_71023 | JGI IMG/M metagenome (GOLD analysis project Ga0081539, IMG submission 71023) | Tabebuia heterophylla rhizosphere microbial communities from the University of Puerto Rico - S4T2R2 | ecosystem: Host-associated > Plants > Roots > Rhizosphere ...
ATTTTGCTGACGGACTTCGTCAACACCACGGGCGATGCGGTCTTTGACGATACGCTCAAACACGGCCTCATGGTGCAGCTCGGACAGTCGCCCTACTTCAATCTCCTCCCTGACGAGCGCGCCAGAGAGACGATGAGGCTGATGGAGCGGCCACCTGATGAAAAGATTACGCGAGAGCTTGGACGCGAGATTTGCCAGCGGCGCGGAATTAAGGCGTTGCTCGTCGGCGCGATTGCCAGCCTTGGACGCAATTACGTTATCACGCTGGAAGCCATCAACAGCCAGACTGGCGAGGCGATCGCATATCAGCAAGTCGAAGCCGAAGGTAAAGAGCAGGTGCTCAAGTCTCTCGGCCGAGTCTCAACCGCCATGCGCGAGAAACTGGGCGAGTCCCTGGCCTCGATTCGCAAATACGATGCGCCGATTGAACAAGCTACGACCCCTTCGCTCGAAGCTCTCAAAGATTACACTATCGGGGCCGGGTTGAGAGGAAAGGGGCAATATGCCCAGGCCATTTTGCCCTTCAAACGGGCCGTTGAAAGGGATCATGAATTCGCTCTGGCCTATCTCCATCTCGGAACTTCATACCGTGACCTGCGCCAACTGGCGCTTGGCAACCAGTATCTGGTCAAGGCTTATCAATTGCGTAATCGGGTGAGCGAGCGAGAGCGGCTTGAAATCTCAGCGACCTATTTCAGACATATTACCGGTGAACTCGACAAGCGCATTGAAACGAGCGCCAGGCTAACGCAGACCTATCCACAAAACACCTCGGGATATCACATCCATGGCAACTCGCTCATGGTCGCCGGTGAGTACGAGCAGGCGGCAGAGGCTTACCGCGGAGCGTTGCGATTGGATGCCGATTATTCGCTCTCTCGCGCCAATCTCGCCCTCGCCTTGATCGCGCTCAACCGTTTTGACGAGGCGCAAGAGGTCATCCAGCAGGGACTGGCGCGCCATCTGGACTCCGGCGGCTTTCGCAACCGGCTCTACCTGACTGCGTTTCTCAAAGGTGATGCTCAGGCGATGCGTCATCAGGTCGAGTGGTTTGCGGGGAAGCCGGATGAATATCAGATGCGTGAAATTCAGGGGCGGTCACTCGCCTTTGCGGGCCGGCGGCGAGAGGCGAGCGAGATTCTCGCGCAGGCGGTGGCTCTGGCCGAAACGCGAGGTCTGCTCCTGGAAAGGGCCAGGATTCTGGCCAACGTCGCCAATTTGAACGCGATTTTGGGGCTGACACAGTTGGCCAAGAAGCAGACCACGCTCGTCCTGACCACGCTTGAAAAGGATGGCATCGCTCATGAAGAATTGATGCCCTCCCTGATTCAGCAATTGGATTCACAACCTGTGGCCTGGACGCTGGCCTTATGCGGCGAAGCTGCGCGGGCGCAGTCGCTCTCCGACACTCTCGCTCACAGACTCCCTCTGGATACGATCTATAACTCGGTCTGGCTGCCGATGATCCGCGCTACTTTGGAATTAAAACGCGGCTTGTCAGCGAAGCCGGAGAGAGCTATTCAACTGCTGCAACCGGCGCGGCAGTACGAAGCCGCCATCTTTTTCAAGCCGGTCTTGGTGCGTGGAGAGGCATATTTACAGGCCGGGAATGGAGCACTTGCGGCGGCGGAGTTTCAAAGGATCATCGAGCATCGCGGGTGGGACATGCTTTCGCCGCTCTGGCCGTTGGCACACCTCGGACTGGCGCGGGCAGCGGCGTTGCAGGGCGATGTGGCGAAGAGCCGCCAGTCTTATGAAGAGTTCTTCCGGTTATGGAGTGGGGCCGATGCCGATCTGCCGGTTTTGACTGAAGCAAAGAAAGAATATGCAAAATTGAATTAAGTGTAATCGATTTTACTTCTCTGATGGAGAGATACATGCCGCAAATTCTAAGAGCTCTGATTATTCTTTTGGTATTACCACTCGTGATGCACGCGCAGACGGCGCCTGACGGGGCCGAACTGACCAAGCTCTTGAAAGAGTTTCTGGCCGGAGCCTCGCGTAATGACGCCGCCGTGCATGACCGTTTCTGGGCCGAGGATTTGATCTATACCGGCTCGTTGGGAACGCGCAGGAGTAAAGCAGAGATCATGCGCGACGTGCGTTCAGCGCCGGCGCCCAAGCCGGGCGATCCGACAAGCACTTACACTGCGGAGGAAATTCGCATTCAACAATATGGTGAGACGGCAATCGTCGCTTTCCGCCTGGTCAATACTGCCGAGAAAGACGGGAAGAGCGAAGTCACGAAATACCTGAACACCGGCACTTTTCTCAAACGCAACGGTAAATGGCAGGTCGTGAGCTGGCAGGCGACCAAGATCCCTCTTCAAGAAAGCGATCCGAAGAAATAGACCTTTGACCGGGCTAGTCGTTGACGACTGCAATGGCTTCGACCTCGCAGAGATATTCGGGTCGAACCAGTTGTTTGATCACAACAAGTGTGCTGGCCGGAGGAGCCTCCTTATTGACATAGCTGTCGCGCGCCTCGCGCAATGACTGTAAATCGGATGCGTCGGTGATGTAATAGTTCAATTTGACGACGTCCTTGAACGTTGCGCCGCCCTCTCCAAGCCGCGTATTGATATTGGCGAAGACTTGTTTAATCTGCGTCTTAAAATCACCGGCGCCAACAAGCTTGCCTTCAGCATCGAGGGCGAGTTGTCCGGCAATGTAGAGTGTACGCCCACCGCGTACTTCGACGATATGCGAATAACCGGCGGGCGCGCGGTTGATGAAACGGATGGATGGTTTTTGATCGGCCATTTTTTGTCCCTCTGATTTTTTGTTTTGCTGTTGAATGTTGCGGTCGCTATTGGGTGCAAGAACACACACCAGGAGCGCAACGGAGAGCAGACTCTTCGTCATCAATTGATTCATTCGTTACCTCTTTCGGATCAGACTCTTGTGGTGAACTCAGTTTCCTGCAGGAATGGGTTGAGGCTTGATAAAAATGGGATACTGGATTTCGGTGATTTCGGAAGCGTCTGAGTGAGCACGCGCCTCCTGCCAATAGTATTCGCGGGTCGGCCCGGCCAACGCATAGCCGTGCGATTTGATCCAACCTCTAACATCGCGATAAGACTGCTCGATCGTCTCCTCACTGCCTTCGTGAATGATGGTGGCGACTGTGTCACTGGCCAATTCATACACGCGCACTCTATTGTTTTCGGGCACGCGGTCCTCCAACAGAATCAATGCCTCACAATCAATGTGATCGCTGCTCCCGGCACAGGCATGCCAGATCGCGGCACGTTGCCCGGTACGTTTGTATTGCCGCAAATAATCCTGCAATTCGATGAACAGCTCATCGGCGTCATCATAAGAACTGAGAGTCGAGCGCATCGAAGCGACAAATTGCGTGGGCGTTTGTTTGAGCACAATCTGTTGCGCCGGGGCGCCGGTGGTAAGTTCTTGCAACCACGCATCCACCTGGGCGAGTTGCGCTTGTTCCGACGCAATCCGGCGCGATAATTCAAGGCGTTTGCGTTCGAGAGTGCCACGAAGCTGTTCGCCGGATAAATTTGTCTGTAGCAACTGCGCAATCTCCGCCAATGAAACCCCCAACTCCTTGAACGCCAGGATTTGATTGAGGCGTGATAACAGACTGGGCGCATAGTAGCGATAGCCCGTGGTGCGATCTACAAATGTCGGTTTGAGCAGTCCAATCTCATCGTAAAAACGCAACGCCTTGACCGACATCTGGCTCAACCTGGCGAAATCTCCAATCCGCAACATTAATATTCTCCTGTTACCGTTTTGTGCCTCACAGTTTAGAGCCTCCCGTGACAGGAGAGTCAAGCCCGAATTATTTAGCCTCTGTTAATTTTCCTGCCGACACACATCGTTCTTATGATTGATCGAGCTGCTTGTACATGATGAATGCATCGACGAACCCAAGTCTCGAGTGATTGAACGCGCCGGCTAGTGTGCCCACTATTTCAAACCCTAACTTTTGCCAGAGACGAACCGCACCATCGTTGGTTGAGACGACCAGATTGAATTGCATCGCACGAAATCCCATTCGCCTGGCTTCATCCTGAGAGTGTTCACACATCAATGAAGCGACACCCTGCCCGCGGGCGATTTCACCAACGATATATCCACAGTTACACACGTGAGAACCTAACCCTGGTTGATTTGGCTTGATGAAATAAGTCCCGAGCACGGCGCCGGTCTCATCTTTTGCCACATAGGTTGCGGTTGGAGCTTCAATCCATAATTGATAAGCCTCGGCCTCCGAAATCTCCGGCGAAAAAGCGTATGTTTCACCCGCACGAAACACTGGTTCAATGATTCTCCAGATGGCCGGCCAATCGGCTTCTTCAAAGGTGTGTATGGTAACCATGCGATTTGTCTCGACCTTATTATGTGATCTATTTCCGTCCTGATGGCATGAGAACGCTCTTTTTTTGCAAAAGGTAGTTCGATCACTTGCCCGGCAGTCCCGCGACCTCCATCACCGGCCGGATTTCAACAGTGCCGATCCGCGCCCCCGGAATTCGTGCGGCGATGTCAATCGCTTCGTCTAGATTCTCGACATCGATCAGAAAATAGCCGCCGACCTGCTCGCGCGTCTCAGCGAACGGACCGTCGGTCACGAGTCGTTGATCTTCGCGCATCTGGACGATGGTGGCCGTCGATGATGGATGCAGCGGAGAGGCGTCCAGGTACTGCCCCTTCGAATTGAGCTGGTGCGTGAGCTGCACGGATTCCGCGATCAACTGCTGATGTTTGGCCTCGCCCAGCTCACGTAAGAATTGTTCGTTGTGATGAACCAGCAAGATAAATTTCATGTTAATGATCTCTTGATTGAATCACTTCGTTGGCCGCGCGCCTGCCACTCGCAATGGCGCCATGCACCGTCCCGCTCTGCTTACCAAGATGAGTGGCTTCCCCTGCGAAGAAGAGCGTATCTTCGACCGGAGCGGCAAGCTGACGAGGAGCATCCAGGCCTCCCAAGGGAATGTAGCTATAAGCGCCGCGGGTATAGGGATCGGCTTGCCAATTATGGGTATACCAGGCTTCGAGCAGGTCTTCCAACCGGCCGCGCTTGATGCCGAAGATGCGGGTGAGAGCAGTGAGTGCCCGATCAACAATCGCTTGCTCATTGAACGCGGCAAGCCGTTCAGCCGGTGGTCCACCGGCCCAACCCGTGATGATTGAAGTCCGCACCGGAAGCAGCGTCCACCAGGTCGGCAGAGCCTGATCATCAGAATGCAGGAAACCAAGTGGCGGGAGGTCATTGCTATCGGATTGATTGGGTAAAGGTCGCTCTTCCCAAAAATGCTCGCGGAAACGCAACGCGATCTTGATGACCTTTCCAAACTCGAGTTTGTGAACGGCGTCCTCTTTCTCTGGCAATTCGGGATTGAAACGTACCGCGCCAGGATCGCCAGGCAGCGCCTGCAACACACCCAGGGGCAAAGTGATGATTGCCTGGCCGGCTTGAAATGCCGGTAATTGAAACCCGGCGCGTGAATGCGCAGCAATCTCAACCCTTCCTCGCTCCCATTTGATCTCCCTGACAACTGTGTTGAGCCGCAGCCTCACACAATCAGATTGACAGCCGGCTAGCAGCTCGTGAACGAGCCAATCATACCCATGCAAAATTCGAAAAGCTCGATCGCCATGAATCGCCTCACCGGACTCTTCCGTCGCAACCAATCCGGCAACGCTGATTCGTTCCGGATCGGCGGCGTGAAACCCCTCGACATATGAGAGAGCCAGCAATTTAAGTTCATCCTCGTCCGGCAAAAATCGATCGATAAACTGACGGAACGATTGGTCCGGCGCTCCCGTCGCCTTCATTCGCGCCAGGACCTTTTCCCATTGCTTCTCAAAAGGATATTCTCCCAGCCTTCCATTCAATGATTGCCAGTGGTGGCCCGCCGCTTCGACTGTTGCCATTTCCGCCGCCTCGACGATCCCCCAGGTCTCAGGTGGCTCGCCATGAATGAATTCAGCGCCCAGCTCAATCGGAACCGGTATTGATGGATCATGGTGCGTGAAAATTCGTCCGCCGACACGGTCCCGCGCTTCGAGCAAAAGAACGCTGAATCCGTGGGCCGAGAGCGCCCGTGCCGCAGAAATACCCGCCGCTCCCGCGCCGATAACTATAACGTCTACCTTCTCATTTGACATTTTAAATTCACCTGCACTGTAGACCGATTACTGAATGGTTTGCTTCTTCACCATGCCGATTCGGCCTCAATCAACTGCTCGAATTTGATTTCGGTCGAAAGTCTGGTATCAGCCTTCAGCACACGCTGCATCAGCGTAAGAATGCGCCCATTTTCTTGCGGGTCTTCCGCTGCGACACAGTCCGCGGGAATGATCAATCTGAAATCCCGCATGTAAGCATCGTTGGCAGTAAAGAGCACGCAAATATCGGTCGCGAGACCGGTGATGATCAATGTCTGCGTTCCGAAGTAACGAAGCAGCGTGTCGAGCGTCGTCGAGAAGAATCCCGAATGTTTCGGCTTGAGAACAAAGTAATCATCGTCCTCAGGATGCAGTATCCTCGCGATCTCTCCGCCGCGCACGTTGTCTTCAAGACAATGTCTGAGCAAGCGTTGAAAGTCCGATTGCCACTTGCCGAAATTGTCATTGGTATAGATGACCGGCACGCCATGCGCTTTAGCGCGTTGTTTCAATATGGACAGATTGCGAGCCATGTTCAACGCATGTGGCAGCAGTTTTTCGCCGCCATCGAACTCCAGATCATTGATCACATCGATTATGAGCAGGGCAACTTTGGATTTATCCGGATCGCCCCCGTGGAGATTGTGATTCTGTTTCGCCATAGCTTCAACCAATAGATTATCTAAGAACAAATATGAGCTGGCAATTATTGTGCCTGCCGGAACTTCCCTGTTAATTTTTGACATCCATAGTTAAATCAAAAATGAAACACTTTGGTCTGTCCGTCGCTATGATGAGGAGTGCAGTTAATAGTTCACCGTTTTCAGCATGCAACTGAAAATTATTTGCTAAGGAGACAAATGACATTCCCGCAAGATCCGCTCGCGGCGGTAACGCTTCCGGACCCTTATTCTTATTACGCAAATCTAGTGGCGCACCGGCCATTCTATTATGACCAATCGCTCGGAGGGTGGGTTGCCACCGGCGCTCAATTCGTGACTGACGTTTTGACCAGTAACCTCTGTCGGGTGCGTCCGGTGGCAGAGCCGATTCCCCGCATCTTGCTCGGATCACCCGCCGCCGACATCTTTCAACATCTCATTCGGATGAATGATGGTGAGCGGCATAGTCCTTTAAAACAGGCAGTGTTGGCTGCATTGATGACGCTCAACCCGGTTCAAATCGGCGAACAGAGCAGCAAATGGGCGCAGTTTCTCTCAAGTGAAATCGAAGACTTTGCTCTTCACCTGCCGATCTATGTCATGGGCAGTCTCATCGGCATTCCGCAGCATCTGCTCCGTCAGACTGCCCTCTGGATGAGCGACTTCGCGCGCTGCATTGCGCCGGGAAGCAGTCCGGATCAGATTGAGGTGGGGAAAGTGGCGGCGGGGAGCCTGAGCGAAATGTTTCGAACCCTTCTCGCCGATCGAGGAGCAAGGCCAACCAATGGCCTTCTTCGGGCTCTGGCGCAGGAAGCAAAACGCGTGGGGTGCGAAGATGAGGACGTCATTATCGCCAACGCGATCGGCTTTCTTTCTCAGCCTTATGAAGCGACGGCGGGTTTGATCGGCAACACCATCCTTGCTCTGGCGGTTCATCCGGAAGTGCGCGAGCAAGTTACGACAGATTCTAGTTTACTGCGGCGTGTGATCCCTGAAGTCTTGCGGTACGATTCTCCGGTCCAGAACACGCGCCGCTTTGTCGCCGAGGACGGCATAGTTGCAGGTGAGCGGATGAAATCCGGCGACGTTATTCTGATCGTCCTGGCTGCTGCCAACCGCGATCCATCAGTCAATCAGGAACCTGACCGGTTCAATATCTTCAGGAAAGACCGAAAGACCTTTACCTTTGGCATTGGGTCACACGCTTGCCCGGGCGAATCGCTCGCCATTGCCATCGCCAAGGCGGGCATCGAACAATTGATCTGGTCCGGCGTTGCTCTTGAATCGCTTGTGTTGCCGGTGGTCTATCGCGCCTCTGCCAACGTGCGTATTCCTCTGCTGACCGTGAAAGAGCGCACAGCATGAACAGGTCGATCAGGCAGGACTGCCGGCTCGACGGCCGGCTTAGTTGACCACGATCACTTGTCTGCTGGCAGACCCGCGATCTCCATCACCTGCCGGATTTCGATGGTGCCGTGACGGGCTCCTGGAATCTGGCCGGCGATGTTGATGGCCTCGTCCCGATCCTTGGCCTCGATCAGATAGTAACCGCCGAGCTGTTCACGCGTCTCAGCGAACGGGCCGTCGGTCACCAGCCGTTTACCCTCGCGCACCCGGACGCTGGTTGCGGTCGAAACCGGGTGCAGCGGCGAGGCATCCAGATAGTGCCCACTCAGATTGATCTTTTGGGCGAGTTGCGCGGACTCCACGTAACATTCCTGCCGCTCGGTGTCGCTCAATACTTTCTCGTCAAGATAGACCAGCAACATATATTTCATCTAAAGCTCTCCGTCGGTTAATTGAACGGCGAGTGCGGGAATCGACACTGCGCCCTCAAATTATTTATAAATGGGTGTTCATCAGAACGCAAACACGGCTCCTCGCGCTGATCCCCAAAATCCACAGAGTGCGTCATAAATCATGGCAAAGACTGAAACTTTTTGTTTAGCCATGTCACCAACTTGCTAATCACTCAACTTTTTTGGAGGACAGGATGGGAATTTTCTGGCGGGACTTACGCTATGGTGTGCGAATGTTATCGAAAACTCCAGGTTTTACCCTGATCGCCGTGCTTTCATTGGCGCTTGGCATCGGCGCCAATACGGCACTCTTTAGCATTGTGGACTCAATGTTGCTGAAGATGCTGCCGGTTAGAGAGCCGGAAAGATTGGTGCTCTTCAGTTCGTTCGCGCCACGCGAATTCAGCCCCGGCTTCTATGCCGGTTATTCCGAAACCGATCCGGCGACGGGGCAGCGCATAATGACCTCGTTCTCATATCAGAGTTTTCGGCGGATGCGCGAACAACAGAGCGTGCTGTCCGATCTCTTCGCTTTTTCAGACGTCAATCTGAATGTGAAGTCCGATGGGCGGACCGAGATCGCCAGAGGACAATTAGCGTCCGGAAATTATTACGCCGGGCTGGGGGTGTCGGCGATATTGGGACGTCCCCTCATCGATGATGATGATCGCGCAGGAGCGAGCCCCGTTGCCGTACTCAGCTATCGTTATTGGCAGCGCCGTTTTGGCGGCGATCCGGCGGTGATTGGGAAACAGATCAACCTGAACAATCTTGCGTTCACGATCGTTGGCGTCACGCCGCCAGGGTTTGAGGGCACGATGCAGGTCGGCTCGACCCAGGATGTGACGATTCCGATTGCCTGGGAGCAACAACTGTATGTAGATCCCAATGGCTCGCGGATGAATGGCGCGGGCGAATGGTGGTTGCGATTGATGGGCAGGTTGAAACCCGGCGCAACCGCAGAGCAAGCGCGCGCGCAATTGGAAAGCGCATTCCATCAATCCGTCATCGAACATCGCGCCGCGCGGCAGGCCCTGGCGCTGGCGACGGGGGAGAATTCGATCAGCGATTTAGATCCGAAATTTTATCCGCGCCTTTCCCTCAATCCCGGCGGGCAGGGTGAAATGAATGAACGGAAACGCTATGCGCCGTCTCTCTACCTACTGCTGGGCGTGGTCGCGTTGGTGCTGCTAATTGCATGTGCGAACGTGGCAAATCTGCTGCTGTCGCGCGCGACCTCGCGGCAGAAAGAGATCGGCGTACGGCTTGCCCTCGGCGCAAGTCGCTGGCGGTTGGTGCAGCAATTGCTGACGGAGAGTATCTTGCTCGCTTGTGTGGGTGGGGTAACGGGAATTATTTTTGCATTCTGGATCAAGGGGGGATTGCTGGCGGTAAGCGATTGGGGTGGGAGCGGAATGGGGGCGTTGGAACCGCGACTCGACTGGAGGGTGCTTACTTTCACGCTGGCGCTTTCATTGTTGACGGGCGTGGTCTTTGGTCTGGCCCCTGCGTGGCGCGCTACAAAAGTGGATTTGACGCCGGCGCTCAAAGAGAGCGGGCGCAGTTCAAACACGGCATCGCGTTCGTTATTGAGTCGTGGCCTGGTTATTTTACAGGTGTCGCTCTCGTTATTGCTGCTGATCGGCGCCGGATTGTTTTTGCGTACTCTGGTCAATTTGCAACGCGTCGATCTGGGTTTCAATACGCGTAATTTGCTGATCTTCAGCGTACAGCCGAGACTGATCGGTTATAAAGACGAGAGCATGGCGCAACTTTATCAGCGATTGGCCGAGCGCCTGGAAGCCGTGCCGGGCGTGCAAAAAGTGACCTTTTCGGGCATTCCTTTACTGGCGCGTGTCGGGAGTACGCGAAGTATCTATTTGCGTGGCGCGCTGACCGCCGCGCCCGATGCAGATGGCAAAATCAAAGCGAGCGGACTGAGCGACGTCAATCAGATCCGCGAAAACTTTCTGGAAGCGATGGGGATACCACTCCTTGCCGGACGCGCGCTGAGTGCGCGGGACGACGCACGGGCGCCAAAGGTTGCGATTGTCAATCAGTCCTTCGCCAACAAGTATTTCCCCAACGAAGACCCGATCGGCAAGCGTTTCACCTTCGTTTCCAAGAGACCTGACGAGATTGAAATAGTCGGGATTGCGAAGGATGCGAAATACAGGAAGCAGCGAGACGAGATTCCACCGACAACCTATCTGCCCTGGCAACAAGATCTGCAAGAGATGGGAAAGGGCACCTTGGAATTACGCACCATGGGTGATCCAACCACTGTGCTCGCCGCCGTCCGCCAGGCTGTACGCGAGGTGGACGAAAACTTACCGCTTAACAACATTCGTACCCAGGCTGAGCAAGCCGATCAGACGTTGGGCATGGAACGTCTCTTCGCCAAATTGTTGGCGTTGTTCGGACTGCTCGCACAACAACTCGCTGCGATCGGATTGTTCGGCGTCATGGCCTACTCGGTCTCGCAACGCACACGTGAAATCGGCATCCGCATGGCGCTCGGCGCCGATCGCCGCGCCATCCTGACGATGGTTCTGTGGCAGGGAATGGCGCTCGCCTTAGTTGGTGTCGTGTTGGGGCTGGCAAGCGCTTTTTCGCTGATGAAGTATCTGGAAGAAAAGATGGGACTCAAGAGCATGCTTTACGGCGTGCGGGTCAATGATCCGCTGACTTACGGCGCGATCGTGGCCTTGCTGATACTGGTTGCGCTGGTGGCTTGCTTCATCCCAGCCCGCCGCGCGATGAGGGTAGACCCAATCGTCGCACTTCGTCATGAGTAGTCGGCATCGGGGACCGGCATAAAAATTTATGACCATCATCGCCCGTGAATTGTTTGTTGAGGCACTGGTGCTGCTTCCAAATATTTTATATGAAACGAAGAGGGTGCATAGAACTCATCCCGGATCCGGGCCTATAATCACCCGATCCTGTCAAAGATTGACAAAGCGACCTCAAGAGAAAATATTTGGAAGCAGAAGAAAGGGAGTCTCACAACATGACGAATTCAGACGAGAGCGGCGGAAGCGATCGCCTCTATCTCGAAGATCTCCATCCGGGACAGCGATTCACCAGCGGGTCACATACGATCGATGAAACGCAGATTAAAGCATTCGCAACCCAATTCGATCCTCAACCTTTTCATCTTGATGATGAGGCGGCGAAAGGCAGCCTGTTTGGGGGATTAGCAGCCAGCGGCTGGCACACGGCGGCAATCACCATGCGATTGCAGGTCGAGAGCGGATTGCCGATTGCCGGCGGGATTATCGGCGCCGGCGGAGAGGTCAACTGGCCGCGGCCGACACGGCCGGGTGATATTCTTCATGTCGAGAGCGAAATCTTGGAGGTTAGGCCGTCGCGGTCTCGTCCCGATCGCGGGATGATTACTGTGCGCAGCGAAACTCTTAATCACCGCAGAGAGGTTGTACAGACGATGACCGTCACGCTCGTTGTGCCGCGCCGCCATCCCGCAACCGAAGAGTCGGTGGACGAAACAAAAGACCCACAGGGTTCCGCGTGAGTCCCGCATGCGAATAACTTGACTCTCCTCTTACGAGAGGCCATATATTTTCCTCGAATGATTCTATTTTGCCTACAATTTCGCGTTTCTCTTTGGAGGAATAGTCGCGAGAGGAGAGTTATGAAAATAGGTTTCTTTGGCATCAACTTTGGGATCTGCGGCAATCTCAACACGATGGTTCAGGTGGCAAAGGCGGCCGAGCAAGCCGGAATTGAATCGGTCTGGACCGGCGAACACGTCGTTCTTCCCGACCCGCGCGTCCCTCCCTCTCCTCGCGAGCCGCAAACGCCGTTTCTCGATCCGCTCATCGCTCTCAGTCATATCGCAGCCCACACGACCCGGTTACGTCTAGGAACTGGGGTGATCGTCCTTCCGCAACGCAATCCGGTCGTTCTGGCAAAGGAACTCGCGTCTCTCGACGTCGTGTCAAATGGCCGGCTTATCTTCGGTCTGGGAGTGGGATATCTCGAACCTGAATTTCGCGCTCTTGGGGCTCCTTTCGAAGAGCGAGGTGCCGTTACCGATGAAGCAATCGAAGCGCTTAAGGCCCTCTGGATCATGAAAAACCCAGCCTATCATGGTCGGTTCTTCTCTTTCAGTGGGATTGATGCGCAACCACGGCCGGTGCAGCGGCCGTATCCGCCCATTGTCGTGGGCGGGATCAGCCAGCATGGCGCGCGACGTGCTGCCCGATACGGCAACGGCTGGTACGGATTCCGCACCGACATCGAGGCTACTAAACGCAGTCTCGACTGGATTCGCGGCTGCATCGCAAACGGTGAACGACCGGATAAACTGGGTGACATTGAAATCTCGGTTACTCCACCTCTCGCCGCGACCCAAGATAATCTTCGCCGCTACGAAGATCTCGGGGTTCATCGCCTTATTTTCTGGTGCGATGCCGCGACATCGGATGAGGCCTTGCAGTTTGTGGATAAGCTCGGATTGTTGGTATCCCATTAATCGCCATCTGATGTTATTAAGAGATGAAGACCAACGGTCCATCACAAGCAGAGAAAGCGAGAAATTATGGCTATTACGAACTCGTATTCGGGAACAAATATCAATGAAATTGCGGACGACATTTACCGCATCAATACGCCGGTTTCAGTCGAGGGGGCAGGAGGATTCTCCTTTAACCAATATCTGATCATCGATGACGAGCCGCTTCTCTTTCATACCGGACTGCGCAAGATGTTCCCGCTCATTCGCGAGGCGGTCATGAGCGTGATGCCAGTTGAGAAGCTTCGTTACATTGCCTTTTCGCACGTCGAGGCGGACGAATGTGGGTCTCTCAATGAATGGCTTGCTGTCGCGCCACATTCCGCGCCAGTGTGCGGCAAGGTGGCCGCGATGGTCTCAATCAATGATCTGGCCGATCGCCCACCCCATCCGCTCGCAGACGGGGAAGTGCTTGCCCTTGGCAAGCATTCCGTGCGGTGGTTCGATGCCCCGCACTTGCCCCATGGATGGGAATGCGGCTATCTCATGGAAGAACAGACCGAAACCTTGCTTTGTGGCGATCTGTTTACACAAGGGGGAACTGATAATCCACCAGTAACTGAATCGGACATTCTGGGACCAAGCGAATCGTTCCGCCGTCTGATGGACTATTATGCGCACTCCAAGGATACGCGAGAGATTCTTGAGAAACTTGCCGCGGCCCGGCCGAAAACCCTTGCCTGTATGCACGGCAGCGCCTGGCGCGGAGATGGCGCGTCACTCTTGCGCGCACTTGCTGATTCACTGTCCAATCAGGATTGAACTGACCCTCCGTCCCCGATCTCCGATCCCTGATACTTATAAAAAGAGTATGGGGGATCAGGGATTAGGGATGAGGGGGCAGAAAATTGCAAGAGACTTAGCTTTGGTCCTTAAGCGCATTGCCGTATCGTCTCTGCATCTCATCGGGCGAGAGTTCTTCGATGCTATGGCCAATGTTCCAGCGATGGCCGAAAGGGTCGCGGATACAGCCGGAGCGCTCGCCATAAAATTGATCCTTTATTTCCCTTTCGATCCGGGCGCCGGCGTCCACGGCACGTTTGATTGCTTCGTCCGCGTTATCGACGTGGAGATGAATAGTGACCGAAGTATTGCCAATCGTCTGCGGCCCATTGATGTCATACTCCGGATACTCATCTGCCAACATCAGTATGATCCCGTTAAAGTCAAGTTCGGCATGTCCGATGCGGCCGCTCGGCTCGGTGAGGCGGAACTTCTCAGTGACGCCAAATGCTTTGCCGTAAAAATCGATAGCTTCAGCTGCATTCCTGACATGGAGATAGGCAAACAATTCATGGACTTTCATCACGTGGTCTCCTTTTTGTGAAATGATGGCAGGAATGTAGCGGTTATCCAATCTTCCGTCTTGAATGAAATTGACCTTCCGGACAATCAGCGCGGCCGCCGTAAGATCGGCAAGTGGTTCACAGACGAAGGCGAGGTTTTGCGGTACTGTTCCGGCGTGACTCCGGCGAATTCTCGGAACTCCCGTGAGAAATGCGATTGATCACTGTAACCAGTATCTATCGCCAGATCTACCCAGGAAGCCAAACGGTCTGTGGCCGCGCGCTCCAGGGCGTGTTGGAATCTGAGGACGCGACAGTACAGTTTGGGAGTCAATCCGACTGCGCGCCGGAAGAGAGCAATGAATTGCCGGTGGCTGTATCCGCTCGCCGTGACGATTTTGCGCACATCGGTAGTGGGCCAAAATTGTTCAAGAGCATGAGCGACCGCGGGGTGAAGCCCTCGCACCGCGGGAAGCCGCGCCGCAAGCAGCGATTCAAGGATGTCCAACTGCAATTCGGGAGAGCGGGCCTCGAAGAGCTGTTCGCGAATCGAATTGACAGATCGGCCCCAAAGGTCTTCGAGCAGAGTATGGCGTTCGGCAAGTTCGTCGGCCGGGACACCAAAGAGCAGCCCCGCCGCACCGGGCAGAAGCATCACGCCTACCGAACAGGACGGTTTCGAGATATCACGCACATAGAATGTAGAACGCGCGCCGCCGACAATGGTGTGACCGATGGTCTGTCCGGTGGCATCCTCGACGCCATCAAAGATGCGGAGCGGTTGATCTGAGAGACGGAAGACCAGGTGCATGCAACCAGTCGGCAGAACATGTTCTCGGTCAAACTCGGCCGGCCATTGGATACTCGTTTGCTCTGATACCCACAGGATCTTGACAAAGGGACGCAATACCGGCAACGGATAACGCTTGAGCATCATGTCAGTTCACCCGACAGAAATCTTTGACCTTCGCGCGCCCAATGGTGGAGCGCGATTCGACCATGAAATCTTAGCATCCAAATCCGAATTGTAATAGTCGCGATTCAGTCAAACGCGCAAGAGACTTGAAAGTATGTGATGGAGTTGATAGCGTGAGTCAATTCCGCCATAAGGTATTTGCATTTCAAAGAGATTGGAGTTTCGACTTTAAACTTGGAGAAGATATGAATCGCATTCATCGCTGGCTTTGTCGATCCGATTGGTGGAGGAACACCTTGACCGAACAAGTGCTTCCCTGGGCTCTGGGGGGACTTGAATTGGGAACCGATCTCTTGGAAGTGGGGCCGGGGCCAGGGTTGACCACCGATTTTTTGCGGCAACGAATTTCTCGCATCACTTCAATAGAGATCGACCCTCGCCTGGCGAATTCCTTGAAACGCCGTCTGGCCGGGACAAATGTCAATGTTGTTGAGGGAGATGCGACGGCGATGCCCTTTGAGGATTGCGCATTTTCTGGTGCGGTCTCGTTTACAATGCTGCACCATGTTCCGTCCAAAGCTCTGCAAGATCGGCTCCTTTCGGAAGTCTATCGTGTCCTCAAGCCGGGAGCCCTGTTCATTGGAACCGACAGCAGGTGGAGCCCTGCATTCCAGCTCATTCATTTATGGGACACGATGGTGATCGTCAATCCGGAGACATTTGGGACACGGCTGGAGTCCGTCGGTTTTAGGGACGTGAAAGTTGATGTCGCGAAGAAGGCCTTTCGTTTTTGTGCTCGACGTCCGTAGGGCGTATTGTAAATGATGAGTATGGAACCATACAAAGTGGTGTTCGATTCTCTTGAATGGCAAGCCCCGATGCCGGGCACTCGATTCAAGGTGTTCAGCGATGGATTGAAGCAGTTACGTCTGGTCGAATTTACATCGGAGTTTGTCGAACCACAGTGGTGTGAAAAAGGTCATATCGGCATTGTGCTTCAGGGCGAACTTGAGATCGATTTCCACGGCCGGCACGTCCATTATCCGGAAGGCGCCGGCATCTTCATCTCGCCGGCCAATGGACACAAGGCGCGGTCGGTAACGCCGCGCGTTTTGCTTTTCCTGGTTGAAGATGCCTGAGGATCGGAATTTTCTTGCGAGATCAGATACCGGACAATTTTCTGATCTCTGACCCCTGATCCCTGATACTTTTTATAAACATCAAGGACCAGGGTTCGGTTCAATAGAAGGAGGAATAGTAATGGCAAATGAATCAAGCGGAAATAAGGTCGCACTGATTACTGGCGCAAACAAGGGCATCGGCCTGGAGATTGCGCGTCAGCTTGGCCGACAAGGGATCACCGTCCTTGTCGGGGCGCGAGACGAGGGGCGGGGGCAAGATGCGGTCAAAGCTCTGCGTGAAGATGGCGTTAATGCGAAATTTGTGCTGATCGACCAGACCGACCAAAAGACGGTCGATGCAGCAGCCGCAAACATCGAACGCGATTTCGGTAAACTCGATATCTTGGTTAATAACGCGGCAATCGCTATCGACAATGCGCCGCCGAGCCAGCTCGACGCCGAGGTTTTGCGCCGCA
>Ga0081539_10004011_pt1 | contig 16936 bp, 10 predicted proteins | sample TabmetS4T2R2_FD_71023 | JGI IMG/M metagenome (GOLD analysis project Ga0081539, IMG submission 71023) | Tabebuia heterophylla rhizosphere microbial communities from the University of Puerto Rico - S4T2R2 | ecosystem: Host-associated > Plants > Roots > Rhizosphere ...
TCCCGCAGGGCACGCAAATCACCCTGCTCGGCTTCAACGACAGCATCTTCACGTTGACACGCAAGGCCACCGACAAGAGCGAACGCGCGCGCGCCGTCGATCGCCTGGCGCCGTGGGGCTCGACGGCGCTGTACGACGTCATCCTCCGCGGCGTCGACATGCTGGGCCGTCAGACCGGACGCAAAGCGCTGGTCGTGTTCTCCGACGGCGAGGATCAGGGGAGCCACGCGACGTTGAACGACGTCGACCGCAAGCTGCAGTCGAGCGACACGACGTTGTACATGATCGCGCAGGGCCGCGGCGTCACGCTCGATTCGCTGAAGCGCGTAATGGAGCGGCTGGTCACGCCGACCGGTGGACGCGCCATGTTCACCGACAACATCGACGAGCTGCACGACGCCTTCGCGGCGCTGCTCGACGAGCTGTCGAACCAGTACCTGCTCGGCTACGCGTCGAGCAACGGCCGCCGTGACGACAGCTGGCGGCGAATCAAAGTCGACGTCGACGGACACCACGAAGTGCGCGCCCGGCAGGGCTATCGCTTGAGCAGCACGAAATGACAATGGGCGGGACGGGCAGGACGGGCGGGAAGGGCAGGATGGGCAGGACACAAAGGGCACAAAGAAACTCTCTCGCGCTCGCCGTCGCGGCGCTCGCGCTCGTCTACGCGACCCGACTGGCGGCGCAGAATCCGCAGGAGCCGCCGCGGTTCAAGTCGTCGGTCGAAGTCACGCCGCTCGACGTCACGGTGGTCGACGAGAAAGGCCAGCCGCTATCCGGCCTGAAGCCCGAGGACTTCAGCGTCAAGATCGACGGCAACGCCCGCAAGGTTGTGTCCGCGGAATGGGTGTCGCTGGTCGCCGACGCGTCGGTGCCGCCGCCGCCACCGCCGCCCGACGGTTACAGCACGAACGAGAACTCGACCGGCGGACGGCTGATCGTGCTGGCGGTCGACGAGCCGAACATCCGGTTCGGCGGGGCGCTGGCGATCACCAAGGCGGCGGCGTCGTTCATCGATCGTCTCAGTCCCTCCGATCGCGTCGCGATCGCCGGCATCGGTACCGGCGCGCCGGCGACACCGTTTACGTCGGATCGCGAGCGCATCAAGAAGGCCATCTCGCGGATGGTCGGCCAGAAGCAGGCGGGCCGGCTCGCCGACACCGGCCACAACATCGGCCTCAGCGAGGCGATGCAGGTCAACCGCGGCGACCTCGCGCTCCTGCAGTCGATCCAGGAGCGCGAATGCGTGGGCCTCCAGGGGCCGGCGCAGATGGCGTGCTTCTTCGAGGTCGAGACGCAGGTGCGGACGTTCGCCCAGGAGTCGTCGCACGAGAGCGACCAGACGATCGCGGCGCTCCGCTCGCTGTTCATGACGCTGCGGACGATTGAAGGCGCCAAGACGCTGGTGCTCGTGTCGGAGGGCTTCGTGCTCGACGAGTCCACCGGCGCCGTGATGGAGCTCGGCGCGCTGGCGGCCGCCTCGCGAACGAGCCTCTACGTGCTGCGGCTCGACAACCAGTTCTTCGACGTCGCCAACAGCCGGATGACGCGCGATCCGTTCGGCGACCGGCGCGTGCAGCTCGAAGGGCTGGAGCTGCTGGTCGGCGCCGCGCGCGGCGCGATCTTCGACGTCACCGGCCGCGCCGACAACCTGTTCGATCGCATCGACGCCGAGCTCTCCGGCTTCTACCTGATCGGCGTCGAATCCGATCCGAAGGACCGCGACGGCAAGTCGCACCCGGTTCGTGTCGACGTGGCGCGGAAGGGCGCCCAGGTGCGCTCGCGGCGTCAATTGATCAATACACCCGCCGATCAACGCGTCGCGCGCAACCGTCACCAGGCGGCCGCCTACGCGCTGGCGTCGCCGCTCATCGTGTCCGGGCTGCCGCTGCGCATGGCGTCGTTCGCGCTGCAGGGGCCGGAGCGCGACCGGGTGCAGATCCTGATTCACGCCGACATCGGGAACGACTACTCGGCGTCGAAGGTGGCGACCGTCGCCTACGTGATCACGGATCGCAACGGCCGGGTGGTCGACGACAAGGTGTTCGACGCGAGGCTCCTGCCGGTCATGAGCGGCGTGCCGTCGCCGCTTCAGTACAAGACCGGCGCCAGCCTGCCGCCCGGCGACTACACGATCAAGCTCGCCGCGGTGGAAGGCGAGCGCTCGGGGACGGTCGAGCACGCGATTCACGCGACGCTGCCGACGGCGGCGGAAGCCTCGGCCCTGACGTTCAGCGAGCTGATGGTCGGCGGTCCGGTCGAAATCGGCGAGCTGCTCCAGCCGACGATCGGCTACCAGGTCTCGTTCGGCAGCGTGCACGGCTACTTCGAGGCCTACGGCCCCTCGTCGGGCGACGTCGGCGTCGAGTACGAGATCGGCGTCGACGAGACGTCGCCGGCGCTCCTCAACGTCGACGTCGCGCCGCGTCCGGCCGGCGACACGCGCACGATCTTCACGCGCGTGATGCCGATCCACCAGCTGCCGCCCGGCAAGTATCTGCTGCGCGCGATCGTGTCGGTCAAGAACCGCGCCGTGAAGACGCTGACGCGCGGCTTCGAGATCAGCCCGCCGAAGGTGCTGATGACGTCGGCGGAGGGGCTCGGCGCGCTCGGCCCGGTCTCGCTCGACGCCGAGCTCTATCTGCCGGTCGACGACAGCGCGATCAGCCCGGCGTTCCACCGCGATCAGGCGGTGGATCCCGAGACGCTGGCGCCGTTCCGGGAGCGGACGCCGGCCGACACCAAAGGCGCCTTCGACGAAGGGCTCGGCTTCCTCGCCGCCGGGGACTACACGAAAGCGGAAGCCAGCTTCAAGCGGGCGATTCAGCCGGAGGTCGACAGCACCGCGGCGCTGACGTATCTCGCGGTGGCGTTCGCGGCCGCGGGCCGCGACGTCCAGGCGGCCAGCGCGTTTCAGACCGCGCTCGTCGACGGCGAGGATCTGCCGCAGATTTACGACTGGCTCGGCGCGGCGCTGATGCGCACGCACGATCTCGGCGCGGCGCGCGCCATCCTCGAGGAAGCCGCCGGCAAGTGGCCCTCCGACCAGCGGTTCGTCAAGCCGCTGGCGATGCTCTACGCGACCTTCGGCCGCGGCCGCGAGGCGGTCCGCACGCTCGAGCGCTACCTCGCGGAGCACACCGACGATCGCGACGCCCACTACTTCGCCGTCCAGTGGTTCTACACCATCCACTCGAGCGGCGCCGTGGTTCACGATCGCCGCCGCGATCTCGAGCTGGCGCGCCAATACGCGACCGCCTATGAAAAGGCCGCCGGGCCGCAGCTCCCGCTGCTCAAGCAGTGGCTCAACTATCTGGAGAACGAGAAGTAGGCACAGCTCGTGCTTGGTGGGTTGCCATGCGCTGGACATCGGGTGATCGCAGCAACATCGAAGACGCGCGGGGACGATCCGGTCTCGTTTCCGGCGGCGTGCCGATAGGGATCGGCGGGTTCCTGGTCCTGCTCGTGCTCAGCTGGGCGACCGGCACGAACTTCCTTTCGCTCCTGAATCCGGCCGGCGACACGTCGCCTGAGTCCGTCGGGACGACGGGCCGGGTCGCGACGACGCCGGAGGAAGAGCGGCAGGTCGACTTCGTCGACGCGGTGATGAAAGACGTTCAGGACACGTGGGGCCGCCTCCTGCCGGACGCCTATCAGCCGACACGCGTCGTGCTCTTCCGTGACGGGATTCGATCCGCCTGCGGGCTGGCGCAGTCCGCGACCGGACCGTTCTACTGCCCGCCGGACGGACGCGTCTATCTCGATCTCGGCTTTTTCGCTGAGCTTCGGGAGCGCTTCAGCGCGCCCGGCGACTTTGCGCAGGCCTACGTGATCGCGCACGAAGTCGGCCACCACGTGCAGCGGCTGGTCGGAACCGAGCGCCGGATGCGCGAAGCGCAGGAGGCGAGGCCGTCGGCGGCGAACGCGCTGTCGGTGCGTCTCGAGCTGCAGGCCGATTGCTACGCCGGCGTCTGGGGACACGCCGCCTCACAGTCCGGCCGCGCCGCACAAGGGAAGGTCGAGCTCGAGCCCGGCGACGTCGAGGAAGGCCTGGCGGCCGCCGCGGCAATCGGTGACGATCGCCTGCAGCGCATGACCACCGGCCACGTCGCGCCCGACCGCTTCACCCACGGCAGCTCCGCGCAGCGCGTCGAGTGGTTCCGCCGGGGCCTGACCTCCGGCGCGCCCGCCGCGTGCGACACCTTCAACCGCGAAACGCACTGACACAGGGTCGCGTGGGTCGGATAGGTCGCGTGGGTCGGATAGGTCGCGTGGGTCGGATAGGTCGCGTAGGTCGGATGGGTCGCGTGGGTCGCGTGGGTTGCGCAGGTCGGTCGGTCGCGTAGGTTGGTTGGGTAAGACCAATAGGTCCTATCCGACCTGACCTAATCAGCCCGCGCGACCCGCGCGACGCGACTCAATCCAGATCGGTCGAGGCTGCGTAGGTGTGATGCGGAGGTGATCCGCAGCATGGAAGCAGCCAACACCAAAGTCGTTCAGGACGCGTACGCGGCATTCGGGCGCGGCGATATCACGACGCTCCTCGGTTACATGACGGACGATGTCAAATGGCGGCCGGTGATCGGCACGGCGAAGCACGTGCCCTTTTCAGGCGAGCGAAGCGGTAAGGCCCACGTCGCCGAATTCTTCAAGATCGTCGCGGAGACCGAAGATTTCGAACAGTTCGAGCCGCGCGAGTTCGTGGCGCAGGGCGACACCGTCGTGGCGATCGGGCGCTATCGCGCGGTGACCAAAGCGACTGGCAAGCGCTTCGAGTCGGACTTCGTGATGGTGTTCACGCTGACGAACGGCAAGATCGACACATTCCGCGAGTTCACCGACAGCGCCGCCATCAACGCCGCATTCGCACGGTGACGCGGAGTCATGTGGGTCGCGTAGGTCGCGTGGGTCGCGTAGGTCGGATGGGTCGCGTAGGTCGCGTGGGTTGGTTGGGTACGACCGATAGGTCCTATCTGACTTGACCTAGCCGACCCACGCGACCCATCCGACCCACGCGACCCACGCGACCCACGCGACCTTTCCGACCCACGCGACCCACGCGACCTTTCCGACCCACGCGACCTTTCCGACTTACTGCGGCGCGGAGCTCGTTGCTGCTTTCGGTTTCAGGTACTTCGAGTACCAGGCGATGTAGCGCTCGAAGCGATCTTTCTGGAACGAAGGCCGCCGGATGGCGTGCGTCTCGCCCGGGTAGATCACGAGCTCGGTCTCGCGTCCGAGGCGCTTCAGGCCCTGATAGAGCTGCTGGCCGCCGAGAATCGGCACGTTCATGTCGGCGTCGCCGCCCATGACCAGCGTCGGCGTGACGATCTTGTCGAGGCGATAGAACGGCGACAGCTTGATCCAGAGCTCGGTGTGCTGCCACGGCAACCCGAGCTCCGCTTCCCACTGCCGTTGATAGTGATCGTTGCCGTAGTTCGCGAGGTAGTTGAACTCGCTGGCGCCGGAAATCGCCGCCTTGAAGCGGTTCGTCTTCGAGATGACGTGGTCGGTCAGGATGCCGCCGTAGCTCCAGCCGCCGACGCCGAGGCGATCGGGGTCCGCAACGCCCATGGAAACGACGGCATCGACCGCCGCCATGACATCGTCGAAGTCCTTGTTGCCCCAGTCGGCGAAAATCGCGCGGCTGAAAGCCTGGCCGTAGCCCGACGAGCCGCGCGGATTGGCGGCGACGACCGCGAAGCCCTGTGCGGCCAGCATCTGCCATTCGAGGTTGAAGCCGGTCGAGTACTGGCTGACCGGTCCGCCGTGGATGCGAAGAATCGTGGGCACTTTTTGCGCGGGGGTTCCAGGCCTGCCCTGAGCGGAGTCGAAGGGGGGACGGGTCAGATAGGCGTCGATCATCGTGCCGTCGGCTGACTTCGCCTTGAATCGCTCGACGCCGCCGAGCGAGATCTTCGCGAGGAACTCGTCGTTGACGTGCGTCACCCGCGCCGGCTCGTGGGCCTCGGCCGCCAGCATCAGGAACACTTCGGCCGGCAGCTGCGGCGTGCTCTCGAGCGTCGCGACGTTGCCGTTCCTGGCGATGTCGAAGGCGACGACGTCTTTCTCACCCTTGAACGGGATGTTGACCGCGCCGCCCGTGGTGGGCACCCACGCCAGGTGCTGGTTGCCGCCGTTCTCGAGCAGGAACGAGATGCCTTCGCCGTTTGGATTGAATTGCGGCGAGCGCACGTTGCGATCGAGGCCGCTCGTCAGGATCCGCGGCGCGCCGCCGGCGACCGGCACGATGGCGACGTTGTTCGTCGCGTACCAGATGTCCTTCGGATCGCCGCCCTGGAGATAGGCGATCGATTTGCCGTCCGGACTGAACACCGGCGAGCTGTCGGCGCCGGCGAACGTTGTCAGCTTGCGCGGCGCCGCGCCCTTCACCGGTTCGACGACGAAGATGTCGCTGTTGTCGTTGGCGTCTGGATTGTCCGTGCGGTTCGCGCTGAAGGCGATCAGCTTGCCGTCGGGCGACCACGCGGGCGCGCCATCGTCCCACGCGTCGGCGGTGATCTGCACGTCGGCCCTGGTCGCGATGTCGAAGACGTGGATGTGCCGCTTGATCGTGTTCAGATAGCCGTCGCCGTCCCGCATGAACTGCAGGCGGGTGATGACGTGCGGCCGCGGCTTCTTGTTCTCGCTCTCGGAGCCGCTGTCGTTGGGATCGGGATCGGAAACGAGGAGCGCGAGCCTGGTGCCGTCGGGCGACCACGCGAGGGCGGACGCCCCCGTCTTGTAGTCGGTCAGCGCCTGCGCTTCACCGCCGCGGCGATCGAGCAGGTAGACCTGCGTCTTCCTGCCGTCACGCGCCGAAAGGAACGCGAGGTACTTGCCGTCGGGACTCCAGCGCGGCGAGGTCTCGGGCTTCTTACTGCTGGTCAGCTTGATCGGGGCGCCGCCAGACGCCGCCACCATGTAGATGTCGGTATCCGACGAATCCTCTTTCCTGTCGAGCGCCGTGACCGTATAGGCGATCCACTGTCCGTCAGGACTGATGCGCGGATCGCCGACGTTCTTGATCTCGAAGATATCGTCGGGTTGAAGCGGCCGCCGCGATTGCGCCGACAAGGTGCCAAGCGCGATAGCGATGACAGCGACTGCGGCAGCGAGCGTCCGCTTCCTCATCGTTCTGCTCCCTTGGCCCGCCGTAGCTTTAGCGAAGGCGGCTTGTCCCGCCGTAGCTTTAGCGGAGGCGGATTTCAGCTTTGTGTGTCGTCGGCGTCGGCGGTCGCTTTTTTCGCGCGCGTCGAGCGCCGCGGTTTCTTGGTTGCCGCCGCGGCCGCCGCGCGCTTGGGCGCCGCGCCGCCGGCGCGAACCGCGCGCGCCGTGCGCGGCTTCTTCGGCTTGGCGCGGCCCAACAGCTCCGCCGTCGTATCGATCGGCATCGCGATCGGCTCCGAGTCGGTCTGCTCGGTCTCCGCCGGCTCCTGCATCTCGATCGGCTCGCCCGGCTGCGATTCGAGCAGCGCCTCGATGGCCTCGAACGATTCGTCGACCTGCGGGAGTCCTTCGATCGCCGGACTCTGGACGTGCCGCTGCAGCGCCGAGCCCTGGAACACACGCAACCCGCCGCGGCGGTCGCGCTCGATCCGGACGAAGTTCTCGCGCTGCAGCGCCTTCAGGAGATCCATCAGCCCGCCGAAGCCGTAACGGCGCTCGTCGAAGCCGCCCTCGGCCTGCCGCAGGATCTGTTTCACATTGCGCAGGTACATCGGCCACCGCGCGTTCTTCGCGGCGGCGAGAATCTTCGACGCGCGCGCCACGCCGTCGGCGGCGCTCTCGGTCGCGAGCGGCGCGGCTGGTGTGTCGGTTCGGGCAGCTGGCGGCGGCGCGCCGCCATCCGTAGGACTCGCCGGCGCGGCGGCGAGGGCAGCTCCGTCATCTCCCTTGAACGCATCGTTCAGCTCGACCATCACGCTGCGGCCGGCCGTCTTCAGCGTGACAACGCCTTCCTTGGCGAGCTTCTCGACGAAGTCGAGGAACGAGGAGGCGCCGTAGCTGCGCTCCGAGAACGTCGAGTCGAGCTGCAGCAGCGTGCTCTTCAGCAGGCCGGTCTGCGGCGAGACCTCGCGCTCGGCGAGGATCTTCAGGGCGCGCCGCAAGAGCGGCACGGCCTGCGCGATCGGCGCCGTCGCGGTAATCGCCGCGGGCTGCGGCCGCTGCTCGCCGCCCTTGGACGAGACCGGCCGCCGTCCGCGAATCAGATTCTCGTAGGCGATGAACTCGTGGCAGTTGCGCTGGAGAATCATGCTCGTGAACGCGCGGCCGCCCACGACGAACACCTTCTTGTCGTACTGCTTCAGCTTTTCGACGAGCGAGAGGAAATCGCTGTCGCCGCCGACGATGACGTAGGCGTTGATGTGGGGATGCGTGAACGCCATCTCGAGCGCGTCGAGCGCCAGGTTGATGTCGGCGCCGTTCTTGTCACCGCCGGGCGTGAGATTGCGCTGAACCAGCCGGATGGCGTGCTGTGTCAGGTGGCGGCTGTATTCGCCGGCGCGCGTCCAGTCGGCGTAGGCAATCTTGGTGACGACCTCGCCGCGCTCCTTCAGCGCGTCGAGAATCGTGCCGACGTCGAAGTGTTCGCCGAGCGTGCTCTTGACGCCAATCTCGATATTGTCGAAGTCGATGAAGACAGCAATGTTGACGCGATCTTGTGCGGGCAAACAGCAATCCTTTCGTCCTTGAGACGGAGCAGCCCTCAGCGCTTCAGCTCTTCGCCTCGGGCAGGGCCGGCGCCTCGGGCGTGGGCCAGATGATTCGCGAGAATCCGCCCCGTTGCAACAATTCTCTCCCTTTTCCGCCCCGGCCGCTCACGTCGTATTTGGCCGTGCTGATGGTCTGCTCGCCGCCGCGCGTGGTCTCGACGGTGAGCAGATCGCGGTCCCCGGAGGAGGCGATGAAGCCGAGCACACGGTCCTCGTCGCCGAGTTTGATGAGCAGCACGCCCTTGCCGGGGCCGGCGAGGAAATTGACTTCGCCGGCCTTGGTCAGGATGCCGCGCGCCTCGGCCGTGGCGGCAATCAGCACTTCGCCGCCGGTCAGCCGGGCCACGCCGACAATCTCGGCGCCCTCGGACGGCCGCGCATAGCGGCGGCCCGACCGCGTGCTCGGCTCGACGAGCCCGTCCAGGTTGAAGCGTAACGCATAGCCGTCGCTCGACACGGCGGCCGCGTGCACCGGTGCCGCGTCGCCTTCCTTCTTCGGCGCGATGTTGCCGGTGACGCGCGGGTCGAGGCTCATCGCCGCCACGACCTTCTCGCCGTCCTTCAGCTTGAACTGCTTCTGGATCGGCTCGCCGTAGCCGGTCGACGCCGGCACGTCGATGACGCGGCAGGTATAGGCGACGCCGAAGTTCGAGAAGAAGACGCAGGAGGCGCGCGTGCTGCCGGCGAACGCCGCGAGCACCGAATCCCCTTCGCGCAGCCTGGTCGTCGAGAGATCCTTCACTTCCTTCTGCCGCTTCACCCAGCCGTCGCGCGACACGATCACGACGTTGTCCTCCTCGACGATGAAGTCGTCGGCGCTGTACTCGGGCTCGCCGGAATCGCTTTCGATGGCGGTCCGGCGTTTGTCGCCATAGGTCTTGCTGATGGCTTCGAGCTCCTCGCGGACCAGCTTCCAGCGCCCGGCTTCGTCTTTGAGCAGCGTGCCGATCTGACGCGCCCGCTTGCGCTTTTCCTCGAGCTCCTGGCGGATGACGAGAATCTCGAGGCGCGCCAGCCGGTAGATCTTCAGCTCGAGGATGGCGTCGGTCTGCTCGGCGTCCAGCCCGAAGCGCGCCATGATCTTTTCCGCGGCGTCGGCCTTGCCGTCCGACTTGCGGATGATCCGGATGATCTCGTCGAGCGCGTCGAAGACCGTCTCGAAGCCCTCGAGGATGTGAACGCGCTTCTTGAGCGCCGCGAGCTCGTGCTCGAGCCGCTTGGTCACGACCTCGAGCCGGAAGTGCAGGAAGTGCCAGAGAATCTGCTTCAGGTCGAGGCGCTCCGGCCGGCCGACCTCCGGGTTCTCGGTCGGGATCAGACAGGTGAGATTGACCGCGAAGTTGACCTGCAGCGGCGTGTGCTTGAAGAGGTACGCCATGATCATCTTCTCGTCGGCGTCCTTCTTCATCTCGAGCGCGATCCGCACGTCCTCGGTCGACAGATCCTTGACGTCGAGCAGCTGCGGGAGCTTGCGGCTCAGCACGATCTCGCCGATGCGCTCGACGAGCTGGGCCTTGTTCACGGCGTACGGAATGCTGTCGATGTAGATCGTCTTCGTCGAGCGGGTTTCGGGTCCGATGTCCCAGGTGCCGCGGAGGCGGATGCCGCCCTGGCCGGTCTTGTAGATCTGTTTGATCTCGTCGGAGGAATTGAGAATCTGTCCGCCGGTGGGGAAGTCGGGGCCCTTGATGTAGCGACAGAGCTGCGCGTTCCCGATGTCCTCGTTGTCGAGCAGCTTGACGAGCGCGGTGCACACCTCCACCAGGTTGTGCGGCGGGATGTTCGTCGCCATGCCGACGGCGATGCCGGTGGTGCCGTTCACCAGCAGATTCGGAATCCGCGCCGGCAGCACGACCGGCTCGGTCTTCGTCCCGTCGTAGTTCGGGCGGAAGTGGACCGTGGTCTGCTCGATTTCCGACAGCATCTCGTCGCTGATGCGCGCGAGGCGGCACTCGGTGTAGCGCATCGCCGCGGCGCTGTCGCCGTCGAGCGAGCCGAAATTGCCGGAGCCGTCGACCAGCGGGTAGCGCAGCGAGAAGGACTGCGCCATCCGGACCAGGGTTTCGTAGAGCGCGGCGTCGCCGTGCGGATGGTAGCTGCCCATGACGTCGCCGACGACTTTCGCGCACTTGCGGTGCTTGGCGTCGGCGGTCAGGTTCTGCTGCCACATCGTGTAGAGGATGCGGCGCTGCACCGGCTTGAGGCCGTCGCGGACGTCGGGCAGGGCGCGGGCGGTGATCACCGACAGCGCGTAGTTCAAATAGCGCGACTGCGCGGCCTCGTGCAGCGCGACGTTGTCATTGCTGCCAGGGCTGCCAGGGCTGCCAGGTCCGCCGGAGCCGTTGCCGCCGCCGGCGAGCGCGGATCGGATCGCGGCGTCGCGGCCGCCGGTGTCGGCCGGACCGCCGGCATCGATCCCGTCGAAGAGCGATTGCTCGCGTGATTTACGTTTGGCCACTGGTCACAACCTGCACCTAGGAGATCTCGCGGGCGCGCGCCAGGCCGGCGCGCGCCGCGGCGCGGTTCGGGGCGCGCCGCAGCGCGGCTTCATACGCGGCGGCCGCCTCGCGCGGCCGCTTCAGCTCGAGCAGCAGCTCGCCGAGGAGCTCGGCCGCCGGCTTGTCCACGAACGGCGGACCGAATTCGATCGCCATCGCCTCTTCATCCGCCGCGGCCTGCTGCAGCGTCCGCACGGCCTCGTCGTGGCGGCCTTCGAGTCCAGCGACGACGGCGACGATTTCCTGCTCGAGAATGGCGGAGCGGCGCCGGTGCTGTTCGACGCCGGCGCGCCGCTGGCCGAGCACGGCCTCGAGTGTCCGCCGCGCCTCGCGCACGCGCGCCAGACCGTCGACGGCGTTCGCGCGATCCTTCCGCTTACCGGCGGCGAGCGCGCGAACGAAGGCGCGCGTCAGCTGCGCGCCAGCCAGATCGCCGAGCGCGATGTTCTCCTGCACGAGGGCGTCCGTCCATTCGCCGCTTCGGTCCGCGGTGTCGATCACGTAGCGGCTCCACATCTGGATGTACGAGCCGGCCGGAACGTTGTCGGGGTCGAGCGGATCCTGCTCGGGCGCGCGGAGCGCGAGCCCGCCGGTTCCCGCGGCCTGCGCGCGGCAGCCGTCGAGCACGCGGCGCGCGTCGGCGTCGCGCGCCTGCTGAAGATAGCCGTACATCAGCCACATGTTGACGTGGCCGCAGGCCGCCGGCTTGACGCCGGCGCGGGCCGCCCGTTCGCCGCCGACGCGGCCGGCCTGCTCGTTCGCGGAGACGACCTCCGGCCACATGCCGGCCGCGAGATAGATGTGCGACGTCATGTGCAGGGCATGCGGCGCCGAGGCGGCGATCGTCGAATAGGTCTTCGCGGCGCGCAGCCCGAGCGGCGCATGGACGGGATCGTCGTAGGCGTGAATCAGGTAGTGCGCGAGTCCTGGATGCGCCGGATGCGCCGCGAACGCCTCTTCGAGCACGGCCGCCGCCTGCATGTAGACCGCGGTATCGCGTCCTTCGCTCACCGATCCCAGCAGCGCGAGCCCGTAGAATGCCGCGGCGTCGACGTCGCCTGGATGGGTCTCGTGGATGCGACGCATGGCGTCGCGATACGCGAGATCGCGCTCGTGCTTGCCGGCGGGGCCGAAAAGTCCCTCGATCGAGTCCAGGTACGCCCGCTCGCGATCGGTCGGCGCCTTGCTGCGGCGGGCCGCCGCGGTCGGCGCCAGACGTTCGAGGACCCGCCGGGCGCCGGGCAGATCTTGCTCCATCCACACCGGATGGTTCTTCGTCAGCGCCTCGCCCCAGTACGCCATCGCGAAACCCGGATCGATCTGCTGCGCGTCGCGGAAGGCCCGGGCGGCGTCGGCGTATTCGAAGTTGTGCAGCTGCGCCAGCCCGTAGAGAAACGCCGCCTGCGCCGCCGCCGCGCCGGAGTTCGGGAAGCGCACGTCCCCGACGGTCTGGGCCGACGGCGATGGCGGCATGGCCGCCATGCAGAGAAGAGCGAGGCAGAGACTGCGCAACGTGCGATTATCTTAGCCCATGGCCTCACGCCTTCCTGCTGTGCCTGCCGTGCTGATCGCGCTCAGCGTGCTCGCGCCTGGCGCCCCGTGTGCGACGGCCTCGGCGCAGCAGCCGGAAGCGACGTCGCTCTTCGGCAAGCCGCTCGTGTCGACGCCGCCGACCGGCGAGCAGAAAACGCGGCTCGAGGCCGATCTGGCGCGCGCACAAGCAGACCTCGCGCGTGATCCGTCGAGCGTCGACGCCGCGATCTGGCTCGGACGCCGGCTCGCCTACCTCGGACGATTCAGGGACGCCATCGACGCCTTCTCGAAGGGCATCGCGCAGCGTCCGGGCGACGCTCGTCTCTACCGCCACCGCGGACATCGCTACATCACGACGCGCCGCTTCGACCTCGCGATTGCGGATCTGCGGCGAGCGGCGGAGCTGACGGCCGGCAAGCCGGACGAGATCGAGCCGGACGGCGCCCCGAATCGCGCCGGCATTCCGCGCAGCACGCTGCAGTCGAACATCTGGTATCACCTCGGGCTGGCGCACTACCTGTCGGGCGACTTCGCGAAGGCGCTCGACGCCTACCGCGAAGGGATGAAGGTGTCGCGCGTCAACGACGACATGCTGGTCGCCACGAGCGACTGGCTGTACATGACGCTGCGGCGGCTGAAGCGCGACGCCGAGGCGCGCGCCGTGCTCGAGCCGATCCGCGAGCAGATGGACATCCTCGAGAACGGCGCCTACCACGCGCGGCTGCTCATGTACAAGGGACTGCGCACGCCGGAGTCGGTGCTGAACCTCAACACCGCCGACGACATCCAGATCGCGACACAGGGCTACGGCGTCGGCAATTGGTATCTCGTCAACGGCGACGCCGCGCGCGCCAGGACGATCTTCGACAAAGTCCTCGCCGGCCGCGCCTGGACCGCCTTCGGGTTCATCGCTGCTGAAGCGGAACGGGCGGGACGGGCAGGACGGGCGGGACGGGCAGGAGGGGACGAAGGAAACAAAGACGACAAAGAAAACTAAGAGGGACTCTTCTCCGTTCTGCTTTTCTCCGTTCCCTCAGTGACCTCCGTCCCGTCCTGCCCGTCCCGCCTGTCCTGCCTGTCCCGCCCGTCCCGCCCTATCCAAGCGCGCCGATCTGACGGAGTAATCCAGCTTCGTCGAACACTCCCAGCAGCTTCGTCACTCGACCGTCGGCGACCTCCATCAGGACGTTCGCGGCCACGGTGACGCGCGTGCCGGTGGCGGGAATGCCGAAGAAGTCGCCGCCGTGCGTACCGTGCAGCGTGAAGCGGACGGCGACGCGATCGGCGGTGGCGAAGACCTCCTCGACGACGTGGTGGATGTCGGGGAAGCCGGCGTAGAAGGCCTTGGCGAAACCTTCATGCCCCTCGCGCGGCATCGGCGGGTTGCCGCCGATGAGCGCCAGGTAGCCCGGCGCGCACAGCGCCGGCGCCGGCCCGCCGCGCAGCCGGTCCTGCTCCTCGAAAAAGCGTCGTCCCAGAACCGCGTTGGCGTTTGCCGTCTCTTGTGCGCTGGCGTGAGCCGTCATCGTCCGCTGCCTCCGGCTGAATAGGAAACTGTATTTCCTATATTTTGTCAACCAGATTGCATATCCTGGGGCGGATGCACCCGCTGATGAAGGACCTCGCCGCCCTGCGCCGCCATCGCAACAGCCGCCTCTATCGGTCGCTCGGGCGCGTGCTGCGCGTCTACAACCGGCTGCTCGTCGAGCGCCTGCGCGCGCGCGGCTTCGCGGACTTCAGCCCGGCCTTCCCCGCGCTGCTCTCGAATCTCGACACCCACGGCACCCACATCGGCATCGTCGCGGCGCGCGCCGGCGTCACGCGCCAGGCGGCCGGCCAGCTGCTGCGCGAGATCGAGCGCTGCGGCTACGCCGAGCTGAAGTCGTCGCCGCACGACTCGCGCGCGACGATGGTGCGATTCACGACCAGGGGCAAGCGGATGCTCGGCACCGTGCTGGAGCTCGTCGAGGAGATCGAGAACGACTTTGCGTCGATGCTGGGCGGCGGCGAGTTCGATCGGCTGCGGGAGGGGCTGGCGACGATCGCGGATCGCATCGATCCGCAGGGCGGCTTCGGGGAAGGGGACTCGGGGCTTGGGGCTCGGGGCTCGAAAAACAAATCCCGAGCCCCGAACCCCAAAATCACGATCACTTGATAAATAGCATCTCGCGGTACGTGGCCAGCGGCCACAGCTCGTGCGGCATGACGAGCTCGACCTGGTCGCCGGTGTCGCGCAGCGCCGTCATCGCCGGGATGACCACGTCGCGGAAGTGCTTCGCGTGTTTCGCCGCGTCGCCGTTGCCCTCGTGGTCGAGCGCGTCCGCGAGCTTGTCGGAGCGCTGTTTCAGCTGATCGACGAGCTTCGTCACCTGATCGAGCAGCTTCTTGCCCTCGGCCGACTTGCCGCCGGCCGCCTTCACCGCGGCGACGCTCTGCGCCACCTGCTTCTGATACTCCAGCGCCGCCGGCAGGATGTAGCGGTTCGCCATCAGCACCATCAGCTGCCCCTCGACGTTCACGGTCTTGTTGTAAGTCTCGACCATGATCTCGTAGCGGGCGTGCACCTCGCGGCCGTTGAGCACCTTGTACTTCTCGAACAGCGCGACCGCGTCCTTCGAGATGAGCTGCGGCAGCGCGTCGACGGTGTTCTTCAGGTTCAGCAGGCCGCGCTTGCCGGCCTCCTTCTCCCACTCCTTCGAGTAGCCGTTGCCGTTGAAGATGATCCGCTTGTTGTCCTTGATCAGCGTCGGCAGCAGTTCCGCGACCGCCTTCTCGAGCTTCTTGCCGCCCTTGACCGCCTTCTCGAGCTCCGTCGCGATGTAGTCGAGCGACTCGGTGACGGCGACGTTCAGCGCGATGTTGGGATAGCCGATGCTCTGGTTCGACGACACCGCGCGGAACTCGAACTTGTTGCCGGTGAAGGCGAACGGGCTCGTGCGATTGCGATCGCCGGCGTCGCGCGGCAGCTTCGGCAGCGCAATCACGCCGGTATCCAGCATGCCGCCCTGCTTGGTCGATTTCGCGCCGCCCTTCTCGATCTGCTCGAAGATGTCCGTCAGCATGTCGCCGAGGAAGATCGAAATGATCGCCGGCGGCGCTTCGTTCGCGCCCAGGCGATGGTCGTTGCCGGCGCTGGCGATGCTGGCGCGCAGCAGGCCCTGCCACTTGTTGACGGCGCGGATCACCGCCGTGCAGAACACGAGGAACTGCATGTTGTCGTGCGGGTTCGCCCCCGGACTCAGCAGGTTGTGCCCCTCGTCGTCGCTCATCGACCAGTTGAGGTGCTTGCCCGAGCCGTTGACGCCCGCAAACGGCTTCTCGTGCAGGAGGCACGCGAGGCCGAACTTCGGCGCGGTGCGCTTCAGCGTCTCCATCACCATCATCTGGTGATCGGTGGCCACGTTCGCGTTCTCGAAGACCGGCGCGATCTCGTACTGGCTCGGCGCAACCTCGTTGTGGCGCGTCTTCACCGGCACGCCCGTCTTGTACAGCTCGCTCTCGGCTTCCGACATGAACGCCATCACGCGGTCGGGGATCGTGCCGAAGTACTGATCCTCGAGCTCCTGCCCCTTCGGCGGCTTCGCGCCGAAGAGCGTCCGGCCGGCGTTGATCAAGTCGGGACGCGAGAGATAGAAATAGCGATCGATCAGGAAATATTCCTGCTCGGGGCCGCAGGTCGTGACGACGCGCTCGGCGGTCGAGCCGAACAGCTTGAGCACGCGCACGGCCTGCTTCGACAGCGCTTCCATCGAGCGGAGGAGCGGGGTCTTCTTGTCGAGCGCTTCGCCGGTCCAGCTGACGAACGCCGTCGGGATGACCAGCGTGACCGCGCCGCCGCTCTCGAGGAGCCACGGCGCCGACGTCGGATCCCACGCCGTGTAGCCGCGCGCCTCGAAGGTCGAGCGCATCCCGCCCGACGGAAAGCTCGACGCGTCCGGCTCACCCTTGATCAATTCCTTGCCCGAGAATTCCGCGACCGCCTTGCCGTCGCTCGTGGGGTTGAGAAACGAATCGTGCTTTTCAGCGGTGATGCCGGTCAGCGGCTGGAACCAGTGCGTGTAGTGCGTGGCCCCGTGCTCGACCGCCCATTCCTTCATCGCCTTGGCGATGGCGTCCGCCGCGGACGAATCGAGCGGGTCGCCATGCGTGATCGTCCGGCGCAGGGCGTGGTAGACCGGCTTCGGGAGG
>Ga0081539_10004012_pt1 | contig 16932 bp, 18 predicted proteins | sample TabmetS4T2R2_FD_71023 | JGI IMG/M metagenome (GOLD analysis project Ga0081539, IMG submission 71023) | Tabebuia heterophylla rhizosphere microbial communities from the University of Puerto Rico - S4T2R2 | ecosystem: Host-associated > Plants > Roots > Rhizosphere ...
CTTGACCCCTCCTCAAGCGCCGGCCGCGATCGCGGCCGCGCCCTTGCCGTAGCGTACCAGCGAGAAGTGGCCGAGCGGCGGCATCGGGCGGCGCTCGATCAGATGAATGCCGGGCACCCGCGCCATCCAGGCGGTCAGCCGCGCCCACGGAAACTCGGGGCGCCAGCCGAGGCGGCGGGCGACCGGCGCGAAGGCGAGCTCGAAAGCTTTGCGCGGCCCGCCCTCCGCACCGATATGAGTGACCAGAATGATCTCGCCGCCGGGCTTGAGCACACGCGCGAACTCATCGAGCGTCGCCTCCGGGTCGGGCAGCGTCGTGATGACATACTGCGCGACGATCACGTCGAAGCTGCTGTCGCGAAACGCGAGATGCTTTGCGTCCATGACGGCAAGGCCTTCGACATTGCTGAGGCCGTATTGCGCGACGCGTTCCTGCGCCTTGCGCAGCATCGGCGCCGAGATGTCGATGCCGACCAGCCGGTTCGATCGTGCATAGTCGGGCAATGAAATGCCGGTCCCGACGCCGACTTCGAGGATGCGTCCGCCGACACTTTCCGCCGCCGCGATCGAGGCCTTGCGGCCGGCCTCGAACACCTTGCCGAACACGAGGTCATAGACCGGCGCCCAGCGCGCATAGGCCTTTTCGACCGCGTCCCGATCGAGACTGTCCGCCATCGCCCCTCCCCCGCCCGGCCGATCACTTTGCGCGATCATGCGCCGGCGTGCGCGGCCTCGCGTTGCGGTGCCGCCGCGACCGTCTCCTTGATGAAGCCGCCGCCCAGCATGCGTGCGCCGTCTTCGGCGGAATCGTAGAACACGCAGGCCTGACCGGGCGCGACGCCCTCTTCGCTATCGGCAAGCTCGACCGTCACGCCGTCATGCGTGGCGCTGAGCCAGCCGGCGCGCGGCGGGCGCGTCGAGCGCACCTTCACGAACACCGGACGCTGCTCACCCTCGAGCGCACCGTCGCCGATCCAGTTCACATCGTGCAGATGCACCATGCGCGTTGCGAGCGCTGCGCGCGGACCGACGACCACCCGACCGGTGTCGGCCTCGAGCCGCACCACATAGAGCGGCTCGCCGGCGGCGACTTTCAGGCCCTTCCGTTGTCCGACCGTGAAGTGAATGATGCCCTCGTGGCGGCCGAGCACGCGGCCTGACAGATCGACGATCTCGCCCGGCGTCGCGGCGCCGGGCCGCAGACGCGCGATGATATCCGAATAGCGGCCGGTCGGAACGAAGCAGATGTCCTGGCTGTCCTGCTTGTCGGCGATCGCAAGGCCAAATTCGCGCGCAAGCTCGCGCACGCGCGCCTTCGGCATCCCGCCGAGCGGAAAGCGCAACACATCAAGCTGCGCGCGCGTCGTGGCGAACAGGAAGTAGCTCTGGTCGCGCTCGCTCTCATGCGCGCGGTACAGCGCGTGACTTCCATCGGGCAGGCGCAGATTGCGCACATAGTGGCCGGTCGCGAGCACGCGCGCGCCAAGCTCGCGCGCCGTGCCGAGCAGGTCGGCGAACTTGATCGAACGATTGCACTCGACGCAGGGAACCGGCGTCTCGCCCGCCACATAGCTCTGCGCGAAGCGGTCGATCACGGCTTCGCGAAAGCGCGCCTCATAGTCGAGCACGTAGTGCGGAATGCCGATGCGCTCCGCCACGCTGCGCGCGTCGTGAATGTCGCGGCCGGCGCAGCAGGCTCCTTTGCGATGCAGCGCGGCGCCGTGGTCATAGAGCTGCAATGTCACGCCGACGACGTCATAGCCCTCGGCCTTGAGCAACGCGGCCGTCACCGAGGAGTCGACGCCGCCCGACATGGCAACGACAACCCGCGTGTCCTGCGGACGACCTTCCGTATCGAGGCTGTTGAGCATGGCGCTATACCTATAAGGCGCTCTGCCGCGGCGCAATGCGAACCTATCCGGGCCTCACGCACGGCATTTCTTGCCGGGCCGGCAGCAAGGGATGCCGCCACCAGCCGCTACGGTATCCCGGCTGCGGCGGCTACAGCATTGATTTTGAACAATGAATTGAACCACGCCCGGCTGGCCCGGCGCTTGCTACCCCAACGCCAAGGTCGTTGCACGCGGTTTGAGGAACATCACCTTGCAAAATGTTGTGTCGGATCCGGTGATCACGCGCTCTGTGCGCCAAGACTTCGTGCGCCAAGACTTGCCGTCCACGCGTGCGGCCACACCCGCGCGCGAGCCGACCGGCGCCTTCGACGCCATGCTCGATGCCATGCCGGCCGAGACGGCGCCGTCGCCGCGCAATGATCGCCCCGCGCGCGCGGACACGCGCAGTCGCGCCGCCGACGAGCGAAACGAGCCGCGCAGCGAGCCGTCGCGCGCACGCGATGCCGATCCCTCGCCTTCGGCCTCGGAGCCGGATCAGTCAAAGTCCGCGGGATCTTCCTCCACGCGGCAGGCCAAGAATGGCCAACCCTCGAATAGCCCGAACAAGCCGGTCACCGGCAGCGACAAGGCGCCTTCGGATGGCGACACGTCCGCCGCGCCCGTCGCCGCGCCGACGCAAGCTGTGGTCGACCCGCTGACAGCCGCCGAAGCCGCGCTGATCGAAGCCGAAGGCATCGCCACGCCAGTCACTGACGCCCCCGCGACGGACGAGACCGCCGCCAAGGTGGAGGTCGAGGCCGGTGCCACCGACGACGACGCCGCGGAGCCGGCCTCCGACGCCAAACCTGCCGAGGCGGTCGCCGTCGTGGTCGCGGTCGCCGTTCAGGCACCTGCGGCACCCACGACGGTGAATGACCCGGCCATCGACACGGTTGCGGCGGCCGCCGAGCCTGTCGTTCCCGCGGTGGCGGTACCTGATGCCGCTCCTGCTGCGCCGACCGGCGACTCCGCGACGCCCGCTGCGCCAAAGCCGGAGGCCGCACCTGCCCCCGCGGCGGCCGATGCCAAGCCACAGGGCCAGGGCCAAGAGGCTGCGCCGAAGCCTGCCGCGGCAGCGATCGCGCAGCCTGGCGCCAAGGCGGAGCCTGCGGCCGAGGCGCCGCAAATAGCGGACGCGAAGATCCAAGCCGACCCGGACCAGCCGAAATCACCGCTCGAGCGCAAGCCAGATGGCGTCAAAGCCAAGACTGGCGCGCCCGAACGCGCAGTGCGCAGCTCGAACGACGTCCGCACAACAGCGACGCCGACTGCGGCGCCGGCGCAGAACCAGAACACCGAACCGCAGCTGAAGCCCGCGGCCGCGCATCCGGCGCAGCATCATGCGGCCGAGCTCGCGGGGGCGACGCGCGCCGCTTCGGCGGAGGCACGCAGCGACAATGCTACGGCAACCGTCGCAACCACGGCGGCGCCGACGCCGAGCGCTGCCGCCATGCCGAACGCACCGGTTCTGCCGTTCGGCCTGCAGCTGTCCTCCGCGCTGGTGATGCCGACGCAGCCCACAGCGCTGCGCACTGAGGCTTTCGACGCACCCGTTCCGATCGCCGGCCTTGCGGTCGAAATCGCGTTACGGGCGCAGGATGGCAACAAGCGCTTCGACATTCGCCTCGACCCGCCGGAGCTCGGGCGCATCGACGTGCGGCTCGACGTCGACCAGGGCGGCAAGGTCACCTCGCGCCTCATCGTCGAGCGCGCCGAAACGCTCGACCTCTTGCGCCGCGACGCGCCGCAGCTCGAGCGCGCGCTGCAGCAGGCGGGCCTCAACACCGATGGCGGCCTGCAGTTCTCGCTGCGCGACCAGGGCTTCGCGGGCCGCGATCAATCGCAAAACAGCGGCGCCAACATTTCGCGGCTGATCGTTCCGGACGATGAGCAAGCCGCGTCGGAAGCCGCGCGCCGCGGCTACGGGCGCCTGATCGGGCTCGGCGGCGGCGTCGATATCCGCGTGTGAGGACCAACCATGGCTGACGGCTCGACTATCCTCAACTCGGTCACCTCCGCGACCGGCACCGCGCCGAGCACGAGCTCCGGCGTGACGTTCAAGACCGCGAGTGACACGGCAACGCTCGCGAACAACTTCCAGACCTTCCTGACGCTGTTGACGACGCAGCTGAAGAACCAGAACCCGCTCGAGCCGCTCGACACCAACCAGTTCACGCAGCAACTCGTGCAGTTCGCCGGCGTCGAGCAGCAGATGAAGATGAACACCCAGCTCGGCTCGCTGATCACCATCGAGCAGGCGGCGCAATCGACCGCCGCGATGGCCTATCTCGGTTCGACCGCCACGGTCGATGGTTCAACGACCGAGTTGAAGAGCGGCAAGGCGACCTGGACCTTCAAGTCCGACAAGCCGGCGACCGCCACGATCAGCATCAGCGACAAGACCGGCAATCTCGCCTATTCGGGGAATTTCACCCTTAATGCCGGGCAGCAGAATTTCACCTGGGACGGCAAGGGCAAGAACGGGCAGCAATGGCCCGACGGCAACTACAAGATGACGATTACCGCCAAGGACACGAGCGGCAACGTCGTCAACGTCTCGACCACCGTGCAGGGAACCGTCGACAGCGTTGACCTGACCTCGACCCCCCCGACCCTGTCGATCGCCGGCCAGAACTTCACCACCGACAAGATCAAGAGCGTGGTGCGCCCGGGCGCGTAGCCTGCACCGCGCCGGCTTTCCGCGCCCGTTCCGCGCATCCGTTACGGTCAGTCGCGATTTCACGTCGATTTCCGGGCATCTCTCAGATCGATTCCTCACCGCCACGGTAGGAATTTGTTTCCTATTTGCGCGCCGTGCTTAGCCAAATTTTAAATCCGGGTGGCTATTCTCACCGCGGTATCAGTTTTGTGTGTGTGAGAGTACCTATGACCGAACCTCATCGCCCGAGGGTCAAATACGTCATCGGGCCGGACGGCAGTCCGTTGACGATCGCTGATTTGCCGGCTCCGGGTACGCGTCGCTGGGTCATTCGCCGCAAGGCGGAAGTGGTTGCCGCTGTGCGTGGCGGCCTTCTGTCGCTTGAAGAGGCCTGCACCCGCTACACCCTGACGGTGGAAGAATTCCTGGCGTGGCAGTATTCGATCGATCGTCACGGTCTTGCCGGTCTGCGCACGACGCGCATCCAGCAGTATCGCCAGTAGCGGCGGACCCTCTAACCATTCGTTAAGCAAGCGCCGGCGATGAGCCGGCGCTTTGTGTTTTTGATGACGTGATTGCGAACCGTTATGCGGCGTTAACCAGATGGAAACCATGAACCCGGCAAAACTTGCCGGGTCGAGCGCTGCTTTACGCGCTCTGGGGAACGGCTGGGGCTCCGCTCGTGCAAGGTCTCGTCGAGTTCGTCCGAACGCTGGGCGCGGCCCGCCTCGGCGCCATGGCGGCGGTGACCGCCGCGTTGGTCGGCGTCTTTGCCTTCATTATCCTGCGCGTCACCGCGCCGCAGATGTCGCCGGTGTTCACTGACCTTACGCCCGAGGACTCCGCCGCGATCGTCAAGGACCTCGAGCGGCAGGGCATTCCGTACGAATTGAAGAACGACGGCGCCATCGTGATGGTGCCGCGCGACAAGATGACCCGCATCCGCATGAAGCTCGCCGAAGGCGGGCTGCCGAAGGGCGGCGGCATCGGCTACGAGATCTTCGACAAGTCGGACACACTCGGCGCGACCTCCTTCGTCCAGAACATCAATCACCTGCGCGCGCTCGAAGGCGAGCTCGCACGCACCATCAAGGCGATTGATCGGGTCCAGGCCGCGCGCGTGCACCTGGTGCTTCCGGAGCGGCCGCTGTTCTCGCGCGACAAGATCGAGCCCTCCGCCTCGATCGTGCTGCGGGTCCGCGGCTCGCTGGACGCAAACCAGGTGCGTTCGATCCGCCACCTCGTCGCCTCGGCGGTTAACGGGATGAAGCCGCAACGCGTCTCGGTCGTGGACGAGGCCGGCAACCTGCTCGCGGACGGCGCCGGTGAGGTCACCGGCGGCATCAGCGGCTCGGCCGAAGAGCGTCAGGTGGCGTTCGAGAAGCGGCTGAAGGAGCAGGTCGAGTCGATCGTGTCCTCGGTGGTGGGACCGGGACGCGCGCGCGTGCAACTCTCCGCCGAGTTCGACTTCAACCGCGTCACCGAGACATTCGACAAGTTCGATCCGGAAGGGCGCGTGCTGCGCTCGAGCCAGACGCGCGAGGAGCAATCCCAGACCGACAATCGCGAGGGCCAGGTCACCGTCGGCAATGAGCTGCCGGGCGCGCAACAGCAACAGCAGCAGGCCCAGAACGCCCAGCAGAACGCCGGCCAGCGCGATCAAAGCAAGAAGTCGGAAGAAATCGTCAACTACGAGATCTCGCGCCAGACCAAGACCCAGGTCACCGAAGGCGGGCGCGTCAAGCGCATCTCGGCGGCGGTGCTGGTCGACGGCAGCTATGCCAAGAACGACAAGGGCGACACGGTCTACCAGCCGCGCAGCAAGGAGGAGCTTGATCGCATCGCCGCGCTGGTGCGCAGCGCGATCGGCTTCGACCAGAAGCGCGGCGATCAGATCGAAGTGGTCAATCTGCGATTTGCCGAGCTGCCGGCGACGACGATTCAAGAGCCGACCGGCATGCTGTCCTTCCTGCAGCTCACCAAGGAAGACATCATGCGCACGGTCGAGCTCGTCGTGATGGGCTTGCTCGGGCTGGTCGTCGTTCTGTTCGTGGTGCGGCCGCTGGTGCGGCGCATCCTCACTCCCGAAAAACCCCAGACGGCCGTTGCCGCCCTCCCGGCCACGGCCGCGCCCGCAATCGCACCGGAAGACGGCGAGATGCCCGCGGTCGTCAGTCATGCCGCCAAGATGATCGACATGGCGCAGGTGCAGGGCCAGGTGCACCAGCAGGCGATGGACAAGGTCGGCGAGCTCGCCGAACGCAACCCGCACGAGACCGTGGCGATCGTCCGCCAATGGCTCCAGGACAGCTAACCGCCCAATGGCCGCCGCAGGAAAAAGCGACAAAGCCTCCGAGATCGCCGATCTCGTCGCGACGCTTGCCGGACGTCAGGCCGCCAAGGGACCGGGCAAGGCTCTGTCCGGCCCGGAGCGCGCAGCGATCCTGATGCTCACGCTCGGCGACAAGCACGGCGAGAAGGTCTGGAAGCTGCTCGACGATGACGAGCTGCGCCAGCTCTCGATCGTGATGTCGACGATCGGCACAGTCGAGGCCGAGGACGTCGAGGGCCTGATGCTCGAATTCGTCGGACGCCTGTCGGCTTCCGGCGCGCTGCTTGGCAACTTCGACGCCACCGAACGGCTGCTGGTGCAATACCTGCCGCCCGACCGCGTCTCGAACATCATGGAGGAAATCCGCGGACCCGCCGGCCGCAACATGTGGGAGAAGCTCTCCAACGTGCAGGAGCAGGTGCTCGCGAATTATCTCAAGAACGAGTATCCGCAGACCGTCGCGGTCGTGCTCTCGAAGATCCGCCCCGAGCATGCGGCGCGCGTGCTCGCGATCCTGCCCGAGGAGCTCGCGCTCGATGTCGTCTCGCGCATGCTCAAGATGGAGGCGGTGCAAAAGGAAGTGATCGAGCGGCTCGAGAACACGCTGCGCACCGAATTCATGTCGAACCTCTCCCAGACGCGCCGACGCGATGCGCACGAGGTGATGGCGGAAATCTTCAACAATTTCGACCGGCAGACCGAAACGCGCTTCATCACCGCACTGGAAGAGCAGAACCGGGAATCCGCGGAGCGCATCAAGACGCTGATGTTCACCTTCGACGACCTGGTCAAGCTCGACGCCGGGTCGGCACAGACGCTGATGCGCCATGTCGACAAGGACAAGCTCGGTGTCGCGCTGAAGGGCGCGACGGATACGGTGCGTCAGTTCTTCCTCGGCAACATGTCATCGCGCGCCGCCAAGATGCTGGTCGACGACATGCAGGCGCTCGGACCCGTGCGGCTGCGCGATGTCGACGAGTCGCAGGCGCTGCTGGTCAACCTCGCCAAGGATCTCGCCGCAAAGGGCGAGATCATGATCTCCAAGAACCGCGGCGACGACGAGCTGGTCTACTGAGGGTACATGGGCGCTCCGGTCAAATTTCTGTTCGAGGATGACTTCGCCGGCGGCGGTGGCGTCGCCGCAAAGCCGGTTATGCCGCTGGCGCAGCACGAAGCGCTGCTCGCGCAGACGCAGGCCGAGGCCTATCGCAACGGGCTCGCCGCCGCGGAGGCACAGATCGAGGGCCGCACGGCCGCCGCCTGCGACCGCATCGCGCAGGGAATCGTCGCGCTGGCTCAGGGTCTCGGCCGAATCGAAGCGCGGCTCGAAGCGGAGTCGGTCGAGGTCGCGTTTGCGGTCGCGCGCAAGCTCGCGCCGGAAGCGATCGCAGCCCAGCCGTTCGCGGAAATCGCCGCGCTCGCGGCGGATTGCTTTCGCCAGCTTGTCGCGGCGCCGCATGTCGTGGTGCGCATCGCCGAGCCGATCTACCAGCAGGCGCATGCGCGGCTCGAGGAGATTGCGCGCATGCACGGCTTCGCGGGTCGCCTGGTCGTGCTGGCCGAGCCCGGCATGGCGCTCGGCGACTGCCGCATCGAATGGGCGGATGGCGGGCTCTCGCGCGATCGCGCCGCCACAGAGGCGGCGATCAGCGAGGCGGTCGAGCGCTACGTGGCCGCGCGCCGCGATGGCGCGCAATGAAGGTTTTGGAGGGTTGAGGGATGAGTGACGAACCCAAAGTGCCGCTGCCGGAGCTCGATCAGAGCCCGGATGTCGTGCCGCGCGCGGCCGCCTCGCCCGCAACCGACGCTGACGAGACCTCGCGCAACGCCGCCGACCTGGAAGCGGTGTTCGACGTGCCGGTGCAGGTTTCGGCCGTGCTCGGTCGCGCCAAGATGGATGTCGGCGAATTGCTCAAGCTCGGCCCCGGTGCGGTGCTCGAGCTCGATCGCAAGGTCGGCGAGGCGATCGACATCTACATCAACAACCGCCTGGTCGCGCGCGGCGAAGTCGTGCTGGTCGAGGAGAAGCTCGGCGTGACCATGACGGAAATCATCAAGGCGGAGCGGAGCTAGCGAAGGGCGAATAGAGCCTTGCTGACCGCGATTCGCTTCGCCTGAATCGAGAATGCGAAGAAGGACCAGAGAAAGATGCGCCTCCTGATCGTCGGAACGCTGCACGGGCAGCTGACCGTTGCCACCAAGATCGCCATGAACAAAGGCGCGACCGTCACGCATGCGGACGGCGCCGAGATGGCGTTGCGCGTCCTGCGTTCGGGACGAAGCGCCGACCTGCTCATGGTCGACGTCGCGGTCGACATCCGCGATCTGGTAACGCGGCTCGAAGCTGAGCACATCTCGGTGCCGATCGTCGCCTGCGGCACCGGAACCGACGCGCGCGCGGCGGTTGCGGCGATCCATGCGGGCGCCAAGGAATACATCCCGCTGCCGCCGGACCCGGAGCTGATCGCGGCGGTGCTCGCGGCCGTCGCGGACGACCACCGCGACTTCATCTATCGCGATGACGCCATGGCGCATGTCGTGAAGCTGGCGCAGCAGGTCGCGCCGAGCGACGCCTCGGTGCTGATCACCGGCGAATCCGGCACCGGCAAGGAAGTACTGGCGCGCTTCGTGCACGCGAAATCGAACCGCGCCCGCGCGCCGTTCATCTCGATCAACTGCGCGGCGATCCCCGAGCACCTGCTCGAGTCCGAACTGTTCGGCCACGAGAAAGGCTCCTTCACCGGCGCGATCGCGCGCCGCATCGGCAAGTTCGAGGAGGCGAGCGGCGGCACGCTGCTGCTCGACGAGATCTCCGAGATGGACGTGCGGCTGCAGTCGAAGCTGTTGCGCGCGATCCAGGAGCGCGTGATCGATCGCGTCGGCGGCGCCAAGCCGGTGCCGGTCGACATCCGCATCATCGCGACCTCGAACCGCAATCTCGCCGAAGCCGTGAAGGCCGGCAGCTTCCGCGAGGACCTGCTCTATCGCCTCAATGTCGTGAACCTGAAGATTCCGCCGCTGCGCGATCGGCCCGCCGACGTGCTCGAGCTCGCCGATCACTTCGTCAAGATGTACGCCAAGGCGAACGGCATGGTGCGCGTGCTGTCGACCGAGGCGCGGGCGCAGCTCATCGCCAATCGCTGGCCCGGCAACGTGCGCGAGCTCGAGAACGCGATGCATCGCGCGGTGCTGATCGCGCCGGCCGAGTCGATCGGGCCGGAATCGATCATCTCGCCTGACGGCACCCAGCTCGACGCGCAGCGTGCCGCACCCGCGGTCGCGCACGCAACGCTCGCAGCCGAGACCGTCACGCGCGCGCTGGTCGGACGCACCGTCGCGGATGTCGAGCGCGATCTCATCCTCGAGACGCTGAAGCACTGCCTCGGCAACCGCACTCATGCGGCGAACATCCTCGGCATCTCGATCCGCACGCTGCGCAACAAGCTCAACGAATACGCCGGTGAAGGCGTGACGATCCCGCCGCCGGCGAACGGCATGGGCGAATTCGCGCGCGGTGCCGCGTAGCTGCGGCGCCGACGCATACTCCATTTGGCTGAGACGCGACTGTTTCTGATTCCGAAATTCGCTCGCAAGAGTGCAACGCAGAATCGTTGCCCGCCACTTTGCAATTGTGGTGCTGCTTCAAGCTGAGCTTCTCAACCTATGTTGCTGCACGATCTGTGCGAACGGCGATCGCGGCACGAGCGCGCCACGCGAATGCCACGGTCCTGCCGCCGTCGTGGATTCGTCTGGGTGTCGGGGCGAATCACCCAGTCTCCTTCGCCCAGGGGCGGGCGGCTCTTCACCGCACGGGCAACGCCTTAACGCTCTGTTAACCACAAGTCGCGCATAGCGGCTTCGGGAGCTGGGGAGACTGTGAGGCCGTTGTGTCAGGCGTTGCCCGCGCCCAGCGCACTATGCGTTTTCGTGGCCGCTCCTACATGGCGTTCGTGCTGACGCCGGAGCCGCCTATTATCGATTGGCTCGCCGAGCTCGACGAGTGGATCAAGAGCTCCGCCGGCTACTTCGTCGGCCGTCCGGTCGTCGTCAATCTGTCCGGGCTCACGCTCAGCGGAGCCGGCATCGCGCATCTCCTGTCGGAGCTCACCGCGCGCGACATCCGCATCATGGGGCTTGAGGGCACCGATCCCGCGGCGCTCCCGTCCGGCCTTCCGCCCGTGCTGAAAGGCGGTCGCGCGGTATCAAATCTCGAGCCGGTCGCGCCGGCAGCTCCCAAGCCCGAACCCGCAGCGCCGGCGCCGAAGGAGCCGACATCGCTGGTGCTGGAAGAGTCGGTCCGCTCCGGTCAGCTCGTCTACTTCCCCGAAGGCGACGTGACGGTGCTCGGCTCGATCTCATCCGGCGCCGAGGTGATGGCCGGCGGCTCGATCCACGTCTATGGCGCGCTGCGCGGCCGGGCCCTCGCGGGCACCAATGGCAACGCGCGCGCGCGCATCTTTTGCAGCCGTATCGAGGCGGAGCTTCTCGCGATCGATGGCTACTACCGAACGGCCGACGAGCTCGATCCCATGCTGCGCGGGCGCCGTGCGCAGGCCTGGCTCGAAGGTGATGGGCTGAAGATCGCGGCGCTTGATTGAAACGGGACGAGGAGGAGAAGTAATGGCGAAGGTTCTTGTGGTAACCTCGGGCAAGGGGGGCGTTGGCAAGACCACTTCTACGGCGGCGATCGGCGCGGCGTTGGCGCAGAGCGGACAGAGCGTTGTGGTCGTCGACTTCGACGTCGGGCTGCGCAACCTCGACCTGGTGATGGGCGCGGAGCGCCGCGTCGTCTACGACCTGATCAATGTCGTGCAGGGCGCGGTCAAGCTGCCGCAGGCGCTGATCCGCGACAAGCGGGTCGAGACACTCCATCTGCTGCCCGCCTCGCAGACGCGCGACAAGGATGCGTTGACAGAGGAGGGCGTCGCCCGCGTGATCACCGACCTGCGCGAGAAATTCGACTGGGTGATCTGCGACAGCCCGGCCGGCATCGAGCGCGGCGCCACGCTGGCGATGCGTCATGCCGACGCGGCGATTGTGGTGACCAATCCGGAAGTGTCGTCGGTGCGCGATTCCGACCGCATCATCGGCCTGCTCGATTCCAAGACCGAGAAGGCCGAGAAGGGCGAGCGGATCGACAAGCATCTGCTGATCGCGCGCTATGACGTGGCACGCGCGACGCGCGGCGAGATGCTGAATATCGAGGATGTGCTCGAAATCCTCTCGATCCCGCTGCTCGGCATCATTCCGGAAAGCGAAGATGTTCTGCGCGCCTCCAATCTCGGCTCGCCGGTCACCATCAGCAGCAGCCAGAGCGCGGCCGCGCGCGCCTATCAGGACGCGGCGCGACGCCTGTGCGGCGAGACCGTCGAGATGACGATCCCGAACGATCGCAAGAGCTTGCTTGATCGTCTACTCGGACGGAGAGCCGCATGAGCTGGTTCGGCTTCGGACGTCGCAAGGACTCTGCGCCGGTCGCCCGCGAGCGGCTGCAGATCCTGCTCGAGTATGAGCGCCGCGTGATCAGCCAGACGGACCTGGTCGCGGTGCTGCGCGAGGAAATCCTGACCGTCATCAGCCGCCATGTCATGATCGATCCGGACAAGGTGCAGGTGAAAATCGACCGTGGATCGAAAGTCTCCGTGCTCGCGGTCGATGTCGAATTTCCGAATGCATTGGGCGCGCGCGCCAGCGCCCAATGCTGATCCGAGTGTCTTGATGGGTTCAGTGGAGTTGAGTCATGTTGCGACACAAGCATGCGGAAGTTGAGGCAGGCACCGATGTTTCGGCTCTGGTCGGCCACACGGTTGCCGATATCGAGCGTGAGCTGATCCTCGAGACGCTCCGGCGATGCCAGGGTAACCGGACGCACGCCGCCCATATTCTCGGCATCTCGATTCGCACGCTGCGCAACAAGCTGCACGAGTATGCCGAGGCCGGGGTCGACGTTCCTCCGCCCCATCACGGCGGCGGCTTCGACTTCGCGGGTTAACGTTTTAGTGGAGCATGATCTTTTCCGACCTGCCTACGCCCGCCGAAGCATCGGCCCACATGATGAGACCGTGCCAGAGCTTCGCGCAGGCGGGAAACCGGTTTCCATCCCGGATCAAGTCCGGGACAGGCGTTTTCGGGATCATGCTCTAACGCCAGAACGGCTTCTCGCATTCGCGCGCGACTTCGACGCGCGTGACTCCGATGTCGCGCAAGAGACGGTCGTCGAGCGTCGCCAAGGCCTGACGTTGGCGGCTGCGCGCGATCCAGCTCGCAACGAGACGCACGGCCGCGACAAGCACCGGCATCGGCTGGTCGCTCGCGCGCGGCTTCGGCCGCCAGCGCGAATAGGTCTGCGGCGGCAGCAACAAATCAAAACCCGGCATGGATCGCTCCTCTTGTTGATCGAGGCGACCATGCGCGCAGCTAGCGGGCGGATGCTTCGTTTGCCGCCGAATTGGACCGGCTGACGCTTCGGGCCGCGCCGAACTATTGCGGCGTGCCGGCCGGAGCCGGTCGCGCTATAGTCCGTGCATGAGCGAAGTCCTCGATATGGCGGCGATCGCGGCGCTGGTCGGCGATCCGGCGCGCGCCAACATCCTGTGCGCGCTGCTCGACGGGCGCGCACTCACCGCGAGCGAGCTCGCCTATGCGGCGCATATCACGCCGCAGACCGCGAGCGGCCATCTCGCCAAGCTCGCGAATGCGAACCTGATCTCCGCGGCGCAGCAGGGTCGCCACCGCTATTTCCGCCTCGCCGGCCAACACATCGCGCAAATGCTCGAGAGCATCTCGGCGGTGGCGGCGATCGCTCCGCCCCGGCTGCGCCCCATTCGCATCGACCAAACGATGCGCAAGGCGCGCATGTGCTACGACCACATCGCGGGCGAGTTGGGCGTCGCGCTCGCCGATGCGCTGCAGGCGCATCATCACATCGAGCTCGCCGACGATGGCGGCGTGGTGACCGAGTCGGGCGAGGCGTTCTTCCACAAGCTCGGCGTCGATCTGACTGCGGCGCGCGGCAGCCGCCGAGCATTTTGCCGCCCCTGCGTCGACTGGAGCGAGCGGCGCGCGCATCTCGCCGGCGCGGTCGGCGCGGCGATCGCGCAGCGGCTGATGGAGCTGCGCTGGGTCGCGCGCAAGCGCGACTCGCGCGCGCTTGCCATCACGCCGATCGGCTGGAGCAAGATCGAGCAGACCTTCGGCTGCTCACTGCACGACGACGCGCCGCGTCCGGCGTTGCGACTGGTTGCCGGGTGACAAGCGGCTTCGTCAGGCCAATTGTCTGACCACGCGTGCGGCAATTTCCTCCGGCGTTGCGTCAATTGAAATCATGATCGCGTGCTCGTCGGCGCGCGGCTCCTCGAGCGCCTCGAACTGGCTGCGCAGAAGAGCCGGCGGCATAAAGTGCCCCTTGCGCGCCTTCAGCCGCGCATCGATCAACGCGAAGTCGCCTCTGAGATAGACCAGACGAACATCGGCGGACTGGTTGTGGGTCACGATATCGCGATACACGCGCTTGAGCGCCGAGCAGGTCACGACGCCGGTCGTGCCGGCGCGGCGGTGCTGTGCAATCCAGTCGGCGATCGCGCGCAGCCACGGCCAGCGGTCGGCGTCGGTCAACGGCTCACCGCGGCTCATCTTCTCGATATTGGCCGGCGGGTGAAAACTGTCGGCGTCGCGGAACGGACAGTTCAGCGCCGCGGCGATGCGCAAACCGACCGTCGACTTGCCGGCGCCGGACACGCCCATCACCACGATGGCGCAAACGCCGGAAACTGCCTGCGCCATCACGCCTTGCTCGGTTCCTGGTGACCACCGAAGCCTTTGCGCATCGCGGACAGGATCTTCTCCGCAAAGGTGTGAGTTTGGCGCGAGCGGAAACGCGTATAGAGCGCGGCCGAGAGCACATCCGCCGGCACCGCTTCCTCGATCGCGGCCATCAGGGTCCAGCGGCCTTCGCCCGAGTCGGCGACATGCCCCGAATAGGAGGCAAGATCGCCCTCCTCGGCGAGCGCCGCCGCCGTCAGGTCGAGCAGCCACGACGTAATGACGCTGCCGCGGCGCCAGACCTCGGCGATATCGGCGAGATTAAGATCGAGCCGGTGCTCGGCCGGCAGTGATTCGTCGCCAGCGTGCTTCAAGATGTCGAAGCCTTCCGCATAGGCCTGCATCAGACCGTACTCGATGCCGTTATGGATCATCTTCACGAAGTGCCCGGCCCCGCTCGGTCCGGCATGCAGGTAGCCTTGCGCGGGGCGCGGGTCGCGCTTTTCCCGGTGCGGCGTGCGGGCAATCTCCCCTGCCCCCGGCGCCAGCGCGCGAAAGATCGGATCGAGCCGCTCCACGACCGCCGTCTCGCCGCCGATCATCAGGCAATAACCGCGCTCGAGCCCCCACACGCCGCCGCTGGTGCCGATGTCGAGATAGTGGACGCCGCGAGCGCGCAGAGCCGCGGCACGGCGGATGTCGTCCTTCCAGAAGCTGTTGCCGCCATCGATGATCGTGTCATCGGCCGCCATGAGACCGCCGAGCTCGGTGATCGCGGCTTCGGTCACGGCGCCGGCCGGCAGCATCAGCCAGACGATGCGCGGGGCCTTGAGCCGCTTCACCAGGTCCTGCAGGGCGGCGGCGGATGTCGCCCCTTCCCGGCCGAGCGCGAGACTTGCTTCCAGATTGGCGTCGAACACGACGCAATCATGCCCATGGCGCATCAGCCGCCGGGCGATATTCGCGCCCATGCGGCCCAGTCCAACGATGCCAATCTGCATGCTTTTGGGAACCTTATTAACGAGTTGCTAACCATAGACCGGGCAAAAATTGCCTAACAGGTCCGCCCTCAGCCCAAGGGCGCGCTCCTGTGGGCAAAAGCATGACCGACATCACGGCAGGACAGACGACCGGCGGGTTCCAGATCCCCGGCATCGGCAGTTTGGGCGATCTTGCCCGGCGCGGCGATATCGCGCTCGCGATCGGCATCATGACCATCCTGGTCGTGCTGATCCTGCCGCTGCCGTCACTGCTGCTCGACGTGTTTCTGGCCTTCTCGATCATCCTGTCGGTGCTGATCCTGATGACGGCCCTGTTCATTCAGGCGCCGCTGGAATTTTCCGCCTTTCCGACTGTATTGCTGATCGCCACGATGCTGCGGCTCGCGCTCAACCTCGCCTCGACGCGGCTGATCCTGTCGCGCGGACATGAAGGCACCGCCGCCGCCGGCCACGTCATCGAGGCGTTCGGCAACTTCGTGATGAGCGGCAATTTCGTGATCGGGATCATCGTCTTCACGATCCTGATCATCGTCAACTTCGTGGTCATCACCAAGGGCTCGGGCCGCATCGCCGAGGTCGCGGCGCGCTTCAACCTCGACGCCATGCCGGGCAAGCAGATGGCGATCGACGCCGATCTCTCCGCTGGCCTCATCAACGAGACCGACGCCCGCACAAGGCGCAAGCATCTGGAAGACGAGAGCGCCTTCTACGGCGCCATGGATGGCGCCTCGAAGTTCGTGCGCGGGGACGCGATCGCGGGCCTGTTGGTGACCTTCATCAACGTAATCGGCGGGATGATCATCGGTGTCGCGCAGCAAGGCATGCCGTTCGTCGAGGCCGCACGCACCTATACGCTGCTCACCGTCGGTGACGGCCTGGTCACGCAAATCCCGGCGCTGATCGTGTCGACCGCCGCAGGCCTGCTCGTCTCGAAGGCAGGCGTCTCCGGCGCCGCCGACAAGGCGTTGTTGAAACAGCTCTCCGGTTATCCGAAGGCGCTCGGCATGTCGGCGGCCGTCATGATCGTGATGGCGCTTTTGCCGGGAATTCCGATGATCCCGTTCCTGGCGCTCGGCGGCGGCGCCGGCATGCTCGCCTATGTGATGGAGAAGCGCGGGCGTGTCGCCGCTGCGGCGGAAGAAAAGCAGGCAACCGCCACGGCGGCGGCAGCCGCGGCCCCGGCCGAGGAGCCGATCTCGGCGGCGCTGAAGATCGACGACCTCAAGATCGAGCTCGGCTATGCGCTGCTGCCGCTGGTCAATGCGCCGGACGGCTCGGACCGCCTCA
>Ga0081539_10004013_pt1 | contig 16927 bp, 16 predicted proteins | sample TabmetS4T2R2_FD_71023 | JGI IMG/M metagenome (GOLD analysis project Ga0081539, IMG submission 71023) | Tabebuia heterophylla rhizosphere microbial communities from the University of Puerto Rico - S4T2R2 | ecosystem: Host-associated > Plants > Roots > Rhizosphere ...
TCTCGCGCACGTCGCGGATCGGCGTGCCCGTTACGTAGCAGGGCTCTTTCCCGAGCGCGCCACAGGTTGCCTCGAATGAGACGGCGACCGCCGCCGTGAGACGGGCGATGGCCCGCACGCTACGCCCCGGCACGACGTTGCCTTCCCAGAGAAGCACGGGGATCCGGAGTGGCGCCGCGGCCATGACGGTCGGGATCGAGACGTAGCCGCCGGTCGTGAAGATGGCGTCCGGTCGCTCACGGGCGAGGATGGCACCAGCCTGCGGCGCGGAGGCCAGGAGGCGTACCGGATCCATGACGAGGTGGACGTCACGCTCGACCGTCCGGAGCGAGCGCAGCGCGAGACGCTTGAACGGGATTCCCGCGGCGCGCACAAGCGACGCCTCGAGCCCGCGATGACCGCCCAGCCAGGAGACCTCGGGCGGGTCAGGCAGACCGCGGAGCGATCGAGCGACGGCGAGTGCCGGGTAGATGTGTCCGCCCGTGCCCCCGCCCGCGATCAGCACCTGCATCGTTCCAACTTCCTCGTTCGACCGTCTCGCGGGAGATCGACAGGAGGATCCCGACCGCTGCAAAACTGATGATGAGCGACGAGCCGCCCGCGCTGATGAATGGCAGGGTGATGCCCGTGACCGGCAGGAGCGCGGCGACGACGCCGATGTTGACGAATGCCTGGAGGCAGAGCCAGGCGGTGATGCCCGCCGCCATCAAGGCCCCGAATGTATCCGGCGCCCGCAGCGCCGTCCGGATGCCGGCGTATCCGAGAAGCACGAAGAGGGCCAGCACGACAATCCCGCCGAGCAGCCCGAACTCCTCGCCGATGATCGCGAAGATGAAGTCGTTGCTCGCGTTCGGAAGGAAGAGCCCGGCGGCCTGCCGGCTCTCGCCGAGCCCCGCCCCCAGAACGCCGCCAAGCGCGAGCGCAAGGAGGCCCTGGATCGTGTGGAAGCCCTTGCCGAGCGGATCGGACCAGGGGTTGATCCAGGCCTGGATCCGCTCGATCTGGTAGCCGCGCAGGCCGACGAGCACGAGACCCATGAACACGCCACCGAACATGATCGCGAGGTGCGCGAGATTCGCGCCGGCGACAAAGAACATGACGAAGGCAGTCAGGCCGAGGACCATGGTCGTCCCGAGGTCGGGCTCCTTGAATACGAGCGCGACGACCGGCGCGACGATGATGAGGAACGGGATCGTGCCGCCCCAGAACGAGCTGATCCGGGTGCCGCGCTTGGCCATCCAGTGGGCGAGGTAGACGATCATCGCGAGCTTCGCGAACTCGGCGGGGTGGATGGCCGGCAGGGGCCCGAACTGGAGCCAGCGGGCCGAGCCACCCACGACGATCGAGTGGACGAGGCCGCGAGCCGGCAGGACGAGCACGAGCGCGAGGACGGCGAGAGCGACCCCGAACATCGGGATCGAGACGAGGCGCAGGTAGCGGTAGTCGACCCTCATCGCGACGAGCATCGCGACGATCCCGAGACCGGCCCACTGGATCTGCGGCCCGACGATCGCGAGGGTGTCGTCGTTCTGGAGATAGGCCTTCATCGCCGAGGACGAATAGACCATCAGGATGCCGATCGCCGACAGGGCGATGACCGCGACGAGGATCACGTAGTCGGGCTGGTGTTGCTCCCGCTTGAGCGTGATCTTCGGCTTGGGGGTGGCCTTCGGCGCAGACCGATCGATGACACGCGTGCTCGCCGGTACGGGCACGGGCTGAGCGACGCTCATCGACTCCCCTCCTCGATTCGCGCAACTGCGGCCTTGAATGCCCGGCCACGGGCCTCGTAGTCGGTGAACATGTCGAAGCTGGCGGCTGCCGGACTGAGCAGAACGGTCGCGACGGATTGGCGATCGACTCGGGCTGCCCGGGCGAGAGTTGTCGCCGCCTCGACCGCCTCATCCATCGATCCCGCACGGGTCGTGCGTTCCAGCCCAGCAGCTCTGAACAGCGATTCGAGCTCCGGGCCGGTCTCGCCGATGAGGACGGCCGCCGCTACCCGCTCGCCAACCACAGCGGGGAGCTCGCCGAGGTCGAGATCCTTGCCACGGCCGCCGGCGATAAGGACGATCGGCGGGTCGAACGCCCGTAGCGCAGCGACGACAGCATCCGGTTGCGTCCCCTGCGAGTCGTTGACGTACCGGACTCCATCGATGGTCGTCACGACCTCGAGGCGATGCTCCACGCCGGTGAAATCGCGGGCGGCGCGGCGCATCGCTTCAGGTTCCACGCCAAAGAGGGTCGCGACGGCGACCGCGGCGAGCGCGTTGGACACGTTGTGGCGGCCAGGGATCGTCAGTTCGGAGACCGGCAGGATCGGTCCGGATGTCGCCATTGAGGCCGCCTTGGTCAACGGCTGGACTGAGTTCGCCGTTATCCAACCATCGACGAGACCGACCTCATCACGGTCGGGCTCGGCCTGCCGGTAGCGGACCGCCCGCACGTCCAGGGCGTACGCCCCAACGACCGGGTCGTCGGCGTTGATCACCGCGACCCCATCGGGCGGCAAAAGTTCGCCGAGCCGGCGCTTGACGCGCCGATAGGCCTCCAGCGACCCGTGCCGATCGAGATGATCGGCGGTGACGTTCGTGTAGACCGCGACGGTCGTGCCCCGCGAAAGCGTCGGAAGCTGGAGCTCCGAAAGCTCGATGACCACACGGTGATCGGCCGTCAGCTCGGGCAGCCGTTCGATCAGCGGCCGGCCGATGTTGCCGCCGAGGACGACGGGATGCGCCCGATCGGCCGCGAGGATCGCCGCGGTGAGCGAGGCTGTGGTCGTCTTGCCCTTGGTGCCGGTCACGCCGATCGTCGGCGACGGACAAAGACGAAGGAAGAGATCCGCCTCCGAGACGAGCGCAGGGACATCGGGATCCCCGCGACGCCGTGCCTCGACGAGATCTCGAAGGGCGGCCCGCAGTCGGGGCTCCGTCGTCGGGTAGTCGGGATTGATCGATGGCGACGTCGCGACGACGGTGGCACCCGCGAGAGCGTCCCCGGGCTCAACGTGGGGCCCCAGAAGGAGGCGCACGTCGCGACCGTCGAGCGCGTCGACCGCCGGGCCGAGTTCACTCTCCGGGCGCGCGTCATAGACAGTCACGAGGGCGCCGACGTCCGCGAGGAACCGCGCCAGGGCGATCCCGCTGCGCGCGAACCCAAGGACGGTGATCGGCCGGTCACGCAGCGCGCCACCGAGCACCGCCTCGAGGGTCAGCTCGTCAAGGTCGACCGGACGCTCGAGAGAAGTCATCGCTCTCATGCCAGCCGGTTGATCGATGCAAGGAAGAGCGTGACCCCGAGCAGGCCGGCGAGGATCGCCACGATCCAGAACCGGAGCGTGATCTTCTCCTCGTCCCAGCCGCCAAGCTCGAAATGGTGATGGAGCGGCGACATCCGGAAGATCCGGCGGCCGCCGGTGAGGCGGAAGTAGGCCACCTGGAGGATCACCGAGCCCGGCTCGACGACGAAGATCAGGCCGATCAACGGCAGCACGATGATCGAACCGGTGATGAGGGCGATGACCGCCAGGGTCGCGCCAAGGGCAAGAGCGCCCGAGTCGCCCATGATCACCTGCGCCGGGTGAACGTTGAACCACAGGAATCCGAGCAGACCGCCGATGATCAGGGCGCAGAGGAAGGCGATATTCGGCTGGTTGCTGACCGAACCGTCGGGCTGCTGGACGACGTTGAGCAGCGCGATGAGCATGAAAGCGACAAAGGCGAAGACGAGCGTGCCGCCCGCGAGACCGTCGAGCCCATCGGTGAGGTTGACGCCGTTGCTGGCGGCCACGATCGCGAAGGCCGCAAACAGGATGTAGACCCACGGTTCGACGAAGACCGGCCCGACGAACGGCACGAGAAAGCCCTGCAGGTTGTACGTCTGCTGGATCTGGTAGGCGGCGACACCGGCGACGACGACCAGCCACAACATCTTCTGCCGGGCGCGGATGCCCTCGCCCGTTTTCGCATTCAGGTAGTCATCGAAGGCGCCGAGCACGCCGACGAGACCGAGGGCTGCCAATGGGGCGATGACGCCGCGCTCCGGTGCGCGGAGGAGCACGAAGAGGACCAGCACGACGCCGATGACGAGCAGGCCGCCCATGGTGGGCGTGCCTTCCTTGACGAAGTGACTCTCGGGACCCTCCTCGCGGATCCGCTTGCCCATCCCGGCCCAGCGCAGGAGACGGATGTAGGGCGGCATGAGGATGACGACCAGGGCGAACGCCAGGAGCAGGCCCTGGATGAGCTCGAGGGTCACTTCTGTCGACCACCGAGCGCGAGGACGAGGTCGTCGACGAGCTTGTCGAGCTCGATGCCGCGCGAGGCCTTGACGAGGACGACGTCGCCAGCGCGCCGACCGGCAAGGACCGCTTCCATCGCCGCCGCCCGATCTGCTACCGCGGTCACCGCCTCCAGGCCGGCTGCGCGCGCGCCAGCAGCGATTGCTTGGGCACCCTCACCGACGACGATCAGCCGATCGACCGTTGCTGCGGCGGCTTCGCCGACCGCCCGGTGTCCGGCATCGTGGCTGTCGCCAAGCTCGAGCATTTCCCCGAGGACGGCGATCCGCCGACCGGGCAGCCCTGCGATCAGTTCCAGTGCGGCGGTCACGGACCCGGGCGACGCGTTGTAGCTGTCGTCCACGATCGTCACGTCGCCCGCTCGGACGAGTTGGGCTCGGTGCGGCGCGGCCCAGCCATGCCCAAGTCCGGTGGCGATCTCATCGAGCGTCAGCCCGGAGGCGAGCCCTACCGCCGCAGCCGCCAGGGCGTTGTGCACGGCCATCCGACCGAGCGTCGGCACCACCACGTCACGCCGGCCCGCCGGTGTTTCCAGCTGGAAGCGCATGCCTTCCGCGCCGGCCGATTCGACGGCTTCGGCGGTGACGTCCGCGGTCGGATCGAAGCCATATGTCAGCGGCCGGGCGGTCGTCCGAGCGTCCATTCGCCGGACCCGTTCGTCGTCGGCGTTCAGAACAGCGACTCCGCCCTCGTCGGCCGGCGGCAACGCTTCGACGAGCTCGCCCTTCGCCTTCTCGATCGCCTCGATCGTCCCGATCCGCGACAGGTGGACCGGCTGGACCGCCGTCACCACCCCGATCCTCGGCCGCCCGATCCGGGCCAGATCTGCGATCTCGCCGCCGACATACATGCCCATCTCGAGGACCGCCGCTTCGTGTTCGGGGCGCATGCGCAGGACCGTCAGCGGCAACCCGATCTCGTTGTTCTGATTGCCCTCGTTCTTGAGCGTTCGGAGTCGCTGTGACAGGACCGTCGCGATGGCCTCCTTGGTCGAGGTTTTCGCGATCGAGCCGGTCACGCCCACGACGAGTGGCTCGAAGCGGGTCCGCCAGGCGGCCGCGATGGCGTGGAGGGCCGCCAGACCGTCATCGACACGAAGAACCGTCACGTCGCCGAACGCCCCAGGATCGGCAACGTCGCGGCTGACGACAAGCGCCGCGGCCGCTGCTTCGACGGCGTCGGCGAGGAACGCGTGACCGTCGGTCCGCTCGCCGGACAGCGCGACGAACAGCTGGCCTGGCTCGACCAGCCGCGAATCCACCGCACCGCCACGTATCGGACGGTAGGCTCGCTTCAGGAGGCGTCCACCGGTCACCCGCATTAGCTCGTCGGCATCGAAGGCGGGCGTCTCGGCGCCCGGCGCGGGCGACGGCGCGACCGACCGTGTCTCGGACGGCCGCTTCGCGTCGGTCACGGGCTCCAGTGTGGCACAGCGACCTTTCAACGGGACGCCGTCAGTCCGACCGGCTGACGCGGCTTCTCCGGCAACAGCGCCGGCGTCGTGATCGCGTCGTGGGCGATGCGACGGAACAGCTCGAACGACATGACCGGCATCTCCAACTGCCCGACATGGACGACGGTGGGGCGCCCTTCGTTGATGCGGACGGCGACGACCAGCTCCGGCCGGTCGGTCTTCCGTCCGACGAAACCGACGAACGAGTAGTTGAAGAGGTTGTCCTTCCAGCGCTTGCGCTTCGAATCCCAGATTTGGGCGGTTCCGGTCTTGCCACCGACGAAGTAGCCGGGGATGAGTGTCCGATCGCGGTAGAAGTCAACCTCCGTGATCACGTGATGCATCAAGTCGACGAGGGTCGGCGTGAGGCTCCGCTCGATGACCTGGCCGCGGTTCGTGTCAGCCACCTGCTGGTCGCCGATCGCCTCGACCGTATGCGGCCGGACGAGGATCCCGCCGTTGACCATCGCCGCGTAAGCCGTCGCGAGCTGGATCGGTGTGACCGCGACACCCTGCCCGAACGCCCCGTTCGCCAGGTCGATCTGGCGCCACGGCTGGATGGTCGGGTCGTGGACGAGACCGGACACCTCGCCCGCCAGATCAATCCCCGTCGGGCTCCCGAAGCCAAGCCTCGTCCAGACCCCGTATAGCTTCGCGGCCGAGGTACGGGTGTTCTTTCCGAGCTCGAGGGCGACCTTCGCGGCGACGACGTTGCGCGAATAGGCGACGCCGTCTTCGAATGACATCCAACCCTTGGCTCGCCGGTCGGCGTCATCGATCTTCGAACGTCCACCGTCAAGCCAGAGCGTGCCGACGTCCTTGATCCGCGTGTCGGGCGTCACCGTCCCGTTCTCGAGGCCGGCGATCGCGGTCATCATCTTGAACACCGAGCCCGGCTCGTAGACCTGGCTGATCAGCGGGTCGATGAAGCGGTTCGGCGACTTCGCGGCGATCGCCCGATAGTCGTTTGCGTCGTACGACGGATAGGTCGCCTCGGCGTAGATCTCGCCGGTGTACGGATCCATGACGATCGCCGACACGCTCTTCGCGTGATCCGCGATCCACGCCGCCAGCAGCTCCTGCTCGACTGCGAGCTGGAGCCCGGCATCGATCGTCAGGCGGACGTCGCTGCCCGGCACGCCCGGCTCGACGACCGCGGCGGTCTCGGGGATTGCCCGCGCGTTGACGTCCTTCTGCGCGAGAACGACCTTCGGCGAACCGCCGAGGACGTCCTGGTAGTGCTGCTCGATGCCGTACTGGCCGACGCCGTCGCGGTTGACGAAGCCGAGCATGTGAGCGGCGAGAGTCGTTTCGGGCGCACCGCCGGTCTGCGGATAGATGCGCGTCGGCTCAGGCTCGAGGCTCAGCTGGGCGACGCGGCCGGCGGTGAGTGCTTCCCGAATTCGGTCGCTGACGTCCGGCTCGAGGCCGTGGGCGAGGATGAGGTACGACTTGCGGTCGGCGAGCTTCACGTCGAGCTCGGTACCGGCCTTCGCGTCGAGACCGAGGATCGTTCGAAGCTCCTTGCCGGTGGCCTTGCGCTGTTCGGCAGTCATCGCCGCCGTATTGGCCACCAGCCGGTCTCGCTCGACGGTCGTTGCCAGGACGACCGTGCCGCTGCGGTCGTAGATCGAGCCGCGGGCGCTGGGAATTTCGACCCGCAGCGACGTCTGGAGCCGGGCCTGGGTCGCGAGGTCGTCGTGACGGACGACCTGCCACCAGGCAAGTCGCGCCAGGAGCGCGACTGCCGCGAAGGCAAAGACGGCCAGCAGAAGCAGGTGGCGTGCGCGGGAATCCGTGCGGCCCATCTGTCGATCGATGTGCTAGCGCGCGCTGAGTTCTTCGGCTTCGCCGAGCTGGTTGAAGCCCGCGTCGATGGCCTGCTTGCGGATCGCGGGCTCGTGACCCAGCCGGTTTAGATCGGCTTGGAGGTCGCGGACCTGCGCCTGGAGGCGGTCACGCTCCGCCGCCCGCTGGTCGATGTCGTAGCTCGTCGCGGACACACCGACGGTCTGTGCCAGCCAGAAGAAGGCGAGGAGGAACGTGATGACGATGCCGCCGAGGATGATGCCGACGCGGCCACCCTGGCGCTGCGCACGAACGGCACCGCGGATCCGGCGTCGCGGGAGCGCCGGGCTCGCCGACGAATCCCCTCGCGCCGTCCTGCGCGGCAGGAAGGCGGACTGCGGCCGGGCGGCCTGGTAGACCGCCATCAGTCGCCCAGAAGGAAACGGAGCCGCGGCGTTCGCGGATCGAGGAAGGTGAACGGATCGACCGACGAGCCCGTCCCCGGCTCATCCCAGCTCAGCTCGGTGTGCTCCGGCGCACGGCGCCGATCGGCCCGCTCGTGCAGCTCGTGCTGGCGGCGGCCATATGCCTTGCGACGGCTCGACTGGTGGCGTTTGCTCACGAACGGACCTCCTCTCCGAGACTGATCAGGCTGCGAGACGCTCGGCGGCCCGCAAGCGGGCACTCCGGGCTCGGGGGTTGGCGGCGATCTCCGTCTGGCTCGGCGTGGCCGATCGCCGGGTCACGAGACGCAGCCGTGGATTGCGTCCGCAGACGCAGACCGGCAGCTCGGGCGGGCAGATGCAGCCGCGTCGCTCTGCCTGGAAGAAGCGTTTGACGATCCGATCCTCGAGCGAGTGGTAGCTGAGGACGACGAGGCGCCCGCCGGGCTTGAGCAGATCGACAGCGGCGGCGAGTGCCTCCTGGAGGGCATCGAGCTCTTCGTTGACCGCGATCCGGAGCGCCTGGAAGACCCGCGTGGCGGGATGGATCCGGCGGCGACCGCGCGGATTGCCTGGCGCGACGCGCTCCACGAGCGCAGCCAGCTCTTCGGCTGTGGCCACCGGCCCGGTCTTGCGGGCCTCCACAATGGCGCGGGCGATGCGCCCGGCCTGCGGCTCCTCGCCGTAACGGCGGAAGAGGGCGGTAAGCTCAGTCGCGTCGAGGGTCGCGAGCAGCTCGGCTGCGGAGACGCCGCGGGCCGTGTCGAAGCGCATGTCGAGCGGTCCGCCGGCGCGAATGCCGAAGCCGCGATCCGTGTCTGCCAGCTGGAAGCTCGAGAGCCCGAGGTCGAAGAGGCAGCCGTCGACGGCGTCGAAGCCGGCTTCCGGCGCAACGGCGCCGATCTCGCGGAAATTCGCCTGCCGGAGGACGAGACGGTCTCCATACGCCGGCCGCAGGCGCTTGTCGACTCTGGCGATGGCCGCCCCGTCGGCGTCGAGCCCGAGGAGGCGGCCATCAGGCGAAGACGCCTCCAGGATCCGCTCGGTGTGCCCACCGCCGCCGACCGTGGCATCGATCTGAAGGCTGCCCGGCGCCGGGGCGAGGGTCGACATGACCTCGTCCGCCAGCACCGGAAGGTGCCCTTCCTTCATCTCTCCTCCACTGTTTGCGGACGGATCCCGAGCGGACCCTGGAAGCGCATGTGGTTCCCCCTAGATCCCGAGCCCGGCGAGGTGCTCAGCCAGGGCGTCGGGATCCTCGAGACCGCGGCGGACGCTCGCCCAGCGGTCCGGTGCCCAGATCTCGATGTGGTCGAGGGCGCCGACGACGACGGTCTCGGTCTTCAGCCCTGCGAACTCGCGGAGATAGCCCGGCACGACGACGCGGCCCTGGCGGTCGAGCTCGGCCTCGAACGCGCCGCCGAACAGGAAGCGCTGGAAGTCGCGGCTGCGACGGTCGCCGACGGGCAGAGCGCGAACTTTGGCGGACAGTTCGTCCCAGGCAGTGCGCGGGAAGATCGCGAGACACTGGTCGATCCAGTTCGTCGCCCAGGCTCCTTCGGCGAGCTGGGCGCGGAACTTCGCCGGGACGGCAATCCGTCCCTTCTCGTCCACCGAGTGCCGGTACTCGCCGGTGAACACCTGTCGGGCCAACCCCTGATCAGCGGGGGCGATTCCTCATTCCCGAATCGCCGACGGAGTGGCCCGTCGTCCGTGGTGGCTCATGGTTCCGCCGGCTCCTCCCGGCACTCTTCCCCACTTCTCACCACTTTGTGCCACTTCGGCGCATTCTAGCGCGCAGATTCCCCGCGTCAATGCCGAATTCGCATTGGGAGATCGCTCTGGGCGGCGCGTTCCCTCGGGCGCGTGCTCGCCGTCGCGCCGGCCGGCCGGCGGGCCCGTCGCGGTGCGCTGCATGCACATCGGTCGGCCTTGTCGGCGATTGTCGATGGACATGCACGTCGATCGAGACTGTGATCGGGGTACTGAGTGCTCCGGGACGGGTCTGGACTGGGTCACGCCGCGTCCAGGAAAGGTGACGGGATCGGCTAGGCGCGCGACAGAGCTCGCTTTGTGCACTCAGCGCTCATTGATGAACGCCTGCGACTGGCGCGATCGGTTTGCCGCCAGAGCGGCATGCCTGCCACGCAGGGCCGCCCTATGAGAATGGCCCGTCGCGTAGGCCGAGGACCTAGCGCGTCGGGGTCGGCAGGATCAGCTTCTCGCCCGCCCGGATCCCTTGGGTTCGAGCCCAGGGATTGAGCCGGTAGACCCTTTCGAGAGATACCCCGAAATAGTGGGCGATGCTGTACAGGTTGTCGCCGGCGCGGACCGTGTAGATGTAGCAGTTCGGCTTGTTCGGACAAGGGTCGAGGAGGGCGAAGCGATCGCTGGTTGGGCGGGGTGTGGGCGAGGTCGTCGGGCGCGACGTGGGCCGCGTCGTGGATGTCTCGGCCGGCGACGGTGGCGCCGCCGAGGGGCTCGGCTCAAGCGACGGTGTCAGGCTCGGTTCGATTGATGGCGAGGGCTCGATCGACGGTTCTACGGCAACGAGCGTCGGGCTCGGAGTCTGGCTTGGCGGGGCCGAGGCGACCGCGAGATCAGCGCCCAGACTGGCGACCGGGATCTCGAGCCCGCCGCGGGAGAGAACAAACGCAAACGAGGCCGCCGCCGACGCGATGAGGATCAGGATCGCCCCGAAGATCGCGCCCGTCAGCGTCCGAGCGCGGGGCATCGAAAGGGCTGCCTGTCGCGCGAGCAGCGAGCCGCGCAGGTAGCGCGGGCAGTTTGCGTGGCCGAGCGTCAGACAGACCAGCTCCTGCTGGCGCGCCGATGGGGCCTGGGGCTCGTCGAGGGCGGCGCAGCGATTGGCCGGATCGGGCCACTCGTTCGGTGAGTGGAGCTCGCCAAACGCATCACTCCGCAGGAACGGGCATGTCGAAGCGTTTGGCGATCGACCTTCGAAGAGCTCCCGCAGACGCCCGGTCGTCCGATCGACCGGCTCGACATCGACCGTCTGGGTGGCCTCGGCTTGCTCGTCCGCCGCGGGCGCAGCCTCGCTCGACCCCCGGGCGGCGTGCTTCCGTCCTGGCTCGGCCTCCACGTGCCCTCCCGGCTCCGAATCCAGCGGTGCTCGCCCAGCCCTCCGCGGACCCTCTTCCGCACGGGTTCATTCCCCGTTGAGGCCGGGCAGGCGCGGAGTCTAGTACGTTTGGATTGTTGTCGCGACTGGACGCCGGATGCTAGGCTCCCCGCCCGACAGGCTCGGGGGCCGCTCGCCACGAACGCACGCTCGAGGATCCACCTCCAGGATGGCCCTGCCGCTCCCAGTCGTAACCCCGGAACAGGAGGCGTACCGGCTCGCCCCGCACCGGATCCGACGCTGCACCTTCCGGCGGATCATCCACCTCGAGGGTGCCACGGAGCGGGTGTACGACGTCGAGTGCCTGTACCCCGACCGCAAGGTGCCGATCCCCCTGGGCGATCTCGACTCCGCCACGCCGATCTGCAACGCCTGCACGGCGGCCCACATCTTCCGGCCGGACGAGGACTGATCAGGGCTTCGAAATTCGGGCCCATCCGGCTCGCGACGGACGTGCGGTTCCTGGCGATAATTCGATGCCATTGAACGCCGAAGCGCCCGTCGGGCTGGTCCGGTCTGCCAGCGGACGTGCTCGGCTGCCTTTGATGCCCAGCGGGTGCATCAAGTAGGCCAGATCAGCCGGTGTCGGCTCCGTGTGTTGGTCTGACCGGCAGGTTTCGGCGCTTACATGCGGTGGGCTGTTCGATCCCATCGAATAGGTGACCGCCTAGATACCGCGGCATGCCGCGCACGACGTTGCGGCATGTCAGCGAGGCGGTCTGTAAGCCGAGTTCTGTGCCGGGTCCTCGCGGACCGCGGCGATGGCCATCCATCTGAGGCCGGCGGTTGCCCGACGGCTCATGCGACCGACCCGAGGGCTGGGCAGCGCACCTCTCCCCCGGCGAACCGGGTTGCGCCCTCCTACTTGGCCTTGCTCCGGGTAGAAGTTTGCCGCGTTTCACTCCGCCCGCGGCTTGCGCCGACGGTCGGCTTCGTCACTGTGGCACTGGTCCTCGCCTCGCGGCGGACGGGTGTTACCCGCTACCTTGCGCTGTGGAGCTCGGACTTTCCTCACGCCCTTTTGGGGAGACCCCGACGTGGCGCGCGACCATCCGACCGCCTCGCTGACGCCGGGATTCTAGCGCATCCGCTTCGCCCGACCAGAACGAATGTTCGAATCGTCGTGCCTGGCGGGGTTTCGTATGCCACGAGGCGTATGGCTGCGGACGCCAGTCTGCATCCGCAGACGCACGTCCGGTGTGCCAAACGACCGGTCGCCCCACGTCCCGCTCGTCGATGCACGCCTGGTGTGCCAAACGACCACTCCCCGACCCGTTCGAGCAGCAATTGCACACCGGTGCGTGCAGTTGGACCAGCGGCCGACGCTCGAGCACTCGGTCTGCACACCTCGCGTGCAGAAATGACAACGCTTAGCGGTTCGAGCGTCCGTGTTCGGTCGTTTCGCACGTCGGGCGTACGGCCGGACCTTCAGGACCAGCTCGTCAGCAGCCAGAGCAGGAGCGCACCAGTGATCGGCGCGAGCACGATGCGCCACCGAAAGAACCACCAGCTCCAGACGGCAAACGCCGCGAGACCGATCCAGGCGAGTGCGAGGATCCACGCGCCAACGCCGGTTACCGTGCCGCCTTCGATCGCGCTGACGTACAGCACCGCGAGGGCCAGGTGCGCCGCGGCCGAACCAATGGCGACCAGCCACAGGACGAGGCGCCGGACGAGCGCGGCCCAGCGGATCGGAGCGTCGCGGGGCCAGTAGCGATCGTGCCGATCGGTGGTCATTGCCGGCAGCCTAGCAGCGGCGACGGCAGATCCCGCGGCTCAGTCGGTCGGCGTTGGAGCCTGATTCGAGGTGAACACGACCTCGCCGCCCTTGCCCTGGAGCACGAGCATCCCGCCCCTCGATCCGATGAGCGGCTTCGAACTGAGGATGTTCGCGAACTGCATCTCGAGCGTGTTGGCTCGATTGTCGAGACAAGCCATCGCCGTCATCGCCAGCTGGTCGACGACGAGGCGCCCGGCCTCGATCCGGGCGGCACCGCTGTAGTGGTTGCAACCTGCCGACCCGCTGATCAGGCCATTGTTGAGGGTCATCGTCGGGACGTTTTTCGGCAGGGGCGGCACGCCCGCAATGGATACTGCTCGCCACTCGACGCGCTCGAGTTGGAGGCTGCTCGGAACTGCGCTCGATCCGCCGCAGCCGACGACGAGGAGCAGGACTGCGACGATCGCGACCAGGTATCGCACGGCCGGTGAGACGAACCGACCTCGGGTCAGGTTCCGGGTCGGCGGACGACGACCGGTGGGCCGCCCGCGTTGACCCGGTCGATCGCCTCGTTTGCCAGGGCATCCGCCGCCGCATTCTGCGCCCGTGGCACGTGCGCCGCCGTCCAGCCGGCCAGTCCGCCGAGGTGGCGCCGGACCTGGATGTGGAGCGGGACGAGCTTCGCGTCCTTGACCCGCCAGCGACCGGCCAGCTGCTCGACGATGAGCTTCGAATCCAGCAGGAGATGGACCTCCTCCGCACCGAGCTCACCTGCCAGAGCAAGACCGCGCAGCACGCCCGTGTACTCGGCCACGTTGTTCGTCTGGATGCCGAGGTATTCGGAGATCGAGGCGTCCGGCGGCGCGAGCGGATCGCGGGCATCCGGCCGGGAGGCATCCACCAGCACGACGCCCAGCGACGCCGGTCCGGGATTGCCGCGCGCGGCACCGTCGGTCCGAATGACGAAGGCGCGCCCCGCCGGTGTCGCGACGTCAGAGCGACGCCCTCCGGGGCGGACCGTCGGCGAGTCGGCGACCTCCTCGGGCCAGAAGACCGGCGGCTCCTCGGGCGTCAGTCGGATCGCCCCGCACGCTGCTCGGCCGAGGCGCCAGCCGGGTTGCCAGCCGGGTTGCCAGCCGAGGAGCCGGCCGCAGCGTCCGACGACACCGCTCCTGTCTCCGGCGCCGGAAGGACCGGCAGCTCACGGCCACCCTTCTTCGGACGGCGTCCGGTGAGGGCTCGCCACGCCTGGCGCAGCGGGTCGTAGTACTCGTCGGCGACGCGCTCCTTCAGCGGGATGATCGCGTTGTCGGTGATCTTGATGTGCTCGGGACAGACCTCGGAGCAGCACTTCGTGATGTTGCAGTAGCCGATCCCACCGTCGTCCTTGAGGTATTCGAGTCGGTCGCCTTCGTCGATCGGGTGCATTTCGAGGCCGGCTGCCCGCACGAGGAAGCGGGGGCCCATGAAGGGCCGCTCGATCTCGTGGTTGCGGAGGACGTGGCAGACGTCCTGGCACAGGAAGCACTCGATGCACTTGCGAAATTCCTGGACGCGCTCGATGTCCTCCTGCTGCCAGCGCCATTCCTCCTGAGGCTTGTCCGCGGGTGGCGTGAAGGGCTGGATCGAGCGGTTGATCTCGTAGTTCCAGGAGACGTCCGTGACGAGGTCGCGGATGAGCGGAAAGGCGCGCATCGGCTCGACGGTGATGACCTCCTCCGGCGGGAAGTCCGACAGCCGGGTCTTGCAGGTCAGCGACGGCCGGCCGTTGACCTCGGCGCTGCACGAGCCGCACTTGGCTGCCTTGCAGTTCCAGCGAACCGCGAGGTCCGGCGCGACGTGGGCCTGGATCCAGTGCAGGGCATCGAGGACGACCATCCCCTCTTCGACGGGGACCTCGAACTCCGCGAATGTGCCGCCATCGCGCGTGGAGCCGCGGAAGACGCGCATTCGAATGTTCGGCATCAGGCGCCTCCGCCGGCCTTGGCGATCTCGAGCAGATCCGCCGGGATCTCGTGCGTGGCAGCGGTCCGCACGACCATCGTCTCACCGTCGCGGGTCACGACGCTGTTCAGCTTCGCCCAGTTCGCTTCGGTGTCGGGGTAGTCGAGGCGGCTGTGCGCCCCACGGCTCTCGGTTCGCTGCCGGGCACTGCGTGTGATCGCCTCGGAGACATCGATCAAGTTCCGCAGCTCGAAGACGAGATTCCAGCCCGGGTTGTAGGCCCGCGGACCCGAAACGCAGAGGCGAGCGGCGCGCCGGCGGATGTCGGCCAGGCTCTCGAGGGCCTGATCGAGATCGGCCTCGACACGAAAGATGCCCACGAGCGACTGCATCGTCGCCTGGAGCTCCTCGCGAAGCCGGTATGGATCGGCGCCATCGGGAGTCGAGAACGGCTCGTCGAGCTCACGCTCCGCCTGGCGGACCTGGATCGGGTCGACGTACGCCTCGTCCCGATCGGCCGCGTACGCCGCGGCACCGAGACCGGCACGCTGGCCGAACACCAGTAGGTCGGACAGGGAGTTGCCACCGAGTCGATTCGCGCCGTGCATCCCGCCTGAGACCTCGCCCGCGGCAAACAGCCCTGGCACGGTCGTGGCACCCGTGTCCGCGTCGACCCGTACCCCGCCCATGACGTAGTGGGTCGTCGGGGCGATCTCCATCGGACCGGTCGTGATGTCCACGTCGGCCAGCTCCTTGAACTGGTCGTACATCGAGGGCAGCTTGCGGCGGACGTGCTCGGCAGGCAGGTAGCTGATGTCGAGGAAGACGCCGCCATGGGGCGATCCCCTGCCCTCCTTGACCTCCGTATAGATCGCCCGCGAGACGTTGTCCCGTGTCGAGAGCTCGGGTGGCCGTCGGGCGTCCGTCGTCCGGCCCGCGCTCTGGGCCTCGACCCAGGTCTTTGCCTCCTCGTCGGTCGCCGCGTACTCGTGGCGACGGTCCTCGGGCAGGTATTTCCACATGAACCGCTCGCCGTCCTTGTTGCGGAGGATGCCGCCCTCACCCCGAACGGCCTCCGTGACGAGCAGGCCGCGGACGCCCGGCGGCCAGACCATCCCGGTCGGGTGGAACTGGACGAATTCCATGTCGATGAGCTCGGCGCCAGCGCGGTAGGCCAGGGCGTGTCCGTCGCCCGAGTACTCCCAAGAATTGGACGTGACCTCGTAGGCCTTGCCGATCCCACCGGTCGCGAGCAAGGTCGCCTTCGCCGCGAAGACGACCGATCGGCCGTCGGTCCGCCAGTAACCGAAGGCGCCGGCCACCCCGTTCGGGCCGGTCAGGAGGTGGGTGATCGTGCACTCCATGTAGACCGAGATGCCGGCGGCGACCGCCCGGTCCTGGAGGGTCCTGATCATCTCGAGGCCCGTTCGGTCGCCGACGTGCGCGAGACGCGGATGGGAGTGCCCGCCGAACGGCCGCTGGAGGATCCGACCGTCCCTGGTCCGGTCGAACACGGCGCCCCACGCTTCGAGCTCGCGAACCCGGTCGGGCGCCTCCTGGGCGTGCAGCTCGGCCATCCGTGGGTTGTTGAGCATCTTGCCGCCGACCATCGTGTCGCGGAAATGGGTTCGCCAGTTGTCGCGCTCGTCGACGTGGGCAAGGGCCGCCGCGACCCCACCCTCGGCCATGACGGTGTGGGCCTTGCCGAGCAGCGACTTGCAGACGAGGCCGACGTTCGCGCCCGCATCGGATGCGGCGATCGCCGCGCGCAGGCCCGCACCACCGGCGCCGATGATGAGGACGTCGTGCTGGTGCCGTTCGAGATCAGGAGCCACGGAGGAGGGTATCGATCACAGTCGGATGGAAAGGCCCACGTCGGAGATCGCGCCGAGCGCGAGGAGGCGGACGAAGACGTCGGCCATGGTCACCGAGATGAGGCTTGCCCATGCCCACGCCATGTGGTGCCGGTTCAGGGCCGTGAGCCGCTGCCAAAGCCCGTGCCGGACACGCTGCGCGCGGGTGCACGAGAAGCAGTCGAGATTGCCCCCGACGATGTGGCGGAGCGAATGGCACGACAGCGAATAGCCGGTCAGCAGCGTGACGTTGACGAGGAAGAGAACGCTCCCGAGCGCGAGCC
>Ga0081539_10004014_pt1 | contig 16920 bp, 15 predicted proteins | sample TabmetS4T2R2_FD_71023 | JGI IMG/M metagenome (GOLD analysis project Ga0081539, IMG submission 71023) | Tabebuia heterophylla rhizosphere microbial communities from the University of Puerto Rico - S4T2R2 | ecosystem: Host-associated > Plants > Roots > Rhizosphere ...
CGGGGCCCCTCCCCCCCCCCCGCTTGGGGGGCGACCCGACCGGCACCGGCGGGCCCGGTCGGTGGACCCTTCGCGCCCGCGCCGACCGCGAGGCCGTGTTTCAGGGCGGTCGCCGCTCGTGACTCGCGACGAGCTGATCCGCCGGACGCGCCAGCTCGTCGAGGAAGGCGAGCGGCTGGCGGCCCAGCCCACGCTCGCCGGGCTCCAGACGTGGATCCAGCTCAGTGACGACCTTCTGAGCGCCGCTTGGGGCTCGATGGATCGCTACCACCTGTCGTGGCTCATGGTCGGCAAGCCGAAGGACATCGTCCGCGGCCGGCCGATGACCGCGGACGAGGAGGCTGCCTACGTCCGCGAGGTCGCCGAAGCGAAGACCTCGGCCCTCCGGATGAGCCTCGACGCCGTCGAGCGGCAGGGGATGCCGTTCCTCGGGGAGGAGCGCGGGATCGCGACGGGCCAGGGGATGGGCGAGGTGCCGAAGGGCCGAGATCGATGAGGCCCCCCGAGCGCGAGGCCCGGTTCCGGATCCGTGCCGCTGGCTTCCCTGCCCGGCCCGGTGATCTGCGCTACTTCTTGACCGAGGTCGTCATCGGTTGGCCGTCCACCCGGTACGTGTAGCACGTGATCGAGCGCTCGCCGTCGTTCCAGTCCTCGTCACGCGGGTAGAACGCGCCGACGTCGAGCACCTCGGCGCTGACCGCGTCCTGGCCGACGTACGTCACCCAGTCGGGGCCGCACGAGCTCGCCAGGAAGTCGATCAGGGCATCTTCGGTGAGGGGCGCGACGCCCTTCGCGGCCGGGTGCGTCTTCAGTGCGAACACCTCGCCGGTGTGGCCCTCGTTGCACGGATGGTGCTGGACGTCCTTGACGTCGACGTTCTCGGTCGGGACGTCGAAGCAGTCGCCGACCTTGAGGTCGCCGGCCGAACCCGAGAGGCGATCGCGGAAGATGAGGCCGCCGATCACGATGACGGCGATGATCGCAATCCTGATGACCCAACCCTGCACGGACTCGACCTCCCTCGGGACCGGTTTTGGGCACCGGCCTTCGCGCCGCCCATCCTACGGGCCGTGTCGAGCCCGGCGCGGGTCCCCGATCGGGCCAGCCTCGGCCTAGCCGAACGTCCGGCCCTCGTGCGGTCCGTCAGGCCTCGAGCGACCGCCGGAAGACGATGCGATCGTCGCCGGGCGCCTCGTGGTCGGCGAATGCCGGCGTCCCGTGGATGTTCTTGCTGCCGGGTCCGTCGTCCGCTCGGAAGCCGAGCGCGCGGAAGAACGACGGAGCTGGCGGTTCGCCCGGCCAGGCCAGGGCCACGATGGTTTCGACCCCGCGCTCCGACGCCTCGCGCACGAACGCATCCACGAGTGCCCGCCCGATCCCCTGGCGGCGCCGGTTCGGGTCGACCGCAACGAGGTGAAGAACGGCCTCGTCAGGATGATCCTGGCTGCGGTAGCCGAGGAGGATGCCGATCGGCCGGCCAGTGTCCTCCTCGGCGAGCCACGAGGTCGAGCCAGTGTGGCGGAACCACGAGCGTCCGGCCAGGTGACGGATCCGCTGCCCGCCGAACCACTCCTCGATGACGGCGGCAATCGCCGGGTGATCCGCTTCGTCCGGGTGGCGGAGCGCCGCGCCGGCTCGATCCGCGGGAGGCGTCACCGCGAGGCGGCCGCCGCCATGCCGCCGCCCGCGAGCAGGCTCAGCCCGAGGACGATCGGGCCCTCGACCTCGGCGAGGTACTCGATCGGGCCGAGGACGCCACCCTCGATCCGGCCGAAGAGCCAGATCCCGAGGAATCCCACGGCGATCGTCGCGATCGCCACACCGGCGGCGGCGATCGGCGGCGAGACGAGCTTGCCGAGGAGCCAGCCGGCGAACCCGGCGAGGACGATGAGACCGGCGGTCACCGTGAGCAATCCCCCGAGCACCGTGAACCCGAGGACGGTCCCAAGCGCGATCGCGAGCGGCCAGGCCAGCCGATCGAGCCGCGCGACGTCGCTCTCCTCGGGCGTCCCGATCGGGCGATAGCGGTCGCCGGGAGGCCGATCGAGGACCGGACGGCGGTCGCCGGGTTCGGGGGTCTCTGAGGTCACCAGAGCATCGTATCGGCTCCGGTCGCGCGCCCGGCCCTCGCCCCGGCGGCGCGCGAACGAGGGCCCGGAGCACGCTAGACTCCGCGGGTGAGCCACCCGTCCCTCGGCCTGCCGCCGATCGACCGTACGTCGCCGTTGCCCGCGGTGGCCGCGCGCGTCGACGCGAACCGCGAGCGACTCGCCGCGCGCGCTCTCGAGATCGCCCTCGATCGCGATCCGTCGATGCGCGATCGCCACGACGAGCTCGCTGTCCGCAAGCTCCTCCGCGACACCGTCGCGATCGTGGACCGGGTGGTGGAGTCGATCGCGGCACGGGACGTCGAGCCGTCCCGGAGCTTCGCCGAGGCGACCCCGCCTGCCTATCGCCGCCGGAAGGTCCCGATGATCGACCTGATCACGCTGTGCAACGCGGTCCGCGCCGCGATCGGCGCGACGCTTCCGAGCTCCGAGATGGGTCACGTGGATGCCGCGCTCGACGCGATGATCGAGCGGTTCAAGTGGCACGGCCGCATCGCCGGCGACGCCCGCAAGCGGAACCGGCTGCTCGCCGCGATCTACAAGGGCGCCTGAGGTGGCGGTGGCTCGGGCGCGGCTGCGGGTTCGCGGACGATGACGATCAAGTGGGTCCAGGTCGACCCGCTCGTCATGAACGGCGAGCCGTTCTGCTACGGCTCGCGCCTGACCGTTCGCCAGCTCCTGGAGCTGCGCTCGAACGGGTTCGACCTCCAGCGGCTGATCAAGGACCATCCCGAGCTCCGGATCGTCGGGATCGCTGCGGCGTACGCGTACGCGGCCGAGAATCGCGATCGATACGGCGAATTCTTCGAGGCGGACGGCTCGCTCGTCGGCCCCGGCTACAGCCCGGCCGAGGCGAGCGTCCTGCCGGAGCATTTGCGCCTGCCCGGGATCGTGATCAAGCCGGCGCCGGCCCGGGTCGGCTGAGGCTCGGTCGGGGGCGTCAGCGGGTCCGTCCAGGGCTCGGTGATAGGATCGAACCGATGACCGATACGTCGACCGATCCCGCCACGACCCAGCCGGCCGAGGCCGCGGGCTTCGATCCCGCCCGCCGGGCCACCGAGCTCGCGATCCTCGATGCGCTCCGCGCGGTCGTGGATCCCGAGATCGGGATGAACGTGGTGGAGCTCGCACTGATCAAGCAGATCATCCTCGGGCCGGACTCCACCGAGATCAAGATGATCCTTACGACGCCGTTCTGCCCCTATGCCGGCTCGATGATCCAGCAGGTGAAGGAGCAGGCCGAGTCGGTCGTCGAGCACGACGTGAAGGTCACCCTGCTGGCGGAGCGCTGGGATCCGCGCGACGCCGGCTTGATGTGGTGAGCGAGCCGGCCGTCCGGCGCCCGCGGTGACCAATCCCGAGCCGCCTTCTCCCGCTCCGTCGTTCTTCGAGTCCGCCGTCGCGACGCGGCGCGGTGACGACGGCACGACCGGCCTCCTGTTCGGCGGTGAGCGGATCGCGAAGGACGATCCGCGAACCGAGGCCTATGGGACGATCGACGAAGCGGTCGCCGCGCTGGGCGTCGCCCGGGCGCAGCTGGGCCTGAAGGGCCGCATCGGGACGCTCAGCGCCGGGTTCGGCGAGCTGCCCGAGATCCTGCTGCGGCTGCAGCGCGAGCTGTTCGTCGCGGCCGCCGAGCTGGCGACCCGCGAGGACGCGTGGGAGCGCCAGGTCGAGGGGGTCTCGCGCGTGTCGGCCGACATGGTCGACGGGCTCGAGACGATGCTCCGCGAGGCGGAGGCCCACATCGCGATGCCGTCCGAGTTCGTCGTTCCGGGCGAGACGACCGTCAGCGCCGCCCTCGAGGTTGCCCGGACGGTCGTCCGGCGAGCCGAGCGACGAGCGGTGACGCTGGGCACCGCCGGGTTGATTCCGGGACCCCACCTGCTACCGTACCTGAACCGTCTCGCCGATCTGCTCTGGGTGCTCGCAAGGGCCGCGGAGCAGGCGGAGTCGCGATCGGCGCCTCCGTCACGACCAGATCGACGGCGATCCGCCGTCACGAGGAGCACTGAATGAGCGAGAACCGCACCCTTCCCTCGCAGCTCGGGGTCCGCCCGGCGACCGAGCTCGCGAACCAGTTCCTCATCCAGTCGTTCGGCTGGATGTTCGCGGGGCTGCTCCTGACCGCCGGCATCGCGGCCGTCGTGCAGGGCCAGCAGGACTTGATCCGGACGATCGGGCGCTACTGGTACCTGATCTTCTTCCTCCAGCTCGGTCTGTCCCTCGGGATCCAGGCCCTGTTGCCGCGGATGAGCGCGACGCTCGGGCTCGGGCTGTTCTTCGTGTTCGCCGCGTCGATGGGCTTCACCGTCGGGGTGATCCTGTCGTTCTACAAGCTCTCGAGCGTGATCTCCACGTTCCTCGCGGCGTCGGCGATGTTCGGGGCGGCGGCGGTCTACGGCGCGACGACGAAGCGGAGCCTGACCTCGCTCGGCGGCTTCCTGTTCATGGGGATGATCGGGCTGTTCGTGGCCTCGATCGTGAACATCTTCCTGGGCTCGAGCCCGCTCGGCTGGGTGATCGCCCTGATCGGCGTCGTCGTCTTCACGATCTACACCGCGTACGACGTCCAGCGGATCTCGTACGGCGACTACGCGGCGTCTCTTGGCTCGGTCGAGAAGGCGTCGGTCCTCGGCGCGATCCACCTGTACATCAACTTCCTGAACATCTTCCTGTTCCTGCTCCGGTTGATGGGGTCGCGCCGCTAGGCTGCGATCCTCGCGGACAGGTGACGGCCCCGCCGAGCGGCGGGGCCGTTCCGATTCCCGGGCCCTCTTGCTCGCCGCTCAGTCCACCCGGACTCAGAACGACGGCGTGCGTGCTCGGAGTCCTCGCCCAAACCCTGGATCCCGGGTGAAGCTCACGCTCGAACGCGCGCGATCTCAGTCTTTGGGGACTGCGGGCGGTTGTTCGCGGGGCGTGAGTCCAAGAGACTCAATCCGGGCCACCAGCGAGCGTGACAACTGCCCGGAGGTGGCACGAACGGCCCGATCCACGCTCGCTGATCCGTCGGATTGAGTCTGTGGGACTCAGGCGAGATCGGCGTCACTGACTGCGTGCACGGAGTCCTGCGTGAGCCACGACTGTGGGTCAAGGGCTCAGTCGCCTCGGACCGGCGGCGATTCGGCTGGGCCCGCGACCACCCCACGCACCAGCAGCTCCCGGATCGCCTCCGGCGCCTGTGGCCGCGCGTAGAAGTAGCCCTGCCCCCGATCACACACGAGCTCGCGCAGCCGCGACCGCTGGCCGGCCGTCTCGATGCCCTCCGCCACCACCTCGATCCCGAGCCCGTGGGCGAGTCCGATGACCGCCTTCACGATCGGCAGGTTCGAGCTGCCCTCGTCGCCATCGATCCCGTCGACGAACGAGCGGTCGATCTTGATCGTGTCGAGCGGCAGCCGGCGCAGGTACGACAGCGAGGAGTAGCCGGTCCCGAAGTCGTCGAGGACGAGCCCAACGCCCAGCTCGCGCAGGGCGCGGAGGGCGTTGGCGTTGTCCTCGCTCTCGTCGAGCAGCACGGATTCCGTGATCTCCAGCTCGAGCCGGTCGGCCGGCAGGCGGCTCGCCGCCAGCGTCTCGCGGACGTCGTCCACGATCGAGCCGTGGGTGAACTGCCGCGCCGACAGGTTCACGCTCATCACGAGCGGCGACTCGGGCAGCTCGTCGAGCCACGCCCGGGCCTGGCGGCAGGCCGTCTCGAGGACCCATCGGCCGATCGGCGCGATCAGGCCCGTCTCCTCGGCGAGCGGGATGAACGACAGCGGTGGGACGAGACCGCGCGACGGGTGCTCCCAGCGTACGAGCGCCTCGGCGCCCACGATCCGGTCGGTCGCCAGGTCGACCAGCGGCTGGTAGTGGAGCCGGAGCTCGCCGCGCTCGACCGCCCGTCGAAGGTCATCCTCCAGCTCGACCCGGGCGAGCGTCGCGGCGCTCATCTCCGGTTCGAACAGGACGTAGCGCGGACCCGGCGTCGTCTTCGCCCGGACGAGCGCGACCTCGGCCTCGCGGAACATGTCGCCCGGCGTGCCGTCGCCGGGCCAGGCCATCGCGATGCCCATGCTCGCGTTGACGAACCAGTCGCGGGCGCCCAGCCGGAACGGCTCGCGCAGCTCGGCGAGGATCCGGTCGGCGAGCCGGCGCGCCTCCTCCACGCCGCCGATGCCGTCCAGGATCACCGCGAATTCGTCGCCGCCGAACCGCGCGACGGTGTCACCCGGCCGCAGGCTGCGCTGGAGCCGCTCGCCCACGGCGACGAGCAGCGAGTCCCCGACGGCGTGGCCGAGGCTCTCGTTGATCACCTTGAACCGGTCGAGGTCCAGCAGGATCAGCGCGATCGGCTCGGCGTCGCCTGGCCGGCTCGACGAGAGCGAGTGGGCGACGCGGTCGGTCAGCAGGTCACGGTTCGGGAGGCCCGTGATCGGGTCGTACAGCGCGCCGCGCTGGGCCGCCTCGAACAGGTGGGCGTTGTCGAGCGCGATCGAGGCGAGCTGGGCGAACCGGCTGAGCGCGCCGATCTCGCGCGTCCCGAACGCCCGCTCGAAGCTGCCCGAGGCCAGCCCGATCACGCCGACCGTCCGTCCGCCCGTCGTGAGCGGGACGCCGACCACGGCACCGAACACGAGGGTCGGCATATCCGCGGCCCGCCCGGACCACGCGTCGTAGTCGTCGACGGCGACGGGCCGACCCTCGCGGAACACGAGGCCGGAGAGCCCCTCCTCGACCTGCATCCGATAGCCCAGGAAGTCGGTGAAGACCCCGATCCCGTGGCGGACGACGAGCGACTCGCCGTCGGGCTCCACGAGGTAGATGAACCCGTGGGCCGTCCCGAGCAGCGCCGCTGCTCGCCGGATGATCGTGTCGAGCAGGTCCTCCGGGTCGCGCCGGTTCATCAGCGCGATCGCGGTCTCGTCCAGCGCCGAGAGGTAGGGGTCGCGCCGCGCGGCGTCCGGATCGTCCGCTCGAACGCTCGGCTTCGCGAGGTAGAGCGACTGATCCGCCGCCGCGACGAGCGCGTCCTTCGTGTCGCCGTCGTCCGGGTAGCACGCGACGCCGGCCGAGATCGTCACGCGCGGGCCGGTCGGCGTCGGCAGCGCCGCCACGCCGCGCCGAAGCCGTTCGACGACCTCGAAGGCGTCGATCCTGCTCGCGCCCGGCAGGATCGCCGCGAACTCATCGCCACCGTAGCGGTAGAGCAGGTCGCCGGTCCGGGTGGCCGTCCGCATCGCGTCGCCGATGCCGCGCAGGAGGGCGTCGCCAGCGGGATGGCCGCACGTGTCGTTGAAGCCCTTGAACGAGTCGAGGTCGAGCATGAGCAGGGCGAACGGAGCGCCCTCGGCCGAGGCGATCGCCTCGCCGAGCTCACGCTGGAACGAGCCGTGGTTGCGCAGGCCGGTCAACGCGTCGTGGTCGGCTCGCACGGTCATCGCGCCGTGGGCCTCGGCGTTCTCGAGGGCGAGCGACGCCTGGCCCGCGAACAGCTTCACGAGCTCGAACTCGTTCTCGCTGAACCACGCCTCCTCGCCGCCCATCCGCGCGACGTTCAGCGTGCCCACGACCTCGCCGGCCACCCGGACGGGGACGACGAGCATCGCCTCGGGCTCGGACGGCGTGCCCGGGATCTGGATCGCCCGGGGATCGGCGAGCGCGTCGTTGACGAGGGCGCCCTCGCCATGCTCGATCACCCAGCCCGTGACCCCGACCCCGATCGGGCCGGCGTAGCCGAGGATCACGTCGGCGAACCGGTCCCGGGCGACGACCGCCCGCCGGACGCCTGCCTCGAAGTCGCAACGGTAGATCGTCAGCGAGTCGTACGGGACGAGGACCTTGAGAGAGTCCGCGATCATCTCGAGGACGCCCTGCGGGTCGCGCGTCGACAGCAGGCGCTCGTTCACGGCCAGGAGCCGGCGCTGGCTCGCGAGCTGGTGCTCGAGCTCGCGCCGCTGGCGGTCGAGCTGGTCGAGCTGGCTCGTATTGACGATCGCCTGGGCGGCGTAGCCGGCGAAGATCGTGAGGGTCGTCTCGTCCTGCGGGTCGAACAGGCTCGACACGTCGGCCGACAGCGCGATCACGCCGTAGACGTGGTCCTCGAAGCTGATCGGCACCGCGAGGATCGATTGGGCGACCTTCGGCCGCAGGCGCGGGATCGCGCGGGGGTCGGTCCGGACGTCGTCGACGAGGACCGCCTCGTTGTGTGCGGCCGCCCAGCCGGTGACGCCCTCGCCGACCGGGAACCGCAGATCGTCCCAGTTGGGGTTGGTGCTCCCGGCGAACGTTCCCCGGAAGGCGATCGGTTCGCACATGCCGGTGTCGTGGTCCACTCGGTAGACCCGGATCGACTCGAAGGCGATCAGCCGCTCACAGCCCTCGACGATGAGCTCCGCGATCTCCTCGAACCCGCGCGTCCGGTTGAGCCGGACCGCGAGGTCCTGGACCGCCTCGAGCCGGGCCGCGAGCGACTGGACCGACTCGCTGAGGCGCGCGTTGCCGACCGCGGTCGCGAGCTGATCGGCGAAGCCGCGGGCGATCTCCGTCTCGTCCGACGACCACTCGTGGACCGCGTCGTGGTAGAGGACGAGCAGCCCCACCGGCTCGTCGCGGAAGATCATCGGCGCGAAGCACACGCTTCGGATCCCGTTCCGTGCGTAGATCCGGCGGGCGTCCGGCGTGAGCGTGTCGACGCGCGCGTCGGAGATCGTCACGACCGTTCCGGTCCGGAGCGCGCGCAGGCCGGCCGCCGGCCCCTCCGACGACAGGCTCGCGACCCAGTCGAGGAGCTCCTCCGAGAGCCCCTGCTGAGCGGCCAGCGTGAACGGGAGGCGGCGGTCCGCGGCATACAGCCAGGCGCCCATCCGGGTCAGGCCGAACAGGCGCATCCCCTCGGCGACGACCTGGGGGAACAGCCTGCCGAGATCGAGCTGCCCGCTGACCTCCGCCGCGAGATGGCGGAGCGCCTCGACACCTGCCTTTGGGTCGCGGACGACGTGGAGTGGCGGCTCCTGCGGGTCGCGCGGCGCGTGCGGGTCCGGAGAGGGATAAGCGACGGCCATCTGGCGGGCTGGGGACCTCGCTCGGGATCCGGGCACGGGGGCTCGGAGCCGCCCGCTGGGCGACGTCGGAACCGTATGGAGGGGCGGCGCCGCGGGCGATCCCCCAGAGGTACCGACGGCACTGGCCGCCGAGCGGGATCGGGTCGCGCCGCCTCAGCCGGCCGAGCGGACGAGCTCGCCGATCGAGCCGAGGATGGCGTCTGCGAACGGGGCGAGCTCGTCGGCCCTCGACACGCCGCTCGTGACGCCGACCGATCGGGCTCCGGCCTCGCGGGCCATCCGCAGATCGGCGGCCGTATCGCCGACCATCACCGTCCGCCCGACCGGCACGCCGATGCGGTCGGCGATCGCGCGGACCGTGCCCGCATCCGGCTTGATCGGCCCGGGGTCATCGCCGCACCGGACGTCGTCGAGGAGGTCCGCGAGGCCCAGCGACGTCAGCGTCGCCTCGGTCGGGCTCCGGTCATCCGTGGTCGCGACCGCCAGCCGCAATCCGGCCCCACGCAGGCCGCGCAGGACGGCGGGCAGGTCCCCGAGCGGAACAACGGCTGCGACCGGATCCGGCTCGTACCAGGCCTCGGCGAGGATCCGCAGGGCGGCCGGGACGCTGGGGCACCAGCGCCGGAGCACCGCGCCGACGCGATCCCGGAGCGCGGCCATCGTGTCGGTCGCGAGCGGGCCGCCCGGCACGACGCGATCGGCGCTCGGGTCGAACCCGATCGCGGCGAAGACGTCTCCGGCGACCGGCCGCCGCGTCGCCGCCTCGAGCCGCCCGCCGAGCTCGCGCGTCCAACCGACCCACATCGCCTCGAACGAGATGAGCGTTCCGTCCTTGTCGAACACGATCAGCTGCGCGTCGTCGAGGATCGGGTGGAGGGTGACCGCGGGTTCCGCACGCGGAGCGCTCCTGGCCTGCTGCCCCATGGCTAGCGGATGTCGACGCCCACGACGTCGTCCCAGCGCGTCATCCCGCCGCGAAGGACGCGCCGAGACGGCTCGAGGACGACACCATGGTCCGAGAGTCTGATCATCGCCGAGGCATGAAGACGGCCGGTGGGCAAGCCACCGGCCGTCGACACGCTGAGGAGCAGATCCCGATCAGGGCATCCAGGGCTGCCAGATCTCCGGATGCTCGGTGATCCACTGCTTCGCCGCGTCCTCGCCGCTGAGCTTCTTGTTCGTGAGGAGGTCGGCGACCTCGTTCTGGTCCTCGTTCCGCCACTTGAAGTTCTTGATGAACGTGGCGGCATCGCCGGACGAGTTCAGCCACTCGGTCCGGACGATCTTGTTCAGCGTGTAGGGCGGGTAGTCGCAGGCGACCTTCTTCAGGTCGGCGTCGCAGCCCGGGGTGTACGGCGGGAGCTTGATCTGGGTGAGCTTGATCTCGTTGTGGAGCCACTGCGGGTCGTAGAAGTACCCGATGAGGGGGGTCTTGTTCTTGTCGGCGTTCTGGAACGCCGTGATCGAGGCGGCCTCGCTCCCCGAGAAGACGACCTTGAAGTTCAGGCCGAGGTTCGTGATCAGCGCCTCGTCGTACTGGACGAACGTGGGGTCGCTGCCGAGGAATTGACCCTTGTCACCCGACTCCGGGGTCTTGAACAGGTCGACGTGGTTGTTCAGGTTGTGCCAGTCCGCGAGGTCGGGATACTGGTCGAGCATCCACGCGGGGACATACCAACCGATGATCCCGGTCACGCCCATCGGGCCCGCGTCGGTCGCGAGCTTCGTGTCCTGGATGTAGTGCTTCTCGAGCTCGGGATGGCCCCAGTTCTCGAGGATGACGTCGACCTCGCCGGTGTCGAAGCCCTGCCACGCAGGCTCCTCGGCCAGCGTCGAGGTCTCGACCTTCCAGCCCATCTGCTGGAGCAGGCACTGGGCCACGGCGACGTTTGCCTCGGCGCCGACCCACTGGTTGACCATCATCTTCACGGTGCCCTTGTCGCCGGCACCCTTGCAGGTGACCTCGGCGACCTGGCTCGCGCCGGCGCTGGCGCTCGCGGCCGCGGCGCTCTGGCTCGCGCCGCCCCCGCCGGCGCTCGGCGTCGGTGTCGAGCCCGCGCTCCTCGCGCAGCCGGCCACGAGGACCGCGACCATCGCGATCCCACCCGCCCAGCGGGCCAATCGGTTCTCGCGCATCCGAACGCTCCTCCTCCTGGGCCGGTTCAGCCGGCCCGCACCGTGGCGGCTCGACGACGGCCGCCTGCCCCTTGGGTGATCCGATCGAGCATGATCCCGAGCAAGACGATGGCCACGCCGGCGGCGAGGCCCTTTCCGAACTGCTCTCCCCGCGCGAACCCGGTGATGACGTCGTAGCCTAACGCGCCGGCACCCACGAGGGCGGCGACGACGACCATCGACAGGACCATCACGAGGCCCTGGTTCGCCGCGAGCAGCAGCGCCTGGAGACTCATCGGCAGCTGGACCTTCCAGAGCAGCTGCCGGGCCGTCGCCCCCGAGGCCGTCGCCGCCTCCACGACCGTCGCGGGCACCGCCCGGATGCCCACCTCGACGAGCCGGATCACGGGCGGGATCGAGAAGATCACCGCGGCCACGATCCCGGTGAACCGGTTCGGCCCGAAGAGCAGCAGTGCCGGGAGCAGGTACACGAACGGCGGCAGCGTCTGGGCCGCGTCCAGGATCGGCCGGACCACGGCCCGGAGCCGCGCGTTGCGCGCGGTCGCGACGCCCAGCGCGCCGCCGATCGCGAGCGTGATCGACGTGCCCACGAGGACGTTGGCGAGGGTCCGCATCGAGTGGTCCCACAGGCTCAGGACGATGATCCCGCCGAGGCAGACCGCGGCGATCACGGCCGGCCGTCGGCCGGACAGGAACCAGGCGAGACCGACGGTCGCCGCCGCGACGAGCCACCACGGCGCATCGAGCAGGATCGTGTCGAGCGGGTTGAGGATGTAGGTCGCGACCCACGCTTCGAAGTCGTGGGTCGCCGGCGAGATCGTGTCGGTCACCCACGTCGCGACCGTGTCGACGGGCTCCGCGAGCGAGAGCCGGATCGCGTCGGGGAACGTGACGGCGTCGATGAGGAACGGCGCCGCGAGTCCGGCGACCAGGATCGCGGCCGCGACGCCCCAGCGCAGCGCCCGGCGATCCTGGCGGCTCGCCGCGTCGGCGCGCGACCGCGGATCGAGACGTTCGCCGATCGCGAACGTCACCCGATCGAGGACGATCGCGAGGATGACGATCGCGAGGCCCACCTGGAACGACGTCCCGATCTGGGTCTTCGACAGCGCGTTCAGCACGAGCCGCCCCAGCCCGGGCGCCCCGATCAGCCCGGCGATGATCACCATCGACAGCGACAGCATGATCGTCTGGTTGATCCCCAAAGCGATCGCCCGCCATGCGAGCGGCAGCTGGACCTTCGTCAGGATCTGGCGGCTGGTCGCGCCGTACGCCGCCGCCGCCTCGACGGTGGTCCGCGGCACACCGCGCATGCCGAGCGACGTGATCCGGACGGCCGGCGGGATGGCGTAGATCAGCGTCGCGACGACGCCCGGCGGCCCGCCGATGAAGAAGAACGCCGTGACGAGCGGGAGATAGCCCAGCGTCGGCAGGATCTGCATGACATCGAGGATCGGCGAGAGGAACGCCGACAGGCGGTTGCTGCGGCCGGCGAGGATGCCGAGGGGCAGGCCGATGAGCAGCGACAGGACCACCGCCGCGAGGATCATCGACAGCGTCTGCATGCTCGCGTCCCAGAGCCCCATCAGCCCGAGTGCCGTCATGCCGAGGAAGGCGAGGAGGCCCACGCGCAGCCCGCCGAACCCCACGCCGATCGCGGTGAACAGGCCGATGACGCCCGGCCACCCGAGCGAGGCGATGATCTCGTCGAAGACGTCGATCAGCCCGCCGATCCCTTCGCGCAGCGGGGCGAGCGTCTGGCGGTTGTCCTCGGCCCATTCGCGGACGCCAAGCAGGCTCCGGAAGATCGGCGCGTCGTCGTTGTGGGGCAGGGTCATCTGGCCCCGGAAGACGACCCACAGGATGGCCGCCGCGGCGACCGCGAGAAGGACCAGCCAGCGCCGCCCGACGCGCTCCTCGAGGCCGGCCCGAGCGGGGAGCCGGATCGCGGTCACGGCCGGGTCCTCGGCTCGTTCATCCGCTCGACGAGGAACTGGGCGGTCTCGTGGGTCGGCTCGTTGACGGCCTCGAGGCGGCTGCGGCCGGCATGCGGCGGGCCGCTCCGGCCGTCGCTGGACCCGATCCCCGCCACCGGCTCCTCGCCCCCGATCGCCTCGAGGACGTGCGCCCGGTCCACGACGCCGAGGAGCTGCCCGTCCTCGACGATCCGGATCGGCTTCTCCGACCCGGCGACGGCGTGGACGGCGTTCCGGATGACCGTGTCGGGGCGGAAGGCGGGCCCGTCGAGGACGTCGTCGGCTGTCGGCTCGCGCATCACCCAGCGGAGGGTGAGCACGTGGCTCTTGGGGATGTCCCGGACGAAATCGGCGACGTAGTCGTCGGCCGGACGCGCGACCAGCTCCTCGGGCTTCCCGATCTGCACGATCTTCCCGCCGCGCATGATCATCACGTGGTCGCCGAGCTTGAGCGCCTCGGCGAGATCGTGGGTGATGAAGACCATCGTCTTCTTCAGGTCGCGGTGGAGGCGGATCACCTCGCTCTGCATGTCGCGCCGGATCAGCGGGTCCAGCGCGCTGAAGGGCTCGTCGAGGAGCATCACCTCCGGGTCGCCGGCCAGTGCGCGGGCGAGCCCGACGCGCTGCTGCTGGCCGCCGGACAGCTGGTCGGGGTAGCGGTCGGCCATCCCCTCGAGCCCCACGAGCCCGAGCATCGCCCTCGCGCGCTCCTGCCGCGTCGACTTCGGCTCGCCGCGCAGCTCGAGCCCGAACGCGATGTTGTCGACGACCCGCCGGTGGGGCAGGAGCCCGAAGTTCTGGAAGACCATCGAGAACCGTCGACGGCGGAGGTCTCGGAGCCGCTCGGGTGACGCCTTCCGGATGTCCTCGCCATCGAGCTCGATCTCGCCAAGGGTCGGCTCGATCAGGCGGGTCAGGCAGCGGACGAGCGTCGACTTGCCCGAGCCGGACAGGCCCATGACGACGAACACCTCGCCGGCCTGCACGTCGAAGCTCACGTCCTGGACGGCGATCGTGCCGCCGTGGCGCCGGACGGTCTCCTCGACCTGCTCGGGTCTGGCGGCCGCCGACCCAGCTCGCGCGACCCGCGCCTCGGCGGGCCCGAACACCTTCCAGAGGTTCCGGACCGCGATCGTCGTCCGATCCGTCGAGGCAGCCGTCGACGCCGCTGACGGGGTCGCGGACGCGGGGGTCGGCTCGGCGACAGTGGCCACGGGACTCCTCCTCGGTGACGCGGCGCGTGCGCGGACGGTACACCTTCCCGGGAGCGTCGGACACCCCGCGCCCGGCGCTGTTCCCGAACCCGCACCGGCCGTCGGCCCGCGGTTCCGGCGGGCGGATCGAGCCGCCGTTCGCTTCGACGCCGCGACCGAGGCCGAGCGATACTCTCGCGTGCTCCCCGTCACGACGCATCGCTCGGCCGATCGGCCCGGAGGAACCCGCGCATGAGCTCGCTGCCCGCCCAGGCCCGCGTCGTCATCATCGGGGCCGGGATCGTCGGGAACAGCATGGCCTGGCACCTCGCCCGGCTCGGCTGGCGCGACATCGTCCTCGTCGAGAAGGGCGTCCTCCCGAACCCCGGTGGCTCGACCGGCCACGCCTCGAACTTCATCTTCCTCGTCGACCATTCCAAGGAGATGGCGGCGTTCACCATCGAGAGCGCCCGCGAGTACCGCGAGCTCGGCGTCTACAGCGAGACCGGTGGGATCGAGGTCGCCCGGACGCCCGAGCGGATCGAGGAGCTGAAGCGGCGGATGGCATCCGCCACGTCGTGGGGCGTCGAGGGCGGGCGACTGCTGACCCCGTCCGAGGTCAAGGAGAAGGTCCCGTTCATCGACGAGTCGGTGATCCTGGGCGGGTTCTTCACGCCCGGTGTCGGCGTCGTCGACTCGCTCCAGGCCGGCACGCTCATGCGCCAGAAGGCCCAGGAGCTCGGCGCGCTGACCGTCGCGCCGAGCGTCGAGGTCACCGGGATCGACGTGGAGGACGGCCGGGTCCGGCGCGTCCACACCGACGCGGGCTCGATCGAGACGGACGTCGTCGTCATCGCCTGCGGCGTGTGGAGCCCGCGGATCGCCCGGATGGCCGGCGCCTCGATCCCGCTGACGCCGGCGGTCCACCAGATGATCGACATCGGGCCGGTCGAGATGTTCGAGCACACGACCGGCGACGTCGGCTTCCCGATCATCCGGGACATGGACACGAACATGTACGAGCGCCAGCACGGGACTGGCTTCGAGATCGGCTCCTACGCCCACCGGGCGATCCTCATGGACGCCGACGACATCCCGTCGATCGCCGCCTCGGCGCTGTCGCCGACGATGCTCCCGTTCACGAGGGACGACTTCGACCCGCAGCTCGAGGACTCGCTCGAGCTCTTCCCGGACATCGTCGGCGACGAGCGGGCGGGCGTGAAGCTCGCGATCAACGGGCTCCTCTCGCTCACGCCGGACGGCAACCCGATCATCGGCGAGACGCCCGAGGTGAAGAACCTCTGGTCGGTGGCCGCGGTCTGGATCAAGGAGGCGCCGGGGATCGCAAAGACGGTCGCCGAGTGGATGACCAACGGCGAGCCCGAGATCGACCCGCACGGCTCGGATATCGCCCGCTTCTACGACCACCACCACGCCGGGCAGCACATCGCCGCGCGGGCGACCGAGGGCTACAACAAGACCTACGGGATCGTCCACCCGATGGAGCAGTGGGCCTCGAACCGGCCCATCCGGCTGTCGCCCGCGTACGACCGGCACGTCGAGCTGAAGGCTGAGTTCTTCGAGGCGGCCGGCTGGGAGCGCCCGTTCTGGTACAACGCGAACGAGGGGCTCGTCGCGGAGTACGGCGACCGGGTGATGCCGCGCGAGGCCGAGTGGGAGTCACGCTGGTGGTCGCCGATCATCAACGCCGAGCACCTCGCGATGCGCGATCGGGCGGGGCTCGTCGACCTGTCGGCGTTCGCGATCTTCGACATCACGGGCCCAGGCGCCTTGGCGGCGCTCGAGCGGCTGTGCGTGAACAAGGTCGACGTCGCGGTCGGGCGGACGGTCTACACGCCGCTGCTGAATCCGGCTGGCGGGATCCTCGCCGACCTGACGATCATGCGGCTCGGGGAGCGCTGGTTCCGCGTCGTGACGGGCGGCGGGATGGGGATGCGCGATCGGAAGATCTTCGGGGACGCGATGCCTGCCGACGGCTCGGCGCAGCTCCACGACGTGACGAACGCGTACACGACGTTCGGGCTGTGGGGGCCGCGCGCCCGCGACATCCTCGGCGCCGCGTCCGACGGCGGCGCGGACATCAGCCACCAGGGCTTCCCGTTCCTTTCCTCGAAGACCGTCGTCGTGGACGGCGTCCGCACGCTCGCGTCGCGGATCAGCTATGTCGGCGAGCTCGGCTGGGAGATCTACGTCCCGATCGAGCAGGGCCTGCGCGTCTGGGACGCGCTGTGGCGGGCCGGCCAGCCACACGGGATGGTGCCGGTCGGGATCGGGACGTACGCGGTGACGTCGCGGCTCGAGAAGGGCTATCGCGCCCACGGCGCCGAGCTCGAGCTCGACTTCGACCTCGTCGAGGCCGGCATGGCCCGGCCGACGCTCAAGGACGCCGACTTCGTGGGCCGTGCGGCCTACGAGAAGCAGCGTGCGGCCGAGCCGG
>Ga0081539_10004015_pt1 | contig 16914 bp, 15 predicted proteins | sample TabmetS4T2R2_FD_71023 | JGI IMG/M metagenome (GOLD analysis project Ga0081539, IMG submission 71023) | Tabebuia heterophylla rhizosphere microbial communities from the University of Puerto Rico - S4T2R2 | ecosystem: Host-associated > Plants > Roots > Rhizosphere ...
CGCCTACCTGGAGGCGCGCGCCCAGTTCACGGCGGAGCATCTCGAGATCGTCGAGAGGCTGTTCGTGCCGGCGACGCTGAAGACCGGCGAGTTCCTGCAGCGCGCCGGCGAGGTGGCGCGCTACGCCGCCTTCGTCGCCGCCGGCTGCCTGCGCAGCTACGTCATCGACGCCAAGGGCAAGGAGCACATCGTCCAGTTCGCGCCGGAAACGTGGTGGCTCGCCGACGGCATCAGCCTCAACGATCGGACGCCGTCGCAGTTCTTCTTCGAGGCGATCGAGGACTCCGCGCTGCTGCTGATCGAGCCATCGTCGCATCAGGAGCTGGTCAAGCGGGTGCCGCCGTACGCCGCCGCGTTCCAGTCCGGCATCCAGCGCCACGCCGCCGCCAAGGACCGCCGCATCGCGGAGTCGTTGAGCACCTCGGCGGAAGAGCGCTACCTGCAGTTCCTCGACACCTACCCGTCGATCGCGCAGCGCGTCCCTCAGTGGATGCTCGCGTCGTATCTCGGCGTCTCGCCCGAAACGCTCAGCCGCATCCGCAAGAACCGATCGCGGAAGTAACCCGCGCGACCCGACCTAACCATCCGACGCGACCTATCCGACCTTCGCGACGGCTGCAACCAGTGGCTGGGCGCTGCGAGCGGTCATTATATTGACCGTGCCGGTCATTTTGATGTACACATGCTCTTGTGACGGCGTCGGATCGGCAGCTCTTGGCGCTCATCTCGGGACGCATTCGCGATCGGCGGCGGGACCGGCGCTTGTCGTTGGATCGGCTCGCCTCGCTCTCGGGCGTCAGCAAGGGGATGCTCGTGCAGATCGAGAACGGCGACGCGAATCCGTCGATCGCAACCCTCTGCAAAGTGGCGGCGGGGCTCGGCGCGTCGGTCGCCGATCTCGTGCAGGTCGCGGGCCAGCACCCGGCGGAAGTCATGCCGGCGGCCGCGCCGCGGCTGCTGTGGCGCGGGCCGAAAGGCGGGACGGCGACGCTGCTCGTCGGCTCGTCCGGTCCCGACATGCTGGAGCTCTGGTCGTGGGAGCTGCGTCCGGGAGAGCGCTACGACGCGCCCGCGCATCCGGCCGGCACGCAGGAGCTGATTCACGTCGAGCGCGGCCGCCTCGCGCTCGCCTTCGGCGAGGTCAGCTACGTGGTCGAGACCGGCGGATCGGCGGTCGCACGCACCGATCGCCCGCACGCCTACGCCTGCGACGGCAAGCGCCCGACCCGCTTCACGATGGTCGTCGCCGAGTGGCACTCGAAGGGACGCCGCGAAACATGATGTCGAAGCTTCTGCTGGTTGCGCCGATTGCGCTGGCGATCGCCGGCAGCGTGCTCTATCACCTCGCCGCCAAAGCGATTCCACGCAGCTACGATCCGGTCGCGGGGCTGATCGGCCTCTACGCGACGGCGCTCGCCGGCAGCGTCGCCGTCTACATCGCCGCGCGCGGCGCCGCCGGCATCAGCCAGCTGGCCGGCATGTGGCACCCGACGATCGCCGCCGTCGGCATCGGCGCGCTGATGATCGAGCTGGGCTACCTGGTGACTTACCGCGCCGGCTGGCCGGTCAGCACGGTTTCGGTCATGACGAACGGTCTGGTGGCCGTCCTGCTGGTCCCGATCGGCGTCGCCATCTTCCGCGAACCGATCACGGCCGCGCGCGTCGCAGGGATTGTCCTCGTGCTGCTCGGCGTGACACTGATCCAGAGATAGTCGCGTCGGTCGCGTGGGTCGAGTAGGTCGCGTGGGTTGGTTAGGTGAGACCGATGGGTCACAACCTATCCGTCCTACCTAACCAACCCTACGCGACCCACGCGACCCACGCGACCTACGCGACCTACGCGACCCACGCGACCTACGCGACCCTCTTACGACCGCAGACGAGCGGTTCGTCCCTTGATGGTGTCTGCGAGCGCCTTCAGCCGCATCGCGTCGCGGCCGCTCGCGGCGCCGGCGTCTGCTTCGAGCTGCCTGGCCAGCGCGTCGAGCTGATCGAGGACGGCAGCCGCGTTCTTCTCCTTGCCGGTGCGAACGCTGTCCGCCTTGTCGAGCGCGTCCTTCACGGCACGAGCGCGTTCGGGCTGGATGCCCTTGCTGCGCGTCAGCTGATCGAGATAGGCGCGGGCGACGACGGGGCTCGGCGGCCAGGTGACGCGCGTCTGGAACTGCGTGTTCACTTCCTCGGCCCGCACCTGCGCGGCGGCGTCGATCTCGTTCTGCGACAGGAACTCGGTCGGCGTCAGCCGGAAGACGTCGATGCCGCGCGCGATCTCCGACCCATAGATGTAGCCGTTGTACCAGTAGGCCGACCAGTAGCCGCCGGTGACGAGCGTCTTGGCGTCGATCGGGCCGCGATCGAAGAACGCGATCTCGACCGGCTTCGACGCGTCGGGGAAGTCGAACACCGACACGCCGCCCTGATACCACGCCTGCACCATGATGTCGCGTCCAGGCACGGGAATCAGCGATCCGTTGTGCGCGACGCAGTTCTCCTGCTCGCTCTGCGCGGCCGGCATCTTGAAATAGCCGCCGAACTGGAGCTTCTTCTTGCCGCCGGCATCGACGATGTCGAAGATCGCGTCGGCGCCCCAGGTCAGGAGATCGCTGGCGCGGCAGCGCGGCCGCGTGCCGCCGCCCCACTCGTCGGTGAAGATCACCTTGGTCCCGTCGTTGTTGAACGTCGCCGAATGCCAGTAGGCGAAGTTCTTGTCCGTCACATCGTCGAGGCGGACCGGATGCACCGGGTCGTGGATGTCGAGCAGGATGCCGTTGCCCGAGCAGGCGCCCGCGGCGAGGCCGACCTCCGGGAACACCGTGATGTCGTGGCACTGATTGGTCAGCCGCGAGCTCTGCGTGCCGGGCCCGAAGTTGCCGCCCTGCCAGAGACCGTTGATGGCGCCGGTCTTCGGGTCGGCGAAGATGCGCGGCCGGTTGACGATGGCGGCGGTCTGCGGCGCCGCGAGCGGCACCTTGATCACGTCGATGCTGAAGAGCGCGGTGTTCGGATCCTCGTCGGGCTTCAGGCCCGAGCAGCCGGCCAGCTCCTCGCCCGAGCGCACCGAGCTGGTGCCGGACCCATAGACATAGAGGTTGGCCTTGTCGTTCGGATCGACGACGAGCGTGTGGGTGTGCGAGCCGCGGCACGTCTGCACCGCCGCGACCTGCTTCGGCTTCTTCAGATCGCTGATGTCGAAGATCCGCACGCCGCGGAAGCGTTCGACGCTGACGGGCGTCTCGACGCCCTGCGTGCCGCAATCCAGCCGGCCGCGCGTCTGCTCCACCGACATGAAGAGCAGGTTGCCGTGGACCGAGACGTCGCCCTGTCCTCCGGGGCAGACGACCGACGCCAGCAGCTTGGGATTCTTGCCGTTCTCCACGTCGTAGGTGTTGAAGCCGTGGAAGCTGCCCATGAAGAGGTGCGTGCCGCTGAACGCGAGGTCCGAGTTCGCGAATCCCAGCATGTTGGAGCGGCGCGGATCCGGCGGCGGCGGATTCGGATTCGGCACGGGTTCGCCGGTCGCCCGATCGATCTGCGGCTCGGGCTGTTCGGCCGGCGTCGCTTCGCCGCCGGGATTCTTCGGATCGAAGAATCCTTCCGGCTTCGACAGGCTCGCCATCCGCTGCATCCCGCGCGCCGCTTCGCCCGCGTCGCGCAAGCCGGCCTTCAAGCCGACGCGCGGATCGTTGGTGTGCGCCGTCGGCCCTTCAGGACGCTCCTGCGCAAGGCCTGCCGTCCACGTCAACGACGCCACTACCAGGGCGACGCCCGGCGCCGCCATGCCTGCGTACAGCGATCTCATCTCGACTCCTCGAGGTCCGGCTGAAGCCGGACCCTACGTAGTTACCTCGGAATGGCGCTGAGCATCGCGCCCATGCGCTCGATCTCCATCCGCTGATCGGCGTCCACGTCAGACGCGAACGCGAAGATCTCGACGTCCTGGCCGGCGCCCGGCGTGGCGAACAGCTCCGCCACCATCGTCAGCGCGCCGCCGTGATGCTTGATCATGCCCTCCAGAAAAAGGCGATCGAACTCGTCGCCGGTCGCCTTCGCCAGCTGCTGCATCTCGTCGTCGGTCAGCATGCCGGGCATGAGGGTGGCGCCGTGCGCGTGGATGGCGTTGACGCCGGGAACCAGCTGCTGGCGGACCTGCAGCCAGCGCTGCATCATCTTGATTTCGTCGGTCTGTGACACGTCGATGCGCAGCGCGAGCTTCTTCATCTCGTCACGGCGGGTGCGCGACGGGACCAGGGCGACCATCTCCACCGCCTGCGCGTGGTGGCCGATCATCCCTTGCATGAACTTGATGTCTGCGCCGGTGAACTCGACCTTGGAGAGATCGGACGCGGTGTCGGCCGAGATGACCCGGCTCGCTTCGCCCGGCGCGCCCGGCTGGACGATCGGCGGCCGCGCCTCGCCTGCCCTGTGGGTGGTCGCATGACAGGCCGCGCCAGCCAGCGCCGCCGCAACAATCGCCGTAATCGATGTCGAGGGGTCTCTCCGAATCCTCATGGCCCGCAGGGGCTACCAGGATACACCGAGGCTCGCTTCGCTCGATGAAGATCGAATCGCCGAATTCGTGCGTGAAATACCCCTCAGCCTCGAGCGCGGCGTCCGCGGCCGACAGCACGGCGTCTGGCACGAACGCGCGGAGCAACTGGTAGTGACTGGTGCCGGGCTCATGGGTGCCGGAGAGGATGGCGTCGACGACACGCAGCCGGCTGTCGCGGCCGAGGCGTTGTGTGGCTACACCGTCGCCGGCGTGCACGGCGCCGTCACGAGCCGCCGCATGCTCGAGCGCGCGCACGACGGTCGTGCCGATGGCGATGATACGTCCGCCGCGCTCCTGCGCGCCGCGGATCGACGCCGCCGTCGATTCGGGGATGCGGTACGGCTCGTCGAGGGGAAAGCGGCGATCGAGATCGGGATCGCCGGTCGACGAAATGCCGGCCGCCAGCGTGACGGTCGCGAACGCCACGCCGCGATCGCGCAGCGCGCCGATCGACCGCCAATCGAGCACGAACCCGGCCGACGGCGGCTCGAACGCCGCGGGCTGCGCGGCGATCGGCGTCCAGACGTCCCAGAGCGCGAGCGGCGCGGGCAGGTGCGCGTATTGAATCGGACGGCCGTGCCGGGCCAGCCCGTTCCAGATGGCGTCGGGTGTTCCATCGAAACGGATCCGCAGAAGACGCGGATGTCCGAGCACCGCCTCGACTCGCGCCGTGAGCGCAGGAAACGTCAGGCGATCGCCAACGGCGAGCGGTGGCGGCAACAGCCGATCCTCGGTTCGCGTGCGATAGTCGCCGGCGCCGAAGACGACGGCGACAAATTCGCGGACGTCTTCGAGCGTCGAGCGTCCGGCCAGGCGGACTTCAATCTCTTCGGCACCCCGGAAGACACCGGCACCCCTGAAGGGGTGCCCTACCGACGTCCAACCGTGGAGACTTGCTGGCAGCGTTGCTGCGTCGTTGGCGATGACGAGATCGCCGGGCCGGAGGACATCGGCGAAGAGCGCGCGCGGCATGTGCGTGAGATGGCCGCGCGCATCGACAACGAGCAGCCTGGCGCCGCGAGGCCGCTGAACGGCGTCATGCGCGGATTTCACGTGAGACCTCGCGCTCGATGGCGTCCGCGATTTCCCGCGCGGCGGCTTCGGGCCGCTTGAGCGTCGACGCGTCCGCGTCGGGAACCGCGAGCGCATGCAGGGGCGTGTTCATGTCGCCCGGATCGATCGAGAGAAAGCGAATGCCCTCCGCCGCGAGCTCGGCGTCCCAAATCCGCGTCATGTGCGCCAGCGCCGCCTTGCTCGCACCGTACGCGCCCCAGTGCGGGTAGGCGTTGATCGCCGCGTCGCTCGAGATATTGACGACGAGACCGCCGCGGCGTTCGCGCGCGGACGACGCCAGCGCGCCGAGCAGCGCCTTCGTCAGCCGGAATGGCCCGAGCACGTTCGTCGCCAGCGCGAGCTCGAACTCCTCGCACTCGGTGTCGCCGAGCGGCGCCAGCGGAACGGGACCGAGACTCGACGCGCTGTTGACGAGCACGTCGAGTCCGCCCAGCGCGCCGGCGATCTGCAGCGCGATTGGATAGATGTCGTCCTTGCGCGCCACGTCGCCGACGATGCCGTGGCTGCCTGGGTAAAGGCGCGCCGTTTCCTCGACGCGCTCGCTCGTGCGCGCCACGAAGGCAACCTGTGCGCCGTGTTTCGTGAATGCGGCGACCAGCGCCCGTCCGAGGCCGGACGTGCCGCCCGTCACCGCGATTCGAAGACCTGCTTGGTGAGTATCCATTCGTCGACTCCTGCCCTCCATCGTAGGGAGCAGGAGCCGACGTGCCTTCGGCTATGCGGTCAGCCGGGCACCTGTCCAGACGGACAGGTCATGCATGTGCGGCCGCGGCGGCACGACGCTGCGCCGCCCAGGCGCGGGCCTCGGGCGACTTCAACCACTCGCCGGCCACCTGCCTCGTCGCGACGTTGAGGCGGTTCCAGACGTTGATGACTGAGATGGCCAGCAACAGCGAGGCGAGCCCCGGCTGCTCGTAGTGGCGCGTCACCTCGTTCCACAGCTGATCGGGCACCGGGTCGGCCTGGTCGCTGAGGCGCGTCACCGCCTCGGTCAGCGCCAGCGCCGCGCGCTCGGCGTCCGTGAAGTACGGAGCGTCCCGCCAGGCGCCGACGGCGAAGATCCGCTCGTCGCTCTCGCCGGCTCGCCTCAGCTCGCGCGCGTGCATGTCCACGCAGACGCTGCAGCCGTTGATCTGGCTCGCACGCAGGTGCACGAGCAGTAAGGTCGTGTGCGGCACGCCGCCGGTCTCGCTCGCCTTGCTGAGCGCTTGCAACGCTCCCATCGCGTCGGTCACGATCATCGCTGGATTGCTCATCCGTGCTTGCAACATGACTTCATCTCCTCCGGTCACATCTCGTTGATTTCGTCCGTCATGGCTATGACGAATGACTCCAGGAGAATGTGACGATGACCGAACGTGAAGCGCTTTCGCAGCAATTCGAGGCCAGCCGCGGCCATCTCAGGGGCGTGGCCTACCGCATGCTCGGCTCGCTCAGCGAGGCCGACGATGCGGTTCAGGAGGCCTGGCTTCGGCTCAGCCGGACGGATGCGCGCGAGGTCGAGAACCTGCGCGGATGGCTGACGACGGTGATCGCGCGGGTCTGTCTCGACATGCTCCGCTCGCGCAAGGCGCGCCGCGAGGAAGCCCTGGAGGTGGACGCCGGCGAGCCGGTCGCGAAGCGCTCCGAGCGCCCGCCCGATCCCGAGCAGGAGGCGGCCCTCGCCGATTCGGTCGGCCTGGCGCTGCTCGTCGTCCTCGACACGCTCGGCCCGGCCGAGCGTCTCGCCTTCGTGCTGCACGAAATGTTCGGCGTCTCCTTCGAGGAGATCGCGCGCATCGTGAATCGGTCGCCGGCCGCGGCACGGCAGCTGGCCAGCCGGGCGCGACGGCGCGTCCGCGGCGCCCCTGCCGGCGAGGCGAAATTGCGGGCACAGCGGAAGGTGGTCGATGCCTTTCTGGCGGCGCTGCGCGCGGGCGACTTCGAGGCGCTCCTCGACGTCCTCGATCCCGAGGTGATCGTCCGCACCGATCGCTCGCTGGTCCCGTCGGGCGCGCCGACGGAGATCCGCGGCGCCCGCACGTGGGCGCAGTCGGCCGTCGTCTTCGGACGCATGGCGACCGCGGTGCGGCCGGCACTGGTCAATGGCAACGTCGGCGTCATCTTCGCGCCGAAGGGGAATCTGGCGCGCGCGCTCAACTTCACGATCGTCGACGGCACGATCACGGAAATCGAAATCGTCGCCGACGCGGACCGGCTCAGCGCGTTGGAGATTTCGGTGGTCGATTGAGGTTCTGTACGGACTACAACAATCCTCTCTCGGCAGCCAGCGCGACGGCCTGGGCGCGGTTGTCGGCGCCGAGCTTGTTGAAGAGCGCGGTGACGTGGAACTTGACGGTCCGCTCCGAGATCGAGAGCGTGCCCGCGATCTGACGGTTCGACAACCCCGCGGCGACGAGGCGGAGGACGCCGCGCTCGCGCGCGCTGAGACGGCTCGATCGTCCCCGCGGCGCCGAGGCGTCCTTCACGAGCTTTGCCGCGATCCGCGGGCTCAGATACGACTCGCCGGCGTGTACCTGGCGGATGGCGGTGGCGATGTCCGCGGCCGGCGACCCCTTCAACAGATAACCGCGCGCGCCATCCTTGATCGCGCCGAACACGTCTTCGTCGGTCTCGTAGGCCGTGAAGACGATGACGCGGCGGCCGGCGGCCACGAATCTGGCGACGCCGTTGTTTCGATCCGCGTCGGGGAGCTTGAGGTCGAGCAGCACGACGTCGGGGTGCGCGGACGCCGCGGTTCGCAAGCCGTCTTCGATCGTCCCGGCGACGCCGGCCACCTCGATGTCGCGCTCGCGCTGCAGGACGGCGGCGACACCTTCACGCACGATCGGATGATCCTCGACGATCAGGACCTTGATCATCGCGCGGCTGCCGGAATCGTCACGCTGACGGTCGTGCCTCGTCCCGGCGCGCTGCGGATCGTGGCCCGTCCGCCGGCGGCGCGGGCGCGATCCTCCATGCCGAGCAGCCCGAAGCCGCGCGACCGCGCCCAGCGGGTGCGAAAGCCGGCGCCGGCGTCGGTCACGGTCAGGCGCACGCCCGTGCGGCGGCGCTCCAGCGTCAGCCTCGCCTCGCGCGCCGCCGCGTGCTTGCGGACGTTGTTCAACGCCTCGCCGGCAATCCGGAACAGCTCGGACTCGACGTCCGGCGGCAGCGGACCGACGTCGGCGATATCGGCGCGGACGCGAATTCCGGTCTCGGCGGTGAAGCGCCGCGTCAACGCGGTGAGCGCTTCAGCCAGCGGCCGATCGTGGAGCGGCGATGCGCGCAGGCTGGCGATCGAGCGGCGCGCTTCGTCCAGTCCCTGGCGCGCGGCGTCGAGCGCCAGCCGGAACGACGGCCGATTGCGGACATCCGTCTCCAGCTCCGCGAGGCCCGCCTCGAGGTGCAGCCCGACGGCCGTGAAGCCCTGCGCGAGCGTGTCGTGGACGTCGCGCGCGATGCGCGAACGCTCGTCGGCGCGCGCGTGCTCGATCGACTGCTCGCTCAGCCGCGCCCGCTCGATCGCGACGCTGAGCTGATCCGCAATCGTCGTCAGCAGATCGAGCTCCTGGCGCGTCAGCCGGCGCCAGTCGCGCATCGCCAGATTCATGACGCCGAGCGGCCGATCGCCCGCGTAGAGCGGCACGCTGGCGTGGCAGCGCAAGCCGCGCGTGGCGTCGGCCTGCTTCGATCCCGCGGCCGGCGCCAGGCGGCTGCACTCCATGACGTCGATGTTGCGGGCCGTCAGCTGGCCGCGGCGAAACAGCTCGAGGCACCAGCACGAGTGGCCGGTCATGCGCACCGGCTCCTGCAGGTACGGCGGCAGGTTCTGCACCGCGGCGCTGTAGTAACGCTCCGCCGACGGCTCGCGCAGCCACACCCATCCCGTCTCGACGCCGAGCAGATCGGCCATGCGCCGGAGGGCTTCGGCGGCCGCGCGCTGCTCCGTCGGCGCGCTATTGAGCGATTCGGCGACCTCCTTCAACACGCGCAGCGCGCGCGTCATCGACAAAGGTGACAACGCCGCGCGGCGCCGCGGCCGCTTCCGAGCGGTAGGCACGGCCCGATTGTACCGGGCGGACAACGCCAAGGCACACAAAGGAAGACAAAGGACACAAAGATCGGACCGCGAAATTCTCCCTTTGTGTCCTTTGTGTCCTTTGTATCCTTCGTGTCCTTGTCGCTATAGAGAGTTCAGGAACGCCATCAGCAACGCCTTGTCCGACGCGCTGAGCTGTCTGAATCGCAGCGTGACGGCCGCGGCCTGTCCCTGATGACGGAGGATCGCTTCCTCGCGCGTGAACGACAGACCGTCGTGCATCAGGCGGTTGCGCGTCCGCAGCGCCCAGAGCGGCGCGGTGCGGATCTGATTCGCCGTCGATGCGAATTCCGCCGTCGGCTGGATCGGGATGCCGTCACCGCTGCCGATGTTGTGCAGCAGGAAGTCGCTGTACGGGTGGATGACCTTGTTGCCGAGCGCCGCCGGCACGGTCATCGCGCCGCCGTTGATCGACGTGCCGGCCGGCGCCGTCGTGATCGAGGCGACGTGGCAGCCCGCGCAGCCGATGCGGGTGAACACCTGCTCGCCGCCCCGGACTTGCGCGGTGATCGCGCCGCGCGACGGCGCCTTGGTGGATCGCATGAAGTTCGCGAACGCCTTGACGTCCTCGCCTTCGTCCTCCGGATCCGCGACGTGGTCGAAGTCCGTGGTGTCCTTGCCGCCGATGGTGTTCTCCACCGGGAGCAGCGGACTCGTGATCCCCATCTCGTTCAGATAGGCGTCTGCCGAAAACGACTCGAGGCTGGCATGTTGACTCTTCCAGCCGAAGCGGCCGATGCGCGCCCGCCCGTTGGCCTCGAGGACCGGCACCTGCACAGCGGTGCCGCGGATCGCCAGCGGCTGGTTGTCCCGGATCTGCTGCAGCGTGTCGTTGGCGATCGCCTCGACGAATCCGTTGCCGAGCAGGTTGGTCGAAATCCGGAAGGTCCGGATGTCGTCGCCGTCCGCCACCAGCTCCGTCGCATCCGGATGGATCGCGCGCGAGGCAATCAGCGATCCGCCCTGTGATTCGAAGAACCGGCCGTTCAGCAGATGACCGGTCCGCTGTTCGGTGATCTGGCTGGCGCCGCCGGTGACGACGTTCTGATGGCACTCGCGGCAGCTTTGCGCGTTGTAGGTCGGTCCCAGACCGTCCGCGATCGTTTCCACCTCCTCGAAGATGAACCGGTTGTCGTTGAACGACCGCAGCGGCACGACGTTGTCCTCGTCGAGCGTATCGAAGGCCGGGCCCTGCGGGTCGAAACCGTTGGTCAGATTGTCGAATCCCGCCGGCGCTTCGGTCGCGGCCGTCGTTGCGAGCGTGCCGCGCAGGGCGGGAGTGGCGCCGGTTTCCGGGTCGATCACAGAATCGTGCGTGAATCGGGCGCGACTGACCGCGTCGCGCTGCTGGCTCTGAGTCTGGCCGCGCGCCGACGGATCGGCCGCCACTGCGAGCAGAAGCGCCGCCGACGCGATCGAAGTGAATGTGATCGATGCACGTTTTAGTGTAGGAGCCATGCTCCGTTCTCCTTGGCGAGCAGGCTGCGATTGGGATCGAAGCCTGCCCGCCTGACGGGCGCGCGTACAGCGCGCCTCCCCGTTTTCGCCATGGCTCGCGAGATCGCTCGCAAGCCGTTACTGGGGACGCCAGATCGCGGACCTTCGCTCGTGTGCACGCCGAGCGCGGGCTGGTCAACGGATAGACACGACTCCGTCGTTCGCTGCGCAAACGAACGCCGCAGGCGTGTCCGATCGAGTTGTCGCGAGCTGGTGTCGAACGGCTGTGCAATGCGCGCGCCGCTCGGTGGGCGGGACGGGCAGGACGGGCGGGACGGGCAGGACGGGCAGGACGGGCAGGACGGGAGGGACACGGAGGACACGGAGGACGGAACGTGTAACTCTTAGGTGTAGAGCACACGATGACCACACGCATGTTCCTGGTGCGCCACGGCGAGACGGTTCTTTCGGCGGAGGACCGGTTTGCGGGAGCGACCGACGCGGCCCTGTCGCCGAACGGGCGCCAGCAGGCGGAGCGCCTCGCCGAGCGGCTGGCTGACGAAATTGTCGCTGCGGTCTATGCCAGCCCGATGCAGCGGACCGTCGAGACGGCGGCGATTCTCACGCACCCGCACGGCCTGACGCCGATCGCGCGCGACGGCCTGCGCGAGATCGATCACGGACGCTGGGAGGGACTGCGGCGCGGCGAGGTGGAGGCGCAGTTCGCCGAGGAGTACGCCGCCTGGGAGGAGGATCCGCTCGTCTATGCGCCGGTCGGCGGCGAGTCAGGCGTACAGGTCGTGGCGCGCGCCCTGCCCGTCGTCCGCGACATCGTCGTCGCCCATCCGGATCAGAGCGTCATCGTCGTCTCGCACAAGGCGACGATCCGGCTGGTCATCGCGACATTGCTCGGTTTCGACGCGCGCGGCTATCGCGACCGGCTCGACCAGTCACCCGCCTGCCTCAACGTCCTCGACTTCAAAGGCCCGACCCGCGCGCGGCTGATGCTGTTCAACGACGTGTCGCACTACGCCGGAGAGCCCGCGAAGGGCGAGCGCCGATTGTCAAAGTGGTGATCGCAGGTGGGCGATCGGCGCCGCTGAAGCGGCGCCCTACCGAGGGCTATTGCATCCACGGTAGGGCACCGCTTTAGCGGTGCCGATCGGGTGTATCGCCGATCGCGGTGCCAGGCTCGTTACAAATCCGACCTATCTGACCCACCCAACCAACCCACTCGACTTACGCGACCCACGCGACTCACGCGACCCACGCGACCCACGCGACCCACGCGACCCACGCGACCCACGCGACCCACGCGACCCACGCGACCCACGCGACCCACGCGACCCACGCGACCTGTCAATACGTGATCCTGAACCCGAACTGAATCTGGCGCGGCTGGTAGAACAGCTGCGCGGTCGACGCGGGCTGCAGATACGTGCGCGAGCCGAACGTTCTGACGTAGCTCGTGGCGTTCCGGAGGTTGAGGACGTTGAACGCGTCCATGACGCCCTGGAGCGTGACGTGCTGAACCTTCACCGATTTCGCGAGCCGGATATCGAGCTTGCGGTCCCAGCCCGAGACGCCCTCCATCGTCGTCACGCCGTTGATCGTCACTGGGAAACGGCACCGCTAAGCGACGGCACCGCTAAAGCGGTGCCCTACCGATCAGGCGCTCGGCGCCGCCGCTCCAAGGCCGCCCGCCGCCACCGCCTGATCGGTAGGGCGCCGCTTCAGCGGCGCCGGCCCTGCGGTGCTGCGCTGCGGGCCGCTATACTGCAAGGATGTCGAAACGAATCATTGCAGTCATGGGCTCGACCGGCGCGCAGGGCGGTGGACTGGTGCGCGCCATTCTCGCCGATCCGCAAGGCGGGTTCGGCGTCCGCGCGATTACTCGAAAGGTCGATTCAGACAAGGCGAAAGCGCTCGCCGCCGCGGGCGCGGAGGTCGTGGCCGCCGACTCCGACGACGTCGAGAGCCTGAAGCGCGCCTTCGCGGGCGCCTACGGCGCGTTCTGCCTCACGAATTTCTGGGAGCACTTCTCCGCCGAGCGCGAAACGGCGCAGGCGCGCAATCAGGCGGCCGCGGCGAAAGCCGCGGGCGTCCAGCACGCGATCTGGTCCACGCTCGACGACACGCGCAAGTGGGTGCCGATCACCGACAATCGCATGCCGACGCTCCACGGCAAGTACAAGGTCCCGCACTTCGACGCCAAGGGCGAAGCGGACCAGGCGTTCCGCGATCTCGGCGTGCCGACGACTTTTCTGCTGACCTCCTTCTACTGGGACAACTTCATCTACTTCGGACTCGGACCGAAGCCGGGACCCGACGGCACGCTGGCGATTGCCTTTCCGCTCGGCGACAAGAAGATGCCGGGCATCGCCGCCGAGGACATCGGCAAGTGCGCCTACGGCGTGTTCAAACGTTCCGACCTGATCGGGAAGACGATCGGCATCGCCGGCGAGCATCTGTCCGGCGGCGATATGGCCGCGGCGATGTCGCGGGCGTTCGGCCGCGACGTGCGCTATCACGAGATGACGCCCGAGGCGTATCGAGCGCTCGGCTTTCCCGGCGCCGACGACATGGGCAACATGTTTCAGTTCAAGCGCGACTTCGAGGCCGACTACCGGAAGTCCCGCGACATCGCGCTGTCCCGCTCGCTCAACCCCGAGCTGCAGTCGTTCGATCAGTGGCTCGGCAAGCACAAATCAGAGATTCCACTTCAGTAGGCGCACGGCATGTCAACACTGCGAAAGTCCCCGCCGAGCGGGCAGCTGACGGGGATCTGCGCTGTTCGTTCTAGCGGCGAGCCTGCTCGTGCGACGTCGACGAGAACGACGAGGGGATCTCGAAGCCCTTCCGATACTCGCGCGTCAGCAGCTTGTCCGCCTGCTTGTCGTCGACGAAGCGCTCGTTTCTGCCGTCGAACGTCAGCTGACGCCCGACGCGGTACGAGATGTTGCCGAGGTGCGGCAGCGTCGAGGAGAGGTGCCCCTCGAGGATGTCGCAGTTGAGCAGCTTGGCGTCGCCGGCGCGGATGGCGTCGATGAAGTTCTGATAGTGCGGATACTCGGTCGTCGTCAGGCCGGTCGGCTCGCCGGCGGGATCGGAGAGATCCGCGCCGGGCCCCTTCTCGTTCTTCGGCCCGAAGTACGACTGCCACTTCTTGCCGGCCTCTTCGACCCAGAGCCAGCCTTTCGATCCATAGAAGATGTTGCCGATGCGGACGCCGGCTTCGTCATTCGTGAAGCCGCCGCGCGTGGCGAACTCGAGGACGCTGCCGTCGGCGTACTCGTAGGTGCTGGTTTGCGTGTCCGGCGTCTCCTGCGACGATTCGGCGCCGTAGTAGCCGCCGAAGGAGCGGATCTTGACCGGGTGCTCGTTCTTCTGCAGGCCCCAGCGCGCGATGTCGAACTGGTGCGGCCCCTGGTTGCCGGTGTCGCCGTCGCCGTAGTCCCAGTGCCAGTGCCAGTTGTAGTGGAAGCGGTTGCGATTGAACGCCCGCTTCGGCGCCGGGCCGAGCCACAGATCGTAGTCGACCTTCGACAGGTACTGTTCGTCGTAGGTCGGCTCGAGCGTCGTGGCGATGACGGTGAGGGCGTACTTTTCGCCGGGCGCCATCGGGCCGTCGGGATACTTGCCGATCGCCGGACGCGGCTTGAAGCACAGGCCGCGCGCGAACGACACCTTGCCGATGCCGCCGTCGTGAATGAACTTGATCGCCTCGCGGACGGCCGGGCGGCTGCGGTTCATCGTGCCGACCTGGACGATCTTGTTGTAGCGGGCCGCCGCTTCCACCATCTTGCGGCCTTCCCAAACGGTGTGCGAGGCCGGCTTCTCGACGTAGACGTGCTTGCCGGCCTGGAGCGCCCAGATCGTCGCCAGCGCGTGCCAGTGGTTCGGCGTGGCGATGACGACGGCGTCGATGTCCTTGTCGTCGAGCACGCGCCGCAGGTCCTGAGCGAAACCGGGCTTGAACGTCGGCACGTCGGCGAGCTTCGCGTCGTTGATCCGCTCGGGCGCGAGGTTGGCGTCGATGTCGCAGAGCGTCTTGATCGACACGTTCGGCAGCTTGGCGAAACCGCGCTTGAGCGCATTGCCCTGGCCGCGAATGCCGATGCTGGCCGTGACGACGCGATCGTTGGCGCCGAGAATGCCGCGGCCGACGTGCGGCGCCCCTTCGGCTCGGCTCTCGAAGAGTCCGCCGCCGACCGCGAGCCCAGCCGCCGCCGATCCAATGCGCACCGTGAAGTCGCGCCGCGAGATGCCGCTGTCGTCGTTTCGCTTGTCAGCCACGGGGTGCTCCTTGGCCTAGCATCCTAGCACCGGTTGGGTTGCCGGCCGGCACGAGCTCGACGTTTCTTCGACTCATCATCAATTGGGCGCCCACCCGCTGGTACGCGGTGCGCGCAGCCGCGTAGAATGTTGTGCCGTGAGCACATCCGGGCCTTCCCCCGCCGAGGGCTACGAAGGGTTCTTCGGCCTCCACGAGCCCCCCTTCAGCCTCAATCCCGACCCGCGGTTCCTGTTCGCGAGCGCGTCGCACTCGACCGCGCTGTCGCAGGTGGCCTATGCGCTCGAGCGGCGCGAGCCGCTCGTCGTCATCACCGGCGAGATTGGCACCGGCAAGACGCTCCTCTGCCGGACGGTCCTGCAGCGCTTCGAGCGCAAGACCTTCCTGTCGATCGTCGACGATCCGCAGCTCGATCGCGACGACCTGCTCAAGCAGGTGCTTCAGGATTTCGGCGTCATTTCCAAAGACCGCACCAGGCTGACGCCGACCACGCGCCACGAGCTGGTGCAGGCGCTCGCCGACTTCCTGCGGACGCTGATTCCGATTCAGGCGCACGCCGTGCTGATCATCGACGAGGCGCAGCACCTCGCGCCGGACGTGCTCGAGCAGATTCGCCTGCTCTCGAACGTCGGCGACGATCGCGGCACGCTGCTGCAGATCGTGCTGGTCGGCCAGACCGATCTCGACGCGCTGCTGTTGAAGCCCGAGCTGCGGCAGCTGCAGCAGCGGATCTCGCGGCGGCTGCGTCTCGAGCCGCTGAACGGCGACGAGGTGCGGCAGTACATCGACTACCGGCTGGTGCTGGCGCGCGACGGCACGCCGCAGTCGCAGGCGCCGGGCGCCGCGGAGCTGGCGCGCGCGCTCAACGAGTGGCGCGTGACGAATCCGGGCGTCGACTTCACGCCCGACGCGGTGCAGGCGATCACGAAGCTGTCGGGAGGCCTGCCGCGCGCCATCAACCGGCTCTGCGACCGGGCGCTCGAGTCCGCCTACGAAGCGCGCCAGCGGGTCGTCGACGCGCGGATGGTCGAAGCGGCGGCCCGCGCGCTGGATCCGGCGACACGGGCCGTCGTCAGTCCGCCGCCGGTCACGGCGCCCCCTGTCATCGCACCACGGCCGGTCCCCGAGCCCGGTGTTTTTCCAGTGGCTCCAGTCGCTCCCGTCGCGCCAGCCGTCACTCCAGTTACGCCGCCACTCGATCCGGCCGCGGCGCGGCCGGCCGACACGACGCCGGAATCGGAGCGCGAGGAGATCGCCGCGGCATTCCACGACACGCCGCCCGCGATGCCGCAGTCCGATTGGATGATGGAGGAGGACAAGCCGTTCACGCCGATGACCGTCGCGCCGGGCGGCATCGGATCGCGGATGCGATCGAAGTACGCGGTCGCGGCGATCGGCGTCGGCGTCGCGGCCGCGGCGGTGTGGTTTTGGCTGCGCTCGACGAGCGCGCCGCCGGCCAACCAGGCCCCCCCCCCCCCG
>Ga0081539_10004016_pt1 | contig 16914 bp, 17 predicted proteins | sample TabmetS4T2R2_FD_71023 | JGI IMG/M metagenome (GOLD analysis project Ga0081539, IMG submission 71023) | Tabebuia heterophylla rhizosphere microbial communities from the University of Puerto Rico - S4T2R2 | ecosystem: Host-associated > Plants > Roots > Rhizosphere ...
TGCCACGCGCTCTACCGCGTCAACCTGGCGGCACCGGACGACGCCGTCTACGAGAAGTCGGTCGCAGCGCTCATCAACACGATGGATGTCGCCTGCGCGATCGAGGCCGACGGCGTCGTCTTCCACGTCGGCTCGCATCTCGGCGCGGGGCTCGAGGCGGGCCTTGACCGGGCTTTGCCCGCGCTCGAACAAGCGCTCGAGCACTGCTCGGACACGACCTGGCTCCTGATCGAGAACTCGGCCGGTGCCGGCGGCACGATCGGGCGGTCGATCGCGGAGCTGGCCCTCCTCGTCGACCGCCTCGACCGCCATCCGCGGGTGGGCATCTGCCTCGACTCGTGCCACCTGTGGGTCTCCGGCGTCGACGTGACCGACCCGGCCGCGCTCGATGCGTGCCTGGACGAGGTGGACGAAAGCATCGGGCTCGAGCGCCTCCGCGCGCTGCACGTCAACGACGCGGAGGCCGAGCTCGGTTCCAATCGCGACCGTCACGCCAACGTCGGCGAAGGCGTGCTCGGCGAGGGCCTCGGCGTCTTCCTCGCCAACCCGCGGCTGCAGGGACTGCCGACGATCCTCGAGGTGCCGGGCAAGGACGGCCACGGGCCGGATGCGGACGAGATCCGAAAGCTGCGCGAGCTCCACGCCCGCTCCATGAAAAAACCGCCTGCTAGGCGGTCCGGTTCTGCTTCTGGGCGACGACGCGGAACGAAGGCTGCGCGCGCGGGATCTCGGAAAACTCGGGATTGACGCATCCGAGCTCGTCCGCCCGATTGTCGTAGCAGCTCGCTACCTCGGCCTTGCACATCGGCAGCGGCTGCCGGACTGTCTTGACCGCGCCGAAGCCGCCCTTGCGTCCCTGCGCCTCCTGGATCGCCTCGAGATCGATCTCCACGTCGTAGACCTTCTGCATGCAGCCGATATAGGTCCGCCCCCACTCCTGGTAGGCGTAGACGAACGGGCACGAGCGCGCGAGGCAGGCTGCCGGGTAGACGACCTTGTCGCAGTGGACCCCACAGCGCCGGCACTCGGTCTCGTCCTGAGGACGCAACGGAAGCTCTTGCGCGAGGGGCAGGCGCCTCTGCATCGCCTTTGATTGTGGGGAACTGGTGAACCGCCCGCAAGACTTGACATCGGCCGGGGCCGGGTGTAGCGCCTCGCCCTCTCTAGAGCTCGCCGTTCAACCGGCGGACGATGTTGAGCACGTCCATCTGCGTGAAGGCCTCGTGATCGGGATCGAGGCCGCGCTCGTCTTCGTCGGCCCGGAACCAGTAGGCGAGGACGGTCGTCATCCCCGCCTGCTTTCCCCCGCGGATGTCTTCGAAGCGGCGGTCGCCGACGAAGAGCGCGCGGCCGGGCTCGACGGCCAGCGGACCGAGCGCGGCCTCGAAGATCGCGGGGTGAGGCTTCCGCTTCCCCACCTCCGATGAGAAGACCGCGACGTCGAGCCGCGAGGCCAACCCCATGCGCTCGAGATCCTTCTGGAGAAGCCACCCCGGGTCGAACGCGTTCGAGACGAGCCCGGTCTTGAGGCCGCGCTCCCGAAGCGAGTCGAGCAGCGCATGCGTCGAGTCTCCGAGCCGGCGGGCCGGCTCCCACGCCGCGTGCTCCGCCTCGAGGAAGCGGGCGAGCTCGTCAGCGGACAGGTCGACCCCGAAACCCGCGAGCAGCTCCCGCACCATCTCCGGGTACTCGATCTCGTCGAGGGACCCGGGCACCCACAGAAGCGGCAGGTAGCGCTCGCGGAAGCGCGCGGCCGTCTCGTCGTGCGCGGGAAGGCCGTCGCGCTCGAGCGCGGCGAGGCCCGCTTCCCAGCCGGCCTCCACCAGGGACTCGTCCCAGGCGAAGTGGAAGAGGGTGTCGCCCCAGTCGAAGAGGACCGCCTCGATCACAGCGAGGCGAACGTTAGGGTGCGGCGCGTGCTGCGGAAAGTCCTGTACGCCCTGCTCGGGCTCGGGCCTCTCGTCGTGGTCGTCGACCGAGCGGGCGCCAGCGACATGGTGCTCTTCATCGTCGCCGCGGCGGCGCTCATTCCGCTCGCATGGGTGATCGGAGAGGCGACAGAGCACGCTGCACGCCATACCGGGCCGGGAATCGGCGGCTTCCTCAACGCGACCTTCGGCAACGCGCCGGAGCTCATCATCGCCCTCTTCGCCGTTTCCGACGGCCTCACCGAGGTGGTGCGCGGCTCTCTCTCCGGAAGTGTCGTCGGCAACCTGCTGCTCGTGCTCGGCTTCTCGCTGGCGTTCGGGGGACGCGGGATGCTCGACCGCGAGTCGAGCCTGATCTCGCTCGCTCTGGTGGCAGCTGCGACCACGCTCTTCTTCGTCCCTGCGGCTCCGAGCTGGAGCGGAGATCCCGACCGGCACTCCCTCGCCGTGCTCTCCGTCCCGATCTCGATCGTCCTCCTCCTCGTCTACCTCGCCGCCACCTGGTACTCGCTCCGGCGCCACCGCCTGCTGCACCTCGGCAGCGAGGACGAGGAGGCGGAGGGGTGGTCCCTGCCGGCATCGGTGCTCGTGCTTGCCGCCGCGACCGTCGTCACCGCCTTCGTGGCCGAGATCCTCGTCCACTCGCTCGAGGCCTTCGCCGAGAAGGCTCACCTGAGCGACTTCTTCGTGGCGGCAGTCATCGTCGCGATCGTCGGAAACGCCGCCGAGCACGGCGGAGCTGTCGTCGTCGCCTACCGCGGAAGATTGAAGCTCGCGGCCGAGATCGCCCTCAGCTCGAGCGCGCAGGTCGCGGTCTTCCTCATCCCCGCGGTGGCGCTCCTCTCCTGGGCGATCGAGCCGCTCGCGCTGTCGTTTCGGCCCGTCGAGCTGATCGCGTTGGGAGGCTCCTCGCTCTTTGTCGCCTTCCTCCTGCACGGCGGCCGCTCGAGCCGAGGACGCGGGATCGCGCTCGTGGCGGCGTACGGCATCGTCGCGCTCGCGTTCTTCCTCGTCGGCGACCGCAACCCGTGACCGGGAAGGGGTGCGGCTAGCCGCACGTTAAGAGGCGGGGTCGCCCCCTTCACATCTGCCGACCCGTCTGATTGCCTAGACCTTCAACTCCCTGGAGGTAGGCATGTCTTCGACCACGACCATGACTGACGAAGCTCTCGCCCAGCAGCCCCGTGACGACAACGTCGTCGTCTCCGGCAAGGACCTGACGCGCCGCTACGGCGAGGGCGACACCGCGGTCGAGGCCCTGCGGGGATGCTCGATCGAGGTCCGACGCGGTGAGCTGACCGCGGTCATGGGCCCCTCCGGCTCGGGCAAGTCGACGCTGATGCACATCCTCGCCGGGCTCGACCGGCCGACGACGGGGACCGTCACGATCGAGGGCCGGGATGTCACGCAGCTCGGCGACAACGATCTCACGAAGCTCCGCCGCGAGCACATCGGCTTCATCTTCCAGTTCTTCAACCTGCTCCCGATGCTGACGGCCGAGGAGAACATCCGCCTGCCGCTCGAGCTCGCAGGAGGCAAGGTCGACGACAAGTGGGTCAACGAGGTCATCGACAAGGTTGGCCTCGCCGACCGGCGGACGCACCGGCCCTCCGAGCTCTCGGGCGGCCAGCAGCAGCGGGTCGCGATCGCGCGCGCGCTCGCCTCCCGCCCGACGGTCATCTTCGCGGACGAGCCGACCGGGAACCTCGACTCCTCTACGAGTGCCGAGATCCTCGACCTCGTGCGCGAGATGGTCTCGAACTACGGGCAGACCACGGTGATGGTGACCCACGATGCGCACGCGGCGGACATCGCCGACAGGGTCCTCTTCCTCGCTGACGGCTGCATCGTCAAGGAGCTGCGCGGCGCCGACGCCGGGCAGATCCTGAACGCGATGGAGGAAGTGAGCCGGCGATGATCCGCGTCGCGCTCAGAGGACTGGCGGGCCGCAAGCTTCGCGCGGCCCTGACTGCGTTCGCGATCATCCTCGGCGTCGCGATGGTGAGCGGGACGTACGTCCTCACGGACACCATCGACAAGGCCTTCGACAACATCTTCAGCGAGACGTACGCGAACACCGACGCGGTCGTCTCGGGCAAGGCTGCGGACATCAACTTCGAGGGAGACTCGCCCGACACGCCGCCGATCGATGCGACTCTCCTCGAGAAGATCCGCGCGCTGCCGGACGTCGAAGCCGCGACCGGCATCGTCGTCGACGACACGAACACGAAGATCCTCAAGAAGGACGGCAAGGCAGTGAACACGAACGGCGCGCCGTCCTTCGGCTTCGGCATCGACCCCTCGCAGTCCGAGTTCAACCCGCTCAACCTCGTCGAGGGCACCTGGCCCCAGAGCTCCAACGACGTGGTCATCGATTCGAACACGGCCGACGAGCAGGGCTACAAGGTCGGCGACACGATCAAGATCGCGACCCTCCAACCCGTCCAGTCGTTCAAGCTCGTCGGACTGGCGCAGTACGGGGACGTCTCGTCGATCGGCTCGGCGACCTTCACCGTCTTCACGATTCCGACGGCGCAGTCGCTCCTCGACCGGATCGGGAAGTTCGACACGATCTCGGTCGCCGCCAAGGAAGGCGAGAGTCAGCAGGCGATCGCCGAGGAGATCAAGCCGCTGCTGCCGGCGACGGCCCAGGTCAGAACTGCCGATGCGCAGGCGAAGGAGGACGCCAAGGACGTCTCCTTCACGAAGTTCATCCGTTACTTCCTGCTCTCCTTCGCGGGCGTGGCCCTGTTTGTCGGCGCGTTCGTGATCTTCAACATCCTCTCGATCACGGTCGCCCAGCGCGTGCGCGAGTTCGCGACCATCCGGACGATCGGCGGCTCGCGGCGGCAGATTCTGTGGTCGGTCGTGCTCGAGGCGTTCACGATCGGCCTCATCGCGTCGATCCTGGGACTCTTCCTCGGGCTCGGGCTGGCCGCCGGCCTGAACGCGCTCTTCAAGGCACTGAACGCCGACCTCCCGAGCCAGGGGCTGGTCTTTGCTCCTCGCACGATCCTGGTCTCGCTGCTCGTCGGCGTCGGAGTGACGGTCGCGGCCGGGCTGATCCCGGCGCTGCGCGCCACTCGGGTGCCGCCGATCGCAGCCGTCCGCGAAGGCTCGGAGCTGCCCAAGTCGCGCATCTCGAAGTACGTCCCCTACATCGCGATCGTGGTCGTGGCCCTCGCGGTCACCGTGCTCAGCTACTCGCTGTTCAAGGACAATCTCGGCACCGCACCGCGTCTCATCTCTATGGCCGTCGGAGTTCTGCTCCTCTTCGTCGGCGTGGCGATGCTCTCCTCGCGCACGGTGCGGCCGCTCGCGGTCGGTACGCATCCGATCGCGAAGTGGGCGGTGGTCCTGTTCTCGGTCCTTGTCTATCCGTTCACCCTGTCCTACTGGCTCATCCGGTCGGCGGCGTTCGGGACCGGAGCACGAAAGCGGCTCACGGCCCTTCTCGAGGGGATCGCGATTCAGCTCGCAATCGTCGTCCTCGCAGCAGTCCTCCTGAGCACCTTCCTCGGCGTTCTGTTCGCCGCGATCCTGCTCGCGATGGACGTCTCGGCGCTGACCATGTGGACGCTGCGCAAGACTCGCGGCTTCCAGCCCGAATGGCCGATCGAGTTCCCGAACGTCCGGCCGGAGACCATGGTCAGCGACGTCGCCAAGGAGAACTCTCGCCGCAACCCCGGCCGGACGGCTTCCACTGCGGCCGCGCTCATGATCGGGATCGCCCTCGTGACCTTCGTGGCCGTTCTCGCGAGCGGGATGAAGAAGTCCAATCGCGGCGCGATCGAGGATCAGGTGCGCGCGGAGTACGTCGTCACGGCGCAGGACGGGTTCTCTCCGTTCGTGGCCGATGCCGGCGAGGCGGTGCAGCAGTCGCCCGATGCCCAGTTCGTGACGAGCGTCCGTTCCGACCTCGCCAAGGCCGACGGCGAGAGCGGCTACATGACCGGGATCCAGCCCGGGGCGATCGCACAGGCCTACCACTTCGACTGGAAGGACGGGTCCGACGCCGTCCTGGGCCAGCTCGGTAGGGACGGCGCCATCATCTCCGACGACCTGGCCGACAAGAAGAACCTCGCCGTCGGCGACAAGTTCACACTGCTCACCCCGAACGAGAAGAAGACCGAGCTCGTCGTCAAGGGCGTCTATTCGCCGCCGCCCTTCTTCCCGATGCTCGGCAACGTGTCGATTCCGCAGACGCTCTTCGACTCGATCATCGACAGGCCGCGGAACTCGTTCGTCTTCGTGGACGTCCCCGGCGAGCCGAGCGCGGCGACCACCGCGTCGCTGGAAGCAGCCGTGAAGGACTTTCCCGACGCGAAGGTGCAGAGCCGGGTCGACTGGATCGACCAGCAGGATCAGGACTTCAACAGCTTCCTGAACTTCCTGTACATCCTCTTGGCGCTGTCGGTGATCATCTCCCTCGTCGGCATGGTCATCACGCTGCTCCTCTCCGTCCATGAGCGAACGCGGGAGCTCGGCATGCTGCGCGCGGTCGGAATGACGCGGCGGCAGGTGCGAAGGATGGTGCGGCACGAGAGCGTCATCACGTCACTGATCGGGGCGGCGCTGGGGCTCCCGCTCGGCATCTTCCTCGCCCTCCTGATGACGAAGGCGCTGTCGCAGTTCGAGGTCAAGACCGCCATCCCGGCCGTTCAGCTGATCGTCTTCGCGGTCGTGGCGATCGTCGTCGGGATCCTCGCGGCGATCTTGCCTGCGCGCCGAGCGGCGAGGCTGAACGTCCTCAACGCCCTGCAGTACGAGTAACCGCTGGTCGGCGACGCGCCGGCGCCGCTAGTACGGCGTCGGCGCGTCGGCGGCCAGTTCGACGGGGCGGTCGCTCGAGGCGAGCGCCCGCGGGATGCGCTCGATGGCCTGCTCGATGTCGCCGGCCGAGACGTCGAGGTGCGTCACGGCGCGCAGGACGTCGTTGCGCGCTGCGTAGGAGAGCAGCACGCCTCCGGCGCGAAGTCGTGCGATCGCCTCGTCCGCGGAGAAGCCGAGCCGCGCGACGTCGAGCAGGACGAAGTTCGTCTCCACCTGCTCGAGGTCGACGGGCAGGCCGGCCTCCGCGAGGCCCTCGCCTAGCCGCCGCGCGTTCGCATGGTCCTCGCCCAGGCGCTCGACGTTGTGCTCGAGCGCGTAGAGCCCGGCCGCGGCGACGATGCCGGCCTGCCGCATCGCGCCGCCGAAGAGGTGCTTCATCCGTCTCGCCTTCCCCATCCGCTCATGGGAGCCCGCGCTGATCGCGCCGAGCGGACAGCCGAGGCCCTTCGAGAGGCAGAGGGTCACCGTGTCGAACTCGCGCCCGTACTCCGCCGCGGGCACCCCCGCGGCCACCGAGGCGTTCATGAGTCGCGCGCCGTCCAGGTGGACGTCGAGTCCTCCGCGGCGTGCTTCGGCGACAACGCTGCGAAGGTGCTCGAGCGGCCAGACGCGGCCGCCGCCGCCGTTGTGCGTGTTCTCGAGGCAGAGAATCCTCGTCGGGGCCGTATGCAGGTCGCCGGGCGGGTTGATCGCTTCGCGTACCTGCTCCGCGGTCAGGATGCCGTGCTCCGACTCGAGCGGCTTCATCGCGAGCCCGGAATGCACGGCGGGCCCGCCGAGCTCGTAGCGGAAGACGTGCGCCAGCGACTCGGCAAGCACTTCATCCCCTGGCTCGGACAGGATCCGAAGCGCGATCTGGTTCGCCATCGTCGCGGTCGGGAGGTAAACCGCTTCCTGCTGCCCCAGAAGCTCGGCCGCCCGTTCCTCCAGCTCGATGACCGTCGGGTCCTCGCGCTTCTGCTCGTCGCCGACGACGGCGGTCGCCATCGCCTTGCGCATGCCTTCGGACGGCTGCGAGAGGGTGTCGGAGCGGAGGTCGATCATCCCTTCCAACTTTAGAGACCGTCCCAGAATGAAGACCTGAGCCGCGGGAGCGCGCTGAACGGCGCGATGCGGCGTCCTCGGTCGCGCGGGTATCTCATTCGATACCCGCGCTCCCTGCGTCCTTGCCTCGCTCCGCCCAGCTCAATCCGGCGACGAGGCCTCATTCCGGAACGATCTCTTCGTCGAAGAACGTGTCCTCGTCGGAGTAAGGCGGCGCGCAGCAGCAGAGGAAGCGGGCGCCCCGGTCGCCCGCCGTGATCTGATGGCGCGCACCCGCCGGGATGAGGATGGCGTCACCGACCCCCACCTCGCCGCGGTCGCCTTCCACCTCCATCTCCCCGCTGCCGTCGACGAGGACGTAGATCTCCTCCGTGCGCGCGTGGTAATGGCGCTGGGTCTGCTGCCGCGGGCCGAGCTCGGCCTCGGCAAGGCTCTGGCTCTTCGCGCCGCCGGCGGCCGCGTCGAGCAGGACCCGAATGGTCGAGCCGTCCAGGGTCGTGAAGGGCTCGGCCTCCAGCCGGGAGCGGACCTCCACGCTACTTCGGCGGTCGCGGGACGCGTGTGTCGAGGCGGCGGAACGTCCTCCTGAGGAAGCCTCCTTGCGCGAGATCGCGGTCGAGGGCCGCCTGCTTGCGCGCGTGCTGCCCCAAGCGGTCGAGGATGATCTCCCTCAGGTGCCGCCGCTCCTCGTCGTCGAGCTCGACGGCGAAGCGCTCGACCGCCGCTGCGAACTCGCGGCCGTCGTGGTGCTCACGCAGGACGTCGACGTGCTCTTCGATGTCGCGACGGGACCACTCGCCCATCAAGCGCCTTTCTGGACCTCGACAGCTTCGCCTTTCGAAGGCTCCCCGGCGAGGTCCGGGTGATCGCCGAAGCGGTAGCGCACGATCGCGCGCTTCGCCGCCTTCACCTCGTCGAGCCGGCGCACCGGCCGAGAATGCGGCGCCTCCTTCAACACGCTTGCGTCGTCCCGAGCCTCGCGCGCGATCTCCAGCATCGCATCGCAGAAGGCATCGAGCGTCTCCTTCGGCTCGGTCTCGGTCGGCTCGATCATGAGCGCCTCCGCGACGATCAACGGGAAGTAGATCGTCGGGGGGTGGAACCCGAAGTCCATCAGGCGCTTGGCCACGTCGAGCGCCGTGATGCCGTGCTCGCGCTTGAGGTTGCGCGCCGACAGGACGAACTCGTGCATGCACAGCCGGTCGAACGGAAGCTCGTAGGCGTCGCGCAGCCGGGCGAGCATGTAGTTGGCGTTGAGGACGGCCGCCTCCGACATGAGACGGAGAGCCGGCCCGTACGCACGGATGAAGGCGTACGACCGGACGAAGACACCGAACGGCCCCGTGTAGCCCCGCACCTTTCCGATCGATTTCGGCCGGTCGTAGTCGAGCGCGAAGTCGTCGTCCTTCCGGACGACGGCGGGGACCGGGAGGAACGGCTCGAGGAGGTCGCGCACGACGATCGGCCCGCCACCGGGGCCGCCGCCGCCATGCGGTTGCGAGAAGGTCTTGTGCAGGTTGATGTGCACGATGTCGAAGCCCATGTCACCGGGACGCGAGATGCCGCAGACCGCGTTCAGGTTGGCCCCGTCGTAGTAGAGGAGGGCGCCGGCATCGTGGAAGATCGCGGCGACCTCCTCGATGTGCTCGTCGAAGAGGCCGAGCGTCGACGGGTTGGTGAGCATGAGGCCCGCCGTCTCCTCGCCGACCTTCGCGCGCAGGTCGTCGAGGTCGAGATTCCCGCGCGCGTCGGTCTCGACCTTCTGGAGGTTGAAGCCCGCCATCGTGACGCTCGCCGGATTCGTCCCGTGCGCCGTGTCCGCGGTGATGACGGTGCGGCGCTGATCGGCTTCGCCGCGATCGGCGAAGTACGCCCTCATGAGCATCAGCCCGGTGAGCTCACCCTGCGAGCCGGCCGCGGGCTGGAGGGAGACAGCGTCGAGCCCGCACACCTCGGCGAGGATCTCCTGCAGCCGCCACATGAGCTCGAGCGCGCCCTGCGCTCCTTCCTCCTCCTGCAGCGGATGGAGGTCGCGGAACCCCGGCAGCGAGACGACGCGCTCGTTCACCCGCGGGTTGTGCTTCATCGTGCAGGAACCGAGCGGATAGAAGCCGGTATCCACTCCGAACGTACGGTCCGCGAGCGCGGTGAAGTGCCGAACGATCTCGGGCTCGGCGACCTCAGGAAGGCGTGGCGGCTTCCGCCGGCGAAGCTCCTCGGGAACCTCCGGCACCGGCAGGCCGGCATTGGGGATCGCACTTCCGCGCCGACCCGCCTGCGAGCGTTCGAAGATGAGCTTCAACCGGCGACCTCCGCGAGGACCTCGGACAGACGATCGATGTCGGGCTTCCTCTTCCTCTCCGTTACGCAGACGAGAATCGCGTCCTCCATCTCGCTGTAGTCCCGCTTGAGCGCGTAGCCGGGATGCACGCCGCGTTCCCGCGCCGCCCGAATCACCTCCTGGGCAGGCCGTCCGACGCGCACGGCAAACTCCTTGAATGTTGTCCGTTCAGGAAACAAGAGCGGAAGGCCGAGGCGCTCTTTCGCGTACTCCGCGAGGGCCATGCAGGTCTCCCCCGCTTCCCGCAGTCCCTGCGGGCCGAGCCACGAGAGAGTGACGAGCCCGGCCAGCGCGAGGAGCGTCTGGTTCGTGGTGATGTTGGAGGTGGCCTTCTCCCGTCGAATGTGCTGCTCCCGTGTCTGCAGGGTGAGGACATAGCCGCGCTCACCCGCGGTGTCGGTCGTCTCGCCGACGATCCGCCCGGGCATGCGCCGGATGTAATCGGAGCGAGAGGCGATGAACCCGTAGTGCGGGCCTCCGTAGGACTGGTAGTTCCCTGCGCCTTGACCTTCGCCGATTGCGATGGCGCAGCCGTAGTTGCCCGGCGCCTCGAGGAGGCCGAGGGACATCGGATCGACATGCGCGACCGGCAACGCCTCGGCGGCGTTCGCCGCCGCGGCGAGGTCCGGCGCAGGCTCGAGGCAGCCGAAGAAGTTCGGCTGCTGGAAGAGCACGCACGCCGCGCCTTCGGCTGCGCGACCCAGCTCCTCCGCGTCGGTGACGCCCTCTCGGTGCGGCACCTCGACCACCTCGAGCCCGAAGCCCGGCGCGTACGTCTTCACGACCTGGCGCACTTGCGGGTTCACCGTCTCGCAAAGGACGACCTTCGAGCGGCCGGTGACGTGCTTCGCCACGTAGCAGGCGTCGGCGGCGACCGTGGTGCCGTCGTAGCCGGAAGCGTTCGAGACGTCCATGCCGGTGAGCTCGCAGATCACCGTCTGGTACTCGAAGATCGCCTGCAGCACGCCCTGGCTCATCTCCGGCTGGTAGGGCGTGTAGGCAGTCAGAAACTCGCCGCGCGCGAGGATCGCGTCGACGATCGCGGGCACGTAGTGGTCGTAGATGCCCGCGCCGAGAAAGGACAGCTCCTGTCCGGTGTGGACGTTCTTCGAGGCGAGCTCGTCGAGATGCTCGACCAGCTCGGCTTCCGAGAGCGCGGGCTCGAGGTCGAGCTCCCGGTCGAAGCGGACGCCGGCCGGGATGTCGCGAAAGAGATCGTCGACGCTGGCGACACCGATCGTCTCGAGCATCGCCTCCCGGTCGGCATCGGTCAGCGAGAGATAGCTCACTGCTCCTCGAGGAGCTGCCGGTAGGCCTCGGCGTCGAGGAGGTCATCTACCTCGGCCGGGTCAGTCAGCCGGATCTTCACGAGCCAGCCGTCCCCGTAGGGATCGTCGTTGACCGTCTCGGGCGCGTCGGTCACCGTGCCGTTCACCTCGACGACCTCTCCCGAGAGGGGCGAAATGAGGTCCGAAACGGCCTTGACGGATTCGACCTCGCCGTAGCTCTCGTCACGCGCGACCGATCCGCCCGCCTCGGGTGGCTCGTAGTGGACGATCTCGCCGAGCGCGTCCTGCGCGTACCAGGTGATTCCGAGCGTCGCGGTGTCCCCCTCGACGCGGGCCCAGTCGTGCTCCCGGTGGTACTTGAGGTCGTCGGGGTAGCTCTCCTCGGCGGCCACTAGCTGTCCTCCCTCTTGTAGATCGGCTTCCTGACCACGTGGGCGTGCTTCGGCCGCCCGCGGACGTCGATGCTGAGCCTCGTCTCGGGCTCGAAGAGCCGGGTCGGTACGTAGGCCATCCCGATCCCGATCCCGAGCATGGGCGACAGCGACCCCGAGGTGACCTCGCCGCCCTCCGCGATGGCCATTCCCTGGCGCGGGATGGCCTTCTCGTCCATGACGAAGGCGACGAGCTTCTCGGCCGGGCCCTCCTCCTTCTGCCTCCGCAACACGTCGACTCCGGTGAAGTCCTTGCCGAGCGCGCACGCCCACCCGAGGCCGGCCTCGATGGGCGTACGGTCGGGCGAGATGTCGTTGCCGTGAAGCGGATAGCAGACCTCGAGCCGAAGGGTGTCCCTGGCGCCGAGGCCGCACGGGACGACCCCTCGTTCGAGGATCGCATCCCAGAGAGCCGGGGCGTCGTCGGGTGCGCACCCGAGCTCGCAGCCGCGCTCGCCGGTGTAACCCGTCCCCGCGATCAGGCAGCTCGTGCCGAGCACGTCTCCCGTTCGAAAGGTGAAGGGCTCGATCTCGACGCCGATCCGCTCGAGCGACTCGGGCCCCTGCACCGCGAGCAGTGCCCATTCGGGCGAGACGTCTTCGGCTTCGTCCAGGGCGGCGTGGTCCGGATCGACGTTCGCCGCGTTGACGACGAGCAGGTAGTCGTCCTCCCCGCGCCTGTAGGCGATCAGGTCGTCGGTGATCCCGCCGCGCTCGTTCGTGAGAAGGGTGTACTGCGCCTGCCCGTCGCCGATCCGGTCGAGGTCGTTCGAGAGGCGAGCCTGGAGATACTCGTGGGCGCCGGCGCCCGCCAGCGAGAGCTGACCCATGTGCGACACGTCGAAGACGCCGGCCGACTTTCGGACCGCTTTGTGCTCGTCGACGATGGACGTGTACTGGACGGGCATTTCCCAGCCAGCGAATGGGACGAGGCGCGCGCCGAGAGCGGCGTGGCGCTCGTACAGAGGCGTGCGCCGGAGCGTCTGCACCGCCGCGATCCTATCCGTAACCGAGCGGCGCCCGTGACCGTTGAAAGCAGCGGAATGGCCCCGCCTGAAGAACGAATCGCCGAGATCGAGTCGCTCTTTCGAAACGTGAACGAGCGGATCGCCACAGCAGCGGACAACTACCGCGTGGAGAGCGCCGAGTTCTTCTGCGAGTGCCTCGATCCCTCCTGCGGCGAGCGCGTCGTCGTCCCGCTCGACGAGTACGAGCGCGTGCGGGCCGACGGCACGCGCTTCGTCCATGCGATCGCGCACGTCGAGCCGGAGTACGAGCGCGTCATCGCGCGCCGGCCGAGGTACGCCGTCGTCGAGAAGTTCGGGCGCAGGCTGGCGGAACTCGTGCGCGGCCTCGACCCGCGCCGCGCCCGTGCGCCGAGCCCAGACGATCTGTCTCTCTAAGACCTAGCGGCGCCGGAGGAACGACGGGACTTCGAGAACGTCCGCGGGGACGTCGAAGCCTCCGCTGACGGGCTCACGCTCGCGCTCGGTACGGTCCACGCGCTCGCCCTCTTCCCGTGGCCTGCGCTCTCGGCGGAGGCTGCGGTCGAAGCCGGTCGCGATGACGGTCACGCGGACCTTGCCCACCATGTTCTCGTCGATGACCGCGCCGAAGATGACGTTGGCGTTGAGGTCTGCGGCACCCGTGACGACCTCCGCCGCCTCGTTCACCTCGAAGAGGCCGAGGTCGGGGCCGCCCGTGATGTTGAGCAGGATCCCGGTCGCGCCCTCGACAGAAGCCTCGAGGAGCGGTGAGGACACGGCGGCGCGCGCGGCCTCCGCGGCACGGTTCTCACCCTCGGCCTCGCCGATGCCCATGAGCGCCGACCCGGCGTCGGTCATGATCGTGCGCACGTCGGCGAAGTCCAGGTTGACGAGCCCCGGCACCATGATGAGGTCGGTGATCCCCTGGACGCCTTGGCGGAGGACCTCGTCGGCGAGCCGGAATGCGTCGACGACGGAGGTGCGCTTCTCCACGACCTGGAGGAGCCGGTCGTTCGGGATGATGATGAGCGTGTCGACCTTGTCGCGGAGGTTCGCGATCCCGGTCTGAGCCTGCTCGGCGCGCTTGCGCCCCTCGAAGTGGAACGGACGGGTGACGACGCCGACGGTGAGCGCCTTCAGATCGTCGCGCGCGACCTCGGCAATGACGGGCGCGGCGCCTGTGCCGGTGCCGCCGCCTTCGCCCGCCGTGATGAAGACCATGTCCGCGCCCTTGAGCGCCTCCTTGATCTCGTCGCGGCTCTCGAGCGCGGCCTCCTCGCCGACCGCCGGATCCGCGCCTGCTCCGAGCCCGCGGGTGCGCTGCGTCCCGATGTGGAGCTTCTGCTCTGCCTCCGACATGAGAAGCGCTTGCGCATCGGTGTTGACGCCCACGAAGTCGCAGCCACGAAGGCCGGCCTCGATCATGCGGTTGACCGCGTTCGTGCCGCCGCCCCCGACGCCGACGACCTTGATGACGGCCAGGAAGCTACCCGACTGGTCTCTCACTCTTCCATCCTCTCCGATCTCTAGCTCAGCTTGAGCGTGCGCCTGAGGGTACGTCCACCTTCCAACTATGTCAACTGTGCATTTGCAGGGGAGATGTGGACAAACCCTAAGGCTTAACCTGAGACTTGAGGGTCTGCTCCAACCACTGTCCGCTCGGGCACGCTCACGTCCACGTATCCGATCGACCCTGGATCACCGGCAGCGAGCGAGCGCAGGACGACGGCCGCTGCCGCGAGCTTGGCCCCAACGTCGACCGGCTCGCCCAGGCGCAGCTCTGGGTCTCCCCACGAGGCGTGGAGCTCCATCTTCAGCTCCCCGTCTTCGAACGAGACCTTGTCGATTCGGGCCGGGAATCTCGTCGGCGCAGCGGCGAGGGCACCGAGAATGACGTGCGCGGCCTCGTCGTTCACGAAGGTCCCTGGTGCGACGTTCGCGCGCTCCTCGAGGCGGAAACGCGGAAAGCGCTCGTCCGGATCGGGGGCGTAACGGCGAATGACCCGCCCGCGTCGCGAGACGAGCCAGCGATCCGAGCCGATTCGAAGAACGGCTAGGGGAAGCTCCGGAGTGACGAAGATCCGGAGCGTGCTTGGGAACGCGCGGTCGTAGCGGACCGAGCGCACGGTTGGGAGTGCCTCGAGCTCCTCGATGAGCGCACCGCCGTCGAGGCCGACGAGGCTCTTGCCTTCGAACGGCTCGGCTGCGCCCCGCGCCGCCTCGCGGACCGAGCGGGACGCGCCGCTGACCTCGATCGTGCGCACGGCGAAAACAGGCGTCATCCTCGCGGCTAGGTAGAGGAGGGCGAGCGCAGCGACGGCCAGGGCGGCGCCGAGGGCCAAGCGCGGCCACGGCAGCGTGAAGTCCTGCCGGGCGGAACGCGGCTGGACCAGCGCAAGCCGTCCCATGCGGAACAATTCGTCGTCGGGACGCGCCGTCCTACGACTCGCCGGTCTCGAATCCGAGGCGTTCCGACTCAGCAGCGCGGGCCGCACGCCGCTCCGGCGTGTCGTCGTCCGCGGGCGGACTCTTGATCGCCCACGTCGCGGTGACGTCGGGATCGACGACGACCTCGCCGGTCGAGCGCAACCTGTACTCGCCTGGCGCCGCGTCGGCAAAGGCCCGCAGGTCGGGCGGCACCCTGTAGAGCTCTCCATCCCATGGGAGCCCGGGAGCCACGAACTCGACGGTCACGCCCCGGTCGGCGTCCGCGTCGAGGATGCGCCCGTGCCGCTGCGCCTGCGAGACGACGTTCTCGTCCTGGTCGACGAACGTGAGCCCGATCAGGGCGTACTTGCCGACGAGCGCGCGCCCCCGTTCGTCCTCCCACTGCGGCCTGTCTTCCACCTCACGTGGTATCGGCAGCCAACGGCGGGATCTCGATGTCGCCGAGGAGCTGCACCTCCGCCTCGAGGTGAACGCCGAATTGCGCGAGCGCCCGGCGGCGCGCCTCGGCGATCAGCGCGACGGCATCGGCCGACGTGGCGCCGCCCGCGTTCTCGATGAAGTTCGCGTGCTTCGGAGAGATCTGCGCCCCACCGATGCGGTGTCCCTTGAGCCCGCAGGCCTCGAGCAGCCGTCCGGCCGTCAGCTCGTGCCTCGGGTTCTTGAACACGCTGCCGAAGGTGCGCTTGTTCGTCGGCTGAGCGTCCTTTCGCTGCCGTTGCATGTCGGCGACGGTCGCCTTGATCTCGTCTGCCGGCTTCGGCTCGAGGCGGAACTCTGCGCCCGCGACGATCTGGCCCCGCCGGAGCGCGGAGCGACGATAGTGGAGGCCGAGCTCCGGCGGCGTGAGCCAACGGGCGCCCGCTTCGTCGACCACCTGGGCGCGGGCCAGCACCGACGCAATGTCGCCACCATAGGCGCCGGCGTTCATCCAGACCCCGCCGCCGACCGTCCCGGGGATGGCGCAGACGAACTCGATGCCGCCCAGATCCGACGCACGCGCACGATGGAGGCACACGGCCAGCGGTGCTCCCCCGCCGGCGATGAGGTGACCATCCTCCGCACGCGCCGCTGCGAGCTCCCCGTCGAGCTTCACGACGAGACCGGGAAATCCCGCGTCCGACACGACCAGGTTCGATCCAAGGCCTACAGGAGCAACGGGCAGCTCGCTCGCTCGGGCCCACGCGAGCAGCTCGCCGAGCTCTTCGACCGTCTCCGGGCGGGCAAAGTGGCGAGCGGGTCCGCCCGTGCCGATCGTCGTGAAGCGCGAGAGGGAGACGCCGGACTCGACGTTCACTCAGCGGCGCTCGCGTTCAGGAGGGCGAGGGCGCGGTCGACGTCTCCCGCGCCGACGGTGATGACGAGATCTCCCGAGCGGGCCGCGCTCGCGAGGAAGTCGGCACCTTGCTCGACGGTAGGCGTCCAGGCGACCGGCATGCCGGGCCGCACCTCGCACAGCCGATCGACGACGAGCTTGCCGCTCACCCCTTCCATCGGCTTCTCTCGCGCCTGATAGACGTCGGTCACGGCGGCAATGTCGGCGCCGGCGAGGGCCCGGCCCAGCTCCGTCGCCAGGTGGAGCGTCCGCGAGGAGAGATGAGGCTGGGAGAGCACGAT
>Ga0081539_10004017_pt1 | contig 16910 bp, 16 predicted proteins | sample TabmetS4T2R2_FD_71023 | JGI IMG/M metagenome (GOLD analysis project Ga0081539, IMG submission 71023) | Tabebuia heterophylla rhizosphere microbial communities from the University of Puerto Rico - S4T2R2 | ecosystem: Host-associated > Plants > Roots > Rhizosphere ...
TCGACGCCGGCATGGGCTGGGCGGACACGCCGCGCGAGCTGGCCGGCCGGGTGGATGTGCTGTTCACGATGCTGACCAACACCGCCGCGATCCAGGCGACCGCCGACGGGCCGGACGGCGTGCTGGCCGGACTCCGCCCCGGCACGGTCTGGGCGGACGTCAGCACGATCGCCCCGGACGCGAGCGTCGCGCTCGCCGAGCGGGTCCGCGAGACCGGCGCCTGGTTCCTCGACTGTCCGGTCTCCGGCAGCCCGGCGACGCTGGCGGCCGGTCAGATGTTGGTCATGGCCGGCGGGGACCGGGGTGCCTTCGAGCACGTGTCCGGCGTGCTCCGGGTGATCGGTCCGAAGGTCACCTACATCGGCCCCAACGGCCACGCCATCCTCACCAAGGTCGCGATCAACCTGGCCCTCGTCGTGTCCGTCACCGCGTTTGCCGAAGGCGTGGCGCTGGTCGAGAAGGCCGGGGTCGACCGGGCCGCGGTCGTCGACGCCGCGCTCAAGAGCGTCATCGCTTCGCCGGTGCTCGGCTACCGCGCCCCGCTGCTGGTCGACGACACCGCCGTGTACGCCGACGTCGAACTCCAGCAGAAGGACCTGGTCCTCGCCCAGGACCTGGCCCGCCGGCTCGGCATGAGCGTGCCCGCCTGCGCGGCCACGAGCGAAATGCTCAACGCGGCGCGCAGTTCCCGGGCCGCCGGGCGAGACTTCATCGTGAGCGTCCACGAGGCGTACCGAAGGATTGGCGGACTTCCATGACCACCGGGCACTACCGCACGCGCATCGACGAGGTGCCGCTGGAGCCGGGCCTGCGCCGGGAAGAGGGCTGGGTCGACATGCGGGTCCAGTTCCTCATCGACTCCCGCCGCGGCGACAGCGACGACCTGGTGGTCGGCAAGACCGTGCTCCCGCCGGGCGCCCGCCACGAACGCCACCTGCACCACCACGCCGACGAGTTCCTCGTGGTGCTCAGCGGCTCCGGGGAGATCTACACCGACGCCGGCCGCGAGCCCTCGACCGCCGGGGATGTGGTCTTCACCCGGCGCGGCCACTGGCACGGGTTCGACAACACCGGCCAGGAGGACGTGATACTCATCTGGGGCTGGAGCGGCGCCGGATCGCTGGAGCACGCTGGGTACGCCGTACCCGAGGGGAAGGGACACGACGCGTGATCGAGCTCGACGACCGGACCGCCGCCGGCATGCGTCGGCAACTCGCAGCCCGCGCGGAGCGGCTGCGCGCCGGCGAACGCCCGCTCGGCTGGAAGGTGGGCTTCGGCGCGCCGGCCGCCATGGCACGGCTCGGCACCGACCGGCCGCTGGTCGGCTACCTGCTGGAGAGCAACCTGCTCTCGGACGGCTCCACCGTGCCGGTCGGCGGCTGGGCCACGCCGATGCTGGAGCCGGAGGTCGCCGTCCACCTCGCGCACGACGTCGGCCCGGGCGCGTCCGGCGAGGCGATCCGGGACGCCATCGGCGGGCTGTCCGCGGCCATCGAGCTCGCCGACCTCGACCCGCCGCCCACCGACGTCCAGGAGATCCTGGCCGGCAACATCTTCCACCGCCATGTCCTGCTCGGACCGGTCCAGGAGGGCCGGACGAGTTCCGAAGGCGTCACCGCCCGGGTGCTGCGGGGCGGCGAGCGGGTCGCGGCCACCGACGACGTGGCCGAGCTGGTCGGCGACATCGTGGAGGTCGTGCGGCTCACCGCGGAGGTGCTCGAGGCGTGCGGCGAGCGGCTGCGCGCCGGCGAGGTGGTCATCACCGGGTCGGTCGTGGCCGCCGTGCCGGTGGCACCCGGCCAGCGCGTCGACGTCGATCTGGCTCCCCTTGGCGGCCTGTCCGTGCGCCTGGCCTAGCCGAGCCGGTACGGACGTCTGTCCGATCCCGCGACTACGCTCCCGGGATGGGCCAGATAGATCCGACCGCCTGGGTGGCGCCCACCGCGGTCGTCACCGGCGACGTCACCATCGGCCCGCACAGCCGCGTGCTGCACCATGCCGTGCTCAACGGTGACCTCGGCCCGGTCGTGATCGGCTCGGAGGTGGTCGTGATGGAACACGCGCTGCTGCGCGGCCGCGCGGATCATCCGCTGCACGTCGGCGACGCCGTGCTCGTCGGGCCGCACACCCACCTCAACGGCACCCGGGTCGACGACGAGGTGTTCATCGCCACCGGCGTGGCCATGTTCCCCGGCTCGCGCGCCGGCGCCGGCTGCGAACTGCGGATCAACAGTGTCCTGCACGTGAACTCCGTGCTGGCCGCCGGGACCGTCGTGCCCATCGGGTGGATCGCCGCCGGACAGCCGGCCCAGCTCTTCCCGCCCGATCGCCACGACGAGCTGTGGGCCGTGCAGGAGCCGCTGGACTTCCCCGGCACCGTCTACGGCGTACCGCGGGGAACGTCCATGCGCGAGATCATGCGCCGGCAGTGCCGGGCCTACGGGCCGCCCGCGGACTAGAGCCGGGTCTCGGCGCCAGGACCACCACCGCGGTCTCGGCCGACCGCAGCGCCGCGTACGCATCCAGGTTCGGCTCGATCTCGAGCCAGCGGGCCCACAGCCGCGACCGCTCGTCCCCGGTCGCGGCGTGACCACGCACCAGCCGTGGCCCGCCGGCCAGATCGACGGCCGCGTCCGGGTGCGCTCGGAGATTGAGCCACCAGGCGGGCTCGCCCTCACCCCACCCGTTCATCGCCAGCGTGACGAGATCCGGGCCGTCTTCCAGGTAACCGAGAACCACGCTGCGCTCCCGGCCGCTGCGGCGCCCGGTGACGGTCAGCCGCAACGCGCCCCAGCGACCGGCCCTCGGGCGCCACAAACCGACACGGCCACCGGTGACGCGGTACAGGCCGCGGTGCACCGACCAGGCGAGGCGGATGAACCAGCGCGGCGGAACCCGCGGCGACGACTTCCGTACGTCCGGCATAACGCACCCCTCGCCGACGATAGGTGCGCGCCGCAAACGACGTCGGTCGCGGAGCCGAACGACGACCCGGACGCCCGACAGGTGTACGTGCGCGGTCGAAGGGGTACCGCCCGACGATGTTCGAAGGGTTTGTCGACGAACGTGTCGACGTCGGCGAGGTACGCCTTCGGGTACGGCACGGAGGCGACGGGCCGCCCGTCCTGTTGGTCCATGGCCACCCACGAACCGGCGCGACCTGGCACCGTGTGGCGCCGCGCCTCGTCGACGCCGGGTTCCGCGTCGTCTGCCCGGACATGCGCGGGTACGGCCAGTCCGGCAAGGCCGAGCCACGGCCCGACCACGCCCAGCAGTCCAAGCGCACGGTGGCGCGGGACCTGGTGCGGCTGATGAACCTGTTGGGTCATGACAGCTTCGCGGCCGTGGGGCACGACCGTGGGTGTTACGTGGCCCTGCGCGCGGCGCTGGATCATCCGAACGTGGTCGACCGGCTGGTCGTCATCGACGGCGTGCCGATCAGCGAGGCATTGGCCAGGTGCACCGCGAAGTTCGCCGAGGCGTGGTACCACTGGTTCTTCTTCGCGCAGCCCGACAAGCCGGAACGGGCGATCCTGGCGGACCCGGAGGCGTGGTACCGCGGTGATCCGGACCGGATGGGTGTCGAGAACTACCGCGAGTTCCGCCGGGCCACCGGTGATCCGGCCACGGTGCGGGCCATGCTGGAAGACTACCGGGCGGGCCTCGGGGTCGACCGCGATCACGAAGAGGAGGATCGGCGCGCCGGTCGTACGGTGCGGTGCCCGACACTCTTTCTCTGGTCTTCCCGGGACGACATGGAGGATCTGTACGGCGATCCGGCTGCCCTGTGGCGAGGATGGGCGCCGGACCTGCGAGCCGCCAGAATCGATTCCGGCCATCACGTGGCGGAGGAGAACCCCGGGGCTCTCAGCGACGCGCTCGTGCAGTTCCTCGGACCACAACGGCGAGGTCGAGTTGACAGTGACGATGCGCGCGGGACAGGTGACTGACGGCGAGGCGATGGCGGGATCTGGGTTCGTCCGCGATCAGGCCACGAGGGCCCACCCGTCGCGCTTCCGGCCGGCGCGCCGAGGGTCGTACAGATGCTCGACGACGCCCCGCGCCCACCGCATGCGCGGCACCGCGAGCTCGGGATGGTCACCGTACTCCCCGGCGACGTCGGCGGCGCAGCCCCGCACGCCACCATGGGCGCGCACCGCGACCCGGATCGCCTCCTCGACGACCCGGTAGGCCGGGTCGCTGCCGGTGGACAGGTAGCTGGTGAACAGCGCTTCCGCGCGGGCGGCGGCAAGGGCCGTGGTCTCGGTCATCGTGACTCCTCGGTCGCAGGATGCTCTCGTCTGGTTAGACCGCCCGGCCCTCCAGAACTCATCGCGACAGTAGCGCTGGGGTACGACATTTCCGCGGTGATCGGCCCGCCGACGACGCGCCGGATCAGCGGCCGTACCGGTCGTTCACCCACTGCTCGTCGAGGTGCACACCGGCGTCGTCCTGGCGCAGCCAGGGATGCAGCTCGGCGGGGAGCCGCGGCTTGCGGATCAGCGCCGCGAAGTTGTTGCCCTGCCGCGGCGCGACCGTCTCGACCAGGCGAAGTGCCGGCTGGGCGGCGCGCACCGCGTAGTAGAACGCGCGGTTGCGGCGCCGGCGAAGCTGGACCCAGGGGATGCGCATCCGGTGGAAGAAGCGGATCTCATGCTTCGCGTACGGGGCGTAGCACTGGATCACCTTGAGGATCTCCCGCTCGGTGAACCGGTAGACGAAGTTCGGCACCGCCGTGTTGCCCACGCCGCCGTGATGCGCGTGGTTGCAGTAAACGCTGGCGTGCTCGTACTCCTGCCCGAACCCCCAGCGGACCCCCACCCGGGTGAGCAGGTTGTCGTACGGCTCGAAGAGCAGCACGGCGCGCCCCGCGACCCGGTACATCTCGAGAAGGGCGCGCTGCGGCGAGTGGCAGTGGTGCAGTCCCGAGTGGACGATGCAGAGATCGAAGCTGGCGTCGTCGAAGGTGAGCCGTTCCACGTCCTGCCGGGCCCAGCCGAACGCGGCGGTGTCCTTGTCCCGCGGTGGTGCGCCGACGTTGGAGACCACCACATCGGTGAAGCCGCAACGGCGCAGCACCCCGCTGTCGGTGGTGCCGCCGCAGACGACCAGGACCCGCATGCCGGTGTCGAGCCAGCCGGCCCGCAGGCACTCCTCGATCACGTCCTGGTAGAAGTCGTGCATCAGCGTCACTGTGCCGTGGAGCGCGTCCCGAGTCCAGTCCCCGATCGTGATCCGCCCGGCTCAGTTCGCGGACATCGGGGGCTTGCGGTACATGCGGTAGTGCAGGACGAGGAACGGCAGTCCGAAGACGGAGAACGCGTGCTCGGCCCGGAGCTGACCGTCGCGGACGTACACGTCGAGGTGTTCGGCGAAGCCGTGCACGGCGAGCGCGGTCATCTCCGCGGTGGCCGGATCGATGTAGGCCAGGTAATGGCCCGGCTGATCCAGGTCGCTCCGGCTGGTCAGCGTCAAGCCGCCGTCCGGCCGGTTCCGTGGCAGCAGCGTGGCGGTGAAGCTGCCCTGCGGCACCGGGAACCCGACGCTGACGTACCCGCGCCCGCCGTGCCGGTAGGTGGTGTAGATCCCGACGTAGATGGGCTCGTCGGTGTCGGTGAACGAACGGATCCAGCCGCGGACCGTAATCACGCCGCGGTCGTCGCCGCCCGGGCTGATCGTGTCGATCCGGCTGCGGATCCCGCGTTGGGTCTCGCGCTGGTTCATCGGTACGTTCGCCTGCCCGAGCGGGCGGGCGATCACCGTCCGGTAGAGCAGATAGCCCGGCCGTACCCACATCCGCCACTCCGGGACGATGTCCAGCCGGAACCGGGTGGTGTGCTCGTAGAACTCGCGCACCCGGCTATCGACGGCGGCCGGGTCGAAGTCCGGGCCGGCGAGCTCGTCGAGCGACGCGACGATGCCCACGTCGGGGGCGTCGGCCAGGTACCGGCCACCGACGACGTCGGCGAGCTGCCGGACGTATCCGGTGCCGACGTAGCGCGACCGCGCCGCGTGCGGCACCACGAAGGGCAGGTCCGCCGCCGGTACCCGTTCGGCGAGCAGGCTGACCTGGGCGTCGCGGAACACCAGCGCGGACGCCGCCCGGTAGCCGAACATGGCGCCGGCGGCGACGACGGCGGCCGGCACCTCGCGTCCGGTGCGGCGCTCGCGTGCCGCCAGGACGCCGCCCACCGCCGCGCCGAACAGCGGCCCGAGCAAAACCTTCTGCGGGCGGATGCCGAGCAGGCCACCGAGCGCGCCGATCCCGGTGGCCACGGCGACCGGTCCCGCCCCGGCCACCCGCCCGGCCGCCCAGCCCACCGGCGCGACGAGCGCCGCACTGGCCACCATCCGCGACCACAGCGGCGGAATCTCGCCGGGCCGCTGCCGGGAACGGGCCACCCGGTCCGACGCCGCGAGCCCGGCCGCCCCGGCGATCGCCCCGATGCCCGCCGCCCTGGCCCCGCGGTGGGCGGCGAGCGCCGCGCCCGCCGCCGCGCCGATGAGCGCCGACGCGACGGCCGATCCTCCGCGCTTGTCCGTCACCCCGCTGTTCACCGCGCCATGGTAGGGCGCTTCATGGCAGGTCGCCCGCGGTCCACCCACGTTCGGCGAGGACGTGGTACACGGGCTTGTGGTACTTCGACTCGACCGTGCGGGGCAGGTCCATCCGCAGCCAGCGCGAGGTCTCCCGCGGCAGGGTCGAGATGATGAATCCGGCGTACTCCGGGTTGGCTTTCACCTCGTCGTCGATCGCGTCCGCGGGTGACTCCGCACCGACACGTGCGTCACTGAGTGGGACGCCCTTCTTGGCGAACATCGCCCGGGCCCGGCCCGCGAGCTTGCCCGCGACGGTCGCCGCCTCGCCCTCGACGCCCCGGCGGAACAGCAGATGACGGACCGGCGTGGCGGGAACCAGCAGCACGAACTCGGCCTGCGGATCTTCCTGTCGCACGGCCAAGCATTGCTTCAGCAGAGCAGGGTTGGTGACCGTCTGATGGGCCACCACGAGATAACGGGCCATGACCACCTCCCATGGACGTTATGGCACCGATCTGGTCTGATCACCCGCGGCTGCGGTGAGCAGCTCGGCGAGGTGCACCGCCCGGACCCGGCTGCGCCGGCGCCGCAGGCCCTTCTGGAGCTGGCGCAGGCAGCCGGGGTTGACCGCCACGATGTAGTCCACGCCGGCCGCCTCGTACGCGTCCAGCTTGGGTTCCAGGATGCGCCGGCTGTCCCTCGGGCGCAGCAGCGAATAGGAGCCCGCCGACCCGCAGCAGGACGCCTCCCCGGGCACCGGGACCAGGTCCGCGACCGCCGCGATCAGCGCGCGGGGCTGGGCGTACACCCGGTGCCCGTTGCGCAGGTGGCAGGAGTCTTGCAGGGCGACCCGCGCCCGCCGGCCGTCCGCCCGTAGCTCACCGGACGGCGCGGCCCCGCTTGCGACGAGATGTTCGCTCAGCTCGCGGACCCGGCCGGGACCCAGTACGCCGGCCAGATGCGCCACGCAACCGCCGGCGGTCGTGACGATCAGGCCGGGCAGCTGGTCGCCGAGGCGCCGCGCCATCTCCTTGCCCGTGCGGGACTCGCCGTTGTGCGCGTGCAGCGCGCCGCAGCAGCCCTGGTTCTCCGGTACCGCGAGGTCCGGGAGCAGGCGGCTGGCCGCGCGGCTCACGTTCGGGTAGAGCGCCCGCTCGAAGCAGCCGAGCATGAGGTAGGCCGGCGCGTCCGCCCGGCGGGTGCGGGCGGGCCGGCGAACCAGACCCATGGCGCGCACGAGCACGGGCCGGGACACCGCCGCTATCAGGAGCCGGGCCAGCAGCGGCCGGTTCCGCCCGCGCCATTGGTGGTCGCGCCACTGTTCGAGCAGCTCGCCGTACTGGACACCGGCCGGGCAGACCGGCTCGCAGGCCCGGCAGCCGAGGCAGAACGACGACTCCTCGCGCAGGCGCGGATCGTCCTCGTCGAGCCGACCGGTTTCCAGCGCGCGCATCAGCGAGATCCGGCCGCGCGGCGAGGAGCCCTCGTCGGAGCTCAGCGCGTACGTCGGACACGCCGGCAGGCAGAAGCCGCACGCGATGCACCGGTCGAGCAGCTCCGGCTGGAAGACGCCCCGCGCTCCGTCGCCGGTCATGAGCCCAGCTTTCCAGGGTTGAGGATCCCGGCGGGATCGAACGCCGCCTTGATCCGGCGCAGCAGTGCCACCTGGTCGGCGCCGAGGCGGGCGGCGAGGAACGGCAGCTTCGCCGCCCCGACGCCGTGCTCGCCGGTGATGGTGCCGTTCAGCTCGATCGCCGCCGCGAAGATTTCTTCGAACGCCTTGTGCGCGCGCTCGATCGCCGCCGTGTCGTGCTGGTCCACCACGCACGTCGGGTGCAGGTTTCCGTCGCCGGCGTGCCCGAACGTGGCGATCGGGACCGCGTGCCGGTCGGCGATCTCGTTGATCCGGTCCACCATCTCCGCCAGGCGGGGCCGCGGCACAGTCGCGTCCTCCAGCATCGTCAGGGACCCCAGCCGGGACAGCGCCGGGAGCGTCGCGCGCCGCGCGGTCAGCAGCGCCTCCGACCGGGCCGCGTCCTCGGCCAGGACCACCTCGATGGCCCCGTTCGCCGTGCACAGCTCCCCGATGCGGAGCAGGTTGCGGTCCACCGCGTCCGACGCTCCGTCGTCCCCGAAGAGCAGCATCGCCCCGGCGTCGCGGCGCAGGCCCAGGTTGGCGTACTGCTCGACGACGTCGATGCATTTGGCGTCGAGGAACTCCAGCGTGGCGGGCACGATGCCGTCGGTGATCACCGCGGCGACCGCCCGGCCGGCGTCGGCGAGCGTCCGGAAGTAGGCGACCCCGGTCTTGGTCGCCGCCGGCATCGGCACCAGCGCGACCGTGACCTCGGTGATCACCGCCAGCGTGCCCTCGGAGCCGGTGAGCAGGCGGGTCAGGTCGTAGCCGGCGACGTCCTTCCACAGCCGGCCGCCGGTGCGGATGATCTCGCCGGTCGGCAGGACGGCCTCGACACCCAGGACGTAGTTGCGGGTGACGCCGTACTTCAGGCCACGCAGCCCACCGGCACAGGTGGCGACGTTGCCGCCGATCGTGGACACGGTACGGCTGCCCGGGTCCGGCGGGTACAGCAGCCGGACCTCCGCGGCCCGGTCGGCCAGCGCCGCGGTGCTGGCCCCGGCCTCGGCACGCGCGAGCAGTTCCTCCGGGTTGACCTCGAGGATGCGGTCCATCCGGGTGAGCACGAGGACGATCCCCCCGTTCTGCGGGACGGCGCCGGCGCTGAGGTTCGACCCGGCGCCGCGCGGAACAACCGGGATCCGGCGTTCGGTGGCCAGCCGCAGGATCGCCGACACCTCCGGGGCGCCGGCCGGCCAGACGACGACATCCGGCGCCCCGCGGAACACCGGCGTGGCGTCCCGCGAGTACGGCTCCACATCGCCACGCCCGTGCCGGACGTGCCCAGCGCCGACGACCCGTTCCAGTTCCGCGAGCACGCCCCGGTCCAGGCTCATCGCCGGGCTCCCACGACAACGACAACCATCGGACCACTCCCTCGGTGGGTTACGGCACGTGCGCCCCACCCGATCATCCCGGCACTCCGGCCATTCAGATAGGGGGACTCGAGGGACGCCACGGTCATGGCGGGCCGGCGGGGTCAGACCGCCGCGGGCGCGGGTGCGATCGCGGGTGCCGGCCGGGCCTCGTCCTCCTCCTCATCCAGCATGGTGGCCTCGTCGAACGGCTCCTCGCCGGCGAGCACGGTGCGGGCCCGGTCCCGGTCGAACTCGCCGGTCCAGGTGCCGATCAGCACGGTGGCGACCGCGTTGCCGGCGAAGTTGGTCAGCGCCCGGGCCTCCGACATGAACCGGTCGATCCCGACGATCAACCCGACCCCGTCGACCAGTTCCGGGCGGTGGCTCTGCAGGCCGCCGGCGAGCGTGGCGAGTCCCGCGCCGGTGATCCCGGCCGCGCCCTTCGACGCGATGATCATGAAGACCAGCAGCGAGATCTGCTCGCCGATGGACAGCGGTTGGCCCATCGCCTCGGCGACGAAGAGGGAGGCCATGGTCAGGTAGATGGCCGTACCGTCCAGGTTGAACGAATACCCGGTCGGCACCGTGATGCCGACGACCGGCTTGCTGACCCCGACGTGCTCCATCTTGGCGATCAACCGGGGCAGCGCCGACTCGGACGACGAGGTGGACAGGATCAGCAGGAACTCGCGGCCCAGGTACCGCAGCAGGGTGAAGATATTGATCCCGGCGACCAGGCGCAGCAGCAGCCCGAGGATCACGAAAACGAAGATCGCGCAGGTGACGTAGAAGCCGAGCATGATCTGCGCGAGGCTCTTGAGCGCGTCCACGCCGGTGGCGCCGACGACCGCGGCGATGGCACCGAACGCGCCGATCGGAGCCAGCCACATGATCATCGCGAGGATCTTGAAGACCAGCCGCTGCAGGACCGTGACGGCCCGCAGCACCGGCTCGCCGCGCGTGCCCATGGCCTGCACCGCGAAACCGACCAGGAGCGCGACCAGCAGCGTCTGCAGCACCTGGCCCTCGGTGAGCGCGGACACCAGCGTGGTGGGGATGATCCCGAGCAGGAAGTCGGCGGTGCCGGTGTGCGGCGCCGTCCCGGCCGCCTTCTGGCCAGCCGCGGCCACCGAGTCGCCCAGGTGCAGGCCGGCACCCGGGTGGATGATGTTGCCGACGATCAGGCCGATCGCGAGCGCGACGGTGGACATGACGAGGAAGTAGCCGAGCGCGAGGCCGCCGACCTTGCCGACCTTGGCGGCCTGGCGTACCGAGCCGACGCCCAGCACGATCGTGCAGAAGATGACCGGGCTGATCATCATCTTGATCAGGTTGACGAAGCCGGTTCCGATCGGCTTGAGCTCCTGGGCGACGCCCGGCGCGACCAGGCCGAGGACGATGCCGGCGAGGACGGCGACGATCACGGCGATGTAGAGGACGTGGGTGCGGTCCCGCCTGACCCGCGGGAGGGGGCTCTGGGTCTCCATGCCGCAGACTGTGGTGTACCTCTCATCGGAAGGCACCATTGCGTTCATTCTGTTCATCACGGGATCGCGCTCGGGACATAGGCATGACACAGAGGTGGAGCATCGCGGGGCAGCTCTTCGCACTGCAGGTGCTGGTCGTGACGCTGCTCGTGGCCGGGGGCACGGCCGGGGCGGTGCTGCTCGCCCGGGCCGACGCCCGCGACGCGGCGGCCGACAAGGTGGTCGCGGTGGCCGAGACGGTCGCCCGCTCGCCGTTCGTCATCGAGGCACTGCACACCGCCGACCCGAGCCGCCTTCTCCAGCCGTACACGGAAAGCGCCCGGACCGCGACGGGCACCGACTTCATCGTGGTCATGGCCCCCGACCGGACCCGGTACACGCACCCCAACCCGGCCCTTATCGGCCAGCCCTTCGTCGGCACGATCGCGCCGGCACTCGCCGGGGGCGTCGTCACGGAAACCTACGTCGGCTCGCTCGGCGAATCGGAGCGCGCCGTGGTGCCGGTCCGCGACGGCGGCACGATCATCGCATTGGTGTCGGTCGGCATGCTCACCGACACGATCGACCAGCGGCTCCTGCGCCAGGCACCGACCGTATCCGTCGTCACGGCTGCCGCGCTGGCGCTCGCCGCGGCCGGCGCGTGGCTGCTCAGCCGCCGCCTGCGCCGCCAGACCCACGGCCTCGGGCCGGCGGAGATGACTCGCATGTACGAGTACTACGACGCGGTGCTGCACTCGGTACGCGAGGGGCTGGTGGTCGTCGACCGCGACGGCCGCGTGGCGCTGGTCAACGACGAGGGGCGGCGCCTGCTCGGGCTGCCCGACGGGTCCGTGGCCGACCGGCCGGTGGCCGACCTGGACCTGCCGCCCGCGGTCGCCGACCTGCTCACGGCGGGCGTTGCGGTGCACGACCAGCCGGTGCCCGCCGGCGACCGGGTGCTGGTCGCCAACCAGCGGGTCACCCGGTTCGACGGGCGGCCGGTGGGCACGGTGCTGACCCTGCGCGACCACACCGAGCTGCGTGCCCTCGCCGGCGAGCTGGACTCGGTACGCGGGCTGACCGAGGCCCTGCGCGCCCAGGCCCATGAGTCCGCCAACCGGCTGCACACCGTCCTCACCCTGGTCGAACTCGGCCGCACCGAGGACGCGATGCGGCTGGGCACCGAGGAGCTGGCTCTCGCCCAGCGGCTCACCGACCGGGTGGTGGGTTCGGTGACGGAGCCCGCCCTCGCCGCGCTGTTGCTCGGCAAGTCGGCCCAGGCCGGTGAACGCGGCGTCGATCTGGTCGTGGACCCGGACTCGCGACTCGACGCGGGCCCGCTGCCCAGTCGCGATCTGATCACCGTGGTGGGCAACCTGGTCGACAACGCGCTGGAGGCGGTGGCCGGCACGGACCCGCCGCGCCGTGTCACCGTCCATCTGGACACCACCGCTCCCACCGCGGGTACTCCCGGTGAGGTCGTCGTCCGGGTCGCCGACACCGGGCCGGGCCTGGACCCGGAACACGTGGCCGACGCGTTCCGGCGGGGCTGGACCACCAAGGGCGGCAGCCGGGGCCTGGGCCTCGCGCTGGTCGGCCAGATCGTGCGCCGGTACGGTGGCCGCTACGCCGTCGAGCCGGCACCCGGCGGAGGCGCGGTCTTCACCGTCCGGTTGCCGGTGCGGGGCCGGTCGTGACCATCCGGGTGCTCGTCGTCGACGACGAGCCGCTGATCGCCGAGGCGCACCGCGCGTACGTCGAGCGGCTACCCGGCTTCGCCGTGGTCGGCGTGGTGCACACCGCCCGCGACGCGCTCGCCACCCTGCGTGCCGAACCGGTCGACCTGGTGCTGCTCGACCTCAACCTGCCCGACCGGCACGGCCTCGACGTGTGCCGCGGGCTACGCGCGGCCGGCGCCGGCACCGACGTGCTCGCGGTGACCTCCGCGCGCGACCTGACCATGGTGCGCGCCGCCGTCGCCCTCGGCGTGACCCACTACCTGCTGAAGCCGTTCACCTTCGCCGCCTTCCGCGACAAGCTCGAGCGCTACGCCGAATACCGCCGGCAGGTCCTCGTCACCGGTGAGGTGGCCGCCCAGCACGAGGTGGACCGGGTCCTCGCCACGCTCCGCGGCACCGCTTCCGGTTCCCTGCCGAAAGGGCTCGACGAGGCGACGCTCGACCGGGTACTGGCCGCGTTGCGGGAGGCGGGCGGTCTCTCGGCCACGGAGATGGGTACGCGTACCGGCATCTCCCGGGTCACCGCCCGGCGGTACCTGGAACATCTCGCGGAGGCGGGCCGCGTGTTGCGGGCTCCCCGATACGGCGGTCCCGGCCGTCCGGAGGTCGAGTACCGCCCGGTTTCCTGATCGAGGCGCAGATCTTCGCGCGACCCGCCGCCGCGGCCGGCGCCCTCGAGATCGGGCCTCAGCCCAGGTCGGCGAGCCGCCTGTGGAGAAACTCGCGTTCCGGCTCGTTGCCGGCCAGCTCCAGCGCGCGCCGGTAGTCCTGTGCCGCCTCGGCGGTCCGGCCCAGCTGGCGGAGCAGGTCGGCGCGGGTGGCGGGCAGCAGGTGGTGCCCGGCCAGCCGCGGATCCTCGGCGAGCGCGTCGACCAGCGCCAGCCCGGCGGCGGGGCCGTCGACCATGGCGACGGCGACCGCGCGGTTGAGGTCGACCAGCGGGGATCGCGTGACCTCCCGCAGCCGGTCGTAGAGGGCGACGATCTGCGGCCAGTCGGTGGTCGCGACGGTGGCCGCCTCGTCGTGGACCGCGGCGATCGCCGCCTGGAGAGCGTACGGGCCGGGCGGTCCGCCGGTGAGCGCCTCGACGACCAGGTGGCGGCCCTCGGCGATCTTGTCGGTGTCCCACCGCGACCGGTCCTGGGAATCCAGCAGGACCAGGTGGCCGCCGGCGTCGATGCGCGCCGCGCGGCGGGCGTCGGTCAGCAGCATCAGCGCTAGCAGGCCGGCGACTTCGCGCTGACCGGGGAGGAGCCGGTACAGGATCCGGCCGAGCCGCACGGCCTCGTCGATCAGGTCGCCGCGGATCAGGGCGGGACCGGTGGTCGCCGCGTACCCCTCGGTGAAGATCAGGTAGATGACGCGGAGGACGGCGGGCAGGCGGTCGGTCAGCTCGCCGGCCTCCGGTACGCGGAACGGGATACCGGCCTGCCGGATCTTCCGCTTGGCCCGGACCAGCCGCTGCGCCATCGTGGCGGTCGGCAGCAGGAACGCGCGGGCCGCCTCGCGGGTGGTGAGGCCGGCGAGGCAGCACAGCGTCAACGCGGTCTGCGCCTCGACCGCCAGCGCGGGGTGGCAGCAGGTGAAGAACAGGCGCAGCCGTTCGTCCGGCAGGTCGTCCTCGTCGGCGCCGGCCAGGTCGGGCGCCGGGCCGCCGTTGTCCCGGCGGTCGGCCTCGGTCTGCAGCAGCGCCAGCCGGGCCGCCAGCGCCCTGTCACGGCGCAGGATGTCGACCGCCCGGCGGCGCGCCACGGTGAGCAGCCACGCTCCCGGGCGCTCCGGCACCCCGTCGACCGGCCATCGCTGGACCGCGGTGGCGATCGCGTCGGCGGCGACCTCCTCGGCGAGGTCGAGGTCGCCGAAGGTGTGCACCAGCGACGCCAGGAGACGCCCCCATTCCTCCCGGAAGACCGCCTCGACCGAGTCAGCTGCCGACCGCATACGTCTCCCTCCCCGGCATCTCGACGGACCCCACGTCGAGCTCGATGCATTCTGTTCTGACATCTTGACGACGCCGCGATGTGACCCTAGTCTCATTCGCCATAAGGAAAAAGTTTTCCGGATTACGGAGACCGCAGTCCGCTAGGTGAAGTCCCCTCCCCCTCCCGAGGTGTCCGATGTCCACAGCCACCGCGCCCGCGCCGCGCAGATCCGTCCGGGTCACGCATCCCGTCGACGAGGTCCTGCCCCCCGGCAAACTCGCCGTCTACGGCATCCAGCACGTCCTGGCCTTCTACGCCGGCGCGGTCATCGTGCCGATCCTGCTGGCCAGCGCGATCGACCTGACCACGCCGCAGCTCATCCATCTGATCAACGCCGACCTGTTCACCTGCGGCATCGCGTCGATCATCCAGTCGGTCGGCTTCTGGAAGATCGGCGTCCGGCTGCCCCTGCTGCAAGGCGTCACGTTCACCGCCGTGTCCCCGATGATCGCCATCGGCCTGGCCGCCGGCGGCGGCACCGACGGCCTGGTCGTGATCTACGGCGCCGTGATCGTGGCCGGCCTGTTCACGTTCCTGATCGCGCCGTACTTCAGCCGCCTGATCCGATATTTCCCGCCGGTCGTGACCGGATCGGTGATCACCATCATCGGCATCGCCCTGCTCCCGGTGGCCGCGCTCGACGCGGTGGGCGGCGGCGCCGACCCCAAGCCGGCGAACGGCGGCAACCTGGCCTACGCCATCGGCGTGCTGCTGCTGATCGTGCTCATCCAGCGGTTCTTCCGGGGCTTCCTGGCCACGATCGCAGTCCTGATCGGCCTGGTGGTGGGTACCCTCGTGGCGTGGCTGCTCGGGGACGCGAGCTTCTCCTCGGTCGGGTCCGCGTCCTGGGTCGGCGCCACCACACCGTTCTACTTCGGCTGGCCCAAGTTCAGCATCGCCGCGATCATCTCCATGATCGTCGTCATGATCATCACGGCCGTGGAGACCACCGGTGACGTGTTCGCGACGGGAGAGATCGTGGACAAGCGCATCACCCGCCAGGACATCGCCAAGGCGCTGCGCGCCGACGGCCTGGCCACCACGATCGGCGGCATCCTGAACTCGTTCCCGTACACCTGCTTCGCCGAGAACGTCGGCCTGGTGCGGCTGACCCGGATCAAGAGCCGGTGGGTGGTCGCCGCCGCCGGCGTCGTGATGATCATCCTCGGCCTGCTGCCGAAGATCGCGGCGATCGTCGCCAGCATCCCGCCACCGGTGCTCGGCGGCGCGGCCCTCGCCATGTTCGCCACCGTCGCCGTCGTCGGCATCCAGACGCTGTCCCGGGTGGACTTCCACGACCACCGCAACATCGTGATCGTGGGCACCAGCATCGGCCTGGCCATGCTCGTCACCGTCCAGCCGGACGTGGCGAAGGCGGTGCCGGAGTGGGCCCAGATCATCCTCGGCAGCGGCATCACGCTCGGCAGCCTGACGGCGATCCTGCTCAACCTGGTGTTCCACCACGTCGGCCGCGGCCGCGGACCGGCCGTCGCCGGCACTCCCGGCACCGGGCAGATCCGCCTCGAGCAGGTCAACGCGATGAGCCGGGAGGAGTTCGCGGACACCTTCGGCCCGCTGTTCCAGGGTCCGCGGTGGGTGGTCGAGAAGGCGTACGACCAGAAGCCGTTCGCCGACACCCAGGCGCTGCGCCGATCCTTCCAGGAGAGTCTGTTCACCCTGTCCCCGGAGCAGCAGCAGGAGCTGATGAGCTTCTACCCGGCGCTGGGCAGCGACGCGGTGTCGACCGGCGAGGAGGGTGCGTTCTCCCGTCTCGACCAGGGCACGGTCGGCCTGACCCGGCTCACCGACGAGGACCACGCCGCGTTCGACGAGCTCACCAACGCGTACCGGGAGAAGTTCGGCATCCCGCTCATCGTCGCGGTCCGCGACGCGGGCGACCGCAAGCAGATCCTGGAGAGCGGCTGGGCGCGGGTGGACAACTCCCCCACCCAGGAGCACGCCACCGCGTTGATCGAGATCGCGAAGATCGCCAACCACCGGTTCGACGATCTCGTGGCCGAGGCCAACCCGATCCACGTCGCCCGCACCCAGCGCTTCGACCAGCTGCACTGAAGGGACATCGATGTCCGACGACGCACGACCCGTGGCCGCGTTCAACCGGCTGCCCGCCGACCGGGCCCGCGCTGAGCTGCTGTCGGGGTGCGCGTCACCGGCTTTGGCCCGGCAGG
>Ga0081539_10004018_pt1 | contig 16907 bp, 13 predicted proteins | sample TabmetS4T2R2_FD_71023 | JGI IMG/M metagenome (GOLD analysis project Ga0081539, IMG submission 71023) | Tabebuia heterophylla rhizosphere microbial communities from the University of Puerto Rico - S4T2R2 | ecosystem: Host-associated > Plants > Roots > Rhizosphere ...
ACCACGTCGGCTTCGTTTTCCTCATCCAAAGAATCATTTACGATGCTGATTGTCTTATCCGATGAAAGCAGAGCACGCAATCCCGCGCGCAGTGCTGGGGATGTGACATTCAGCAGAACTCGAATCACTTCCTCTCACCTACCGTCACATTGACGGTTTCAGGGCGGCCGCCACGCAATACTTCTACAGAGACAGATGTACCGACTGTGTCACTGCCAAGAGCAGCAAAAAGATCGTCCGGATCCTCCACCGACTGGCCGTTAATTGCAACAATGATATCGCCGACGAATAAGTTACCTTTTGCCGCAGGGCCGCCTTCTTCAAGCCAAAGGACAAGCAAGCCATGACCTTGCTCTCGGCTCAGTGCCTTACGACTTGCCTCTGGAATCTCAACAGGTTGTGTGCGGACACCTAAATAACCACGCTTGACTGAGCCATGCTTTGCAAGCCCATCTGCAATTCGCCATGCTCCCTGCACAGGGATGGTCAATGCTGAACCGCGCGTCAGTCCGGATGTATTCAAGCCCAACACGTCGCCTTCCGTATTGATCAAAGGACCACCTGAGAAACCAGGATAAGGTGTTGTTTCAGTTTGGAGGTATTGATCCAACAAACCACCACGGAATGTGCGCGTCGGTCCGCTGATCGCGGTGACAATTCCCCACGAAGCCTGGACTCCTGCACTATTTGGACGTCCCAATGCAAGCACTAGCTGACCGACTTTTATATCGCTGGATGTTTTTGCAGGAGATAATGCTTTTTCTGAGAGTCGCAGGAGAGCGAGATCAGATCCAGGGTCGCGACCGGCAATCGTCGCACTGAGAGATTTGCCATCGGGGGTAATTACTATGATATTTTCTTCGCGTGTTAAGACATGATCTGCTGTAAGCACAAGATCTTCCGCGTACGCAATTCCACTTGCAGGGTATCGCTTGCGCGCGTCAACAAGGATAGTACTTGCGCCACCTTTTTCTACCGCGGAGGAAAGACCATTTGAAAAATCAGTAAGAGGGTTGGACATGTTGTCTCCTTATAACATAGTGAATAAACGAAGCCAAGCATCGTCAGTGTACCGTATACAAAAATCAAATACATCAGGAGGATGGGTGGTTAATAAGCTAGTCCTTCGGGGAGGTCGTTTATAATCGAATCATGAAGTCCAGCCTGCGACTGAATGCAAAATCATTCCCCATCATCGGCTCAATCGCCCTTATTATGCAGATCATTGACCCATCGCGTGTATGGATCATTTTGCTGATCGCGATCGGTGGGACCTGGCTAGTCTGCCGGTGGTGGGCGCGTAGACTCGCGCGTTCGCTTCAATTCGAGCGGGAAATGCGCTATGGCTGGGCACAGGTTGGCGATCAGCTCGAAGAGCGCTTTACATTGAGAAATGATTTCCTCCTGCCTGCTACATGGGTGACTGTACAAGATCATTCCACTCTCCCGGATCACAAGTCATCGATCGCCACGGGCGTAGATGGAGCAAGTACCTCACAGTGGCAGATTCTGAGTCGATGTACGCGCCGCGGTGTTTATACGCTTGGTGGAACAAGTCTTGAGACAGGCGATCCGTTGGGGATTTATACAATTACATTGGAAGATCCATCTTCATCGACATTGCATGTTATGCCTCCAGTTCTGGTGCTGCCGAAGTTCCATATTCATTCGAGCGGTTGGGCCGGCGATGGAAAAACAAATCCGCAATCGCTGGAAGAGATGATCAATGCCTCGCACCCGCGAGAAATGACCCCAAATGATCCCATGCGTTGGATTCATTGGAAGAGCAGTGCGCGGCACGATAAACTCTATGTTCGTCAATTTGATGGTACACACGCGGGCGACTGGTGGATTTTGCTCGACCTGTTCAGCGATTCACAACTTGGCACCGGCTGGGATTCGACAGAAGAACATGCTGTGATACTGGCAGCCTCGCTTGCCGCGCGGGGACTGAACGAGGAACACCCTGTGGGACTGGCCATAAATAGTGATGAACCGGCATGGCTGGTGCCACAGCGCAATGAATATCAACAGCGATCCATTTTGAAATCTCTGGCTGTTGCCTCTCCATCCAGGTTAAGCTTGAAACAATATCTTCAAAGGATTGGCAAAGTGTTAGGCAGTCGTTCTAGCCTGTTGATAATCACAGCATCTGCTGATGTCGAGTGGACTTCATCGTTATTGCCACTCATTTGGCGCGGTATCTTGCCTACAGTTTTTCTACTTGACCCGATCTCGTTCGGTGGAACCTCCCATACAGCAGCCATTACCGACGCTTTGCACCATATTGGTGTGCCCTTCCATATCATTTCGAAAGATTTGCTGGATAAGCCACAGGCACGCCCGGGTCAGGAAGGCGAATGGGAATGGCGTGTTTCAGCAACAGGCAAGGCTATCCCCGTTCAGACTCCAATTCACTCGGAGTGGCATAGATTAGGATGATTCTCCGTTTCGCTAAGCAATTATTTACTGCAAATGCAATGGGGCTATTGCTTATTATCTTTGCATTGCAAGTATTGACCTACGGAATTGCATCCTCTTTGCGTGACACAGAGACGACGTATTTATTTCCAATTTGTCTCACGGCCGCACTGGTCGGCTTGGGGCTGAGCAGAGGCAAATTAAACGGAATCCAAGCTGCGGTCCTGATTGCCGCGTTGGGTTTCGTGGGTGTATGGATAGCTGGAGCTGCCCTCATTCCGCCACTGATTGATCTTTTCAAAGCGATGTCACCTCTCATTCCACAACTCAATCCCGCACTCCATTCGCCTATTGTCGTTGATACAAACACAATTGCGGAGGCATGGAGTGTTGTTATCCGGGCCTCCTCTACACTCGCCGCGCGTCTTCAAACCTGGGTGATTGGCATCAACAAAAATGTCACAGTAAACGATGCACTGATCCGCAACATGGTGTGGATATTGATCATGTGGCTGATCGCTGCATGGACTGGCTGGTTTGCCGGACGTCGAAACGCTATTGCGTCCTTATTACCATCTGTATTGCTGTTGGCAGCGGTAACATCCTACAGTGAACGTAAGATTGAAGCCCTTTGGTTGCTCGTATCTGTCTTGCTTTTGCTCATGGGAATATGGAATTACAAGAACCATATCCAGCAATGGGAGAAGCAAAAAGTGGATTACTCGGAAAGTATCCGTTATGACAGCGGTCAGGCAGTGTTTTTCTTTACGATTGTCATCGGACTATTTGCCTTTTTCACACCTTCCATTTCATGGCGCGAGATTCGAGACTATCTGCGTGAATGGAATCAATCAACACGAAGTGCACCAGCAGAATTACTGGGTATTCGAGAGCAAGCCGTAACATCGCAAAATGCGCTACTACTAAAACCTGCCTTGCCCCGCGATCATTTATTGAGTGGTGGTTATGCTCAATCGCAGAAGATTGTGATGATGATCAGAACGGGCGAATTGCCTCCCGTTTCAGATTCGTCTTTCCTATCGAAAGTCCCTCAATATTATTGGCGAAGTGTCACATATGATGTTTATGGCGGAGCGGGTTGGCTCACAAGTTCGGCGCCTCCAAAAACCTATGAAGCCAACACTCCTCTCATTCCGGGTTTGTTGAATGGATATCGCCTTGTTCATTTGAACGTGCAAATGGTGCAGCCCGAGGGAAAATTATTTTGGAGTGGAATCCTGTTCAGCGCGGATATCCCCTTTACCGCCGATTGGCGCGTCCGGCCCCAATCCCGGCTGTTTGCTGACCAATCGGCTTTGTTGCAAGCTGACATGTTCGCTGCAGCCAGCGATGCGAATTCATACAAAGCGCAGTCCTATGTCCCAGATGTAACCGAGGAGCAACTGCGCGCGGCTTCCACAGAATATCCGGAGGATATTCGCGAACGCTATCTTAAGCTGCCTCGATCTGTGCCTGAGAGGGTCCATGAACTTGCTCAGGAAATTGTGATTGGCAAGACGAATCCCTATGATAAAGCCAAAGCGATTGAAACCTATTTGCGTCAGTATCCTTATGATCTCGAAGTCCCTGCTCCTCCAGAAGAGGAGGATGTTGCCGATTACTTTCTGTTCGATCTAAGAAAGGGATATTGCGACTATTACGCGACCGCGATGGTAGTCCTGGCGCGTTCGAGCGGCATCCCGGCTCGTTTTGTATCAGGATATTCCTCAGGCTCATACGATGCGCCAAATGCGCAATATGTCGTGCGTGAACTCAACGCGCATTCCTGGGCTGAAATCTACTTTCCCAATATAGGCTGGGTGGAATTTGAGCCTACCGCCTCACAGCCTGAGATTGAACGCGTCGCTGAAGACCTTGCGGTTCCAGCAGAACAAAACCCTGACGAATCAACCGCGTCTGCGTTGCTCAATCGTTATAGAACAGAAGTAGTACTGATTTGGCTCTCACCATTTATTGCGGTAGCAATTTTAGCTTTGCTCTACTTCGCAGTCATCGAGCGATGGGTGTATATGCGGCTCTCACCAGCAACAGCCATCGAACGAATCTATCGCCGGCTTTATCGTCTTGGACGTGGATTAGTCGGTATACGCGTTGGTGCAGAAACAGCCAACGAATTTTCAAACAATCTCGCTCATAAGATTGAGAACATTAGATCACAATCGGGATTTGCAAAATTCTTTACTAATACAAAAAACGATATCGACTTATTAACAAATATCTATTATGTATCATTATTTAGTGGACATCATACACAAAAGAATCATTCGATGAGCGCATTCAGAATATGGAAACATTTACGGTTGCGTTTGATAGCAGCAAGACTAATGTCATTGCGAGGAGTGGCGCGAGGCGCCACGACGAAGCAATCTCATGATTAATTTGGAGATTGCTTCGCCACTCGCTGTCGCTCGGGCTCGCAATGACATATGTTAGTTAAATATTTCTTATCTTAAAACTTTTAAAACCATTGATTTTGATTCAATAATGTTGTATATTATTTTCAATGCATAGATGATTTACAAATCTGAGTTGCAAAGAAAGGAATCTGAAATGGTATCAATGGATACGCTGGTAATAAAAACAGAAAATAAATTTAGAAGTTTACTTACGAAAGAAGCATATACAAAAGGTCAGATCATTTGCGAGATACCGAAAGAGAAACTGTTCGATAAGGCAAATCGTTATACCGTTCAAATCAGTCGCGATAAACATACTGAAGTGGGAAAGCTGGCGGCGCTCAATCACTCCTGTGATCCCAATGTGATTCTCGATACAGAAAATTTAGTCATGGTCGCACGGCGTGATATTGAAAAAGGAGAAGAACTTTCATTCTTCTATCCATCCACCGAGTGGGAGATGGACGCACCCTTTATTTGCCTGTGCGGTTCATCGAATTGTATCCATGTGGTCGCGGGTGCGCGCTTCCTGCCGCTTTCCACATTGGAGAATCATTATCTGAACCGCCACATCCGTGAGATGATGATTGAGTTACTAAATAATACGGAATTACATTTGACTAGCTTGGTAGATGTTGAAAAATAATAAGCTGAAGAGTAAAACAACAAAAGGTCTCGATTTCAATCGAGACCTTTTTATTTCGACTAATCGGTCAAATTCATCCCTCTGCTTGCATCTTTTGAAATGCGCCTACCCACGGTTTTCCCAGTCTGTGATTCTCTGAAACGACAATCTTGTTGAATTTCTGCGCGATCTGCGCGGAAAGCATCGCAACCGTTCCCCAGTCGTCTGTAAGCACAGCTGTTTTCATCTTTTCCGCAAATTGGCCGGTCCAATTCCATTCCATGCGGAATTTGTCGGCTTTGATCCAGTAATCACGTTTCTCCCACGCAGTAACTGAGACATCGATTCCATCTGAAATGATTCGTAACGCCATTGAAATAAACGCAGCCAGATCTTTTGCTTCCTGATTCACTTGGCTTTGTTTTGCCAGTTCTCGTACGGCAAGTACAATTGCTTTTGTTAGTCGTGTTCGTTCTTTTCCCGCGGAATCGGGGTTGATAATAGGGCTCAAGTTTATGCTCCAATATTTGTTATGTCATTGCGAGCCCGAAGGGCGAAGCAATCTCCTCATATACGGGGGGATTACTTCGTCGTAGCGCGAGGCGTCACTCCTCGCAATGACATCGTTCACACAAGTGCGGGATTATACACGCCAATTGAGACTTTTGCCGAAGAAAAGGCGCATATTTTTGGAGTAGGCTCATCACTTATTGACTAGTAATCTGGTCTCAGAGATAATTTAGTCATATCTCCAAATCAGCTTGAAAAGAAGTGGCGAGCAGAAATTGAACTTTTCATTAGCACCTCTTCAGAAAGGCTAGTTTCTATGTTGAGTGACAAACGAAAAGAGATGAAAATAGAGAGTGTACGGATCCAACAGGAATTTCTGGCAATAGTACAAACCCGTCATCGCCTGTGGGCAAAGGACACAGGTGACCCGGAGATTGCAAGCCTGCATCATGATATCGTTGAGTTGCTCCGACAAATCAAGGAGCCATATGATAAGCTCCTCAATATATATATGAAATAAGTGGATTTCGTCAATTTTTACATATTGCATAAATTCAAAGTATAATTTCGCCGCCCAATGCATACGAATTACTAAAACGCGGGGACGTGTCGGAACTGGCAGACGAGCATGACTTAGGATCATGTGCCGCAAGGCGTGAGGGTTCGATTCCCTCCGTCCCCATTTCATTGTCCGTCATTGCGAGGAGCCCGTAGGGCGACGAAGCAATCCCTAATGTACGAGGAGATTGCTTCGCCTTCCAGGCTCGCAATGACGATAATTACGAGGAAAACTTGAAAATCGAAAAAATTATTGAAGATGGACATCAGGCAAAACTGATCGTCGAGGTCGAGCCTGAAAAGATGGATACGTATAAACGCCGTGCGGCACGCAAGATCTCGCAACGTGGCAAGATCGCGGGATTCCGTCCCGGCAAGGCGCCCTATGATATGGTTGTGCGTAATTATGGCGAACAGGCGATCGTCGAGCAGGCTATGGATTTGTTCATCGACGCTGAATATTCGAACATCCTCAAAGAGGCAGAAGTCGAACCGGGCGCCTCGGGTGCGTTGGAATCGATCGATTCGCTCGAACCGCCCAAGCTAACCTTTCGCGTTCCCCTCGCTCCCGAAGTGGACCTGGGTGATTATCGCTCACTGCGTGTGCCTTATGAATGGAAAGTCCCCGATGAAAAAGAGGTGGATGCTGCCATCGAAGAACTCCGTCAAATGTACGCCACCACCGAAAATGTCGGGCGGGAAGCACAGGTCGGTGATTATGTTTTCGTTGATGTTAAATCCGAAACTACCGAACTGAACCGAACAGACTTCGCGGCATTCATCCGAGAAGAGGATCGTGACACCGAATGGCCATATACTGGCTTCGCTCGTGAACTCATTGGGTTGAAAGCGGGTGACACGAAGACGATACAGCATAAATTTCCGGAAGATCACGACCTTGAAGAGTTGAAAGGCAAAGAGACCGAAATGGAAGTAACGGTCAAGACTGTGCGTGCAGTGACATTGCCCGAGCTGGATGATGAATTTGCCAAAACAGTTGGTGCCGGTGAAACGCTGGATGCCCTGCGAGAAGCCGTGAAAAAAGATGTTGAAAATCGCTCAAAAGCAGAATATGACGATGAATATTTTGCAGATGTGATCGATAAGATCAAAGAGGGTGCAACATTGAAATACAATGAGCATACTCTGGAACACGAAGTCGAGCACGTGTTGGAGGATTTAAGCCAGAGGCTGGCTCAGCAAAATATGGATTTGGACACGTACTTCAAGCTGCGAAATACAACCCGCGAGCAGTTCATCGACGAGGAAGTAAAATCCGTAGCAAAGAAACGCCTCGAGCGTTCCTTGATCCTTGATGAAGTTGTGCGCAAGGAAAAGATCAAAGTAGACAATGAAGCATTAGATACTGAATTCAACCAAACGCTGAATAACCTTTCCATGCAGGGATTGGACTTTGGAAAAATTCGTGGCGGTAAAAAAGGTCAACAGCGCGTGGCACAGGCCGTTGCCATGGAATCCGCGAACCGCGTCCTGACGCGCCGGGCACTGGAGATGTTGAAAACCATCGCAACAGGTCAGTACAAAACTGCGGACGATGCGAAGGCAGATATGATTTCCGAAGGAGGACCGGTCATGACCGAGGAGCAGGCTATGGAACAGGCCGTCGAAACGGAAACAGCTCAAGAGTCCGAAACAGAAGCGGATTCGTAGTCCGAACGGATATAAAATTTTAACGTAATTCCAATACGTAACAAGTATCATATCCTAATACAAAGGAGACAAAACATGATCCCTACTTTCAAAAATACTCGTATTGAGCCGAGTCGAAATATCGTTCCAATGGTGGTGGAAAATACCGGCCGTGGTGAACGCGCTTATGACATTTATTCTCTGCTACTCAAGGAGCGTATCATCTTCCTCGGAACACCCATTGACGACCAGGTTGCCAATGTGACCGTGGCGCAGTTGCTCTTCCTGAACAACGAAGATCCGGAAAAAGAAATCCAGATGTATATTAATTCACCCGGTGGAATCATTTACGCAGGACTTGCGATCTACGACACCATGCAGATGATCTCGAACCCGATCAGCACGGTGGCTGTCGGCGTGACCGCTTCATTCGGGACCGTGTTATTGGCTGCCGGAACGAAGGGCCGGCGCTACGCCCTGCCAAACGCGACCATCCACATGCACCAACCACTCGGTGGCGCGCAGGGACAGGCAACAGACATCGAAATCCAGGCCAAACAGATCTTGCGCTTGAAAGCCTTGCTGCTTGGTATCCTGGCGAAACACACCGGTCAGCCGCTTGAAGTGATCGAGCGCGACAGTGACCGCGATTATTATCTGGAAGCAAAAAGCGCTGTTGATTATGGTTTGGTGGATCAGGTGTTGGAAGCGCCCGTAAAAGTTGAGTAATTCAGATTCGTGATCGTTGAAGCCCGTTGACATTGTCAGCGGGCTTTTGTTATGAGCTGAGTCCGATGAGGATTAATTGCTTTACGATATAATTTTCATAAAAGGAAATTGTCATGACCTTTTCCATCGTTGCCTGTGACCTCGAAGAGCAGACCTGGGGAGTCGCAGTCGCATCGAAGTTCCCGGCTGTGGGTGCAGTTGTTCCATGGGCGCAAGCCGATACTGGAGCAGTTGCCACGCAGTCCTTTGCAAATACATCCTTTGGTCCGCGCGGCTTGGCGTTGATGGGAACAGGCTTATCTGCCCAGGAGACCCTTGACCGATTGCTGGAAGATGACCCCGACAAAGAATTGCGCCAGGTTGGTCTCGTGGATGCAAAAGGTGGCTCTGCGACATTCTCAGGAAGTAGCTGTTTTGCTTGGGCAGGCGGTGTTGCAAAAAAGGGCTATGCAATTCAAGGGAATATTCTTGCAGGCAAGCAGGTAGTCCCAGCAATGGAGAATGCCTTCCTCAAAACAAAAGGTGACTTGCCGACAAGACTCCTTGCGGCACTTTTGGCCGGCGACCGCGCCGGAGGCGATAAGCGCGGACGTCAATCTGCAGCGATGTATGTGGTAAAACCAAAAGGTGGATATGGTGGATATCTCGATCGCTGGCTCGATTATCGCGTGGACGACCATGAAGATCCGGTCGTACGGTTGGGTGAATTGATTGCACTGCATCATCTCTATTTTGGGAAAAGCCCAGAAAGCGACCGTATTCAAATCAGTGGCGAACCGCTGGATCAAATTGCCAAAATCCTTGCTCAACAGGGTTATCTCAAAGATGGAAAGGGCTTCAAAGAAGCCTTCAAAGAATTCATCGGCAACGAGAACTTTGAAGAGCGCGCGGATCCGGAAGCAAAGTGGATTGATGGACCGGTGTTGAAGTATTTAGTGAAGAAGTTTCAAAAATAATCCGCTGGTCGAGTAGTCCCGCATGGTCTTCGCGGGACATATCGAGACCACTTCTCGTATTTATTCGTTTGCTTATTAGTGGTAGTCTCGATACAGGCGAGAACAACACTCGCCTTACTCGACCACCGAAATTGAATATTAATGCTCCCCCCTCACATCAAAGCTCTCATCCTCGATATGGATGGTGTCCTTTGGAAGTCAGATGCACCGATTGGTGATTTGCCTGCGATCTTTAAGCGCATCGAAGCGCGCGGGCTGAAATATGTCTTTGCGACAAATAACGGTACAAAAACTCCTGAACAATATGCAGAAAAACTCGCAGCGTTTGGTTTGAAGGTAGAACCTCGGCAGGTGGTCACCTCTTCGCTTGCCATTGCGCATATGCTGGAACAGAAATTTCTCGCGGGAACAAAAGTTTTTATGATCGGTGAAGATGGGGTGTATCAGGCATTACATGAGAAAGGCTTCGAAGTTTTGGATGTGGAAAACGCGCCGGGTGCCCAAGTGGTTGTCATGGGCCTTGACCGCGCGATCACTTTCGACAAGATGCGAGAAGCTACGTTGCTTGTAAGACGCGGTGTCCCATTTTACGCGACGAATCCCGATAAGACCTTTCCCACCCCACGTGGAGAAATCCCTGGCGCAGGCGCGTGGATCTCAGTAGTTACGACAGCGACAGATGTTGAACCAGTCTATGCAGGCAAGCCTTATCCTTATATGATGGAATTGTCACTTGAAATCCTTGACACGAAAAAGGAAGAGACTCTCGTTGTCGGCGATAGACTCGAAACGGATATTGCCGCGGGTCAGGCAGTGGGATGTCCCACTGCTTTGGTGCTCTCTGGCGTTTCAACCAGAGAACAGGCCCAGACATGGAGTCCTAAAATAGATGTCATTACACCTGATCTTCCAACATTAATTGAATAGTAATTCCAAATGCTGATTTACGAATTAGACCAAACTTCTCTCTCGAATTTACTGAAAGAATGGAACGAACCTACCTACCGCGCAAAGCAAATTTGGCAAGGGCTATATCAACATCTTTATGACTCGCCTGAACAATTTACCAACCTGCCAAAATCCTTGCGGCAGAAACTGGCGGAGAATCTAATCCTATCGCCTTTTAAAGTTAAGACCCATCTTGATTCATCGGACGGATCTACGCGCAAGACATTATTTGAATTGCCCGATAAGAATTTGATCGAAGCAGTGTTGATGAGATATGGTGATCCGGCAGACTCCCCTCACCCCTACCCCTCAGGGAGAGGGGCTAAAAGTCGACGCACTTTATGTATTTCCACACAGGCAGGCTGCGCGATGGGATGTGTCTTTTGTGCGACAGGACAAATGGGATTCAAGCGTCATCTCACGAGCGGTGAGATCGTTGCACAGGTGATGTATTACGCGCGCATGTTGAAAGAAGAGAATGAGGTTGTGACCAACATCGTATTAATGGGCATGGGCGAACCATTCCACAATTACGACAATACGATGACTGCAATCGATAGACTCAATGATCGTGATGGATACAACTTCGGCGCGCGGCGATTCACGATTTCAACAGTTGGACTGGTTCCACAAATCAGGCGCTTTGCAGATGAGAAGCGCCAGGTGAATCTGGCCATCTCCCTCCACGCGGCGGATGATGAGTCGCGTGCTGCGATGCTGCCTGTCAACAAGAAGTACAAGATCGATGACGTGATCGAGGCCTGTCGTTATTATGTTGAGAAAACACATCGTCGAATCACCTTTGAATGGGCATTGATCAACGGAGTCAACGACACACCGGAAGTTGCGCAGAAACTCGCGGCGCGGCTCAAGGGTCTGTTGTGCCATGTCAATGCGATTCCCCTCAACCCCACGTTGGGATATTCAGGTCAAGCTACCTCACGCGAACGTGCGGCAGCGTTCAAAGAATCACTGGAGCAGGCTGGAATTCCATGCACAATACGAATGAGACGCGGGATCGATATCCAGGCGGGTTGTGGTCAACTGGCTGGGGCTGTTTCTTCTTAATGGTTAAGTTTAGAGAAGTTTTTTTGTGTTATATTGACTATGCGCAAATTATAGAATCATCAATGAAGATATTTATCGTAGGGATGTCTACTTACATTTAATAATTTGTAACAAAGAGAAATATAGGCATATGACATGTTGTTATTAATCTGTTGATTATCCTGCTCACCCACTTACATCATGGATGGACTATCAATAATTATTTTCATTAAGGAAGTATTGTATAATCGTGTCTATACGAAAAGCATTAACTTCGCTTGCACCTTGTTATGGTATACAGTAGGATCAAGCAATTGTCGCTAGGCTTGCTAACTTTTTACTATTGGATTTGAATGGCAGCTAAAATCCAAATCTCAAGTTCCGATAATAATGCGGCACTTTGTAAATTTCATTTTGTGAGAGAACATTATGGATAACGAAACAAAACCATGGCTTGAACGTCCCATTCACCCTGCATTACCCGCGATCACGAATCAGGCAGCAATTTTTGCTGGTCTTATCTTATTAGCAATTATCACAAGGTTCTACAACCTTGGTGTTCGTGTGATGAGTCACGATGAAAGCCTGCATACGTATTTCTCGTGGCTGTTATATCGCGGACAAGGCTATCAACATACACCCATGATGCATGGTCCCTGGCAATTTCATCTTATTGCGTTGAGTTACTTCCTGTTTGGTGCCAGCGACTTCACTGCCCGTATCCCAGCCGCGGTGTTCAGCATCCTTACCATCTGCATGGCCTGGTATTGGAGACGTTATCTTGGCACATGGGGTGGGATCATCGCGGGATTGATGATGGTGATTTCACCATTCATGCTTTTCTACGGACGGTATGTTCGAGAAGATGTTTATGCCGGCTTCTCAGGTGTCTTATTGCTTTACTCTATTTTGAGATATTTCGAAAGTGGAAAGAGCAGATATTTGTTTTTGGTAACGACGGCTCTTATCCTGCATTTTCTCGATAAGGAATCCTCGTTTATTTATGCCTTCCAGGCATTTTTGTTTCTCGCGATTTATTTTATTGCGCGAGTAACTAGAAAATCATGGGACGACAATCCCAGTCTATACCGTGCCTTCATTATCGCGCTCGCAGTGGCTGTCGTATTTGTAGGGATTGGTGGAGGAGTTGCACTCGCCAACCGGCAGACTGAAACGTTGGCAAGTGGCGAAACTGCTGCTCCAGTGAATCCGGATGCGGAAGCCGTGCCCGTAGACGCGCAAACGAATTCACCGTCGATTTCCACAATACTGATCGGTGCTGCTCTCCTCGCGCTGGTAGCTGCTGCATACTTCCTGATCCGCGGACTTGGCTGGGAAAGCATCCGGCAGGAGAGGTCGTTCGATTTGATGATCCTGATCGGAACCTTCGTTTTGCCCATGTCAATCCCCTTCCCTCTAAAGTGGCTAGAATCCAGGCTTCATATTGCCATTCCTACAGACAGTGCCTCGGTTTCAGCACTCACGCAGAGGGACTTCCTGTATATGGGTGTATTCGTTATCATATTCTTCGCGATTTCTATTGCAATAGGCATGTTTTGGAACCGCGATTGGTGGAAGTATGCCGCGCTATTCTGGGGCGCGTTTACCATCTTTTTTACAACCGTATTCACAAATGGACCAGGATTTTTCACCGGCTTGCTGGGCTCATTAGGATATTGGCTTGTTCAACAAGGCGTGGAGCGCGGCAGCCAGCCTGAATATTATTACGTGCTCGTTCAAATCCCAATCTATGAATTTTTACCTGCAATTGGGTCGATCGTGGCAATTATTTTGGGTTTGATTAAACTATTCGGACAGAGGCGCGCCGAACCTGAGGAAGAGGCAGAGATTGTATCTATACCAGACCAAGAATCTGAATCCAATAATTCTATGTTTGGTCTAGTTTTTGGCCTTTTGGTATGGTGGGTCATCACCAGCATCGCAGCTTTTACTATTGCAGGTGAGCGTATGCCCTGGCTCACCTATCACATGGCTTGGCCGATGATTCTGTTATCAGGCTGGGGATTTGGGCAGATCATCGAATCTGTCATTCCACGGTTAGCCGAGAACAGACCTCAACAAAACGCGCTTGCAATTTTGGTATTGATCGTATTCGTTCTAGCCGCTTTCAACACACTACGGTCACTTTATGGAGCCACTCCCCCATTCCAGGGAACTGAGTTATTGCAATTGCAGGCGACCTCTGCATTTTTATTCCCATTGATCACAACAATATTATCCGGCGCGCTGCTGGCCTATTTGATGAAAGATGATCTCGTAAGCCTGAGCATCGTTGCATTGGCGTTGCTGGCGGTCATCACATTGTTCTCGAGCATTATCAATGGCGCGTCGATGTTGACATTGTCTTCGGCAGCGGAGGTCGATCAGGCAAGTCTTTCGTCGAGTCAGTTGCGATTTGGTGGAGCCATCGTTGCCTTGATTGCCAGCATTGTTGGCATCGTTTACTTGTTGCGGCAGCCGCGCAAGAGCGGCTTCGTCAGCCTTGTGGCGCTTACTGCTTTCGGGTTGCTGGCCGTTCAAACTGCACGTACATCCTTCCGAGCTTCGTACATCAACTATGATGATGCGACTGAATATCTTGTGTATGCCCACGGCGCGACGGGAGTCAAAGAGGTCATCTCTCAAGTGGAGGAAATTTCAGAGCGCACCGCTGGTGGCCTGAATGCCGTTGTGGCATACGATGCGAGTGCGCCAGATACTGGAGTTTCATGGCCGATGGTTTGGTATTTGCGCAATTTTACTGCGCTGCGTTCGTTCGATCAGCCCACACGCTCTCTTCGCGACGCCGTGGCTGTGATCGTGGATCAAAAGAATTTTGACAAGATCGAGCCTGCTCTCGGTGACGGATTCTATCGCTTCGATTACATCCGCATGTGGTGGCCCAACCAGGATTATTTCAATCTTGACCGCCCGCGCGTCCTGAATGCCATTACGGATCCGGGCATCCGAGAAGGCATCTTTAACGTCTGGTTTGACCGTGACTACACACGTTATGCACAGGCCGTCGGTAGCACATCGATGACGCTTACAACCTGGCAGCCTGCCGATCCGATGCGATTGTACGTCCGCAAGGATGTTGCCTCGCAGATTTGGAATTACGGCGTAGGTCCAGCGGAAGCTCCTACCACTGTTGACCCTTATGAAGCCGGTATCATTGTTTTATCTGCAGATCAAATCTTCGGCGCGGACCGTTATCCTCCACTCGGACTCAACGCGCCGCGCTCTATTGCAGCAGGTCTTAACGATGACCTTTATGTCGCTGATTCGAGAAATCATCGCATCCTGCATATTTCATCGGATGGCAATCTGCTACAGGAGTGGGGAACATTTGCAGACCAGGCCGTGGGCGATGCTCCGCAGGGCACTTTCAATGAACCATGGGGAGTTGCAGTTGGGCCGGATGGCTCCGTCTTTGTGACTGACACCTGGAATCATCGCGTGCAAAAATTTACCGAAGATGGCAAGCCAATTAAAACATGGGGACAGTATGGTCAGCCAATTCCAGACCTGCCGGAATCAAAAAGCTCTTTCTGGGGGCCGCGCGGCATCGCAGTAGATTCACAGGGACATGTATTCGTTGCCGATACCGGAAACAAGCGTATCGTTGTCTTTGATGAAGATGGGAACTACATCTCAGAATTCGGATCTGCCGGACTCGACCCCGGTCAATTCGATGAGCCTGTCGGGGTGGCGGTCGCGCCCAGTGGAACGGTTTATGTCACAGATACGTGGAACCAGCGAATCCAGGCATTCATTCCAAGCGAGGACGGAACGGTTTACTTCCCTTCGCTGCAATGGGATGTGAATGCATGGTTTGGCCAGTCAGTGGATAACAAACCCTTTATCGCCGTCGGTTCAAATGAGCATGTATTCGTCACCGACCCTGAAGGCTACCGCGTCATTGAGTTTACTGAAACCGGAGAGTTTGTGCGCACCTGGGGCGCCTTCGGAGTTGGGCCGGAAGAATTGAGTCTTCCTTCGGGGATTGCCGTTGACCCAGGTGGGTTTATCTGGGTTGCCGATTCAGGTAATAATCGTATCTTGCGATACACGTTGCCTTAAGTCCATTGCCTTAAAAAATAAAGAGCCTCTTCACCACAGAAGAGGCTCTTTTTCATCTCAATCGATATTATTTGCTTCTGCTTGAGATCAAGCGGATTTGTGTAATGACATTTTGTGTAAAAGCATATAAGCCATACATCGGGTTTGTGTGTTCACCATCCATTTGACTCTCGAGAACCTCACGAGTATATAATCCATCGTAGGTCATGACGTAGAAGCGTGTATGTCCCGGCGATGGAAATGGATGCTCTTTTGTGGGTTTCATTTGAGAGACAAATCTCTCCGCCGTTTTTACCAGCTCAGCCGACGCAATGGAAACCATCGAATAATCCCCTGCCCCCAGAATCCCACTGCCCGAACTAAAATACATATACGTGCGTCCATTTGCCAGGGAAACCATAGTCACATATCCATCATCAATAGTGAACTCAGTCATCACACCCCAGACCTTTGTCTGGTCACTGGCGCGTTTGATCCCCACCTTTTCCGGGTTAAGCCGGAACATTTGGCCGCGCATTTCCAAGTAAACGACATTGGGTAGTGGCCTCCTCAGCCATGAAAAGAATTTTCTCAGCATCGTGCACCCATCCAAAAATAAATTTTTCTCTCAGAGGAGAGAATAATTGCCGCTTGTCTTTTTATTTACCAAGCTTTTTGAACCAACTTGTAGATAAAACTATTTACCTACGAGCTTAGTTAATTATGCGGCACTTCGTAAATTATATCAAAGCGGATTCCTGATCGAGATTACAGACACATAACAGCGGGTTACATACTGATCAACGCTGCGTTTTCTTTTTACTTCCCAGCCAAGTGAAAACTCCCCCGCCTACCAAGGCCAGGGTGATGATACCCAACACGATCCTCAGCATTGAAGTATCCCGGATAGGTTCTGCGGAAGGCTCATAGATTATTGTGACCGTAGGAAGCAAATTAGGAATTGGAGAGGTGGATATCGCAGTG
>Ga0081539_10004019_pt1 | contig 16904 bp, 14 predicted proteins | sample TabmetS4T2R2_FD_71023 | JGI IMG/M metagenome (GOLD analysis project Ga0081539, IMG submission 71023) | Tabebuia heterophylla rhizosphere microbial communities from the University of Puerto Rico - S4T2R2 | ecosystem: Host-associated > Plants > Roots > Rhizosphere ...
TCCAACTACAACGCCCGAGGCCCCCACATCACCCGGACCAGCTACAAGGCAACCCTGAGCATCGACATCCTCACCCGCCTGCCCCCTTGACACCCCACACCAGACCCTAACTACCCGGCATTGGGACTAACCCCGAAACGTCATGCTGATCGGCCAACAGGCAGCGGTAGACGGCGTCCGACAGCCGCCGCTTCAAACAGCGCAGGGCTTCCTTGGGGGACTTGCCCTCGGCCAGCTTGCGTCCTGTAGTAGGCCTGCCCGGCGCTGGGCCGGCGGACCTGGACCATGGCCATCATGTACAGGGCGTGGTTGAGCTTGCGGTCTCCGGCCCGTGACAGTCGGTGGCGGATGACCTGGCCGCTGGAGGCCTCAAGGGGGGCGGTGCCGGTGTGGGTGGCAAAGTGGTGCTTGCTGGGGAACCGACTGATGTCGCCGACCTCCCCGAGGAAGGTGCCGGCCAGCACCGGCCCGACCCCGAACAGCGCCATCAGGGTCGTCTTGGCCTCCGCGACCGCGGTCTTGATCCGCGCCTCCACCTGGGCGATCCGCTGCTCCAGCTGGCACACGTCGGCCACGAGCTCGCTGGCCAGCTGCCAGCGGGTGACCGCCGGCGCACCAGCGGGGGTGACCGCAGCCAGCAGCAAGGCGGCGCGCCGGGCGGTGAGGTTGCGGCGGGCGCCGCCCGGGACCAGGTCCATGAGCAGCCGGTGGAGCCGGTTGACGGTCTGGGTGCGGGCGGCGATTAGGTCCTGGCGGCGCTTGGTCAGCAGGTGCAGCACTGTCGCCTGGTCCTCGACCCCGACCGGCCGCAGTTGTGGGGCGTTGCGGGCGGCGACCGCCACCGAGACCGCGTCGTCGGGGTCGCTCTTGCGACCATGACCGACTGATAGGACCCGCACCCGGGCGGCCAGCTTGGCTGGCACATCCAGGACCTGCTCGCCGTCGCTGACCAGCCGCTGGGCCAGGGCCCGACCGATGCCGTGGGCGCCCTCGACCGCCCAGCAGCGTTGCGGCCAGCGATCGGCCCACTGGCGCAGCTGCTGGTAGCCGTCCACGGTGGCGGGGATCCGCTGCTGGTCCAGCAGCCGGCCCTGGTCGTCCAACGCGGCGGCGGTGTGGGAGGCCTTGTGGGGATCGACGCCGATCATCACCGGCATGGGGTGCCGTTCTCGAGGCGGGCAGGAACGGACCGGGAGGGCAGACCGACTTTGAGCCAGGGCAGACCTCTGTGGAGCCACTCCCGATCGGGTGCCGACAGGCCGCACAACCGTTCTTGAGCCAACCCGGAACGAGTGGCAGCGGCGTTTGTGGAGCGACCTGCCGGCACCCTGGAACCTACGGGCTGCAGCCCCAGGGCTCCTACCCGCATTCAATAAGTCAGCGGCGGGTCGTTGAAGTCGCCGCCGCGTACGGCCTGCCGCTCCCGGATCTGGTCGCGGTCGCCGTTGCCGCGCTGGCTGGAGCGCTCGACCTTGGCCGTGGCCCACTTGAGACTGGCGCCGACTTCATCGATTTCCAGCTCGGTCACCGAGCGCTTCTCCCCCTCGGGGGTCTCCCAGCTGCGCTGCCGAGCCGCTCGGTGACCATGGCCTCAGTTGCCGCCCTCGCGAGGGAGTCGGCCAGGTAGTCGGCGCGAACCGGGCACAGATCATGGCGGCACAATGCCTGAGGAGCAGGCGGTTCGATAGTGTGATCGTGGACCTGCGGTGGAACGGGATGGTGGCATGAGCGGAGAGATGGTGTTCACCGTCAGTGGCGCGGCCGCCACGGTGGCCCAGCCGATCAGCTTGGCTGACGCTGGGCTCACCGAGCGCGGGCACCTGCAGGAGTGGGTGCTGGCTCACCCGGAGATGCTGGGCCCCGACGTCAAGGTGGTCGCCTTCGAGTTCGGCCGCTGGACCGCCTTCTCCGGAGCGCTGGCCCGTGACCGGTTGGACGTGCTCGGCCTGGACCGCGACGGCCGGCTGGTGGTGGTGGAGCTGAAGCGGGACCAGGCCCCCGACACCGTCGACATGCAGGCGCTGAAGTATGCGGCGCTGGTTAGCCGCTTCACCCGTGACGACCTGGCGAGGGTTCACGCCCAGTACCTGACCCGTCAGGGTGGTGAGCTGGTGGCGGCCGAGACAGCCGCCGCTGAGCTGGAGGAGTGGGCGACATTAACAGAGGAATCACTACGGCTGCCGCGGCTGATCCTGCTGGCCGCTGACTTCCCGGCCACGGTCACCGCGACGGTGGTGTTCTTGCATCAGCAGCTCGGGCTGGAGGTGCAGCTGCGCAAGTTTCAGGCCTACCGGACCACCACGGAGACCCTGGTAACGGTCTCTCAGCTGTACCCGCCGCCGGATGTCGAGGAGTTTGTGCTGTCGCCGGAGGTCAGCGAGCAGCGGCTGGAGCGCACCGAGCGGCAGCGACGGCAGCGGGAAGCTACCACCGTGTCCCGCCTGGTCGAGGCGGGTGCCTTGGAGCCTGGGGTCCGCCTCAAGTTCCGGGCGCCGAGCGCCGAGCTGCAGGCGCAGTTGGAGCCATGGCTGGCTGACAAGCCGGAACGGCGATGGGCCCGCTGGCAAGACGACACCGGGCAGCCACTGGTCTGGGAGGCCGACGAGCAGGCGTACTCACCGACCGGGCTGGCCAAGCACGTCCTGGAGGAGGGCGCCGACCGGACCGGTGACATCCAGGGGCCGCTGTACTGGATCGATGAGGACGGCCGATCGCTGGTCGAGATCGCCCAGACCCTGCCACCCGGCGGCGAGGTTGATCCCAGCCTGCATCTGGACCGGCTGTCCCCGGAGCTGCGTCGGGTCTACGACTCGTTGAACGAGGCGTTGCTTGAGCTCGGTCCGGAGATGACGGTGCGTTCACGGGTCAAGAGCTTCAAGTACTACCGCCGGCGCAAGCTGTGTGACCTGCTCATCCACGCCGACCACCTGAGTGTCTACATCCGCAACCTCACTCCGGCTGACGACGATACTGGGCTGGCCGTGGGCGGCACCGGCAAGTACGTGCATACCCAGGTCCGCACTGTTGATGAGGTGCAGCAGCTGTGCCGCTGCTCCGTCGCGCCTATGCGCTTCAGGGAACCTGACAGCTGGCTCAGGAGGTCTGGACGGTCCTTAGGCGTCTCCAGGTGGGAGCCACTGGTCGTTGATCGGAGCATCGCCTCGACAAAGTCTTCCAGTCCGATTCTGATGGGCTAGGTATCGGGAGCACGCCAGAGCTCGTTCAGGGCTCGGCGTGAACATTCGGCTCGAGGAACTGGCTCTCGACGGGGAAGCCCAGCGTGCTGGCGGCGCGGTCGGCCGGGCACGCTGGGCCAGGTCGGGTCAGCGGACCAGCCGCAGGGTCAGCGGATACCGGTAGGGTTCGCCCTGGCTGGCCTTGACGGCCGCCAGCGAGGCCAGCACCACCCAGGCCACCACCCCGATGATCAGGAACGGGATGCCGACCAGCATCAACGCGGCGATCAGCAGCACCGTGCCGTAGAGGGCGATCGTGATGCCGAAGTTGAGCGCCTCGCGGCCGGCCTGGTCGATGAACGGGTCCCGGTCTCGGCGGGTCAGCCACACCGCTAGCGGCCCGATGACCGACCCGAAGGGCACGATGAGCCCGGCGAAGGTCGACAGATGCGCGGCCGCGGCGGTGGTGCGGGCCGACTCATCGACCGTTGCTGCGTGCATGGCGGGGTCGGCGGCGAGGGTGGCACCACAGCTGGGGCAGGTGGTTGCCTGCTCGTCCAGTCTGGCTGAGCAGGCCGGACAGCTCCTGGACATGCATTGCTCCTTGGTCGGCGCCCGGTTCTTTGGGGGCGCCTGTTGGACAGCATCGACGATAGGCGGCTCGGCCAGACCCGTCGTCGGTCCCCGGGTGACACTTGGCCCTCGGCCGGCAGGTGCAGCTGCAGCCCGCGGTCATCCCCCAGGAGGAGCCCAACTGGGCCCTACTGAGGCTCGGCGCTCGTGACCGGTTCTGCGGACTCAGCATGCCGCGTTCCGCTGGCGGTGATAGTCGACCACGGTGGCTGGGGAGCCAGGGTGGCCGTTGGAACCTCGCTATGCTTGGCGGACTCTGACCGAGGAGGCAACGTAGTGGCGGTCAAGCAAGTCCGTATCTCTGACCTGTCGGGTCTCCAGGTCACCGAAGAGCAGTTCGCCAAGCCGATCGTGCACCAGCACCCCCAATACCAGGGACCGATCACCCTGGATGTCCTGCCCGAGGACCTGGGGGAGCTGCCCGACAGCGACCAGTCCGTGTCCATCGAGGTCATCCACCCCGGCGACCGCAGCGGCCAGCGGGCGTTGTTGTCGGTGGAGCGGTTCAACCAGCTGGCCGCCGGCGCCGACATTCACGCCATCCTGATGAACGCCGTGGCCGCCCAAGAGCCGCAGCGCCCAGCCCAGCCCCGCCGGCGGACACGCGGCCGCGGGACAGGGGATGGCCAAGGCCGAGGTCGCCGCCAGGTCGAGTGGGGGCCGCCCCATCGTGGGCGGATCTCGCCCGAGGAGGCGGCCTGGGTGCGCGAGTCTCTGGATGAGGTCCAGCGGCTGCGCTCCGAGCGCGGGGTGCCGTTGCTGGATCCGGCCGACCCCAAGACCAAAGAGCGCTACGGGCTGTAAACCTGACGCTTCCGGCCCCGGACCGAGTCGACGTCTGGGCTGTATCGGATCCAGAAGCCCATGAGACGATGGCGGCGCGGGCCTCGTTTTCTGCGCCGCCATCGCCCAAGAGCCGGTCTTCGACTCTTCCAACCTCGGTGACCGAGCCGTCATCATGGCTGTCAGGTCACAGGAGGGGTTCGTCCGCGAGCTTGAGTCAGCTCAGTTGTCGCTGATGGGCAGGCTCTGCCAGCTCGCCTGACCGTAGAAGTTAAAGTAGTAGTCTAGGCGGTTGCTGGGGCCTCGCACCACCACGTCGGTCTCGTTGCTGGGGCGCTGGACCATGGCGGGGGCCGAGTAGCCGTTGCCCGACCCGCGGATCGATAGTGGGTTCCAGGTGCCGCGCCCGTTGGCGCTGTAGAAGAAGTTGAGCGTGTTGTTCTGCCCGACCGCTACTACGTCGACCTCACCGCCGGACCGCTGGATAACGGCTGGGCCCGTGATGCCGACATTGCTGCCGGCTATCGACACCCAGTTCCAGCTGCCTTGGCCGAAGGTATTCCAGTAGTAATCGAGCTTATTGACCGGCCCGACGACCGCGACACCGGTCTCGCCGCTGGTAGCGTTCTGGAACATCGCCGGCGCCGAGTAGGCCCGGTCAGCTGCTGTAATGTCGAGCTTGTTCCAACTCGACGACCCAAAGGCGTTGTACCAGTAGTCGAGGCTGTTGTCGGAGGCGACCACGACCACGTCGGTCTCGCCGTTGGAGCGCTGGACCACCGCTGGCGCCGACTTGGCGTAGCCGGTAGTGGTCACGATGGGCATCCACTGCCAGGTCGATTGGCCAAAGTTATTCCAGTAGTAGTCGAGCCTGCCGTTCGGACCGACCACGACCACATAAGTCTCGCCGTTGGAGCGCTGGACGACCGCCGGAGCCGAGTACGCCCGGTCGGCGACCGTGATGTCCAGCTTCTGCCAGTTCGGCGAACCGTGGGTGTTCCACCAGTAGTCGAGGCTGTTGTCGGAAGCCACGACCACAACATTGGTTTCGCCGTTGGAGCGCTGGACGACCGCTGGGGCCGATTTGGCGTACCCCGGACCGGCGACTTGCAGCGAATTCCAGGTGGATGAGCCGTAGCCGTTGTACCAGAACCTGAGGCTGCCGTCCGCACCGACCGCCACGACATCGGTCTCGCCGTTCGGCCGCTGGACAACCGCTGGGGCCGTCACCTCCTTGAGCAGGGGGGCAAGGGTCGTTGATGGAACGGTTCCGAACCGCCAGAAGTTGGCCTCCAAGCCGTACTTGCTCGCATGGCCAACAGGATTCCACTCGTGCTCAGATACCAACTCGGTATAACCCCAGTTGGAATCACGAACCACGAATGTGTTGGTTGCTGATGTGTTCGCGACGATGACGGCCGTATGCATCCCCGTATAGTACGTATTGCTATAGCGGTCCGTGGCCTTATTAAGTTGAATGAGGTCGCCTGGCCTCGCGCTGGCAGCATCGACAGGGATACCTCCGGCGTTCACGTAAGCACCCCAGTACGCACCATTAGCGCTCTCGTAGCCACCGATTCGGGCGTTAATGCCGTGACGGGCCAGAACGACATTCACAACGTTGGCCGCCCAGGGCTTGCATTGTCCGCCGTAACTTCCAATGGAATAACTACGTGCCTGGTTGGCAACCTCGGCGTTATCAAAGCTGTAGGCGGCAGATGCAGGAAGGGCAAATATGCTCATACATGCTATGGCCAAGGCGAAAGCGTAAGCTACGGTTGATAGAACTCGTCGCACTATCGGACCTCCGATAATTCGCATGATCTAACGACCTGGGAGCAGGATAATATTACTGCTGCCAGCCGTTCAAGGTGACTCCTGACCGAGCACTGCAGAGCGAGCATGGCTGCTTGCATAGACGAGAGCCGTTACCCATGCTGTGAGTCTGCGAAGAATTGCGACAATCGGTGAGCTTAGGCCCAACCATCCCCCCATATGCCTACGTCATGCACGCTGGGACGTTACCGGTCCACCACAAGTCTGTCTGCCGCCGATACGCGCAGATCTACTGAATTAGCCCTTCAGCCGCCAGAATTATGCGACTGGTGGACAAAGCCTCATCCACTTGCACCAGTCAATGCCCTAGTGCAAATGGGGCAGATCGTCTTGAGTATGGTCGGGCTGACGTGCATCCCTGCCATCGCCTTCCCCTCCCTTCCGGTTGCCTTCCTGATTGCCCCGGTCGCAGCGGACTTCCAGTCCTTGCTTTGCTGATGAGCCGGTCGAGCCCGCCTGACGCTCCCCACGGAGGGTCCCCCGATCCCTTGCCAGCGGGCTCGACCGGCGACCTGCATGATTGCGCCGTCTAGGTCGTCGTAGCAGCGGAGAACTGCCCAATGCGCCCGGGGTCGAACTACCCCTGTTCGGAGTAGGCCATGAAGGTTCACGGTGCCTCCGTGGCTGTATCGAACAACTCACCAAGGAGCATCCACGCCGCCGTCCAAGTCTCGCGCTTGGGGATAGCGGTGAGCACGATGGTGACTTGGTTGTCGCCGACGCTAAGGTCCATGCCGGTGCCGGTCGGGGCCGTATCGGCAGTGTGGAGCCCGATCGCCGCAACTGCCGTGTCCCTAGTAGGTTGCAGACCTGCGGCCAGGACTGCGCGTTCCAGACCGGCACGTAGCAGTGGGGCGCTGGCCACGATCAACGCGCGGATTGGCGCTCCTGGATGACGGTCCATCCGCTTAGTCTGGTGGCGCCTGGCATGGGCACCAAGGGTAAAACTACCCCGGACGACCCCTACCGGTGGCTTCAAGATTGGGCCGAGCCGGGCGGATGCGGATCCACCGACAGCGCATGATCGGCCCAAGTTCAACGGCCTTGGCTGGGTTGCGCCATCCGGTTAGGCTCTTGCGGCGATCGTGTGGGGGGAGGGAGATGCCGGCCAACCGGATCGCGCATCCCAGGGGGTTGTCCGGGTGGATCACGGCCAGCCCGCTGCTTGGCGGCGGTAACGGCCACGCCACCCCACTGCCTCCTGGTGCTGGCGAGCCCGCCGTCGTGGCGGCGGTCGAGGGGGTCCCGGAGCGGGCGCGTGGCTGGTGGGCGCTTGGCGGTCTTGGCTATCGGGTGGTGTTGACCCCGTTCCTGATGGCCGGTGCGGTTGCGGCCTGGGGGTCGGCGGCCTCCCCGTATGTGTGGGCCCTGGCGGTGCTGCTGGTGGTGGATGTGGCGCTTCTGGCTGGTTTGGCAGCTGGCCGCCTCCGGCGGCTGTTGCGGTCCAACCTGTTCTTTGCCGCCGACATCCTGGTCGCGGTGGCCCTGAACCTGTGGATGAGCGCATCGGTGCCCCAGGGCAGCTTTGCGGTGGGTGGCCGGGACACCTTCTGGTGGTATGGGATCGGGACGGTCGGGTTGTGGACCGGGCTCCGCGGGGCCAGGACCGGCCTGGCGATGGTGGTCGGGGCGGGGCTGCTGCAGCTGGTGATGGTCCGGCTGAACGGCGCCACCCTGGGGCTGGTGGGCTGGATGCAGTTCCTCTGGCGCTATCTGTGGATGTGGACCGGCTTGGGCGTGGCCGTGGTGGTGATGCGCCTGGCGCGCTTGGGCGGCAACCAAGCCGTGCGGGCAGGACTGCGGGCAGGACAGGCGACCCAGCGTGCGGACATGCTGCGCGAGCTACATGACACGGTCCTGCAGACCCTGGAGGGGCTGGCCTTGCGGATCGGCAACGGCTCGCAGTCTCCAGAGGTCCGGCTGCGCGAAGCTCGAGCGATTGCCGCAGCGCAGGCTGAGGAGCTCCGGAAGGTGCTGTCGGAGGATCGAGCGGCCGCGCCGGCTGCCCTGGAGCTCCGACTACAGCGGCTCGCCGGGCAGCTGCAGCGGGACGGTCTCCGCATCGAGCTGGTGACCGCTCTGGGGCCTGCTCCCGAACTGCCCGGTGAGGTGCTGGACGCGATGGAGGGAGCGGTTCGCGAAGCGCTGACCAATGTCGTCAAGCACGCCGGCGTGGGCCGGGTCGTGGTGCAGGCTGCAGCTGCCGGCGACGGGATTGAGGTGACGGTCCGCGACCAGGGGCGTGGGTTCGACCCGGCCACGGTGACCGACGGCTATGGGATGGTCGGCTCGATCCGGGCGCGCATGGCCCAGGTGGGCGGGACCGCCGAGGTCTGGTCGGCACCCGGGAAGGGGACTCGCGTTCGGCTGCGCGTGGCCGCTGTGCCTCGACCGGCGTGGTCGTGGGTGGCCAGCCGGTGGGCCGGGGTCCTCACGGCCCGGTTCGCCCGTCAGCGGGCCCCAGGGTGGGGCAGCAGCGCGGCGGCGGATCCGGGTGCGCTGGCCGCCCAGACCTTTGGCTGGTTCGCGTTAGCCGTGCTTGGCTACCGGATCGCGGTGATCCCGCTGACGGCGGTGAACACCTTGGCCAACCTGCCAAGCCAGATCCCCTTGGGACCGCTGGCCGTGGTGTTGGGGGTGCTGCTGGTGGCCAATCTGGCCTTGCTGGCCGGCGGTGGGAGTGATCGGCCAGGGGGCCTGCTGGAATCGACTGCGCTGCTGCTGGTGGATACGGTGGTGGCGGTGGCTGTCAGTCTGTGGGTAAGCGTGGCCATGCCGGATGGCAGCTTCTATCTCATGGGCCATGACGTCTTCATGCCCTATGTGCTGGCGGTAGTGGTGCTGTGGACCACCCTGCGGGGGCTGCGCACCGGCGTTGTCTTGCTGGCCGGTGTGGCTGTGCTGGAGCTGGTGATGGGCCTGGTCAACGGCATCCCGCTCGACGCCGTGGGCTGGTCAGAGTTCCTCAACCGCTTCGCCACCGCCTGTCTGGCCGTTGCCCTGCCGCTGGTGGTGATGGACGCTGCTCGCCGCGGCGGTCGCCTCCAGGCGGCCGAGGGACTCCACGCCGGCCGAGCAACCGAGCGTGCCCGGCTACTGCGCGATACCCATGAGCGGGCGCTGCACACCCTGGAGACGATCGTGGCCCGGGCCGACGCCGTTGATGATTCGCCCATGGTGCGGGCGCGGGAGGTGCAGGCGCTGGCCCGCGGCCAGGCGGCTGAGCTGCGCGCCATCCTGCAAGCCGACCGCGGCCACGCCCTGGGGGGGCTGGCGGCCGGGTTGCGGGCGCTGGCCGGCCAGTCCCGCCGCGACGGCCTGGCCGTGGAGTTGGTCAGCAGCCAGCTGAGCAAAGAACCGGGCTCGGCGGCCGGGGCGGCCCTGCTTGCCGCGACCCACGAAGCACTCCTATGGGTCACGGCCGCGGAGGCGCGTCGGGTCGTCATTCGGGCCAGCAGCCGACCCGACGGTGTCCAGGTCACGGTCCGCGGCCATGGCGACGGCAACCGCCCTCAGGGTCCCGCCAAGCCCAGCGACCGCATCGGCCAGGAGCTGCGACGGGTCGGCGGCAAGGTGGAGACCTGGTCGGCCCCCGGGCGTGGCGCCAGAGTCACCTTGTGGGCGCCGGCATGATCCGGGTCGCGATCGTGGAGGACCACCCGGTCTTCCGCAAAGGCCTCATGCAGGTCGTCGAGGTCGCGCCGGGGCTGGAACTCGCCGGGGTGGCCCGCTCAGTCGACGACTTCGACACGTTACGGCTGAGCGGGGTGATTGTGCTGCTGGACCTGCAACTCCCAGGCAGCCGCCTGGAGGGCCCGGGCGCGGTGGCCCACCTTGTCGGCAGCGGCCACCAGGTCCTGGTCGTGTCCGCCTCCGAGCAACCAGCCGACGTCGTCCAGGCGATTGGGGCCGGGGCCCGTGGCTATCTCAGCAAGCAGGCCGAGGAGACCGAGATCCTGGGCGCCATCCAGGCCGTGGCTCAGGGACGCACCTATGTGTCGGCCACCTTGGCCGGCTATCTTCTGCTGGCCCCGATCCCGATCACCGCGCGGGAGCGAGAGATCCTGGAGTTGGTTGCCGGTGGGGAGACCGACCAGGACATCGCCGAGCAGCTCAGCATCAGCGTACGGACCGTCCACTCCCACCTGGACCGCATCCGCGACAAGACCGGCTCTCGCCGCCGAGCCGATCTCACCCGCTTGGCGATTGAGCGCGGCATCATTCCCCGCCGCTCCAAAGAGGGGTAATTCTCTCCCGCTGTCGCTAGGCATTCCTGCGCTGACTGCTCTCGCCTTCAACAGCGACGATTGGACCGTCATTTCGGCGCGCCCAGCGAGTTCCCGACTTGAGAGGAGGTTCGACCCTGGCACAAAGGCACTTACCGAACCGAGGCGAGCCGGCCTACGCCGATACGACGTGATTGGGGCTTCGAGGAGATCTCGGCCCTAGGCGCCGTGGAGTACTACCAGGACCGGTGGTCCGCATCAGTGATCCGGCCAACTCCGCAGCCGGGAATAGTGCCGACGAGTGATGACCTGAAGCCATCATCGCCACGAGACTTCGATGATTCGGCTGGAGGTAAATAGACTATCTCAACGGGGGGTATGCTCAACAAGAAGTATTCCTATTGCGGCGAGGCAAAATTGAGTGTGATCACCGCAGCGGCCACGGCTACTTCGGTAACGAGCCTTTTGGATCGCCAACCTGCGATCATTGCGACGGCAGGGGTATTAGTGTCGCAACGCTTGCGTACCTCTGACTGCCGCTGAGGCGTTTCCAAAGGAGACTGTTTACGAGGCTTGGCTGCAAGATGGGGCCACAACGCTATCTCGAGTTGGCCGACGAGGCGCGGACTGCCAAATCTAGGCTGGCCGGCGCTGCTGTTTAGCGCATTTCTGAAGAAACGAGTTGGGCAAGTAGCCGTTTTGGATCGTATACGACAGAGCATGCTAGGGCCCAAACTGGGCAAGCAGCTCGAGGAAGAGGGGGCGTCGTGTTTCAGCGTTCAGCACGAGCAACATCTCTCGCATCTCGCGGCGGGCCAAGACGGCCCCGCCACCTGACCATCGCCGTCCTGTCGGCACTCATTGCGTCCCTATTCACATTGGTCGCAAGCGCTCCGTCGGCGTTCGCCGGCAACGAGCCTCCGTTCGGCACGCTCCAAGTGGCTGGGAGCTCGTGGCTGCAGGGCGCCGGCGTCGTGGACAGGAACGGCGTCAACAGCTACTCCAACGGGGACACGAGCTACGTCAGCCGCGACTACAGCACCCCGGCCGTCGGCATGAGGTGGCAGTGCATCGAGCTGGCCCAGCGCCTCTACCAGGACAAAGGTTGGAGTTCCGGCCGCTGGGGCGTCAACGCCTACGGCATCTACGGGTTGGCCGGCTTCCAGAGCCACCCCAACAACGGTACCTACACGCCGGTACCGGGCGACATGATCATCCATGGCACGTCGGACCCCGGCCATGTGGCCATCGTCGACCGCATCAGCGGCAACACGCTGTACGCCGTCGAACAGAACGTCGCCAGCATCGCCAACAACAACGGTGTGGCGACTTACACCATCTCCAACGGGGTCCTGAGCCGGTCGGGACTGACGTTGCCGATTCGCGGCATCGTCCATGACCCAGACAACCCCAATACCAATAGCGCATCGGCGAGCCTCAACGCTCGTGACCTAGCCTTCGTGAAGTGGGCCCCTACCGGGTCGGGACGCATTGAGGTGCACACGGCCACCGCCGCCAGCGGGTACGCCGGCTTCGGTGTCCACGCGGCCACTCCGATCGGTGCTGGCGATACCAACGGCGTGTTCGATATGGCTGATGTCAACGCCGACGGGCGATCCGACCTGGTCTACATCAAGCGGCGGAACACCGGCTCCGGCCGGATCGAGGTCCACTGGGTGAACGCCGCCTCCGGCTACAGCAGCTTCGGTGGGAACATCGCCACCGTGTTCTCCGCCGCCGACGATCCCAACGGGTCATTCGAGATGGCCGACATGAACGGCGACGGCCGCGCCGACCTGGTCTTTACCAAGACCCGCAATACCGGCTCCGGCCGCATCGAGCTGCACTGGGCCGACGCCGCCAGCGGCTATGGCCGCTTTGGGGCCAACCTGGCCACCGCCTTCTCGCTCGCCGACGCCGGCAACGGCTACTTCCATCCTGCCGACATGAACGCCGACGGTCGGGTCGACCTGGCGTTCGTGAAGATCCGCAACACTGGTTCGGGTCGCATCGAGGTCCACTGGGCCAATGCCGCTGGCGGCTACGGCAGCTTCGGTGGAAACTTTGCCACCGCCCTCAGTGGTGCCGAGCGCGCCAATGGCTCGTTCGAGACCGTCGACATGAACGGTGACCGGCGCGCCGACTTGGTGTTCCTCAAGGACTACAACGTCGGTTCGGGCAGGATCGAGCTGCACTGGCTCGACGCTAGCGCCGGGTTCTCGAGGGTTACTTTCAGCGCCGCTACCGCCTTCTCAGCCGCTGAAGCCGGGCATGGCTTCTTCACGATGATGGCGTGATGCGAAGCGAGACAAACCGAGGAGGCCCCGGCCCGGTTGCCGGGGCCTCCCATTGAAGCTAGTCGGACAACAGTCCGTCAGGCTCACGGTGCAGCAGTCGATAGATCGACGGCTCCGGCAACTGGACCTCACGGAGCGTTACGGACTGTAAGCCGTGGCGCCAACCACCTTAGCGCTCGGGCTGCTGTGTGAGGCGAGAGGGAGGGGCCTGGCAGTTGTGGTCCTGCCGTATCTGAACACCGCCCAGGCCGAGCATCCCGCTCTGGCCGAAAGCATCGACCGCCTTCGCAGATCCGGTGTCCGCGTGTTGTTCGGCCCAGATGTGCTCCCGCTGCATCAACCGCGCCAGGGAAAGCGTGACCAGTTCCCCTGGCACCTCACTCTTCCCGCCATCAAGGAGGCTGTCCATCGCTCCCGGTTGGGTTGGACACCGGATAGGCAGGGGTGAAGATGGCCCTCATGACGGTGAACAACCACAACGAGCAGGGCAAGGACCACCGGTCGCAGCCGCGCTGGTCGGCCGGCAAGAAGATGGATGTGGTGCTGCGGCTGCTGCGCGGCGAATCGCTGGAGGTGCTGTCGCGGGAGCTCAAGATCGAGGCGCACCGGCTGGCGGCATGGCGGGATGACTTCCTGGAAGGCGGCAAGCAAGGCCTCAAGGGCCAGCGATCCGACCGGGCACCTGACGACCGAGCGCTCAAGCTGGACTTCCCCCCTGAGGCAGGACACCTCCCTTGAGCGGAGGATGTCCGCATGGAAGACAGACAGCCAAGGAACCGGCGTCGGTTCACCGCCGAGTTCAAACGCGACGCGGTCGAGCTGGTGCGGACCACCGGCCGGCCGATCGCCGAGATCGCCCGTGAGCTGGGGATCTACGACTCCACGCTGGGGAACTGGGTGCGCCAGGATCGCATCGACGGTGGCGAGGCCGAGGGGCTGAGCACTGAGGAGCGGGTCCGGCTGCGGGAGCTGGAGCGCGAGAACGCTCGGCTGCGGATGGAGCGTGACCTGCTGAGTCGAAAATGCCCTGGACCAGTGGCATCACCCCATGTGGGTCGGGTTGTCGGCCGCCTGGGTCAGGCGGCGTGGGCGGGCTCGAGGGTCACCTTGTGGCCGAGTTGCTCGAGCTGGCGGACCAGCCGCTTGGCGTAGCGGTCGGCGGCCTGCTGCTGGCGCTGCTGGAAGTAGTCTTCGCCCAGGTCGTGGTAGGCGACCCCGCGGTCCAGGACGTGGTAGGCGACCACCAGGATGGAGTGGCCCACCGCGATCGTCGCCCGGCCGGGCCCACGACGGCCCTTGAGCCGGGAGTACTGGGCGCTGAAATAGCTCCCCTTGGCCCTGGCGGCCGCCTTGGCCGCTTCGGTCAACGCCGAGCGCAGCCACTTGGAGCCCTTGCGGGTCCGACCCGAGCCGTGCTTGCCGGCCGACTCGTTGTTGCCCGGGCACAGCCCGGCCCAGCTGGCCAGGTGGGCCGCGGAGGGGAACTGGCCCATGTCGGCGCCGAGCTCGGCAACCAGGACCTCAGCGGTGCGCCGCTCCACCCCCGGGATCGTGCACAACAGCGCCACCTGCTCGGAGAAGGGAGCGATCACCTGCTCGATCCGCGCCGACAGCGACGCGACCGCCTCGTCGAGGTAGTCGATGTGGGCCAGGATCTGGGCCACCAGCAGCCCGTGATGCTCGGTCCGGAACCGGCCAGCCAACGCCTCCCGCAGGGCCGGCAGCTTGGCCCGCAGGCGACCCTTGGCCAGCTCGGCGAGTACCTCGGGGTCGTGGGTGCCGGCGATCATGGCCTCCAGCATCAGCCGGACCGACACCCCAAGGGCCCTGGAGGCCACGCTCGACAGCTTGATGCCAGCGTCCTGGAGGACCTTGTCGAGGCGCTGGACCTCCCGGGTGCGCTCCTGGATCTGGGCCTTGCGATAGCGGGTCAGATCCCGAAGCTCCCGGATCGGCCGGGGCGGCACGAAGCTGGGACGGACCATGCCGTGCTCGACCAGCTGGCACAGCCAGGCCGCATCCGCCAGGTCGGTCTTGCGGCCGGGCAGATTCCGCACGTGGCGGGCATTCAGCAGCCAGCAGCAGACCCGGTCCTCCAAGACCTGCCAGACCGGCTTCCAGTAGCAGCCGGTCGCCTCCATCCCGACCAGCGTCACCTGGTAGCTGTCCAGCCAGTCGGCCAACCCCAGCAGCCCGGCGGTGGGAGGTTGTCCCGAGGTCCGTGGGATTTGAGGTGGGGTCCTCCCCGGAGCGCGTGATCTGACACGCTCCGAGGACGGCCAAGTCCAAGGAGGAGGACCCCGCATGCAAGACTCCCACACTGCCGCGTCGGTCGCCGAGACGGCTGCTGGCTCGAGCCCGCTGCGGCTGGTGCCGACCGCGACGATGGGCCTGCCGGAGCGGCTGGCCGGCCGGGTCGACGAGCACCTGGCCCGGTTCGCCGCGCACATGACCCAGGGGCTCCTGGCCGCCTCGACCGCGGTCGGCCTGGAGGTCATGGGCGAGCTGCTGGACGTGGAGGTCGCCGAGCTGGCCGGGCCCAAGGGCAAGCACGACCCGCAGCGGGTGGCGATGCGCCACGGCAGCGAGCAGGGCACGGTCACCCTTGGCGGGCGGCGGCTTGCCGTGCGCCGACCGCGGGTGCGCACCACCGGCGAGGCCGCCCGCGAGGTGCAGCTTGAGTCCTACGCCGCGTTCACCCAGACCGACCTGCTGGCCGAGGGGATCGTGGCCAGGATGCTGGCGGGGCTGTCGACCCGCCGCTACCCGGCCGGGCTGGAGCCGGTCGGCCAGGCTGTCGAGCAGGCCGCGCAGGGCACGTCGAAGTCGAGCGTGTCGCGCCGGTTTGTGGCGGCGACCGCCGGGCGGCTGGCGGAGCTGCTGGCGCGCCGGCTGGATGACCGGCGCTGGCTGGTGGTGTTCCTGGACGGGTTCGGGATGGGTGAGCACCTGCTGGTCGGCGCGCTGGGCGTGACCGACGACGGCACCAAGGTCCCCCTGGGGGTGGTCGAGGGCACCACCGAGAACAAGGCGGTCTGCATCCGGCTGGTCGCCGACCTGGCTGACCGTGGCCTGGACGCCTCGGGTGGGGTGCTGTTCGTCATCGACGGCGGCAAGGCCCTGGAGCGGGCGATCCGCAGTGTGTTCGGCGCCAAGGCCCTGATCCAGCGGTGCCGTCGGCATAAGGAGCGCAATGTCACCGACCACCTACCCGAGGCCGAGCGGCCGCTGGTGCAACGGCGACTACGGGCCGCGTGGGCGCTGGGCGACGCCGAGCGGGCCACCGCCGAGCTGGAGCAGCTGGCCCGCAGCCTGGACCGGCAGCGGCCCGGCGCCGCCGCCAGCCTGCGCGAAGGGCTCGCCGAGACCCTGACCGTCACTCGGCTGGGGGTGGGCGGCAAGCTGCTGCAGACCCTGGAGTCGACCAATCCCGTTGAATCCATGATCGAGATCATCCGCGACCACGCCGGGCGGGTGAAGCGCTGGAGCTCGGGGGAGATGGCGCTGCGCTGGGCCGCGGCGGGGATGCTGGCCGCCCAGGACCAGTTCCGCCGCGTCAAGGGCTACCGGGAGCTGCCCCAGCTCGCCCTGGCGCTGGAGCGCGCGGCCGCCCAGGAGCCTGGAATGCTCCGCCTGCCGGCCGCCCCGTCGGCACCTGACCGTAGGATCGTCATGGAGGCCCCACCCAAATCCAACGGCGAGCGGGACATCCTCTCGGCCCTCGGCGATGAGGGCGAGCACCTGGCGTTCGCGCTCGGTGAGTTCCTCCAGGGGTTTCCGTTGGCGAGGTCGCTTGAGTAGGCGGGCCACGATTGTGGGGTCGAGCACGCACTCCCCCTCGGCGACACGCCGGATGGCGTCTTTCAGCACGGCGATGTCTGAGACACGTTCCTTGAGCAGGTAGCCGACGGCCTCTGGGTGGTGCTCGAGGAGCCGCATGGCATATTGCGACT
>Ga0081539_10004020_pt1 | contig 16903 bp, 15 predicted proteins | sample TabmetS4T2R2_FD_71023 | JGI IMG/M metagenome (GOLD analysis project Ga0081539, IMG submission 71023) | Tabebuia heterophylla rhizosphere microbial communities from the University of Puerto Rico - S4T2R2 | ecosystem: Host-associated > Plants > Roots > Rhizosphere ...
GAGCTCGCGCACGCCGACGTCCCTGAGACGCAATTGCCGCGCTTCGAGCCACGAGGCGAAGTGCCCGAGATCGAATGCGTAGGACCGTCGCGTGGTGTCCGCGAGGCGCGCGCTGGCGAGGAACCGTTCGATCTCGTCTCGGAGCCGCACAGCGACGCTTTCGCGCCGGAGCTACGATCGCCTGCAGTGAACGACCGTCTCCAGCGCCTCGCCGAGCTCACGGTGCGCTTCGGCGCCAACGTGCAGCCCGGCCAGGTCGTCGCCGTCGCCGCAGAGACCGGCCACGAGGCGATCGCCCGCGCCGTCGCCGAGGAGGCGTACGCAGCGGGTGCCAAGTTCGTCGACGTCTACTACTACGACCCCTACGTCAAGCGTTCGCGGCTCCGGCATGTCCGCGACGAGGACCTCGACTACGTCCCGCCGTGGTTCGGCGAGCGTCAGCTCGCGCTCGGCGAGCTCCGCGGCTGCCGAATCGCGCTCGCGGGGAGCACGACGCCGCAACTCTTCGACGACGTCGACCCGGTCCGTGCCGGCCGTGATCAGTTCCCGGCGTTGAAGGAGTCGCTGACGATCACGAACGCCCGCACCACCAACTGGACGATCGTGCCGGCGCCGAACGCCGGCTGGGCGAGCTCGGTGCATCCGGACGCTGCACCTGAGGATGCGCTCGAGCGGCTCTGGGAGGAGGTGGCGCACGTCCTCCGCCTCGACGAGGCCGATCCCGTCGCGGCCTGGGAGGCTCGGATCACGGCGCTGAACGAAAGCGCGGATCGCCTGAACGAGCGCGGCCTCGAGGCGCTCCATTTCGAGGGGCCCGGCACGGACCTCACCGTCGGTCTTCTGCCCAGCTCTTCGTGGCTCGCCGCGGACTTCGAGACGATCGACGGACTGCGGCACATGCCGAATCTCCCGACCGAGGAGGTCTTCACGACTCCCGATCCGGAACGCACCCAGGGCACGGTCTCCTCGACCAAGCCCCTGTTGCTGCCGAGCGGGGCGACGATCGAGGGGCTACGCGTCCGCTTCGAAGGCGGCCGCGCCGTCGACGTCGACGCGGACGTCGGGGCGGACGTCGCCCGGGGGCTCGTCGGCCGCGACGACGGCGCAGCCCGCCTCGGCGAGGTCGCGCTCGTCGACAAGGAAGGACGCATCGGCAAGCTCGGCACGGCCTTCCGGACGACGCTGATCGACGAGAACTCGGCGAGCCACCTTGCGCTCGGCAACGGCTACAGCTTCGTGCTCGGCGAGCAGGACGTGCCGCGTATGAACACGAGCGCGATCCACGTCGACTTCATGATCGGATCGGACGAGGTGAGCGTGACCGGCGTCACGCGCGACGGCGACCGCACACCCGTTCTCGCCGGCGGCGCCTGGCAGCTCTAGAGCTCGTCGCGGAGCAGCGACCAGATCGCGAAATCGACCCGTCGGCCCAGCCGTGCGTTGCGGCGTGCCGAGCGGAGCACGCCCTCGCGCGTGAATCCCGCCTTCGCGGCGACGCGATTCGAGGCAACGTTCTCGACGTCGGCGCGCAACTGCAGGCGCTCGAGACGCGGCTCGGCCGCGAACGCCCACAGCGCGGCAAGCCGCGTCGCCGTCGTGGCGACGCCGCGGCCTCGTGCCTCCGCCGCGACCCAGTAGCCGATCTCCGCGACGCCGTCGTCGATCTCGCTCCAGCGGCAACCGACCGAGCCGGCAGGCCCATCGAGCCCCTCGACGAGGACGGCGAAGTTCGAGCTCACACCCGTGCGCCAACCCTCCTCGCAGCCGCGCAGGTAGTCGACCGCGTCCGTATGGCCGTACGGCTGTGGGATCAGGTCGAGGAACGCGCCGACCTCTGCGTCGTTGATTCGGCGGACCAGCGCGTCGGCGTCCTCGAGCCGCCACGGGCGCAACGTCACACGCCCGTCGACCAGTCCTTCCGCGGGAATCGATCGCGTCACGGTCACACCTGCCGCACTACGATACGAGTCCGTGGCCGCGACGATCGAGCCAACAACAGGCGTAGACCTCTCGGACCACGGTGTCGACGCGCGCGCGCGCGTCGTCCGCAATCCGACGACGTCGCTGCTCTACACGCACGCGCTGAAGCGCGGGGACGGCGTTCTCGCGGAAGGCGGGGCGATCGCGTTCGACACCGGACGGCACACCGGGCGGTCGCCGAAGGACAAGTTCGTCGTCCGCGAGGCCGGGTCGGAGGACCGCATCTGGTGGGGAGACGTCAACAAGCCGCTGGACGAAGCACGGTTCGAGTCGCTGCGCGAGAAGGTCGTCGCGCACCTCGAGGACGACGACCTCTACGTCGTCGATGCGTTCGCCGGCGCCGATCCCGCACATCGGATCGCCGTCCGCGTGCTCACGAATCATCCGTACCACGCGCTGTTCGCGCGGACGCTCTTCATCGAGCCGACGCCGCAGGAGCTGGACGAGTTCGTCCCGCAGGCGCTCGTCCTGCACGCCCCGGCCGTGGACGCCGATCCCGCCGAGGACGGCACGCGCTCCGCGACGTTCGTGGTGCTGCACCCGACGCGCCGGGAGGTGCTGGTCGGCGGCACCTTCTACGCCGGGGAGATCAAGAAGTCGATCTTCACGCTGATGAACGACGAGCTGCCGCTGCAGCGCGTGTTCCCGATGCATTGCTCGGCGAACGTCGGCGATGCGGGCGACGTGGCGATCTTCTTCGGCCTCTCCGGCACCGGCAAGACCACGCTCTCGGCCGATCCCGAGCGCGGACTGATCGGCGACGACGAGCACGGCTGGGGCGACGGCGGCGTCTTCAACATCGAGGGCGGCTGCTACGCGAAGGTGATCAAGCTCTCGGCGACCGCGGAGCCCGAGATCTACCGGATGACACGCACGTTCGGGACGATCCTCGAGAACGTCGTCGTCGACGAGAACGGCGTCGTCGACCTCGACGACGAGTCGAAGACCGAGAACACGCGCGCGGCATACAAGCTCGAGCAGATCGCGAACGCCGTGCCCACGAAGGAGGGCGGGCATCCGTCGAACGTCGTCTTCCTCACGGCAGACGCGTTCGGGATCCTGCCGCCGATCGCGCGGCTCTCGCGCGACCAGGCGATGTACTACTTCCTCTCCGGCTTCACGGCCAAGCTCGCCGGTACCGAGATCGGCGTTACGGAGCCGCAGCCCACGTTCTCCACCTGCTTCGGCGCGCCGTTCCTGCCGCAACCGCCGGCGGTCTACGCGCGGCTGCTGGGCGAGAAGCTCGACGCGCACGGCGCGAGCGTCTGGCTCGTGAACACCGGGTGGACCGGCGGTCCGTTCGGCGAGGGAGAGCGGATGCCGATCGCGGCGACGCGCGCGCTGCTCCGTGCGGCGCTCGACGGCAGCTTGGCCGGCGTCGACTACCGAACCGACGAGGTCTTCGGCTTCGACGTCCCCCTCGAGGTGCCGGGCGTCGCGTCGAGGCTGCTCGACCCTCGCTCGACCTGGCGTGATCCCGACGCGTACGACGCGCGCGCGCGCGAGCTCGCCGCGCTCTTCCGCGACAACTTCGGGAAGTTCGCAGCCGACGCCGGCGACGCCGTCGCCGCGGCCGGCCCTCGCGTCTAAGCGCGGAGATACGTCAGCACCGCGAGGACGCGCCGGTGATCGTCCGGCGCGGGGGCGAGGCGGAGCTTCGTGAAGATGCTGTTCACGTGCGTCTCTACGGTCTTCGGGCTGAGAAACAGGCGCCGGCAGATGCCGCCGTTCGAGAGCCCCTCTGCCATCAGTTCCAGCACCTCGCGCTCGCGCGGCGAAAGGTCGCCGAGCGCGTCGCCGCGTCGACGCCCCATGAGCTGCGCCACGACCTCGGGGTCGACGGCGGTGCCGCCCTTTGCGACGCGCCGGACGGAGTCGAGGAAGTCGTCGATCTCGAGCACGCGGTCCTTGAGGAGGTACCCGAAGCCGTCCGCGCGCTCCTGGAACAACCGAAGCGCGTAGGTCGCCTCGACGACGTGTGACAGGAGCAGGACGGCGACGTCCGGGTGGTCGTCGCGGATCTGCTTGGCTGCCTCGGCTCCTTCGCGCGTCTGCGTCGGCGGCATCCGGACGTCGACGACCGCCACGTCCGGTCGCCAGTTCCGCACCGCCTTGAGGAGCGACGGTGCGTCGGCCGTCTGCGCGACGACCTCGCAACCCCCGTCGGTGAGGACGCGCGCGAGCCCTTCGCGCATGAGCACGGAATCCTCGGCGATCACGACGCGCATGGAATCTCTCCGATCACCCGCGTGCCTTCACCGTCCCGGCTCTCGACGCGGAGGCGCCCGCCGTGCGCTTCCACCCGGTCGGCGAGGCCGCTGAGACCCCCGCCGTCGACGCGTGCTCCGCCGATGCCGTCGTCGGAAATCTCGACCACGAGCGCGCCGTTGCGACGGTGTGCGCGGATCGCGGCCTCCGTGGCCGATGCGTGCTTGGCGACGTTCGTGAGCGCCTCACACGCGACGAAGTAGGCAGCGGCCTCGACCGCGGGCGGGAAGCGCTCGGCGGTCGCGTCGACCGAAACGTGCACCGGGGCGCGCGCGGCCAGCGCCTCGAGGGCTGCCGCGAGCCCGCCCTCGCTGAGGAGCACGGGATGGATTCCGCGCGCGAGCTCCCGCAGATCCGTGACCGCGCGCTTGATTCCGGCAGCCGTGCCCTCGAGCACCTGATCGACGTCCCGATCGAGTCGCTCGGCCAGCCTGCGGCGTTCGCTCGCAACCTCGATGCCGAGCGCGACGAGGTGCTGTTGCAGACCGTCGTGGAGATCGCGTTCGATGCGACGCCGTTCCTCGTCAGCCGCCGCGACGATCCGGGCGCGTGACTCCTTTACCTTCTCGAGCTGCGCGCGCAGCTCGGCGTGCAGTCGCGCATTCTCCAGCGCGAGCCTCGCGGCGGCCGCGGCGGCCGAGAGCAGCTCGGGTTCGTCGAGGAGCTCGGCATCGTGCACGAGCGCAGCGAGTGGCTCGCCTTCGTGCTCGAGCTTCGTGACCGCGCGTGAGGGATCCTCCTGCGGGAACGCGACACCGCGGCCGCGCTCGTCGACGAATTCGCGGCGCTCGGGCAGCCAGAGCGCGATCTCGAGCGAGGAATCGCCCAGCGCGGCCGCAAGCTCGTCGCGGATCGTGTTCGCCGGCGCGCGCTCGAGGCGGACGACGAGCTCGCCGATCGACGCCTGCGCGAGCCGGGACTTCAAGAGGCCGGCGAGCAGCGCGAGCGGAAGCGCGATCAGGCCGACGATCTGCCACCAGAACAGGTTGTCGTAGACGAATGCCGGGGGCGGCGTCGCGAACGTGAGCACGCTGTCGAAGACGGCACGGAGAGCGGCCACCACAGCGGCGAGGAGGAGCGGCGCGAACATGCGCCGGGCCCGCGCGCTCGCGCGCAGCCACCTGCGCGCCACGAGCACGATGAACGTCGCCGAAAGCACTCCGTACGCAGTCACGGCGTAGACGTCCTGCAGCGTGCGGGCGAGGTCCGCATCGCCGCGGACGAGGAGCGCGCTGTCGCGAGGGAGCGGGTCGAAATAGCGAAGCGGCTGTGTTCCGTCGTAGAAGCTCAGGATCGCGAGCGGGAAGGCGAGCACGACGAAGTAGACGACGCGGAGGAACCACCTGTCGGCGCGGTCGCGGACGATCCCGGTCGGATACGCGAGCGTGACGTGCGCGACGAGCGCGTAGCCGAGCTCTCCGAGCGCGAAGAACGTCGTGAACGCGACCTGGTCGTGGCTGTAGCGCAGCTGTCGCGCGAGCAGGGCGAGCGCCGTCGCGATCATCAGCGGTCCGAGACGGTTGCCCGGCCGACGCGACCAGGCTGCGAGCCCGGCGACGAGGAACGCCCAGCCGACGGCGACCGTCGCGAGCGCGCGTGCGTGCGTGGTGCCGAGGTCGTGCTCCTGGACGCGGTAGGCGAGGATGCCGATCGCGAGGCCTGCCAGGACGATTGCCGCACGCATGGCTCAGCGCTTCTTCGTCAGGAGCGACCGTACTGCGTCGCTCGTCAGCTCGTCCTTCTGGATGAACCCCAGCGCCGGTGCGGCTTCGAGCCTCGGCCCGAGGTCGGCGCGCTCCCGGGTCGAGACGAGGACGACGTCCGGTCCTTCGATCCGGAGCCGTTCGGCGACGTCGAAACCGCTCCAATCGGGAAGGGCGACGTCCAGCAGGATCACGTCCGGGTCGAGCTCGCGCGCGAGGGTGAGCCCGGAAGCTCCGTCCGCCGCTTCGCCGACGACGTCGAAACCGTCGCGCTCGAGCATCCGACGTGCCGTGTCGCGGAAGCCCGGATGGTCGTCCACGATCAACACGGTGACCATGCGTTCATCGTCACACAGCCGCGCGCGAACGACCACCGGGTAAACCCTGAAGCGCGAGCCCAGGCGCGCCCCGAGCCGTCGGCGCCGGCCCCGACACGGTGTTCGTCGTGCGCCCCGGCGCACGTTCCAAGTGCGCCCGCTTGGACGCGCGCAGCCGTCCGCCTACGTTGCTTTGCGAAGCAACGGCTGCGCTGAGGCGCAGCTAATCCAGGCGGCACGGCCGGCGCACCGAGAACGCGTCGACTCCCCTTTCCAGCGTTAGCGGGCGATTGCCCGCAGATGAGAGCGCCGTTGGCGCTGCGCTCGACCGTGCCTCTCGGAAGGGAGGTGACACGAAATGCAGCGCAACGCCAAGTTCAAGCGCACGCTCGCCGCACTGCTGGCAGTCGGCACGCTGGCAGCCGCAGCACCCGCGACCGGCCTCGCGGACGGCACCTCGCCGCCGGCTCCGGCTCAGGGTGGTGGCAACGGCGGTGGCCCGTAGCGAGACGGTTCTCGCCCACGCACGGAGAGCCCGGAAGGGCTTTCCGTGTTGGACCTATGCGACCGCGAGCCGGTCGAGAAGCTCGCGCACGCGCCGCAGCGCGACCGTGTTGCCTTTCGCATCGAAGAGACGTGCTGCTTCCTCCGCGGTCTCGCCCGCTCCCGCGAACGATTCCGCGAGCCGCAGGACCTCGGCGCGGTCGAGTAGGACCTTCGCCCGCTGGTTGAGACCGTCGGTGCCGGCCGCGATCGCAACCGCCTCGTCCGCCAGGGCGAGCGCCTCGTCGATTGCGCCTCGGCGGGCAAGCAGCTTGGCGCGCACCGACCGCGACCAGAACTGCGCGGAGACGTCGTCGTCGGACGCGTTGGCGCTTGCGGTCTCGGCCCACTCCTCGGCCTCGTCGTATCGGCCGCGGAGATAGAGAACGTCGGCGAGCTCGGCTGCAACCGTTGCGAGGTGCACGCGGTTGCCGTGCGCCGAATGGGCGGTGCACGTTGCGCGGAAGCACTCCTCGGCCGCGTCGATCGAGCCGCGTGCGAGCGCGACCTGCCCGCCCATCCACAGCGCGCTCGTCGCAAGCGTCTGTTTCAAGCCGAGGTCTTCGAGGACATCGCGGGCGTCTTCCAGCAGGCGGCTGCCGACGCCGCCGCGACCGCGCATCGCCTCGAGTCCCGCGAGGATGATCGTCACGCCGGCCTTGCCCGCGCGATCCGCGCCGTCGAGCAGGCGCCGGCACCCGGCCACCGCTTGAGACACCGGCGTCGGCCCGTGGTAGAGCGCTGCGGCAATGTCCTGACGGCAGGCCGTCGCCGGCCAACCGGCGTCGCCGTAGTACGCGAGTGCGCGGGCCGCGCCTTCCTCCCACTCACGGTTCCGGCACTGAATGGCGCCGCGGACATTTGCGAGGATCAGCCACGCGCGACCGAGGCCGCGGTCGTCACGCGCCTCCTCGAACGCCGGGATCGCGCGCTCCGCGACGCCGACGACATCGTCGGCGCGGCGCTCGCCGGCGACCAGACCGAGAGCGGTCGACTCGAGCTCGGCGCGCAGCGCTGCCCGCCGGTCTCCGCGTGTGAGCGCCTGCTGCAATGCCTCGTCGAGCGTCGCATGGGCGTCCTCGATCCGTCCGCCGACCCTGAGTGCGACGCCGAGCTCGCACAAGAGCTCCGCCCGATGCGGATGACTCGTTCGCAGCAGCCCAGTGGCGCGCCCGAGCAGGTTCGTGGTCGCCGGAGCGTCTGCGCGCTTCCACGCCGCGACACCCGCGGCCGCGAGCCGCTCCCCGGCGTCGGCGGCGAGTCGTTGCGCGCGCCGGTCCTCGGGCCCGACTTCGACGCGGTTTCGGTACGCCTGCTCGAAGTGGAAACCGACGAGCGCGTCGTCCGCGTCGCCTTGCGCGTCGAGCCACTCGGCGACGCCTTCGTGGAGGTCGGCGCGCTCGAGCTTCGGCAGCGAGGCGTAGGCGACGTCGCGGATGAGGACGTGGTGGAAGCGGAAGGCGTCCTCGCGTTCCGAGCTCGAACGCGCAGGATGGATCAGGCCCGTGCGTGCGAGCTCGGCCAGATGCCGACCGACGCTCGGAACCTCGAGGGCCGGTGTCAGGTGCAGCACCGAGGCCTGCCAGAACTCGCGGCCGACGACCGCCGCCCGTTGCAGCACGGCACGCTCTTCCGCGTCCAGCCGGTCGAGCCGGCTGGCGAGCAGCGCGTCGATGGTCGGGGGGACGGTCGCGAGCGCCTCGACGCCGCGCTCGCGCGCGTATGCGACCAGCTGCTCGGCGAACAGCGGATTGCCCTCCGCGACCTCGGCGATCCGCCGCCGAGCGGCCTCGGGCATGGAGTCGTCGGCGCCCGCCTCGACGAGCTGTTGCGACTCCGATTCGGAGAGCGGCTCGAGAGCGAGCGACGAGAGCGCCGGTCGCGCCTCGCGCAGCTCCGGTCGGGCGAGCCACAGGACGAGGGCCGGCGCTGCGGCGGGTGACGCGGCGAGCTGCTCGACGAAGTCGAGGAAGGTCGGGGCCGCCCAGTGCAGGTCTTCGAGCACGACGAGCGCCGGGCCTTCGCGCGCCAGCGACTCGACGAATCGCCGCGCCGCCCAGAAGGCGTCCGCGGGCGAGACGGCGCCTCCGGCGAGAAGCGCCTGGAGCGGCCGCGCGACGTCCTCGGGGAGCGCCTGCACGTCGACCGTCCGCGCCAGCTCGCGGAGCGGAAGCCACGTAGCGCCCTCACCGTAGGAGACGCAGCGGCCGACGGCGATGCGGGCGTCCGGCCCGAGTGACTCCGCCAGCTCGACGGCGAGGCGCGTCTTCCCGACGCCGGCGTCGCCGACGACTCCGACGACCGCCGTCCGCCCGCCGGTGCAGACCTCTTCGAACGCGCTGCGGAGCTGCGCGAGCTCGTGCTCGCGGCCGACGAGCGCCGTTCGCGGCAGCCTGCGCCGCCGTGCGGCCTCGTGCACGCCTTCGACGCGGAATGCGGCGACAGGCTCCGGGCGCCTGCGCACCGGGACGGCGACCGGCTCCGCGAGCGCCACGCCGTGCACGAGCTCCAGCGTTGCCGGGCCTGCGACGACCGCGCCGGGAGGCGCGGCCTCGGCGAGTCGCTTCGCAAGCGTGACCGGCGCGCCCGTGAGGGGCGCGCGCACCGCTGCGCCCGGCAGCACGACCTCGCCCGTGTCGAGCGCGACGCGAACGTCGAGCTCGGGGGACGCGCGCATCGCCCGTTGGATCTGCAACGCCGCACGGACGGCGCGGAGTGCATCGTCCTCGTGGCGTTCGGGCGCGCCGAACACGGCCATCAGCTCGTCGCCCGCAAGTCGCTCGACCGTTCCGCCGTGATACTCGGTCGCCGCACGCAGCTCGTGGAACGCCCGGGTCGTCAAGATGCGCGTCCGTTCCGCGTCCTCGTCGTCTCGGGGCGCGACCTCGGCGAAGAGCACCGTGACCGTCGCGCGGCGCTCGCGGAGGTCTGCCGGGCGCAGCGCCGCCTCGCCCACCGCCTCGCCTCTCCAGCCGAGCGCAGGATCCTGGCGGAGGATGCCCTGCTCGAGCGCCCGCAGCGCCGGGCCGGGCTCGATTCCGAGCTCGTCGATCAGCGCGCGCCGGGCGTCCTGGTACGCGGCGAGCGCCTCGGCCTGGCGACCGGAGCGGTACAGCGCGAGCATCAGCTGGCCGCGCAAGCGCTCGCGCATCGGGTTGCGCCCGACCAGCTCCTCGACCCGAGGCACCAGCTCGGCGTGTCGACCGAGCTCGAGCTCGGCGGCGACGAGCTCCTCCTCGGCTCCCGCCCGGATGTCCTCGAGCCGCGCGGCCTCGGCGAGTGCGAACGGCTCGAATTCCAGGTCGACGAGCGCCGGGCCGCGCCAGCACGCGAGCGCCTGTCGGAGCGTGGTCGCGCGCTCGGGCGGCGCTTGCGTGCGCGCGGCCTCGACCAGCCGCGTGAAGCGGTGCGCGTCGACGTCCTCCGGCTCGATGTCGAGGACGTAACCCGGCGGCCGCGTGGCGAGGACGTCCGCGCCGAGCAGCTTGCGCAGGTGCGAGACGTAGTTCTGGAGCGAGTTCCGCGCGGTCGGCGGCGGCCGCTCTCCCCACAGCTCGTCGAGGAGGCGGTCGACCGAGAGGATCTCGCCGGCCCGAAGCGCGAGCAGGGCGAGAAGCGCGCGGTGCTTCTGCCGCTGCAGAGACACCTCGCGCTCCTCGATCACGACCCGCAACGGGCCCAAGACCCGTACGTCCACGCCCCGGTTGTACCACCCGTCACGTGGCCGGAAAAGACTTGCCGGATTAGGCCCGTGTTAGCGGCGCGCCGCACAGTCGCGTCGACATGGCAACGAGGGTCACCAAACGGCAGCTCGACGCGCTGATCGCGGAGATCGAGGCGTATCTCGGCGCCGTCGAGGTGTTCCGCGCCGAGGGCTGCGAGCCGCGCTGGCGCGCCGACGCGGTGCGCCCGACGACGGCGGTCGTGACCCACGGAAGGAGAGACTGATGAGGATTCGCGGTATTCGAGCTGCCGTCGTCCTCGCGACGGCGTGCGGCGTCTGGGTCGAACCTCTGGAAACCTTGGCGACGTGGACGACCGGCTAGCGTTCGAGCCCGACAACGACCAGTGGGACGCGTGGAGGCCGCAGGAGGTCGCGCGTCGCCTCGCGGGGGTCGACGTTCCGTGGTACGTCGCCGCCGGCTGGGCGATCGACCTCTTCCTGGGCGGGGAGCGGCGGGAGCACGAGGACCTCGAGATCGCCGTCCCGCGCGACCGGCTCGGCGAGGTGCTCGCGGTGTTCGACGATCACGAGCTCTTCGCGGCCGGCGTCCCGGGCCCCGGACTCGTCACGCCGCTCGCCCACGTCGACGAGACGTGTCGCAGCTATCACCAGACCTGGGTGCGCGAGCGGGGCTCGGGACGCTGGCGCCTCGACGTCTTTCGCGAGCCTTCGGAGGGCGACGTCTGGATCTGTCGCCGCGACTCGAGCATCCGACTGCCGTACGAGCGCGTGATCGAGCGGACGCCCGACGGTATTCCGTACGGCGCGCCTGAGATCGTCCTGCTCTTCAAGGCCAAGCACGCGCGCGCGAAGGACGACGCCGACTTCGCGGCAGCCGTGCCGCGCCTCGCGCCGGCTCGCCGGCGCTGGCTCGGCGTTGCGCTGGCGCGTGTGCACCCCGGCCACCGCTGGCTCGACGCCCTGCCGGATTAGCGCTGCGTTAGCGGCCCAACCGAGCATCGGTGCACGGAAGGAGGTGAAGACTTTGCGGAAGACATATCCACTGCTGCTCGCCGCTCTCGTCGTCGTCGCGATCGTCGCGCCGATGGCTCAGGGCACCGGCTCGGCCGACCGCGTGGCGGTGCTCGAGAAGAAGGTGAAGGCGCTGACGACGCGCGTCACGGCGCTCGAGTCGCAGGCGGCGGCGACGAGGAACGACGTCGCCGGGGCAAAGGGCGACATCGCGAGTGCGAAGACGGACATCGCGACGGTGCAGGGCAAGGTGACGGCACTCGAGACCGGTGGCGCGGCGCTGCAGACAGCGATCACCGCGTTGCAGTCCAGCGTCGGCGGTCTGGCGAGCTGCGTCCGCTACAAGGCGATGCCGTTGAGCGAGTACGACGGCTACCTCTACACCTCGGATGGCAAGAACGTCAGCGTCACCACGGCGCTCGACATCACGGATCAGGGCCAGACTCCCGGGGCGTACGCCGCGCTCCTCAACCCGAGCTGCGTCGGCACCTCGTTCGTCATGCGACCGGCGGCACAAGTTCAGCGGGCGACGACTGCGTTCAACACCCGCTGAAGCAGAAGACGGGCGCCGTATGCGGCGCGGCGCCCGTCCACACGCCTGAAGAGCGGGCTCGGTCGCACGCCGCGCGGCTCCTGGCTTTCGATAGCTTCCGTAGCGGTGGAAGCGAAGCACGACGTGCTCGTCGTCGGCGCCGGCTGCGCAGGTATGCGCGCCGCGATCGAGGCATTCGACACCGGCGCAGACGTTGCGCTCCTTTCGAAGATCCACCCGACGCGCAGCCATTCCGGCGCGGCCGAGGGCGGGATCAACGCGGCGCTCGGCAACGCGTCCGAGGACGATCCCGAGACGCACGCGTTCGACACCGTCAAGGGCTCGGACTATCTCGGCGACCAGGACGCGATCGAGATCCTCTGCAACGAGGCGCCCGACGACGTCTACCAGCTCGAGCACTGGGGCGCGGTCTTCTCGCGCACCGAGGACGGCCGGATCGCGCAGCGACCCTTCGGGGCGGCGGGTGCGCCGCGAACCGCCTACGCAGCCGACATCACCGGCCACGTCCTCGTGCACGTGCTCTACGAGCAGGTGATGAAGCGCGACATCCCGACGTACGAGGAGTTCTTCGCCTGGCGCCTCGTCGAGAACGACGGCCGCTGTCAGGGCGTGATCTGCTGGGATCTCCTCAACGGCGGGCTGAAGGTGATCGGCGCGAAGACGATCATCCTCGCCACGGGCGGCGCCGGGCGCCTGTACACGGGCACGACGAACGCGTACGCCTGCACCGGCGACGGGATGGCGATGGCGCTCCCGCTCGGCGTCGCGCTCAAGGACATGGAGATGATGCAGTTCCACCCGACGACGCTCGCGCCGACGGGTGTGCTGATCACCGAAGGCTGCCGCGGTGAGGGCGCGTACCTGCTCAACTCGGAGGGCGACCGCTTCCTCGAGCGGTACGCGCCGAACGCGATGGAGCTCGCGTCGCGCGACGTGATCTCGCGCGCCGAGCAAACCGAGATCGACGAAGGGCGCGGTGTGGACGGCAACGTCCTGCTCGACCTGCGCCACCTCGGAGCCGACCGCATCCTCGAGCGGCTGCACGGGACGCGCGAGCTCTCGATGACCTTCGCGGGCGTCGACCCCATCTACGAGCCGATCCCCGTCCGTCCCGGCGCGCACTACCACATGGGCGGCATCGACACCGACGTCTGGGGACGCACCGAGATGGAAGGGCTGTACGCCGCGGGCGAGTGCGCGTGCGTCTCGGTGCACGGAGCAAACCGCCTCGGCGGCAACGCGCTGATGGAGACGATCACCTACGGCAAGCGCTCAGGGCGCCACGCGGCGGAGTGGGCGCTCGCGAACACGGTCGTCGAGGTCCCGGCCTCGGCCGAGGTCGACGCCGAGCGCGACCTGCGCGAGCTGCTCGACCGGTCGGAGGGCGAGCGGCCCTGGCAGATCCGCGACGAGCTGGCCGTCACGATGCACGAGAACTTCGGCGTATTTCGCCGCGAGGAGCAGATGCGGCAGCAGGGCGACATCGTCGCTTCGCTTCGCGAACGCTACGAGCGCGTCGTCGTCGACGACAAAGGGCAGGTCTTCAACAACGACCTGACCCAGGCGCTCGAGCTCGGCTTCCTGCTCGAGCTCGCCGACTGCATGGTCGTCGCCGGCATCGCGCGCAAGGAGAGTCGCGGCGCCCACGCCCGCCCGCACGACTTCCCGGACCGCGACGACGAGAAGTACCTCCGGCATACGCTGGTGACGCTCGACGACGACGGGCGACCGCAACTCGACTGGAAGCCGGTGACGATGACGAAGTGGCAACCGCAGGAGCGCACGTACTGATGACCGAAGCAGCGGTCCACACGATCGGGCCGACGATGAGCGTCGCGTTGAAGATCTGGCGCTACGACTCAGAGTCCGGCGAGCGCGCGCTCGAGGACTACGAGGTCGAGGCGCCCGAGTGGGCGACGCTGCTCGACGTCCTCGACATCGTCAAGGACCGAGTCGACGGCACGCTGTCCTATCGCAAGAGCTGCCGCATGATGATCTGCGGCTCCTGCGGGATGCGGATGGACGGTGCCGCCGTGCTCGCGTGCAAGACGCGGATGAAGCCGATCGTCGACGCCGGCCACGTCCCGACGATCTCCGCGATGGGCAACCTGCCGATCGTGAAGGACCTCGTCGTCGACATGGCGCCGTTCTGGCAGAAGATCCGCGCGATGAAGCCCTGGTTGCAGCCCGGCTACGACGAGCTCTCGGAGAAGGAGCGGATCGTCTCGCAGCAGCAGATGAACGTGATCCACAAGGAAGCGCTCTGCATCATGTGCGGCTGCTGCGTCAGCGAGTGCAACTCGATGGAGTCCGACCCCGAGTTCCTCGGGCCGGCCGCGCTCGCCAAGGGCTTCCGGTTCGTCGGGGACGCGCGCGACGGGGCCTCGATCGAGCGGCTGGAGGCCTACAACTCCGAGCACGGGATCTGGGACTGCACGCGCTGCTACTTCTGCAACGAGCGCTGCCCGAAGGGCGTCGACCCGCGCGACGCGATCGCGAAGCTCGGCGCCGAGTCGGTCAAGGAGGGCATCGACCGCGACATGGGCGCGAAGCACGCGAAGTGGTTCGTGCGCTCCGCGTACACGACCGGGTGGCTGCGCGAGACCGAGCTCGTGCCGAAGACGCAGGGCCTCGTCTCGGCGATCAAGCAGACGGGATTCGCGATCGGCCTCGCCAGGCACGGGAAGGTGCCGCCGCCCGTCCCGCCGCATGTCGCCGAGAAGGTGGGACAGGCGCGCGCGCTCTACAACCTCGTCAAGGAGCAGGGCCGCGACGGCGCGCTCGGGATCGTCCAGGGCGAGCATGCGCTCGGCCGGATCGAGTTCGTCGAGCAGCACGGCGTGAAGGCCAGTGATCCCGAGGTGCAGCCCGGCGTCGAGCCGCCGCCCGCAGAAGGATGAGGGTCGCGTACTACAAGGGCTGCCTGGCGTCGCTCTCCGCGAAGGAGCTCGACATCTCGACGCAGGCGCTCGCGCCGAAGGTCGGGCTGGAGCTCGAAGAGCTCGAGGCGGTGACCTGCTGCGGCGCGGGCGACATCCACGAGGCGGAGCCGGACTACTACCTGCACCTGAACGCGCGGATCCTCGCGCACGCGGAGGCGACCGGCGCGGACACGCTGATGACGATCTGCAACGTCTGCACGCTCAACCTGCGGCAGGCGAACTGGCAGCTGAAGATCGACGACGACCTGCGGGAGCGGGTCAACGACAACCTCGAGGCGGTCGGCGTCCCACGGTACTCGGGCAACGTCGAGGTCAAGCACCTGCTCTGGCTGATCGCCGAGGGCGACGGCTACGACCGCCTGAAGCAGGTCGCGCACAAGGGACTGAAGGGGCTGAAGGTTGCGCCCTTCTACGGCTGCCAGATCCTGCGGCCGTCGAAGCTGCTCGGGTTCGAGGATCCCGACCGGCCGTGGTCGCTCGAGGCGATCATCCAGGCGTGCGGCGGCGAGCCGGTCGACTACCCGGCGAAGATCAAGTGCTGCGGCTTCCCGATCATCCAGGCGCGCGAGGAAACCGCGCTCGGGGAGCTGATCCAGCCGATCGAGCAGGCGAAGGAAGCCGGCGCCGACGCGATGGTCACGCCGTGCCCGCTGTGCCACCTCTCGCTCGACGCGTGGCAGTCCAAGCTCCAGAAGGCGACCGGGAAGGCCTTCGACATGCCGATCCTGCACCTCTCGCAGCTGGTCGGCGTCGCCGCCGGCTTCGCGGACTCCGAGCTGAAGTTCAAGCGGCACGTCGTCTCGGTCGAGCCGTTCACGGAAAAGCTCGAAGTCTGAGCCGGTCCGCAAGATTCGCCGCCGTCCGGCATCTCTGATTCTTGGAGGGGCGGATTCCGGCGCGAGACGCTTTCGGGCGACTCGCGCCGGAGCTCTTTTCGGGGCCGTTACCGCCGCCGGGCTCGCCTGGTCGTGGTTCGAGGCCGGCTGGGTGCGCCTGGAGACCGTGGACGTCGAGCTGCCCGAGCTCGCGCCGGAGCTCGCGGGGTTGCGGATCGCGCACCTGTCGGACTTCCACCTCGGCGTCCCCTCGCGCGGCCGGCGCGCCGTCGGACGGGCCGTGGCGTGGGTCGAGCGCAGCAGGCCCGACCTGATCGCGGTCACCGGCGACCTGCTCACACGCTCGACCGGCGCACCGGTGCTCCGCGGGTTCGCGGAGCGTCTCGCCGCTGTCGCTCCGACGTTCGCGATCCTCGGCAACCACGACTTCGCGATCTCCCGCGACCCGTTCGTCGACCGCTCGCGCCTGGAGGAGCTCGAGCCGGCGCGACTGCTCTCCGACAGCGGCGAGACGATCGAGCTGCGCGGCAGGCGGGTCTATGTCGCAGGCGCCGATCCCCGCTCGCGTTTCGCCCCGTCGCGCCGCCAGCCTGCAGAGCTGGCCGCCGAGGCCGGAGAGGCCGACCTTCGGATCCTGCTTCTCCACTACCCGCGGCTCGTCGACCGCGTCCCCCCGGGCACGTTCGACCTCGTGCTCGCCGGGCACATGCACGGCGGCCAGATCAACCTGCCGTATCCGGGCGGCAAGGTGCACCTCGCGCACGTCGGCGCGCGCTTCACCCGCGGTCTCTACCGCCTGCCGGCGACGACGATGCACGTCTCGGCCGGGCTCGGGACGACGTTCGTCCCGTTCCGCTTCGCGGCGAGGCCCGAAGCGACGGAGTTGGTGTTACAACGAGGGTGATGGAGGGGCACGCGACGATCTCGACCGACATCCTCGCGCGCTACGCGGGAGACGCGGCGCGCGAGACACCCGGCGTGCACGGGCTCGTGCCGAGCCAGCTGCTCCGGCACCGAGGCGTCCGCGTCGAGCAGTCCGACGCCGGCGTGCGCGTGGAGCTTCAC
>Ga0081539_10004021_pt1 | contig 16902 bp, 17 predicted proteins | sample TabmetS4T2R2_FD_71023 | JGI IMG/M metagenome (GOLD analysis project Ga0081539, IMG submission 71023) | Tabebuia heterophylla rhizosphere microbial communities from the University of Puerto Rico - S4T2R2 | ecosystem: Host-associated > Plants > Roots > Rhizosphere ...
GTCGACAAGGTCGTGCCGGTCGACGTCTACGTTTCGGGCTGCCCGCCCCGCCCGGAGGCGCTGCTCTACGGGCTGATGCGGCTGCAGGACAAGATCCGGAAGGAAGGCACCGTGCTGCGCAAGGACCGCGTCATTCCGCTCGGCGCCTCGGAGCCCATCGTGATCGGAGAGCGCGCGTGATCAAGTTCCTCAAGAGCCTGTTCCTCATCGACCTGCTGAAAGGCCTGTGGGTCACCCTGAAGTACACGCCGCAGCCGGCGTTCACGTTTCAGTACCCGGCGGAGCGGCGGCCGACCGCGCCGCGCTTCCGCGGCGTGCTGCGGCTGCAGACCGAGCCCGGCACGGGCGCCCAGACCTGCATCGTCTGCGATCAGTGCGCCAAGGCGTGCCCCGACGATCTGATCGCCCTCGGCGGCCATCGCGAGCCCGGGACGAAGATCAAGGTCCTCGACTACTTCGATTTCAACCTCTCGCGCTGCAGCTTCTGCGGTCTGTGCTCGGAGGTCTGTCCGACCAAGCCGATCAAGGCGCTCATCATGAGCGAGGACTACGAGCTGGGAAGCTACAGCCGCGAGACGCAAATCCTGCGCGTCGATCAGATGTACGACGGAGTGCCGATCGAACAATACACGCACTGATTTTCCTTTTCCGTAAGGTCCGCGTCGCGGAAAAGACATCGTAGCGGGCGATCGTGTCCGGCGTGAATTTTGTAGGGCCCAGCTGGTTTCCTGGAGGCTTCATGCAGAGCGCCGCCTTTCGAGTTGCCGCCGCATCCGCTCTCGTTGTCGCGGCGTCGTTGATCATCCGCGCGGATGACACGCCTTCGTCCCAGACGTCGGAAATCCAGCTGCAGCTCGGCGACCTCCTGTTCAGCGAAGGGCGGTTCTTCGATTCGCTCGACGCCTACAAGAACGCGCTGAAAACCGCTCCCCAGGATGCCTCGCGCCGGCCGCGCGTCGGCGTCATCGCCTCGGCGCTCCGCGTCGCGGAGTTCGACCTGGCGCGGAAGGAGGCCGAAATCCTCTATCGCGCGGACTCGACCGGGCCCGACGCGATGGCCCTCTATGGCGACGCGCTCTGGGCGTCCGGTCTCTTCCAGGAAGCCGAGAGCAAATACAAAGACGCGCTGGCCGCCGCCCCGGAGCTCGCGAGAGGCCACCACGGGATGGCCCGCTCGCTCGCCGCGCGCACCCGCCTCGACGACGCGATGAACGAGGCGCAGACGGCGCTCCGGCTGTCGCCCCGCGATCTCGAAATCCACCACACGGTCGGCACCATCTACGAGCGGATGCACCGCTACGAAGAGGCGGCGGCGGCGTACTCCAACTACGTCAACCTGCTGCCGAACAAGGATCACAGCGAGAAGGCCGATTGGTCGCGCGCCGAGATCCGGTTCCTGCGCTCGTTCGGGCAGCGCGTGCCGTTCGAGTCGGAGCCCGGCGCCGACGATCGTCTCTACACGGTCGACTTCCGGCTCGTGAACGAGAAAGTGGTCGTGCGCGCCAAGGTCAACGACGCGTCGGCGCAGGACTTCGTGATCGACACCGGGTCGGAGAACACGGTCATCACACGTCAGACGGCTCAGCGGCTGGGCATCACGCCCGTGACGTATACGTTGAGCGCCGGCGTCGGCCGCGTCGGCCTGCGCGGACTGCAGCTGGCGCGGATGGATTCCCTCGAGGTCGGCTCGCTCAAGCTGCGCAACGTGCCGTGCCTGATCAAGAATCCGCCGTTGCGTGACATTCCCGTGAAAGAAACCGAGGCGCTCTCGCCGCTCGCGCTCGGTTATTCGATGGTCATCGACTACAAGACCCACAAGCTGACGTTCGGCAAGAAGCTGCCCGAGGAGCCGCGCGACTTCGAGCTGCCGCTGCGTCTCCATCGCCTCGCCACCGTCAGCGGTCTGGTCGACGGCGGCCACAAGGTCAACTTCGTGGTCGACACCGGCGGCGAGGTGATCTCCATCAGCTCGGCGACCGCCACCTCGCTCAACAAGCCGCAGACCGGCCGCAAGATTGCCCTGAAGGTCTACGGCACGTCCGGCTGGGACGACGACGCGTTTCTGATGCCGGGCGTCGATCTCTCGTTCGACGCGATCCAGTACAAGAACTTTCCGGTGGTCGTCCTGAATCTGAACGCGCCGAGCGCCCTCCTCGGCTTCCAGCTCGGAGGGATCGTCGGCCACAAGTTCCTGAGCAAGTACCGCGTCGGGATCGATCTCGATCGATCAGTGCTGCGGCTCAAGAACGTGTCGTAGGATTTCGGAATTCAGATTTCGGACTTCAGATTGCGGATTTCAGATTTCCTCTGAAGCCGCAGACGACGGCGTTCGTGGGCTTCGCTGCACACGCGGCGCTCCTCGTCGGTCTCGACGAGCAGCGGCGGCACGCGGATGCGCGCGCCGTCGCGGCTGATCGCGACGAAGGTCAGATAGGCCTGGCTCGTCTGACGCCGCTTGCCGGTCAGCGTCTCCTCCGAAAACACATCGACCCGCACCTCGAGCGACGTCGTGAACACGCAGGTCACGTGCGCCTCGAGGATGATCAGATCGCCGACCTTGATCGAGTGCAGGAACTGCAGGTCGTCGACGGCGGCCGTGACGAGCAGGCTGCGGGTGTGGCGGTGGCAGGCGATGGCGCCGGCGATGTCGATGAGGTGCATGACGGTGCCGCCGAGGATGAAGCCGAGCGGGTTGGCGTCGTTCGGCAGCACGACCTGCACCATCTCGGTCGCCGATTCACTCGCGCGCTTCGGTGTGAGATCCGGGATCGCGTCCATGAGCAATCGTAACCGCGGACGGGCGGGCGGGACGGGCGGGAGGGGCAGGACGGGCGGGACGGGACGGGCGGGACGGGACGGAGGAACGGAGGGAACGGAGAAAGAACGGAAAAAACAAAAGGCGCGTCCGAAGATGCGCCCCTTGCCCCTTACCACCCTAGCCCTTAGCCCTCAGCCCTTACGCTCTCTCAGAAGTCATAGCCGATCCAGACCGCGAAGCGCGGTTTGCGCCATCCCGCGCCGCCGCCCTCGTAGTTGGAGAAGAGGATGTCTTCCCACTGCTTGTTGAAGAGCGTCCGCCACGACCAGTCGAAGTGGATCGGGAAGCCGAGCGCGAACGTTTCGAGACCCAGACCGTAGGAGGCGCGGCCGTCCTTCAACCGGAAGCCGCTGATGGTTTGCGGCCGCCCGTAGGTCGGCTGCGGGTTGCCGTTCCGGTCGAGGAGCGCGTTGCCGAACGCGTCGACCAGGTAGCCCGTGATCGGCGTGCAGGTCTCCGCCTTGCTGGTCGCGAACTTGAAGCCGCCGCCGCCGCACGGATCCGCCGACGGCTGGTTGTTGAACCACGCGCCGCCGATGCCGGCGAAGAACACGCCGCGCACGCCGCCGATCACGCCGATCGGCGTCAGCGCCGCTTCGATCAGCGGGAAGCGCAGCTCGGCGTTCGCGAACACGGTGTTCTGGCCGGCGAACTCCAGGTAGTCGTAGCCGCGCAGGTCGCCGTTGCCGCCGAAGTAGAGGAAGTCGGGGAAGTCGCCGAAGCTCTTGAAGCCGCGGATGCGCGTCGCCAGCACGCCCGTGCTGCCGATTCGCAGGTAGTGCCGCGCCTCGGCGTCCAGCGTCTGGCGTGACAGCAGGCCGCCGATCTTCGGCGACACGTCGTAGGCCAGGCGCGCCGTGCTGCCGGCGAGCGGTCCGAACTCGCGGAACACCGTCGTCTCCTGAACGAATTCGAGGCCGAGCGGCATCATGGTGCCGTTGCGGAAGACCGACTGGCCGTACGCCGTCTGCTGATACTCCTCGGCGAGCTGCTGCAGGCCGGGATCGTTGTACTCCTCGCGCAGCTGCACGAGCCCGCCCGACACCGTCACGCGACGGTAGCGGTCGAGCGGGTAGATGCCGAGCGCGCTGCCGCCGCGAATCGTCCGCGTGGCGATGGCCAGGTCGCGGCTGATCAGGCCGGAGTAGACCGGGTCGTAGAAGACGCCGCCCAGCTGGCCGTAGAAGAACTGCGTCTGCGAGTAGCCCTGGAACGCGTACTGGAAGCGGCTGCCCAGATTCACGTACGAGAGCGCGAGGGTCCTGTACTGGGAGATCGACGCGGCGAACAGGTTGACCTGCTTGTCGCCGAGCACGTCGCCGAAGCTGACCTGCGAGCCGCCGAAGATGTCGCCGTTGCTGGTGACGCCGACGTTGATCGGCGGCCGGCCCTCGAGGAACATCTTCTCGAACGCGCCCTTCTTGCGGACGTTCGACTGGACCAGCGTGTGCTGGAGCGGCGGCTGGAAGTCGATGACCGGCCCGGGCGCGCCGAAGTCGGCCGACGCCGCCGTGTGCAGCGGCTCCTTGCGCTCCAGCGTGCGCACGCTGTATTCGTTCTTGAAGTAGCTGACGAACGCGATCCGGCTCTGCTTGCCCTCGTTCAACACCACCGGCGACCAGTTGCCGCCCACGGCGTCGGTGTACTGCCGCAGCTCACCGTTGTTCAGGTCGAGCGTCCAGATGTTGAAGATGTTGCCGTTGCGCGCCACCTCGGGCTCGAGCGGAATCGTCGGATCGGTCGCCGTCGACGCGAACACCAGCGTGTGGTCGTCGACGAACTGCGCCGAGGTCTCGTCCTGCGTGCCGAAGGTCAGCTGCGTCTTCTTCTTGGTGTCGAGATCGAGCCGGAACAGCTTCTGATTCCCGCTGACGCGCGCGTTGTAGACGATGTACTTGCCGTCGGGGGAGTAGGTCGGCCCGTAGTCGGCGAAGTTGTCGTTGGTCAGGTTGACGACTTCCTTGGTGTCGAGATCGACGGTGAACAGATCGCCGACCGCGCCACGCAGCGCCGCGAACGCGATGTGCTTGCCGTCGGGCGCGAAGCTCGGCGACTCGGGCTCGTCCACCGACTTCAACGGCACGCGCTCCTCGATCTTGCGCGTCAGGACGTTCTGGATGACCAGCGTCCGCTCCTTCTCGGTGCGGACGAAGTAGGCGAGGCGGTCGCCCTTCGGCGACCACGACATGTAGGGCATGATGTTCGTGCGCTCGCCGCGCAGCACGACGTGATCGAAGCCCATGTCCTTGTCGAAGCCGCGCGTCAGGTTGCGCACCACCGAGCCGTCCTTCGCCGAGACCAGGATGATGTCGATCTCCTGGTCCTTGCGGTTGATCGTCACGACCGCGATCAGGTCGCCTGACGGCGACGGCGCGATCGACAGCGCCTGGGCGAAGTCGGTCTTCTCCTTGTTCGGCGACAGGTCGCGGCCGTAGTCGGCCGGACGCTCCTTGTCGCGGAACGGCTTGAAGCGTTCCTTCAGGTAGCGCTCGAACGCCTCGTCGAATTCTTCTTTTTTCAGCTTGAGCGCTTCCTCGTAGGCGTCCTCGCCGCCGCCGATGACGCTCTTGCGCAGCGCGAACAGGAACTGCCGGATGCCTTCCTTGCCGTACTTCGCCTCGATGAACTCGAACACCGCGTGTCCGAGGTTGTAGACCAGCAGGACGTTGCCGGTGTTGCCGTAGCCCTCCATCTGCGACATCTTCGGCACGATGTCGGCGACCGCCGCGTCGCGCACCTGCATGAGGTCGCTGGAGCTCCACTGCCCGCGCTCGTAGTCGGAGAGCCCTTCGTTCACCCACAGCGGCACGCTGCGGCGGATCAGCGTCTGCGGAATGATGTCGAACTCGAACTGGTGCGTCAGCTCGTGGACGATCAGGCCATAGAGCTGGTCCGGCGGATCGTCGATCGGCGCGACGATCCGCTGCCGGAACGGTTCGGCGAAGGCGCCGACGCCTTCCTGCGCCGCGCCCGGATCGACGTTCTGCTCCTCGAATTCGCTGTGCGTCTTGAAGATGATCAGCTGCACCTTGAACGACAGATCGTGTTTCAGGTCGGCGCTGATCTGCTGGTACGCGCTCTCCGCGTAGGCGGCGATCCGTTCGAGGTGCGGCTGCACCTCGGGATAGAAGTAAATCTCGAAGTGGTCGGTCGTGTAGATCTCCCACTTGAACTTGTCGTAATGCGGGTTGTTCTTGCCGAAGTAGGGGACGTACGGCGTCTGCGCGGCCGCGACGCCCGCCCCGGCGAGCATCAGGCCGAGGACGGCCGCCGCGAGCGCGGACGATGACGATCGAGGCAGCGAGAACGGGGCGCGCGTTGGCATAAGCCGGTTCCTCTGGCTGGTGGCCGACTGCTCGTGGCGACCGGGAATGTGAAAATGTCGCCGGCGATCTTACTGTTGACGCCGAGGGCCCTGCAAACGTTGTGCTCGGCGATATGCAGGATTTCCCGCCGCCCCTGTCCTCTCGCGATTTCGTCAGCGACTCCTCCGGGATACACTGGGCGAGGCCCGGCCGCGCGGGCATCCACCGCCGCGCGGCCCGGCTTGGAATAAAGAATGGCCCGTCAGGGTTTACGTGCTGTGGCGCCGGCGTTCGAAGCCGAAGCGCTGGCGTCGCTCGACAGCTTGTATCGAACGGCGCTGCGCCTGACGCGCGTGCCGGCCGACGCGGAGGATCTGGTTCAGGAGACCTACCTGAAGGCGTTCCGCGCGGCCGAGACGTTCAGGCCCGGCACGAACCTTCGGGCCTGGCTGTTCACCATCCTCCACAACACCGCGAGGAACCGGGCGCGCGATCGGGCCCGGGACGCGGTGGCGGTGAACAGCGACATCGTCGACCAGGCCGCCGAGACGCTGCCGCTGGGTGGATCGGCCGATAGAGGCGCTGTGGCGACGCCCGAGACGCTGCTGTTGCGCGACACCCTCGCGCCGGAGCTCCAGGCGGCGCTCGACGAGCTGCCCGAGGCGTTCCGTCAGGCGGTCTGGCTTCGGGATGTGGAAGAATTTTCGTATGCCGAAATCGCCGAGATGCTCTCGATTCCGATTGGCACGGTGATGTCACGCATTTCGCGCGGCCGGCATTTGTTGTTCGAGCGGCTCAATCATCTACGGCCTGTGAATGCCTGACTGGAACAAGCCCGATTGTCAGAAGGTTGACCAGCTGGTCACGCCGTACGTCGACGGACAGCTCGACGATCGCGAGCGCGCCGCGGTGGCCGAGCACTTGACCGTGTGCCCGCCCTGCGACTGGCGGGTCCGGAAAGAGCGTGCGGTCCGCGACCTCGTCGGTGTCCATCGCGTGACGCTCTCGGCGGAAAGCGCGCCGGGCGCGCTTCGCGCGCGATGCGCGGAATCGATGCGGCGTGCCGCCGACCTCGATCGTCCCGCGCCGGTCACGCCTGCCGGCTGGCGCGGCCGCCTGGCGCCGCTCGCCCTGGCCGCCTCCCTCGTCCTCATCGTCGGTGCCGCATTCCTCTATCAGCTCACGCAGGCCTCGTCGCGCATCATGGCGGCCGAGCTCACCGCGGATCACGTGAAGTGTTTCACGGTGCCGGGCGCCGGACATCCCGATTCGGGGGCGGTGGAGAGCTCTTTGTGGTCAGGCTTCGGCTGGCGCGTGCACCTGCCGGCGCGGGTCACTCAGGCCAATCTCGAGCTCGTCGATGCGCGGCCATGTTTCTACGCCGAAGGCCGGGTCGCGCACGTCATGTTCCGGCACAACGGCCAGCCGGTCTCGCTGTTCATGCTGCCCAACACCGAGCGCGCGCAGGAAGTCGTCAAGGTGCTCGGCCACGAGGCGGCGATCTGGTGCGACAATCGGCGCACCTTCGTGCTGATTGCGCGCGAGCCGAAGGCGGACGTCGAGCGTCTGGCGTCGATGGTCCAGGCGACGCTGCGTTAGGAGCGGACCGAGATGACCACGCCGTTACGCTGGATTCTGGCGACCGTGAGCGCGCTGGCGCTCGCGCTCCTCACGTTACCCGTGGACCTGCCGCTCCCGTCGGTCGACGCATTCATGGCCGCCGGCGGAAACGACGACGCGGCGGCATCCTGTCCCGCGAACGCCAAGCCCGCCAATTTGAATTTCACGCTGAAGGATCTCTCGAACAGAGACGTCAGGCTGTCGGCGTTCAAGGGCAAGGTCATTCTCCTGGACTTCTGGGCCACCTGGTGCGGCCCCTGCAAGATCGAAATCCCCTGGTTCATCGAGTTCCAGAACAAGTACGGCAAGGACGGCCTGCAGGTGATCGGCATCTCCGTCGACGACACGCTCGACAAGCTCAAGCCGTACGTCGACACGATGAAGATGAACTATCCGGTGCTGCAGGGGCTCGATCACGATGACGTGCAGGACGCCTACGGACCGATGTTCGGCATCCCGGTCACGGCGGTGATCTCTCGAGACGGTAAAATCTGCATGAAGCACGCGGGCCTGGCGTCGAAGCCCTCGTTCGAGAAGATGATCAAGGCCCTGCTGGCGGCCGCGAAAACGTAAAGACGCTGGCGGGCCGCGTGGTATGATCCGATTCAATGAAGGGCTTCACGCACGCACGGCTCGCCTGCGGGTGCCGCCTCGCCTTCCGTGAGGGTGTCGAGGGCAGCCCCGTCACCGTTGTCGTCGACGAGAAATCGCCCGCCTGCACGCTATCCCTGCACGTTCGCGACCTGCCGCTTTACGACTATCGTGAAGCGCTCCGGCCGTCGACCCGGCTCGGTCCTTCCGAAGAGGAAGAGTTCGAGGAAGAGGGCTGAAAGTCCGGCCAGCCGAACTGAGATAAGATTTCCCTCAAGGCGTCGATCCGGGCCCGGCTCGATCGACGAGTCGTTGTACCAGTCCAGTGCCAATTCATCCTGAACAACCGCTGAGCGATCTCTCGCGCCTGCGCATCGATCGCGACGCCGGCCCGCGCCGGAGCTGGCTGCCGTGGGTCGCGCTGCTTGCCCTGCTGGCCGCGGCGGCCGCGGCCTATCCGTCGGCTCGCGCCTACGTCGCCGCGAGCCGCGCACCCGAAGTGGATGTCGCACAGGTCACGCAGGTCGTCTCCGCGCCTGGCGCCAGCCCCGCGCTGCCCGTCCTGGTCGCGACGGGCTACGTCGTCGCCCGTCACAGCAGCGACGTCGGCGTCAAGACCGGCGGACGCATTGCCGTCTTGAACTTCGAGGAAGGCACGCGCGTCAGGAAAGGCGCGGTGATCGCGCAGATCGAGCACGCCGATATCGAGGCGCAGCTGGAGGCCGCGCGGCGCGCCGTTGCCGAAGCCGAGGCGGGGCTGGTGCAGAACGTCGCGGCGCGCGATGAAGACCTCCGAAACCTGGAGCGGCAGCGGCAGCTCGCCAAGGACGGCATCACGACGACGGCGGCGCTCACCGGCGCGGAAGCGGCAGCCGCCGTGTCCGCGGCGCGCGTGAAGTCGGCCGAAGCGGCCATCGCGTCGGCCCGCGCGCGCGTGCGGGTGACCGAGGAGGCGTTGGAGAACACGAACATCCGCGCGCCGTTCGACGGCGTCGTCATCAAGAAGCGCGCGGAAGTCGGCGAGACCGTGTCGCCGTTCGGCGTCGCCGGCCAGGCCTCACGAGAGGGAGGCGCCATCGCCACCATCGCGGACCTCGGCGAGCTGGAAGTCCAGACCGAGGTCAGCGAGAACAGCGTGGCGAAGCTGACCGCCGCGATGCCGGCGGAAGTGAAGCTGCAGGCTTATCAGGACCGGACGTTCAAGGCGCGGCTCCGCCAGATCTTTCCGTCGGCCGATCGCGCGAAGGCGATTGTCGAAGTCCGCGTCACCATTCTGGATAGCGACGAGCACGTGAAGCCGGAGATGACCGCCAGCGTCACGTTCCAGGAGCCGAAGAAGCCCGAACCCGCCGCGAAAACCGTGCCAGAGGGGCCAGGCCCCGTGACAACTGCGGCGCCGGTGATACTCATCCCGAAGCGCGCGGTCGCCACCCAGAACGGCCAGACGGCGGTATTCGTCGTGCGCGAATCGACCGCGCTCCGCCGGCCGGTCACACTCGGCCGCGAGCGCATCGATCAGGTCGAAGTGAAGAGCGGCGTGCTGCCCGGGGAGACCGTCATCCTGGGTCCACCGCCGGCGCTCGCCGACGGGACGCTCGTGCGCGTCAAAGGAAAATAGGAAAGCAGGACATGGCGCTGATTGAGCTGCGCGACGTGAGCAAGACCTATCGACGGGACGCCGAGGAAATCGGCGTGCTCGACCGCGTGACGATTTCCGTCGCCGAGGGCGAGTTCCTCGCGCTCATGGGGCCGTCCGGCTCCGGCAAGTCCACGCTGCTCAACCTGCTCGCCGGCATCGATCAGCCCACGCGCGGGACGATCAGCATCGGCGACACCGAAATCAGCAAGCTCTCGGAAGGCGGGCTGGCGGCGTGGCGCGCGCGGCACATCGGCTTCATCTTCCAGTTGTACAACCTGATTCCGGTCTTGACCGCGTTCGAGAACGTCGAGCTGCCGCTGCTGCTCACCAACCTGACCAAGAAGCAGCGCAGAGATCACGTCATGACGGCGCTCGGAATCGTGGGGCTCACGGAGCGCGCCAGCCACTATCCGCGCCAGCTGTCGGGCGGACAGGAGCAGCGCGTCGCCATCGCGCGCGCCATCGTCACCGATCCGACGCTGCTGCTGGCCGACGAGCCGACCGGCGACCTCGACGCGAAGTCGGGCGCTGAAGTGCTCACGTTGCTGCAGCGCCTGAACGGCGAGTACAAGAAGACGATCGTCATGGTGACCCACGATCCGCACGCTGCAGAGCGCGCCTCGCGCGTGCTCCACCTGGAGAAGGGTTCCCTGTCCCAGCAACAACCGGTCGCGGTGGGGTGATGCGATGAAATTCGTCAACCTCGTGCTGAAGAGCGTCCGCCGCAACAAGCGCCGGACCACGCTGACGGTCCTGAGTGTCGCGCTCGCCGTCTTCCTGTTCTCGGCGCTGCGCGCCGTTCTCGACGGCTTCGACGCCGTGTCGGCCGCGAGCTCGGCGACGCGCGTGGTGACCGTGCGGTCGACGTCGATGATTTTCTCGATGCCGACCTCGCACGAGCAGACGATCCGGTCCACTCCTGGCGTCGAGGACGTGACGTGGGCCAACTGGTTCGGCGGCATCTACAAGGACCCGAAGAACTTCTTCGGGCAGTTCGCCGTCGATCCCGTGAGTTATCTGCGGATGTATCCCGAAATCCTGCTGTCGGAGGAGGACAAGAAGGCCTTCATCGAGGACCGCACCGGCTGCATCGTCGGCGACGGCCTGGCCAAGAAGTACGGGTTCAAGCTCGGCGACAAGATCACGATTCAGCCGGGGATTCCGGTCTACGGCAGCCAGGACTACGAGTTCACGATCCGTGGCATCTATCGTGCGGGCAGTAGTGCGGTCGATAACCAGAGCATGATGTTCCATTGGAAGTACGCCGACGAGCGGTCGACGCCGAAGGCCCAGGTCGGCTGGTACGTGACCCGGGTCTCGGATCCGGACCGGGCGGCCAAGATTGCGCTGGCCATCGATCAGCAGTTCTCGAACTCGGCGTACGAGACCAAGACCGACACGGAGCAGGCGTTTTCGGCGCAGTTCGCGTCGATGCTGGGCAACCTCAATCTCCTGCTCGGCAGCGTCGCCCTGGCCGTCGTCCTGACGACGCTCTTCGTGGCCGGGAACACGATGGCCATGTCGGTCCGCGAGCGGACCACGGAGATCGCGGTCATGCGGACGCTCGGCTTCCGTGCCGCGACGATTTTCTCGCTGGTCGTCGGTGAAGGCTTCATCGTCGCGATCGGCGGGGGTGTGATCGGGGCGCTGCTGGCGCGCGCCATCGTCAACGCGGAGTCGCTCGGCCTCGCCGGCGGATTCATTCCGATGTTCGGCGTCAACAACAGGAACGTCCTGGTGGGCCTCGGCCTGAGCGCGTTCATCGGCGTCGCGGCCTCGCTGATTCCGGCGACGATGGCGTCGCGGCTGAAGATCGTGGACGCCTTGCGGCGCGTCGCCTGAAGAAGAAGATGGGACTGATTGGCTCGTACAATCTGCGCTCGATGATCGTCCGCAAGGGCACGGCGGCGATGACGGCCGGCGGCATCGCCATGGTCGTCGCCGTCTTCGTGATGACGATGGCGATCGCGCAGGGCTTTCGCGGCGCGCTCGTCGCCAGCGGTTCGAACGACAATGCCATCCTGCTGCGAAAAGGCGCGACGTCCGAGACGGTGAGCGGCGTGCTGCGGTCGCAGCTGCCGCTGATCGAAGCGATGCCGCACGTGGCGCGCACCGCCGACGGCCAGCCGCTCGCGTCGCCCGAGCTCGTGGTGATCATCTCGCTGCCGCGCAAGTCCGACGGCAACCCCGCCAACGTGCCCGTCCGCGGCGTCGGCCCGCGCGCCTATCAGGTCCGCAACACGCTGAAGATGGTCGAAGGGCGGCAGTTCGCGCCAGGCTCGCGCGAGATCAACGTCGGCCGCCAGGCGGTGAACCGCTTCGGCGGTCTGACGATGGGCAGCGAGTTGAAGTTCGGCGCGGCAACCTGGACGGTCGTCGGCATCTTCACGGCCGACGACGCGTCGTTCGAATCGGAAGTGTGGGGCGACGTCGATCTGATGCAGCCGGCTTTCCAGCGCAACGGCTACCAGTCGGTGACCGTCAAGCTCGCCGATCCCTCGGCCTTCGAATCGTTCGAGTCGGCGGTCGTCGCCGATCCGCGGCTCGACCTGAAGCCGTCGCGCGAGCGCGACTATTACGAGGGGCAGTCGTCCACGACCGGCACCCTGATCCGGATCTTTGCGACGTTCGTGACGTCGATCCTGTCGATCGGCGCGGTCTTCGGCGCGATGAACACGATGTATGCCGCGGTGGCGTATCGGACGCGCGAGATCGGCACGCTGCGCGCGCTCGGGTTCTCGCGGTTGCGCATCATCTCCGCGTTTCTGGCCGAATCGGTGGCGCTGGCGCTGGTTGGCGGTGTGATCGGGTGCATTCTGGCCTTGCCGGTCAACGGCTTGTCGACCGGCGCCATGAACATGACCAGCTTCAGCGAGCTCGCGTTCAAGTTTCGCGTTACGCCCGGCCTGTTGGCCGGTGGAATGATTTTCTCCGCGTTCATGGGAGCGCTCGGCGGCCTGCTCCCGGCTCTTCGCGCGGCCCGCATCCCGGTCGCCCGCGCCCTGAGGGAAATCTAATCGTGCTTCCAAACGTCGTGCAGATCTCGATTTTCTGGCTGGTGCAGGCCAGCGCGCTGCTGATTTTCGCCGTGCCGTTCCGCTGGGCCTTCATCGCTCTCTGGGCGGCGTCGCATTTTCTGCGCGCCATCGGCCTCACCCTCGCGTTCCACCGCTACTTCGCGCACCGCGCCTTCAAGATGAACCGCGCCGCGCGCTTCGTGTGGGCGTTCATCGGCACGGCGGCGATGCAGAAGGGGCCGCTGTGGTGGGCCGGGCACCACGTCAATCATCACAAGTACGCCGATCGCGACGGCGATCCGCACAGCCCGATGGTCAGCGGCGTCTACTACGCGCACATCGGCTGGTTCCTGAACGACACCAAGTACGACAAGGTGGAGCCGAGCAACCCGGTGCTGCGCGATTTCGGCCCGGTGCCGGAGATCGCGTGGCTCGAGCGCTACTTCTTCGTGCCGCCGGCGGTGCTCGCGGCGTCGATGTTCCTGGTCGGCGGCATGCCGTGGCTGGTCTATGGCTTCTGTCTGCCGACCATGACGCTGGCGCACGCGACCTTTGCGATTAATACCGTCAATCACCTCTGGGGCTCGCGCCGCTTCGAGACCGTCGACGAATCGCGGAACAATCCGCTCACCGCCTTGTTCGCCGTCGGCGAAGGCTGGCACAACAACCACCACCGCTATCAGCGCGCCGCGCGCAACGGCTTCTACTGGTGGGAGTTCGACATCACGTGGTACGTCATCCGCGCCATGAAGGCAGTCGGTCTCGTCTGGGACATCCAGCCGGTGCCCGCGCGCATCTACAAGGAAGCGGCCGCGGTGAAAGCGCGCCGCGCCGCGCAGACCGTCCCGAGCATCCTCGACGCGGTCCCGCTCTCGCTCGAGCTCGCAGAAGAACCGGAATGATTTCAGAGTTCAGATTTCAGAGTTCAGATTGCTGAATTCTGAAATCAATCTGAATTCTGAACTCTGAATTCTGAAATCACCCCAGCGTGAGATCGGCGACCAGCGGCAGGTGATCCGAAGCGACGAGCGCGAGCCTCGTGCGCGGCAGCTCGACGTTCGTGATTTCCAGCCGGCCCGAGTAGTAGATGTGATCGAGATGCAGGATCGGGAAGAGGCCGGGATAGGTGCGCCGGCGCTTCAAGTGATTCCGTAAGTCGACGCTGTTCAGTTTTTCGCTCAGCGTCCGCGTCGCCAGCCCGCGCATCCATTCGTTGAAATCACCCAGGACCAGCTTCGGCCCGCCAACGTGGCGGTCCGCGACGATCGACGCGAGCCGCTCCGCCTGGTGGCGCCGCTCGAGAATCGCCGTGCCGAGGTGCACGTTGTAGATGTGCAGCGTGCAGCTGTTGTCGACGTGTACGTCGACGCGCTGCATGCGCCGCGGCTCGCACGTCTTCCACGAGAGATCGTGCTCGACGTGCGCGGTGATCGGCAGCCGGCTCAGGACGGCGTTGCCGAAATGATGTCCGCGGAGCTGGCGCGCCGGCGCCATCACCCACCCCATGCCGAGCGCGGCGCCGATTTCCTCGGCGTGCCCGCCGCCGCGCGGTCCGGCGCCCACGACCTCCTGCAGCGCGATCACGTCGGCATCGATCGAGCGGATGACGTCGGCGATGCGATCCGGGCGGGTGCGGCCGTCGAGCCCGCGGCAGCGGTGGATGTTGTAGGTGGCGACGCGAAGCGAGGGGCGCGTGCCCGAAGTCACTACGCTATGATAGTTCGTCGTGCGCCGAGCCCTTGCCCGCGCGGTACGCTTGGCCCTGCCGCTTTTGGCCCTGCCACTGTGGGCGGCGTGCTCGAAGCCACCCGCCGAACCGCTGAAGCTCGACGGAAACATGCTCACCGTCGACAACCGCTCGTCGGAAGAATGGAAGAACGTTCAGATCTGGCTGAACACGTACTATCGCGTGACGGCGCCGTCGATTCCGCCAATGGGCCGGCTCCAGGCGCCGCTCGACACGTTCGTCGCCGGCTTCGGGCAGCGCTTCCAGTTCCGGCGCATGCAAATCCGCGATCTGCGGCTGACGGCGACGCTGCCGGACGGCAAGCCGCTCGAAATCAAGAAAGAGTTCGCCTCCAGCGGCGGCCTTGGCGCCATCAAGCTCGGGGGCCAGCGGGAGTGAACGATGGCGAAGCTGAAATCAGAAATCGAAGTGACGTGCCCGTGCTGTCAGTCGACGCTCGTCATCGACCTCAATCTGAATCGGGTGATCGGCCACAAGGAGCCCGAGCGCGGCGACAAGCCGGAGCTCAGCGAGGCGCAGCGGATCCTCGCCGAGCAGGCGGCGCGGCGCGAAGCGATCTTCCAGCAGTCGGTCGACGCGGAGCGCACGCGCGGTGACGCGCTGGCGAAGCGGTTCGAGGAAGCGTTGCGGCAGGCGAAGGAAGAACCCGTGACGAAGCCGATGCGCGACTTCGATCTGGATTAGCGTGGGCTAGTCCTGCTCGTCGGGGTGCCGCCAGTTGCGGCGCCAGGCGTTCTCATGCCACCAGCGTTTCGCGATATCGACGACGAACACGCCTACGACGAGAATGACGATGAACGCGATGGCAAACACGCAGCGGAAGCGTAATTAATTGCCGCGCTATTATCAACGCCCGTAGCTGAATTCCTTCGGCAGCGTCGTCCATCGTTCTTTCCCTTTGTAGTCCGTCGGCTTACGTCCGTGCGCCGTGACGTATTCACGGTAGCTGGCGCGGAGCCGCGCCACGCGGCGATCGGACGATCGGATCTTCCGGTGCGGATAGTCGAGCAGCACGCGCTCGACCTTCCAGATGTTCGTCGGCGCGAGCCGCCACTCGTAGTCGCCCATCACGTCCGCCAGATTGACGACCGCGTAGCCGGTGATGCGCCCGGTCAGATCGATGTAGGGATCGAAGTAGCTGAGGGCGAGCGCGCGCGGCGTCGCGAAGCGCGGCTTGCGGCCGTGGAGCCCGGGGTCGCGCGATCGGGCAATCGAGCCCCAGCGCCCGCGCTCGCGATAGACGAAGATGACGTGATCGAGCTGGTCGATCGACTCGAAGCTCAAGACGAGCGGCGGATAGCCGTGCTGTTCGAGCGCGACCGTCGCGAACACCGCCGCTTCCAGGCAATGCGCGCAGCCGTGGCGGACCACACCGCGGAAGCTGCGCAGCGTGGCGCGTCCGCCCGGTTCCTGGTTGTAGGGGAGCGCGTTGAGGAACGCCTGCACCTTCGCGGGCGTGTCGAGCCGCCGAATCAGCCGCCGCTCGCGGGGCGTGAATCGTGATTTGGGATTCGGGATTTGTCTGTGATTCGGGCCTCGTGATTGGTTTTTCAAATCCCAAACCCCGAATCCCGAATCACTCCCCCGGCGCTACGCAAGATCTTTGAGGTCCTTCAGCACCTGCTCGGGCGTCCAGTCGTTGCCCGTATAGACCTTCAGCAGCTTGCCGTCGGCGCCGACGATGGCCGTGCGCAGATTGTGGGTGATGTCGCGCTCGTCGTTCAGCGCGCGCGAGACCGACACGCCGAACCGCGACGCGAACTTGTCGATCTCGTCGCGATCACCGGTCAGGAACGTCCAGCGTCCGAGGTCGGCGCGCAGCCGCTCCGCGTGCGCCTTCAGGACCGGCGGCGTGTCGGTGGCCGGATCGAAGCTGACGGTGACGAGATGGACGTCCTCGAGCGCGGCATCCGCCGCCAGCGGCTTCTGCAGCGCGGCGAAGTGCCGATCCATGAGCGGGCAGAACGTCGGCAGCGGACATTTCGTGTAGATGAAGGTGACGACCAGGCGCGAGCCCTTGAAGGCGCTGAAGCGGCGCGCGCGGCCGTCCTGATCGACGAACGCCGCGTCCGGCACCGGCTGGCCGGGCTTCAGCAGCTCGAAGCCGGATGACGCGCTCGGCATCGGCGCCTCCACCGGCGGCGGCTCGAGCGGGGGCTGGCCGA